>Ga0210043_1001278_pt1 | contig 21902 bp, 24 predicted proteins | sample CryGeymet201501t_FD_183990 | JGI IMG/M metagenome (GOLD analysis project Ga0210043, IMG submission 183990) | Groundwater microbial communities from Crystal Geyser aquifers in Utah, USA - Crystal Geyser metaG 2015-01t (SPAdes) (version 2) | ecosystem: Environmental > Aquatic > Deep subsurface >... | reverse complement strand
ACGCGGATAATCACGAAGCGTCAAATATGTTGCTATTGCTGATGTTGCTCCACATGAAAACCAACACAAGATTTTATCATTTTTAAAATCATATGTGCGTAGCGGGTTAAGGTAATTCATCATAGATTCCCATATCCTATTATTTGATTGTTTGAACCGATAACCACATATGACCTTTCTGGCAATTGCGGGCATTGGCGTAAAGGTATTCCCATGAATGTTATGATGTGTTCAGGCATATCATCCATCAGTTTATTGGATAAACCGTTGCTGAAATTCATTTTTTCAATTTCTATTTTTAATAAATCATGGGTTTGATCTCCGATTAAGATATGCGATGTTTCAACGCTGAAACGGTATTTGTTATTTATTTCATTCATCACCTGTAAAACATTTTTCATTTTTTTGCCCTTCTGATAGTTGAAACAACATCTTTTACAAAATTCATTTTTGATTGAAGAATAGCCATTTGACGCGATATTTCTTTGTGCGCAAGGATTTGGAACATAAGCACAATGGATTGTAAAAACACAACGCCAACAGATAATTCCATTGTTTGTGCAAAAATGGCCGCAGGAACAAAAGTAAAATGCAAAGTCCATGAATCAACCATAAATAATAATTGTTGTGGTGTGCGTGTGCGCATAAATCGTTGGATCATGGCTTCCGTCCTTTCAATTCTAATTTAACAATGACAACTGTTTTTCCGTCCACGGTTGTTTTCACAGTTTCAAATATCTTTTTCAATTTCATTGTATCGTCCTTTTGGAAAACAATGCTGGTGATTGATGTTGTGCATGCCGAACCATGGTCTTTCGAAATGAATGAGGTTTTATATATTCAAAACCTGCGGCCTCAAATGCTGTTCTAAAAATATTGCGGATTGTTGTATCGGATTTAATGCCATCCTTCTGCATTGTTTGTATCAATAAGGATGTTGTTCCAAATCGATTGTTTATCACGGGAAATAGAGGATCATTATCCTTAAAGCCAAGTGATTTTAGATATTCAAACCAATCCAAGACATTATTTTTAATATCGTCTGGCAAGGTCATAAAATTTGCTTCTCTGGTCTTTGCAAATTTAACATTCATATTTTTAGGGGTGACATAAATAAAATATTGTCCATCTTCTCCAATTAGGTTTTGCATTTTCACTGATCGCAATTCTGAAATTCTTAATCCACATAATGCCTGTAATGAAATTATGGCCTGATCCCGCTTTTCCTTTTCTGTTTTTGAAGGCATTTTTCGGATTGTTTGAATGATTTGTTCGTATTGATATGATTTTTGATACTCCGTTGCTTTTGCAGTATTTTGAAGGTTGCGGGGGATATTCAAATAATCAATATGATTATAATTGATTTTACTGCGGTAACCGCGCTGTCGTTCCAACCAACGTAAAAATTCTTTTACTGATCGGATGTTATTTGAAATAAAAGATAATGTTAAATCTCTGCGGATTAGAGACTGGATATATCTGTCTGCAAATTCCGCATTATATTTATCAAAACCAGCAAAATCTGTGAATAATTCATACTCACGAATATGTTTTAGGGCATCAAGAATAGTTTTTTCATCGCGCTGGCCAATATGGCGCAAATGGCGGCGATATTTATATTTCATGCGTTCATTGGTGGCATTGAATTTATGCTTTTTTTCTTTTTTCATCAAAATAACTGTCCATAGGGTTTCCAAGTTTCTGACTCATTTACGGGCAAATCTTCACAAGCTGATAAGTGAGTCTCAATGGGTTGGTTTTCACAATCATATAATATTTCCCCCTCTTTGTTATCCATATCCATTGACCAAGGGCAATCATCGGTAATGCGAATAGGAACAACACCAATGCATATAGCTTCGCCCAATTTACGACAAGCCTTCGTTCTTTGTCCTGTGTAAAGTTGGATTGCATCACCAACATTGCATTTTTTGTTTGAACGTATCGAACCGCGCTTTATTCCGCACTCAACTTCATCAGCAAAACATTCTTTAAAATTAAAAGCTACCATCACACAAGCCTTCCCATGAGTTCGTTATAATCGAATTTTTGACCAAGGCATTGGCGCACATTCACCATATTGCCTTCCATGGCCAAAACATTGCCATTATACACCAATGCATATTGTGGCACCGCCAAGTGATCTTGCAAAAACGCTTTACCGCTTGGTGTGATTTTCCACATACCGGATGATTTTTTACCGTCATCGCCTTCATTATGTGGCATGCGGCGTATCAGGTTCCAGTATTCCAATTTTGGAAAGTCGGCCGCACCTGACATGCCACGCAACATTGTATCACGCACATGAAAATAAACGCCAACACCATGTTCATGATATACCTTTGCCAATTGCCGAACCGTTGTAGCCGCAATTTGCCGGCGATACACCTTGGCATATTGACCGCATACAGGGCAATGACAGCCGCCATCACGGGCCTTGTCCTGCAAGTCTGTTTTAAGAATTTGTTTTGCGTATTGAATATCCATCATTTTTTCGCACCTTTCTGATAGATGTTAATAATAACCTGACTTTGTGTTGTTGAAACGATAAAATTGCGCAGTAATTTCAACTGCATGGCTTCGCGTTCCAGTGATTTGATTGCGGTGTTATTTTTCATTTTTATCACCTTCATCAACTAGGGCGCAAAAACACAACAGAGTTTTACCATCATATGCACCGGCATTTATTGTAATGTTCCCGCCATTACGCAATGTGTTTGCCATGAATTCTTTTAAAGTTAATTCACCAATGATTTTTTCACCATCATAAATTACAATTTTCATCACACATCCCCTTCCAATTGTTTTACAAGGTCACGGGCATCACCAAAGGCGGCATCAAAAACCAAGCATGTTTCTTTTGATAATTTATTACGCTCTGCAAAGCGTTTGACGCGTTCATCCAATGTGTTGATTTGGTATATCAATGCACGGATCATTGCGGTTTTTTCTTCCGATGTGACGGATTCATCATCATAGCGTTTCATTTTATTCATTCCCTTCTGGTTTGTAATGAACAGGATTGCCGTTTTCATCGGTAAAATTGAGAGAACCGGCATCAAGGCAAATTCCAGAACCGTTTGCTTGCGGCAATTCATATGACTCGTCATCAAGTGATAACGGTTCATTTGGCAATGCATATCCCACAATTTGATGAAAAGCATCGCCGGCATCAAGGACACCATCGGCAACATCATTGCGCATACGGCGGATATATGAACGAAGGCGCGTATTATCCTGCATGGTATCTTTTACCGCTTGTTTTAAATTCATGATAGCGGCATCAAACGTATCGTGGTGATGTGTTGTGGGTATAGGGCGTAAACCATCAAGCATGTGTTTTTCACCCCGTTGAATACGATCTATTTCTGACATGATAAATCCTTTCTGTTTGTGTTTATCAATTAAGTCGCATAGGTATAATATCAGAATGCGAACATAATGCAAGCGTTTTTATCAGTTATTGAACAAAAAATAGGACATGATAATGATAATGCGTGACATGGGCGCACATCATGGGGAATAATAGGGGCATGAGCGATACAAACAACACACCAAATCATGAAGACATCGAAGCGAAATTGACCGCCAAACAAAAGCAATTTTGCCGTGAATACATTATAGACCTTAATATTACGCGTGCGGCAAAAGCGGCGGGGTATAGCAAAAAGACAGCGAACCGCACAGGATCAGAAAACCTGACAAAACCTGTAATACAGGAATATATCAAGTGGTTGAAGACACAAAACATACAGCGCGTGGCCAATGAAGATGAAATGGACTATTCCGCCGATACAATATTGAGGGAAGCGGCACGCATGGCAATGTTTAGGCCGGAAGATTTTGTGACATTTGTTGATACAGGCAAAAAGGATGAAAAGACAGGCAAGCCGTTGTATGAAATGGCCTATACCGTCACGCCTGAAAACGTCCATAAATTGCGTGGTATATCGGGCATCAAGGTGAAGGAAGCGCGTCCAGTGACAATTGTGGAAGCCGGAATCGAGATTGAACGCGATGTTATTGAATTTGAATTTAAATCGGAAAAGGCCAAGGGCATTGAAATGATGATGAAACACCATGGTTTATTAAAAGAAAAGGTTGAGGTTGAAGGGTTATCCGATTTGATCACTGAATTACAGCGCGGCCGTGAACGCGTGGCAAAGATGAAACCCCCTGAACAAATCAAAATTGATGGCGAAAATACCTGATTATGCAATTAAAAACAATTTTAATAAAATTAAAAAAGCCAAAATGTGTGTATATTGATTTCTATATATTTCAATGGCTTAGTGACAACCGGTCACGGGGCAAATACTTGGCAAGAAAAAAAGGCGTCAAATAAATAATATGGATAATTTATCGCCAATGTTAAATGGAATGATGGGGCATAATGGCGGCCCTGTGATGACCATGGAAGCGTTGGATTCAGAATTGGCCAAGGAATTTGCGAAATATTACGATGATCCCTATGGATTTGTTAAATTTGCCTTCCCATGGGGTGAAAAGGAATTAAAGGGTTTTGAAGGGCCTGAATACTGGCAAGCGGAATACCTTAATTCCATTGGTGAAAAGGTCCGCAAGCATATGTTTGATGGGCGCAATGCCGTTGATGCCATACAAATGGCCACAGCATCTGGCCACGGTATCGGAAAATCCGCATTAACCGCGTGGTTGACGATTTGGATCATGTGTACCCGTCCTTTTTGTAAAGGGATCGTCACCGCCAACACATCACCACAGTTGGAAACAAAGACATGGGCGGAAATAGCCAAGTGGACACGCCGTTGTATTGCCCGCCATTGGTTCCGCGTATCCACGGGTAAAGGGTCCATGAAGATGTTGCGGATTGGATATGAAGACACATGGCGCGTTGATGCGCAAACATGTCGTGAAGAAAATTCCGAAGCCTTTGCCGGTTTGCACGCCGCCAACAGCACGCCATTTTATATTTTTGATGAAGCGTCCGCCATCCCCGATAAGATTTGGGAAGTTGCGGAAGGCGGTTTAACGGATGGTGAACCCATGTGGTTTGTTTTTGGAAACCCAACAAGGAACACAGGGCGATTTCATAAGTGTTTTAATCGATTGCGTCACCGTTGGGATTGCCGGCAGATTGATTCGCGTAAAGTATCATTGACCAATAAATCCAAGATTGCGGAATGGATAGCGGATTATGGCGTTGATTCCGATTTTGTGAAGGTCCGTGTGCGCGGTATATTCCCTTCACAGTCCATCAGGCAGTTCATTTCCGTTGAAGCGGCAGATGCGGCGCGAGGGCGGAAGTTGCGGCCGGAACAATATAATTTTGCACCAAAGATTTTAACGTGCGATCCGGCATGGGAAGGCGATGATGAATTGGTTATCGGGTTGCGCCAAGGGTTATTCTTTCAAGTTTTGCGCACAATGCCAAAGAATGACAACGATATACAGATTGCCAATATCCTTGCCAATTTAGAGGATGAACATCAAGCCGATGCGGTATTCACTGACGCGGGTTATGGTACTGGAATCTATTCCGCCGGTTTGACCATGGGGCGTAAATGGCGTTTGGTATGGTTCGCATCCACAGATATTCCGGATGAAGGGTGTGCCAATATGCGGGCATATATTTGGAATGAGGGTAAAAAGTGGTTGGCGGAAGGTGGCGCGTTCCCTGATGATGATGAAGTTTTGTATATGGATTTGATTGGGCCTGAAACCGTGCCAAGGTTGGATGGTAAAATTCAATTGGAATCCAAAATAGATATGAAAAGGCGTGATGTAGCATCACCAAACCGTGCAGATGCATTGATGATATCGTTTGCATACCCTGTTGCAAAGAAGACAAAATACAGCCATAATAATTCAGGGCGACTTGAAAGCGAATACAATCCGTTGGGATGACCAACGAAGGAATTTGTTTTTAATGGGATCATATCCAACACTTGATGCATTCCGTAATGTCGCCAATAATACGGGCGGCCCGCGTCAAAAGATTTCACCAGAAGAACAAGCAGAGCGCGATGCCTATGTTAAGCGGCATAGCGAATTAGTATCCGGCATTTCGACAATTGGCAAAGGCGCGGTGTCTTTTAAGGACATTGACACATACCTGAAAGAAAACCCAGACACACAATTTTTCCGTATTGGTAACGGCGGCCGTGTTTCAGGTCGTGATAAAATGCGTTCAGGGACAGGGCAACACACTTGGTTGGATAGCAATGCGGCCATTTCAAATGATACGGATAAGTTTAAAACACAGGATCGCCGGTATGTAAACATATCCCCCGCCGGTTCAGTGCGCGGTAAATGGTCGGAAAGTGGAATTGGCATTGCTTACACGCCACAAGAATTTTACAAAGCCAACAATTTACAGTTTTTCGGCGATGATGGATTGATACTGTCCCGTGATGAATACGGCAAATTGAAGGAAAATGTTAAGGCCAAGGACAAATCAGGGTTCCTTGTTCAACATGAAAAACAAGCGGGAACACGCATAGAACGCGGTACAGCCAAAGATGATGGCAATATTGTTTTAAATAAACGCCGGCGCGGGCCATCGAATGAAACGATTTTGACGGATCGTGAAGGTGGTTTGGGTACAGGCACAGCATTATCGCAAGCAACCATATTGGGATAGGAAAGGTATAATCATGGGATCATTTAGCGGGCCATCGGCACCACCACCAGTTAAAGCACCACCACCACCACCGGAAGCACCAACACCAGTGGATGATAATGTGACACAGGTTCGTGATGATTCACGCCGGCGCGCGCGTGCAAAGTCGGGTTATAACAGCACGATTTTGACCGGTGAATTGGGTGAAGCACAAACGGCAAAAACGATATTGGGATAAGATGGAAAAAACATTCAAACAATTTGCCACGCAACGTATGGCCGCATTGGAAACGGAAAGGTCGTCATGGATAACGCATTACCGTGAATTGTCGGATTATGTTTTGCCACGTAAAGGGCGGTTTTTAAACAATAAACCGAACCAAGGCGATAAAATCAATCAAAAGATCATTGATGGTACGGCGGGCGAAGCGGTTAGAACATTGGCATCAGGCATAATGTCGGGTTTAACATCACCTGCGCGGCCATGGTTTAAACTGGCATTGCCCAATGTGGAATTAATGGAATCAGGGCCAGTTAAACAATGGTTGGAAATTGTTGAACAGCGTTTAAATATGGTGTTTTCGCGATCCAATTTATACAATTCATTGCCTTTGGTTTATGAGGAATTGGCAGTGTTTGGTACTGCGCCAATGATGATTGAATCAGATTTTGATGATGTTATCCGCACAACGACATTTACGGCCGGTGAATACATGATTGCAACGAATGATAAAGGCGAAGTAAATACCTTTGGCCGTGAATTCAAGGCAACTGTGTTGCAATTGGTAAATTGGTTTGGAAAAGAAAAATGTTCTGCCGCCGTTCGTACTTTGTATGATAACGGGGCATATGATCAATGGATTGATGTGTGTCATTTGATTGAAGAAAATGACGGTCGTTATGATTTGGGCGGATTTCAAAAGAATCGTGATTACCGTGGTATGTATTGGGAAAAGGGCGCATCAGGCGAAGAATTTTTGGAAGTCAAAGGGTACTATGAATTTCCGCTTGTGTGTCCGCGTTGGCACATTACATCATCAGATATTTATGGTCGTTCACCTGCGATGGATGGTTTGGGCGATATTAAACAATTACAGGCGGAACAAAAACGCAAGTTGGAAGCATTGGATAAATGGGTAAGGCCGCCAATGAAAGCACCAACATCAATGAAACACGAACCGGCATCAATATTGCCCGCGTCAATCACATATGTGGATGAAACAAAAGGCGGACAAGGTTATATGCCCGCAATGCAGGTCAATGGCGATATTCGTGCCATTAGCGAAGATATTATGCAAGTAAAACAGCGGATACGCTCTGTTTTCTATGCCGATTTGTTTTTAATGACAACTATGTCCGATCGCCGGCAAATCACAGCGCGTGAAATTGAAGAACGCCATGAAGAAAAATTGTTGATGTTGGGTCCAGTATTGGAACGATTGAACGATGAATTCCTTGATCCGTTGATTGATCGCACTTTTGCAATCATGGTTCGCATGTCGCAACCAAAATGGGAACGCGGTGAACCGGCCATATTGCCCAAACCGCCGAAAGAAATTCAAAACATGCCTTTGGATGTGGAATATATTTCCATTCTTGCACAGGCACAAAAATCAGTGGCAACAAGCGGTATTGACCGTTTAATTGGTGTTGTTGGTAACGCGGCGCAATTATGGCCAGAAGCGCGTTATAAAATCGATATTATGGACACCATCGACAAATACGCCAATATGTTGGGGACACCGGCATCAACGGTTGTTCCAAGCGATCAGGCGCGGGAACAGATTGCACAAGAACAACAGCAAGCGCAACAGGCACAGGCAATGGCCATGGCGCAACAAGCGGCGGAAACAGGTAGAACATTGAGCGAAACAAAAACCGCTGATGGCCAACGCTCTGCCTTAGATGCCATGATGGAAGGAATGAGATAATGGCCAAAAAAGGTAAGGTTGTTGAGCAGGGATACAAAGGGCCGGACTTGAATGATCCAAGGGACATTGAGGAACGGAAGACAAATGCGGAAATTAAACGCGATCAGGAATTGGCAGATTTACGCGCCATTCTTGATACACCGCAGGGCAAAAGATTTATATGGCGTTTGTTGGAACGCAATGGTGTGTTTCGCAGGTCATATGAAGGTGGTGATCACGCAGATACGGCATTCAATGAGGGTCGGCGGAATGAAGGGTTATGGCTTATGGCCGAAATATCCCGTGTTGGCCCACATGCAATGGCGGATTTGCTGATTTCTAATAATGAATCGTTAAAGAAAATCGGAGGATAAAACATGAGTGACGATACAGGCGCAAGCCAAGATACAGTTTTAAATACAGCGGCGGATGCCGCCACACAGAATTCTGCGAATGATGCATCCAATCAAGCATCAGACGCGGATGGGACCGCCAAAGCGGATGAAACACCAAAGGCAGATAAAGCCGGCGCGTGGTTAAAGGATGATGATAAGTCATCCGAAGACGATGCAAAAGCCGATGATGCCGATGGTGATGATGCCGCCGAGGATAAAGACGGTGAAGATTCCGATAAAGATGATCCAGACAAGGACAACGAGGAAGGCGCACCGGAAGAATATGCCGATTTTGACATGCCCGATGGGGTACAGGTCACGGAGGAAACCAAGCCAATTCTTGATGAATTCAAGACTTTCGCCAAGGAAGAATTGAATCTGTCACAGGAAAAAGCACAAAAATTGGTTGATTTTCAGACGCGCGTTGAATTGGCACGGGCCGAAAAATTCCAAGCGGAAGTGGATGGATGGAAAGAATCCGCCAAAAACGACAAAGAATTTGGGGGTAAAGCCTTCAATGAAAGTGTCGGTATGGCAGGAAAAGCCATTGATGAATTTTCTTCGCCGGAATTTAGGGAACTATTGCGTACAACGCAATTGGGGAACCATCCGGAAGTGATCCGGACTTTTGTGAAGATTGGAAAAGCTATGGGCGAGGGGAAAACAGTCAAAGGTGGTGTATCCACTGGCGGTAAAAAGAACCTTGTCGATATTTACAAGTAACCAATAACAAGACATAGAAAGGATATAAACATGTCAACCATTGGAAACCAACTGTTCACACTTGCCGATTGGGCCGCACAATTTGGACCTGAAACGTCCAACGTGGTTCCCGTTGTCGAGATTTTGAACGAAACCAACGCAATCTTATTGGATATGCTTTGGAAAGAAGGCAATTTGGATACAGGTCACAAACATGTGATCCGTACAGGATTGCCAACACCAACATGGCGTTTGCTTAACTATGGTGTTCAACCAACCAAATCAACAACCGCGCCCGTCATTGACACATGCGGAAACTTGGAAGCCTATTCACAGGTGGATAAGAAATTGGCTGATATGGGTGGTAAAACCCGCGAAGTGCGTGCATCACAAGATGCAGGTCACATCGAAGGTATGAACCAAACAATTGCGGATGCCATTTTTTACGGAAACCAAGCAACTGCACCGGAAACATTTACCGGACTTGCCGCACGTTATAACGATCTTTCTGCCGAATCAGGTGAAAATATCGTCGATGCCGGTGGTACAGGGTCCGATAACACTTCCATTTGGTTGGTGACATGGGGCGAACGTGCGTCATTTGGTATTTTCCCGAAAGGAAAACAAGGTGGTTTGCGGGTCAATGACCAAGGCGAAGACCGTGTTCAGGATGCTGATGGCGGATATTACCAAGCCTATATCACTCACTTTGAGTGGGAATGTGGTTTGTCCGTTTGTGACTGGCGTTACAATGTGCGTATTGCCAATATCGATGTTTCTGAATTAGCCGATGCCGGTGAAACAGGATTCAATGGCGCAGCACTTGAAATGTTGATGATTGAAGCGGTTCACTTACTGCCTTCAACTGAAACAGGCCAATCCGTGTTCTATTGTAACCGTAATGTGATGACAGCACTTCACAAACTTGCCGTTACAAAAACCAATGCACATCTTTCATACGATGAATTTGGTGGCAAAAAAGTGATGATGTTTGCGGGTATTCCCGTGCGCCGTTGCGATGCATTGTTGAACACTGAAACACGCGTTGTTTAATAAATAGCAGGGATCGCCATGGTGGCGGTTCCTTTCTCTGTAATTTATCAGTACGAAAGGATTTTAAAATGTACCTTGATAAACAAAACCTAATGAGCGATGGACAAGCTGTCACAGCATCCGCCGCATCAACAAACGTAATTGACCTTGGTGTTGATCGTGATATTGGGCATACGAACATTCGTGTTCGTGGTTCTGTGGCAGTCACGCCGGTATCTGCCGGTTCTTCCACAATCACATTGGCGATTCAAACATCCAATGATGAATCATTTGGATCGTTTGATACGCTGATCACCACAGGCGCAATTGCGAAGGCAGACGCCGCGGCCGGCACAGTGTTGCTTGATGCGGCATTACCATCTGCCACAAAGCGTTACATTCGTGGATATTACACTATCGGAACAGCGAACCTTACAGCAGGTAATTTTGACCTTGCATTGGTTCAAAACTCCGAAGCACGCCGCGATTATCCAAACGCAATCTAAATCATGGGCGGGGGCAACATGCCCCCATCCTTTAAATAAGCCAATATATTTTAAACTTGAAAGGAAAACAAAATGGCACAAGCACTATATCGCGCAAAGCGCAAATCATACGTTCAGGATCGCTTAGTTTATAAAGGCGATGAATTTCCTTATGATGGTATCCCTTCAATTCACTGGCAACCATTGAACGCAGAAGCGCAAAAACAAATGGAAAAAGCCAAACAACCAAAGGGCAAATCATTTCTTGATAAAGCCAAAGCGGCCCAAGGCAACAAATTGGAAGTTGGAAAGCCATTATCAGGCAAAGCGACACCCGCCGCTGATGCATCAACAGATGCCGCCAATGACAAAAAAGCATCTGATTACAATGACGAGGAATTGACAAACCTTATCGGCGCACAGTTTGCAGAATTTAAGCATGATGATGCGCATTTCACAAAACAAGGCAAACCAAACCTTAATGTTTTATCTGAAATGCTTGGTTTTACAGTTGACCGTGAAACAGTTGATCGTCTTTTCCCGAATTATGTACGCCAAGAAGCGGCAAAATAAGGGAATAATTATGCGTGGGTCGGTGTGTTATCCGATTTCATACCGGCCTGCGCTCCACAAATACATAGCAAAGGGCAGTTTTAATGGATGATGTAACAGTATGTAATATGACGATGGGTCATATAGGCGCGGATAATATCAATGATCTTAAATCAGATCGTTCAACATCCGCGGAAGCCTGTAACACTTTTTTTGAAACTGCCCGCGATGCAACGTTGGAAGCGTTTGATTGGGGTTTTGCCCGTGTTCCGCGCCCATTGGCAAAATCTGCATTAGAAAATACGCGCACAGATTGGGCGTATATGTATGAATACCCATCCGATATAGTAAGCGTGCGGCGTCTTTTGCATCAAAACAGGCGAACAAACGATCCATATCCGTTTGAAGTTGCCTTAAAGCCTGATGGGTCAAACAGATGTGTTCTGACAGATTTGGATAAAGCAAAGGCAATATGCACATTCCGTGTGGTAAATTTGAATTTATGGACACCGTTGGCGATTGAAGCATTATCATGGAAATTGGCCGCGCTTACTGTGACTCCAATTACTCAATCACCACAAAATATCGGATCATATGAACAACAATTTCAAATTAGAATAGCCGCGGCACAAACTGCCAACGCCAACCAAGGGCAAAAAGATAAACCGAATGAAAGTGAATTGGTGGAATCACGATGGTAAAAATTGCACAGCCTTCATTTGCGGGTGGGGAATTATCGCCAGAAGCACAAGCCCGTGTTGATATTGCAAAATATCAGGTGGGTTTGGCAAAGGGTTATAACGGTATTGTAAAGCAACAGGGCGGTTTTATGAACCGTGCAGGTTTTGAATTTTTATTTCCGTGTAAATATCCTGACCGCGAACATCGCAAGATTGGTTTTTCCTATAACACCGAACAAACATATTCCCTGTTATTCGGGGATCAATACATGTGGGTGATTAAGGATGGTGGCGTTGTTTTGGAATCGGGAACGGTAAAAAACATCACAGCAATCACACAGGCCGATCCCGCTGTTTTTACCAGTGTGGCACACGGATATACCAATGGAACATGGCTGTTTGTATCAGGTATTGTTGGAATGACAGAATTTAATGGGCGATTTTTCAAGATTGCAAACGCCACAACAGATACATTTACATTACAAGATCAAAACGACAATGATATTGATTCATCCGCGTTCACGGCCTATGTATCAGGCGGAACAATTCAAAAGATTTATGAAGTCGTAACACCATATGCGCACGGTGATTTGGCAAAATTGGTTCACTCGCAATCGGCCAATGTTATGACATTGACATTGAACGGGTATGATCCGCGTGATTTAACGCGAACAGATCATGATGCGTGGACATTGACAGTCATTGATTTTGAACCCGATATAGCCGCGCCTGCAAGTTTAAGCGGCACAGCAAGCCCCGCATCAGGGACAGACACAAACACATATGTGGTTACGGCAGAAAGCGATGAAACAGGTGAAATATCTTATGCATCCCCAACAAGAACATTGACCAATGATTTAACCACATCTGGCAATCAAAACACTTTGTCTTGGCCTTCTGTCACCGGCGCGGATCGATATAATGTTTACAAACAAAAAAATGGGTTATTTGGGTGGATTGGGCAAAGCACCACACTATCATTTGTTGATGATAATATTGCACCAGATATGACAGATAGTCCGCCTGAACCGCGCACACCATTTGACGGTGCAGGAAACAAGCCCGCGGCGTCAATATATCATGAACAGCGTAAAATATTTGGCGGCACAGAAAATAAACCGAATGTTTTTGATGGCACTCAAATTGGCCGTTATCAGAATATGAGTGTATCAAGGCCAACAAAAACAGATGATGCCTTTTCATTTGGTATCGTTGCATCAGAGGTTCAGGCAATCCGCGCCTTTGTATCAATGTCGGATTTATTGGTTTTTACATCCGGTGGTGTTTGGAAAGTGGCCGCAGGAAGCGCATCTGATACCATCGGCCCTGATAGTGTTACTGTCACACAACAAACAGAAGACGGTATATCAGAATTTGTTCGTCCATTAATGGTGGGCAATGTCGCATTGTATGTTCACGACCTTGGCCGCACAGTGTCCGATATTGGTTATAATTTTGAAAATGACGGATACCGCGGTGATGATTTGACGATTTTGGCCAAACATTTGTTTGAATTCAATTTCATCAAGGAATGGTGTTGGCACAAAGAGCCATATCGTGTTGCGTGGGCAATTCGTGATGATGGAATCTTACTGGCATTAACATACGTTCGTGAACATCAGGTATGGGCATGGACAAGGCAGGAAACGGCGGGGCAATTCAAAACAGGATGCACGATCCGCGAAGGAAATGAACATGCGTATTATGCCGTTGTGAAGCGCACAGTGAATGGCCAAACCGTGCAATATGTTGAACGGATGCATAGCCGTATATTCCGCAACATTGATGACGCATTTTTCGTGGATAGCGGGTTATCGTTGAACACATTTAACACCGGATCGGGAACGGTCACATTATCAGGTGGAACAGTCATTGGCGGCACGGATGATGAAGCATTGAATTGGCCGGCGGGTGATGCATTGACATTAACCGAAGATGGAACCGATAGCCCTTTCACGGCGGATATGGTCGGGAATGAGGTTATTTTAAACACCAAAGATTCCAACGGTGTCATTCAAGAGCGTTTAAGAACACGGATAACAGCATATACAAGTTCAACCGTTGTTACAGTCGAACCATTGCAATCCGTACCCGTATCAATGCAGGGCGTGGCATTGGTTAATTATGCGTTTGCAATGGATGAAATCACAAACCTGTGGCATCTGGAAGGGGAAGAAGTAACGGTGTTATCCGATGGTGACGTTGAAGGTCCATTCACAGTTGAAAATGGAACAATCACATTGCAAACACCGGCGGCGCGTGTTGCGGTTGGATTGCCGTATTATTGTGATATGAAGACTTTGCGCATTACTGGCGGTCCACAAAACGCCAATACAACAGGCGTAAAAAAGGCGATCCCGTTTGTGGATATATTGATTGAGAAAACGCGGGGATTGGAAGTTGGCCCGAATGAAAACAATCTGTATCCGTTCAAACAGAGATTTGATGAAGAATGGGGCGCACCAACAGGGATTGAAACAGGTTTGATCCGGCAATATCTGAAATCAACATGGGCGGAAGGGCAATTCTTGATCCGTCAAAGCCTTCCATTACCCATGACCATATCCGCCGTGTTCCCTGAAATTGTAGGGGGTGGATAATGGAATATCAGATTGATTATGTTGAAGCCGATATTGACGATGTTTTGGGTTTTGTTCCGTACATGCGTGAAGCGGATGTGCGCGAAGTTCAAGGATTAGGCCATACGCCGGAATATGCCGTTGTGTCGTCATTTCAAAAATCCGATAAAGTTTGGGTGGTATTGTTGAATTACGTTCCGGCCGGATTATTGGGAATCGGCACGGTATCAATTTTGGGATGCCAAGGGTGTCCATGGTTTTTGGGCGGCAAGATATTGGACACATGGCAGGGAAAGCGTGCGTTATTGCGTGAAAGCCCTGAAAAATTGAAAGAATTTATCAGTGATTATGATATGCTCGTCAATTATGTGGATGCGGATTACAAGGCGGCAATACGGTGGTTGAAGTGGTTAGGGTTTACAGTATCGGACAAGCCAAAACCGAATTATTTGACAGGCAATCAATACTATGAAGTGAAAATGGTGGCAAAAGATGTGTGAATTAACAACGGCATTGATGGTTGGAAGTTTGGTGATGGGCGGTTTTTCCGCATATCAGGGCGCACAAGCACAAAAAGGGCAAGCCAAATACCAAGCGGCCGTGGCGCGTAACAATCAAATTTATTCGGATCAACAGGCAGAACGGAACGAAGCGTTGGCCCGCGATGCGATTAAGCGCGGCGAAACGGAAGAATACCGCACACGGTTAAAAACAAAGGCGTTGGCAGGGCAACAAAAATCGGCATTGGCATCGTCTGGTGTTGATGTTGCCTATGGGTCGTCAATTGATTTGATTGGTGATACGTTTGAATTGGGTGAATTGGATGCATTAACAGTACGGAACAATGCGGAGCGCGAATCAAACAATTACGAAAATCAGGCATGGGCAAGCCGTGTTCAATCTTCAAACTATGGTGCGCAAGCCGGTATGTTGGATTCACAGGCAAATAATATCAATCCAACAATGGCCGCCGCCACAACGGTTTTGGATGGGGCATCTTCTGTGGCCGGTCATTGGAATTCTAGCCCTACATTCCTTGATGGCAGTTCAAAAACCACCAAGTTATCAAATGGTCAAACAGTCAAATGGAATACGTCACGATCAGGATGGAAAATATAACATGCCAGTCATACCCACCGCGCAATCATCAGGAATAGGCAATCAACGAAGTGTAGCGGCAGGACAGTTGCCAAGCGCACGTCAATCCATCCAAACATCATCGGCGGATTTTGGCGGCATCAGCGCACAGCAAAATGCCAACATTGCACAAACTCTTATGGGCATGGGCGAAAAGATTGAAAAAGTCCGCAAACAGCGTGCATCGATCGAAGTTGCCGATCTTGAAATGCAAGCGCAAAAGGATTTGTTGTCATTCATGCATGACGGTGAAACCGGATTGTTGAATCAGCGTGGTGAAGCCGCCATGGGTAGCAATGAACGGTTTGAAAAGAAAATGGCGGAAATTCGTCAAAATTATTCGTCAATGACCGATAATCCATATGCGCAACAATTATTGGGGCAATCGTTTGATCGCCTTGAATTGTCCGGATATGAAACGACATTGCGCCATGAAGAACGGGAAGTGCGTGCGTATGGATCAACGATCATGGGGGCAAAGGCGGCCACAGCCATTGAATCTATTGCCCTTAATCCCAATGATGAAGACAATTTCAACACATCCATGCAATCCCTTATTCAAAATACCGAAGCGCAAATGGCCATGGATGGTTTGAAACGCGGGGATGAAGCGTGGAACCTTGGTATTAAAAAGGCAACATCCAGTGCATTGATGCAACGATATTCCGCCATGTTGGACAATGCCACGCCTGATACAATCGTCAAAGTCGGTAAGATGTATGAAAACGATGTAAAGGCGGGGCGCATGACGTTGCAAGCATCGCAAAAGATGGATGCGAAGTTATCCGCGATATTACCACAGGCGGAAGCCATGGGCGCATTCGCGCGGGATCGTGAGTCATTGGCGATTGAATCAATCAACATTGATCAAATTTTCAAAGGCGGGCAGATATTACAGGAATCAGGCGGACAACAATTTGGCGGCGCGGGATCGGTTGCCGGACCGGATGAACCCACAACATCACCGGCGGGCGCATTGGGTATTGCACAGATAATGCCGGAAACAGGTCCAGAAGCGGCGAAGTTTGCCGGTCTTGAATGGGATGAAAACAGATTTAAAAACGATGCGGAATATAACGCCGCATTGGGTTTGGCGTATGTGAATAAGATGCGTGAACGGTTTGGATCGAACGAATTGGCGTTGATGGCGTATAATGCAGGACCAACGATCATGGATGACGTGATGAATGGTACAAACAATTCCGGTAAAAACAAAGATGGTTTGAAATTGGGCGATCCGCGCAAAGGTGAAATATCAATATCGGAATTCCGGTCACGGTTCCCATACAAGGAAACACGCGAATATGTATCCAACATCATTCGTAAACAACGATTTGATACAAAACAGATTATATCACCGGAAAAGGCACAGGAAATGGCATCCAAGATGCAACCGGAATCGGCAAAGTATTATTTATCGGAAGTGGAAAAGCAAAATGCGCGTTTTGCCACAGCCGTGACCGCACAGAAAAACCAGACACTATCCCAATTGCAAATGGTATTGGAACAGGCCAAAGGCGATTTGAATGCGGTTCCTGCGCAATTACGGGCGGATGCCATTGAATATGGTGTTTGGGATAAGGCATCACAATTCCGTGGGTATAGCGATCCGGCATTTGATTGGAAGAACATGAACACGGATGAAAAATTGTCCGTTGATTTTTCCGATCCGGAAACGCGCGTGCGCCTGTCATATTCTGATTTTGATAAATTCAGCAAAGAACAGGAAAAAATGGCAACCGATCCGAAGGAAAAAGCATTATCCACGCGCATTGATGAAGCGTTGGCATATGCGTATGGCACGAATTACGATAAGTCCGTATCAATCGGAAGCCGTGGTGGTGTCATGGTGGGTAATGAGCCGGCCAAGGGTGCAACAAAAGAGCGAATCCGCCGCATCCGTGAACAATTGGATTTAGAGGTGCGCAACACATTTGAATCAACGGGCAAAGTTCCAAGCCGGAATGAAGTCATGGACATTGCCGATAATTTATTGGTGAACCGTGCGTTTGATCCAAAAGGATTTTTCAATAAAATAACGGATGATATTTTTGATATGAGCATAGCAGATATTCCCGATGATATACGCGGTTTGATTGAACAATCATTGCGATCAGAAGGGATTGCATTGACCGAAGCGCAGGTTATGCGCAATTATCGTTTATATTTGGAAAGCACATTAAGAGGGGATATATAGGGTATGTCGAATTTAACGGCGGACACATTCACACAATTACGTGAAGAAAACAATCAATTACAGGCCGAAAAATTACGGGCAACCTTTGTTACTGCGCTTGATTCAAATCCAGATCAAATGGCAAAGGCATTGCCGATTGCAGAAAAACATAATTTGCCACTTGAAACAGCATCACGCAAAATGTCTGAAATTCAAAAACGCGAATTGACCGCCGATTATTTTACCCAATTGCGCAATCGTTCGCCAAACACGGCCGAGTGGTTTGCAAACCCAGATAATGCGCGTATAGGGCATGATCAGGTATCCTTCATGGAAAATCTTGAATCAACATTTACCGATATTCCAACGGGCATTGTGGCAACAGCCGATATTGCGCGTTCTGTCCCCGCCGGTGGATTTAAAGGCATTGGCGCAGGTTTTGAAGGTGTTGGCGGTGTTTCAACAGATTTGGCCGCTCTATTACAAGAAAATGAAGATAAAGTTGGTGGTTTAAAATATATGCCATCACATCAATTGCGTAAATTAGCGTTGGAAGGATTTGGATTTGCGTCCGATCGTATTGGCCAAGGCTTTTCAATATGGGGTGATGTTGCCGATGCACCAGATGAACGCAAAAATTATGCCACAGATATTGCCGAAGGGGTTGGACAAGTAGCGTCACAAATAGGGGTTTATTTGTTTAATCCTGCGGTTGGAACAGCCATGTTAATTGGACAAGGTGCGGATCAACAAGCCGATAGATTGGATGAACAGGGCGTAACCGATCCGGCACAACGATTGTTGGCGCAAGGCGCGGGCGCGGCCGTTACTTATGGAACAGAGCGCATCCAGTTGGGTATTCTTACGCGTGGTTTGAAAAACATTAAAATTGCCCGTGGTTTTGGCAAAGAAGCCGTACCATTGTCAAAGTTGATGGATAATGCACCGGCAATGCGTAGCCTTGTCGATCGTTTACCAAAGCAATTACAAAACAAATGGTTGCGCCGTTCAGTGGATATAGGGACAGCGGGCGGTGCGGAAGCGGCGCAAGAAGCCTTGGAAGGGTTTTTGCAAAATGTTATTGAATATGCGGTTTATAACCCAGAAGCAAAGTTAGTTGAGGGTTTGGCAGAGGAAGCCGCGGTTGCAGGGCCAACAGGCGCAATTGCACGCGGTTTAATAATGTTAATAACAAAAGGCAAAGCGTCACATGCATATGGTGATCAGCCCGATCCGGTTGATGTGGAAGGCTATATTCGAAAAGCATCGGATGAATTTCAAAAATCAAAACTATATGAGCGTTCGCCAGAAAAAGCGGCAGAATTTGCCCGTGCAACATTAGGTAACGAAAAATTTTATGTTGATGCTGATGTTACAGATACATTGTATCAATCTTTATCAGAAGCCGATCAAGAGCGTTTAAGCAATGTTATACCTGATTTCGATTTACGGTTAGAGGAAGCCCGCGCCGCCGGCGTTGACATGGAAATATCCCGTGCGGATTATTTTGCGCATCTTGCGCCGTTGGATGCCGAAGCGCGTTTGGCAAAATACACAAAGATGATGCCTGAACATATGACATTGGGCGAATTGCAAGAATTGGCAGAGATTGATCCCGAAGTTTTAAGTGATGCACAGTCACAGGCAGAACAAACAGAAACGGAACAAGTCGAAGCCGAATATGCACAAAAATTGATGGATGCAGGGTTTACGCCTGATGCGGCGCGTTTAAATGCGGTTCGTTTATCACAGGCCTATAATTCGTTCACAGAGCGATATGCACTGAATACTGATGCACCAGAAGAAGCCCGAACACAAGCCGCACAAGCGATTGATGGATTGATTCGAGAATTAAAGGTTGATGCCAGATTCCGTGATTTGGGCGAAAGATATAAAGCCAACAGCATGGATGTATTGATTGATCGTGCGCGAAATTATCTTTTATCCAGTGATAAAACGGAAGCACAAAAAGAAAATCGCCGAAAAACATTAATTCAAAAAGCCCGTGATTTGGCGGCACAAACAGGACAACCGTTTAAAATGCCGAAATTTGGCGGTTCATTGAGAAAATCCGCCTATTCGCGTGAAAAGATGCCTGTATTGAATTACATGGTTAATAAGTTTGGAAAAATTGATCCAGAAAGTTCAATTGCCGGCGAATTGGCCGTGTTTGATATTACACCGCGAAGTGTGCGTTGGGCCTTTCAAAAGGGCGGATACAAAGGTGATTTTGATGGCGTTGATTTAACAGGGTTCAATCAGGATTTTGATGGTTATGGTGCGCCGGCCGATCCAACAAATGAAAACGATTTAGATGCATATTATGTTGATCCTGCGTTTATTTTAGATGCTATACGTTCTGAATCATTCGGTGCGCCTATTGTAAGCACGGACACAAACACCGATCCAAACCGCGCGGAAATAGAACAGTTTATTGAAATGGCGGAAACATTTGCGGGAATTGATTTGCGCAATACAGATAATCGCCGCGTTCGTTCTGAATTGGCGCGTTTTCAGGATGAAGGACGTGCGGCGGCGGATGATACGTTGTATCAGGATGATAAAGATATTGAAGCGCGGGTTGAGGAATTAAAAAACGATATATTGGAAAATGATAGTGTAAAAACACTTAATTTGTATATGTCGCGTGGTGATTTGAAGGTTGATACAATCATTGTTGATCAGGGCAATCGTGGCGCCGGCGTTGGCACACGGGCCATGAAAAAAATCACACAATTTGCCGATCAAAATGGATTGCGCATCCGTTTATCGCCGGCACAATCAGATGATTTCCAAGGCACAACATCGCGTGCGCGATTGGTTAAATTTTACAAACAATTTGATTTTGTTGAAAACAAGGGCCGTAAAAAAGATTTTTCAATCAGTGAAGGGATGTACCGCGATCCAAAAACAGTTTTATACCAAGCGGATGGAAGCCCGATCAAAACAATACCCGATGAAGTCAAAAAAGAAATTTTATCCAATTTCCGCGTATCGCGTGGTTTGAAGGTTGGAAAGAAAACAAAAATATGGCGTGGTGTTGGACCGGAAAGAACCGGCGAAGAATCAGGATCAGGAACCGCCGTGTATGGTCAAGGCCTTTACACGACAGCCGATAAAAAATACGCGAAAGATTTTGCCGGTGATGATGGCCGTTTATTGGAAATTGAACAGCAGTATTTACCGCAAAACCCATTGCGTTTTGACACACAAAACGATTTCCAAATATGGTTCCAACAAGCACAAAAATCCATGGGATATGATAATGTCCGTGATTTTAACAAAGATTATCAGGATTTCACCGATTTCATCCGTGCGCTTGATCCGGATATTGACGGTATTCAATTATATACTGGTAAAGATGCGGTATATGTTTCATATAATGCGCCACGTTTTTTTCAAAAATCCGATCCCGATTCCAACCCACGGGCGCAAATTGAATTTATGAACAATGGCCAAGCGCATATCACGTTGTTTGAAAACCGCAATATGACATCGCTAATCCATGAAGAAGGGCATTTGTATTTCCGTTTGTTGCAACGTATAGCGCAATTGGACAATGCCAATACAGCGTTCCCCAATGCGGTTGCAGATTACAATGCATTGTTGAAATTTGCCGGTGCCAAGGGTGATAAACCATTGACGGTGAAACA
>Ga0210043_1001277_pt1 | contig 21907 bp, 27 predicted proteins | sample CryGeymet201501t_FD_183990 | JGI IMG/M metagenome (GOLD analysis project Ga0210043, IMG submission 183990) | Groundwater microbial communities from Crystal Geyser aquifers in Utah, USA - Crystal Geyser metaG 2015-01t (SPAdes) (version 2) | ecosystem: Environmental > Aquatic > Deep subsurface >... | reverse complement strand
CACGTTCTACACCACGGCTAGCAACGCTACTTCATGGATGCCGGACGGTAGAACATCAACAGCCCCGAAGCTTTATATCTGGAACTACTACAACCGCGTGGATGTCGCGGCAGTGGTGGCTGAGTCGGCAACGTCGTGGACCTATAGCAGCACAACCCCAAGGCCGTACAACAACGACACGACGAACCTGATCCACGTAGTGGTTGGCGTTCAAGAGGACTACCACAGCATCAAGGTGACAGCTTCCGGTCAGTTCTGGAATACCTCTGGCTCAGTAGGCATCGGCTACAACTCAATTAATACATTCCTCACGAGCCCATACGCGCTGTGTGACAGCTCTTACTGTGCGACGAACTCAGTGCAGGCGTTGTCGGCAAGCCTGAATCATCAAACGCCAATAGGGTTGAGCTACTATTCGATGCTTGAGCGTGCCAACTCCGGCACACCAGCGTTCCGTGGCAGTACCGAGGGGCAGGCAGGAATTCAGCTTGTTGGGAGATTCTAATGGCGACTCGTAAGCCAGAAATTCTTGATCTGCACAAGGCGATTGCGGCAGTAGCGCCGATTGACGGTGTTTCGCGCAAGGGTAATGCAACCCGCATCGACTACCGTGAAGGGGCCACAGAAAAGCAGCGCCGGGCGGCTGAGGCTCTGTTGGCTGATTGGAACTGGCAGGCCGACATCGTTGAGCCACCTACTGACACCGAGCGCATCACGGCGCTGGAACAAACGGTCGCGAAGCTCCAAGCCGACATCGGCACACCTACATAAAGGGCTTAGCATGGCGGGCCACAACATGACACCAACTGAGATCACCGGCCTCGTAGCGGCGGTATACTCCATCGGGAGGACTATCGAGATGGGATTCAAGAAGCTCGTTGCGGTGTTCCGTGCGGACAAGGAAGAGAAGCGTCGCAACCGCGAGGCCGACCAGACTGCGGCACAGTTCAGTGAGATCCAGCGTGAGCTCAAACTCCAATCAGAATCCCACGTCCAGACGCGGATCGCATTGGAACGCATGAGCACCCGTCAAGAGGATATGCTGCGCCGGGTGACCGGTGTTGAGCAAGACATCAAAACAATAAAGCGTAAGACCGCTAAAGTCTAAAACGCATAGCAGCCTCTCTGAGGCAAAACAGGAGGGCAAGATGACCCGATACACCACTTTGATGCTGATCGCGATTCTGGGGGCAACTGTGGCCCTCACAGGATGTGTTTCGAAGACCATCTACAGTGATGCGGCACAATCAGGCTGGGCACGATGGGAAGAGGACCACAAACCAGTGGTCAGCGATGAGGAGTTTTCAGCGATGTCCGAACAGGACCAGGCGCTGTACATGTCGGCGACCAAAGAAGCGGCACGCCAGTTTGAACGGGACGAGGCACTCAACCTTTTGACCGACTAACTATGACGGCAGACTCTGTCGTCATAAAACCCGGAGGCCCCTCAGCCAGGGACCTCCAACAAACCAGGAGGACACAATGAAACCAATCCATTTCGCCAGCGAAGGGTTGACCTTCGGCAAGGTACTCAAGGACACCGGGGTCAAACTCTACGAGGAGGCCAAACGGCTGGCGGCCGAAGGCGCCTCAGAGGAGTCAACCCTGTTTACGCGGGCCAGCATCCTCATGCAGGACGCAGCGAAGCTGCCGCACAAAGAGTTTCTGGATTCCGCGGAGTCAATCGCCAAAGGGGTACTCTACGGGACGACGGCAATCGCTGAGCAAAAGGCCAAGGCTTTCTGGTCCAACCTTATCAAGACCAGCTTCGAGTTCGCCGCCTCTCTGGCCGGTGGGGTACTGAACCTGACCGGGCTGAGCGCAGCGAAGCCGGTCAAGCGTGTAGTCAATAAATCGTAGGCGGGGCTGGCGTCCTCCGGCTTTCGCCTGGGAGCAACCTGGGTCATCTCGATATGGGGTGGCCCAGTGTTGTTGAAAAAGATCAAGAGAGATCTCGATCCGACGGTGAGCGAAGCGAGCCTCGGATGATATTCATCCATTCTATTCATCAAAACTCTCTCACTCAATTCTCTCAATCCACTCTCTACATCTGTACCGCCAAACGGACGAAAAGTGTATCGCAAACGGACATGTTGTTGCGCAAACGGACGCAAAGTGTATCGCAAACGGACACCCTGTATCGCAAACGGCCGCCGTCGTCCGTCTGGTGAACACAAACTATTGAATAATTCTACTTGACCGTCGTACATCTACAGGTTAGTATCCAATGAGTAAGGCCAGAAGCGCTGACACGCCTCTGGCCCGAAGACACCGAAAGGATGAGTTTCGATGCCCAACGAAGATGCTATCACTTACCTCGAAGCAAACCAAGTCCCGACCGCTGAGTCTGCGTTCAACCGGATCGGTGCGATCATCACCCCGCTGTTCCGGTTCAACCGTATCCCGATGTACATCGCCAAGCTGCCGCTCACGCTCGCTGCCAAGATCGTCTTTGCTGAGATAGCCACGTCCAGCTTCGGTCATCCCACACGCTTTGAATACTTCAAGGGCTTCAGCTCGATGTCTCGCCGCACCGGCCTGACGCGTAGCACGGTGTATCGCGCTGTGAAGGAACTGAAGGAAGCCAACCTTATCTGGGTCAGCGCCCACGTCTCAGCGTCCAGCAAGAACGGGCGTCAGTTCTATGAGATGGCGTGGAACGGTGACGAAGCCACCCTTGAGCGCAACCACGGCCTCAAAGCTACCGGGGCGAAGACGTTGACCTACGCGATCTTCCGTCACTGCCTGTACGTACCGTACTTCTTCAGCCTCGGTGAGGGTTCAGAGGCCAAGAGCAGTGGCTACAACTCGTTGCTGCGCGTCTATCTGAAGAAGTTCAGCCCCCGTACGATCCTCGTTGACCTGATCATGCTGGGCTACGTCTACTCCAAGGCGTATCCGGTGTGCTTCCGGTCGTACACGAAGATCGCGGCTGACCTGTGTACGAAGCGGCAGACCATCGCTGCATCGCTGCATCGCTTGGAGAAGTACTACCTGATCGCCTACGCCGACGGCTGGTACCCAGTGGCGCATCCGGTCATGGCAGCCCGTCCCATCAAGGAAGAGTTCTTTGCAGTTGTCGAACGTGTACAGGAGGAAAACGATGTCGAATCAGAAGTTCCCGAAGAAGTGGTCTAAGACCGCCATCGCTGTGTTCTACATGCTGATGTGCGATCTGACCGAGCAGGACGCCGAGGTGCTCTGGCAGAACACGTCCACTCGTCGCACATGGATGCTGGGGACCTCTGGCTACGGTCAGGCGCTCAATCTGAGTGCTGACCAGTACCGCAGGGCACGCAGGACCATCCTTGACCAGCCCACGGTGTACGTACCGCCCACAGCCAACAAGCAGATGGTGGTGCTGTACTGGGTTACGGCAGGGCTGGTCAAAGGTGGGCGTATGTTCGAGGGCTCAATGATCATCACACCGCCGAACAGTATGTGGCGCAAGAAGCTGGAAGAAGTGGGCTGTGTCTGGGGGCCGAACATTCAGAAGTGGTACTTTGACCCGTACGACAGAGCTGAACCCCGAGGTGCCTCAGTGAGACGCCTCAGCTAACTGACTCGAACCGTTTGAATCACAACACAGGAGGACGAACATGCCTTGGGAAGCCTTAGCGTTTTGGACCACGGTGACGGCCCTGCCTTTCATCATCGCCGCCATCTTTATCCGCATCACCAGCAAGGAGCAGAAATGAATCGTGAACAGACTGACGAACTGAATCGTGTCAGTGACCGCATCGCCGCCGTGGTCGTCGACTTTTACAATGAGCACGAACCCGGCTACGAGTTCACGCTGCACGAGGTCACGCTGTACGTGATGCAGAAGGTTGTGTGCAGCCCTACCAGCCCGTACCGTGTGATGGCGGATCTGCGCAAGAAGGGCCAGGTCAACTACGTGGTGCTGAGCCGCAAGGAGAGCCTGTACCGCATGACGAAGCTCGAAGAAGATTACGACTGGGGCTTTACTGACGAGGAGCTGTAACCATGAACGACCCGATCGAAAACGTGCTCAGCTTTATCGAGAACAACTTTGTGATGCTGGGCGTGGCTGGCCACCCCTTCGAGCCTGGCACCTACGCCACGGTCCAGGACGGCAAGATCATCGCTTGCACGCAGGGTGACCATATCGGCATCGTGGTGGACCGCGTGGGCGAAGGATGCCCCATGGCGCTCGACCTGAGCTGCGGCCATATCTTTGATGCTGAGGACCCGGCAGCCTGAGACGACTCAGAAACTATGACGCCACCGAAAAGCCCTCGCGCAAGCGGGGGTTGTTTCGTTACTATGGGTTACAGGAGGACGAACCATGGCTCAAAAGACATCAGCACGCAAGATTGCATCACTGGATCTGAAACGAAAGATACTTGAAGCACGCCGCGAAAAAATGACCTATGAGCAGATCGCGGAGAAGGTTGGCTGCGATAAATCGTACTGCTTCAAGGTGGTCCAGGCATGGATCGATGAAGTAAATGCACAAACCCTAAACAAGACAGAATCGATGATTGTGCAAATGCAATCGGACATCGAGCAGTTGGTGGCGGACTACTGGCCCACACGGACAAACCCGGATTCCGCCAAGATCATCCTCAAGGCGCTGGACCAGTTGGCGAAGCTCCGTGGTCTGAACGCGGCGGAGAAGCTCGACCTGACCCACTCAATGCCCACCAAGATCGAGTACGTCGTCGATGAGTAGCGCGGACGTTGTACGTGAGCGGCTGACCAGGCCCCAGGCAAAGATCCTTCGTAGCGAGGTACCTTTCCTATGGGTCATCGCCGGATATGCCAGTGGAAAAACACGAGGTTTGGCCCAGTTCATCACACAGGACATGCTGGTCTATCCAGGCTGTTTCGGCTGCCTGTACCTCAACACGGGCTCGCAGCTAGACTCCGCGGCCTGGGAAGAAATCAAGAAGTATTGGGTAGAGAAGGGCATCTCGTGGTCCGGCCCGAACATCAATTCAGTGGTGACACTGGGCAACGGGTCAAGACTCAAGCTACAGACACTGGCAGTCCGCAATGAGCAGCTCCTAGCCGGACCTGAGTGGTCTTTCATCGCGGTAGACGAAGCGCACCTGATGAAGAAAGAGTACTGGGATGTACTCAAATCTCGGGCACGTCGTAAGTACGGATCACGTAAGGTTCGTGTGTACGGGCTATCAGTCGGCCCTGGTGAGTACCTGGTAGATGAGTTCATCCACAACGATGATCCAGACTACGGTACTATCGCGTTCACCACCTATGACAACGCGGCGAACCTACCACCAGGTCAGATCGAGAAGTACGAGAAGATGTATCCGCCTGGTCCGCTACGTGATCGCTACATGCTCGGCAAGATCGTGCCGGTTGAGGGGGTGGCCTATCGCCACCTGGTGGCAAATCTTGACAAGTTCCTTGTGGATGCATCTGATGTACCCACAGACAAGATCCAGGCATGGCTGTACGGGCAGGACCTCAACATGGGCGGCCCTGATCCATGGGTGCTGCTTGAGGGTGGCATCGGACCAGGTGGCGTCCTGTACATCACCAGGGAGCTGTACCGACCGGCAGCAAACTACGGGGATCTAAAGACAGAGCTGCGCGACATGTACCGTGATGGCTGGCCGATCGCATCAGACCACGGGGCCCACGTACACGCCCTCATGGCGCAGGACGGGTTCAACATGGTCAAAGCACAGAAAGACGTTGATCTGGGTATCGAGACCGTGCGCCGCCGGATCGAGCTGGACGGCATCCGCATATCGAAGGACTGCACCAACCTGATCCGTGAGATCTCCAACTACAAGATCAAGTCTCTTCCATCCGGCAAAGAAGTGCCTGAGCATCAATACAGCCACAGTCCAGACTCCATCCGGTATATGGTGATGATGCTCGATAAGCCATCTATTTTCAATTCTGAGTTGTAATGCACAACCTAATGCATACATTGTCAGTAACTAAGTGTGAGGAGGACACGATGAGTTATTCACGAGGAGAACGGGCGATCATCGCCTGCCGCATGATGGCCAAAGCGATCGAACTGCCTGATGGTAGCGACTTCCCTGAGCTGGTGGCGGCTGTCAAAGATCTCAAGGAACGCGCGGACAAGAAGGTCAAGAAGGTAACTAAGATCGAGAAGGCTGACTAATGGGGTACGGACGTAAAGAGCGTGCAGCCGCTGCAAAGAAGGGCTGGCAGACCCGGCGTAAACAGTTGCCGGACTACGATAGCCAGGCTGCCGCTGTCAACCAGACCCTGAGCGGAGGTGATGAGACTGACCTTGGGGCAATACTGCCGTCTACACGCCTGGTCGAAGCTGGCAACATTGCTGACTGGCCGGACCCGGTATACGACATCAACCCAGACGGGTACCTCGTCATCCACAACTGCGCCCCTGTGATCGAGACCGTAGAGAAACGTGGCGCTCGTATCGCGAAGCTCAACTGGTCCATTGTCGGAAATGGTGCACGCGCTGACGCATACCGTGAAATCATCGACCAGGTACGCGGCTGGGTTGATATGATCAAGTGGCTGTCCTGGGCCGATATCGATGGTGCCAGGTTCATGCAGATCAAGTCTGCGCAGGCACGCGAAGGTAGCAAACATCCGTGGATTATCCCTGAATTCTGGATGGGTGGCCGCAAAAAGTTCAAGGCTGGTGGTGACATCCAGTGGAACGGGCGGTCGCTCGTTCGTGTGCAGCGTACTACAGGTGTGTCCAACACCACACCGGCCTACCTACCACAGTGGCAGTTCATCATCCACCGTCCTGGCGCAGGCTCAAACCCTGAGGGTGACTCAAGCTTAGGTATTGCGGTGTACCGCATTGCCTTCGCCTGGGAAGAGGCAATGAAAAACATCGACGCTTATATGGAGATGTTCGGTGTTCCGATCCGTGTCTTCAAGGCCAACTTCGGCAAGATTCGGCCCGACCAGATCACCAGCACGATGACTAGTGTTGTCGACCGTCTAAAGCTGATGAAAGAGAACAAGCAGGGTGTGATCACCGATGGTGAAATGCTCGAACTGTTGGAGCCGAAGGGCAAGGGATTCACCGACATGATCGAGTACACCAAGTACCTTGAGGGGCTGCTGGACCAGATTTTCCTGGCCAACCAGCTAACCTCTTCGGTGTCTGACGCAGGACGCACCGGCGACACCAGTGTCCACTTGCACGAAGAGTCGGAGGCGGTCTATTGTGCGGCCATGCAGCTTGCTGAGTCGCTGAACCGCAGCCTTATACCGTGGATCGCTCGCAAGAACCCTGACATGCCAGATCTGGCTGACGGAGAGTTCGAGCCGTACTTGTGGCCTGAGCCCCCGGTCGAAGATAATCAAGAAGACGACGTATCGATCACGGTGGACACTGAGCCGGACCCGACAGACGATCCCGAAGTGGTACCTCCCGAAGAGACCACTGACGGCGAAGACATGGATACATCCGATGCAGACGAAGAAGATCCTGTGACGACAGACTCTGCCGTCACGGATGACGAGGAGAATGTAGATGCCTGATATACTGATCATGGGCAACTATCCAGCCACGCGCGTCAAAGAAGGATTGCTCATCAAGAATGTTGAGCTTTCCAAAGAGACGCCAAAGTCCGTTCGCCCGGACCTGTTGCGCGACCTTGACGTCAACGCATTTGAGCAGATGAAAGCCAACTTCGACGCTCGTGTGGCGGCCGGTAAGGTGGGCTCGTTCATCCTGCTCGGCCATGAGGGTCCAGGTGTCGGCCGCATCATCGACCTGCGTGTCGAGAACAAAGAGCTGGTTGGAGATCTGTTGGTAACCAACACTGACGTCATCGCCATGATTGAGCGCGGCGAACTGACTGAGCGCAGCATCGAGTGGGGCTGGTCAATGAAAGACGCCAGACTCAAGGGTATCGCCCTACTCTCCGGGACTTTTGGGCAGGATTCGGTAGGCTGGCCGGACCTGACCGTGACGTACACCGAAGAGTTCATTCAAAAAGAATTCCAAGATTTTTCGGAATTGGCTTTCAAAACAGAAAGTGTCAAACTTACACTGACCAGTGTCAGCAAGTCCTCAGCAAAGGAAGAACACATGCCTCTGAGCAAAGAAGACCTCGAAGCGATCGGCAATCTGCTGGACACCAAGATTGACGCGAAGCTTGAAGCAAAGATGGAAGCCAAGGCCTCTCTTGAGCCGGTCAACACCGCCAAGGTCGACGAGGCACTGAAGCGCATCCAGAAGAAAGAGCGCGAAATCACGGTCACCGGCTACGTCGAAACGCTCGCCCGCAAGGGTTACTCCAACAAGAAGCACCTGCGTGCGTCCTTCGAAAAGTTCAACGACAATGTTGAAGCCATGGAGGTGGAGTTCAAGCGTCTCATGGACAAAGCCGACGAGGATGTGAAACTCGAAATGGAAGACGTCTACGAAAAGCCGAGCCTGGACTCAGAGCTCGAAGAGGCATACAAGGAATTCAAAGAGAACTATCCGAAGGCTGAGGTCAGTCTGAGCGAGTTCAAGTCGGTCTGCAAGGGCGAATTCCGCGCCAAGGAAGAGTACATCCAAAACAAGGCTTTCATCGAGGTCAAGTAACGAAGCAGGCTCTGCCGCTTTCATCAAGCTTGAGCACAAAGGAAAAGATCCATGGCTAACGCAACAAACGCCCGCAATGACAGCTACAAGCCGTCACCTGGCCCGTTCCTTGACTTCGAAGTCGAAGAAGATCAGGTGATCGTTTACGGCGGCCTGGTTAGCATCGCTGCTGATGGGTACCTCCACAATGCGCAGGACACCGCCAACGATGTCTTTGTTGGCGTGGCTGTTGAAGACGTTAACTCGACTGGTGATTCCGCAGGTGACAAGAAGGTGCGCGTCGATATCGGCGGCGCCCTTGTCAAGGTAACCCACGAAGACGGCTCACTGACCATCGCCAACAAGGGTGACGCGGTCGTGGCCGAACTCAACAACGAAGTGACCAGCGTCCTTACCGGCACCAACGACATCCCGGTTGGTGTGATCGCTGCCGTTGTCTCGGCCACCGAAGTGTGGGTGAAGTGCCGTCCTTACGGGGTCGCAAGCTAACTGAACCAGGCGGACTAACTCTGTTGATCCACTTGAAACAACGAAGGAACTGAAATGGCAACTGCCCTAGAAACCCGATTTCGCGAAAGCATGGCGGAGTTTTACACCATCTACACCAAGATGCGCGATACCTCAGTCTTTTCCGCGCCAAGTGGTGGGTCAGCATTTATGAACGTCGACGCGTCGCTCGGTTTCTTCAAGCCCACTGTGATTGCCATCGGTGGTGAGCCCGAAGAGTTCACCGGCACCGTGAATTACAACACCCCGGTCGCCGCGGCTCAGACCTACGAGACCAAAGTCTTCGTGTACGGTGTTGAAATGGACCGCAACCTTCTCCAGAAGACTGACGCGATTGCTCGTGGCGAAGTTACCCGCATCCTCACAACGGGCGCCCGCCGCGCTGTCGAGGATATGGACAAGCGCCTGACCACGTTGCTGCTGACCGGTGAGACCGCAGGCAACCTGGTGACAGGTGCCTTCTTCTCGGCCACGTCTGCTTTGCCTGGCGGATCGACCCTGGACAACCTTGTGGGTACTGGTGTATCCGGCTCATCCACTGAAGTACGCGCAGCAGCACACGCTGCCCGCGCCCGCACACTGTCGATGCGCGGTGCTGGCAACCAGTTGATGAACAACGGCTGGCCGCGCCTTGGTCTGATGTACGACCCACGTGCCACGAACGGTACGCCGATCCACCAGAATGTGATGGACGCGCTGTACCCAGACACGCTTGAGGCCGGACAGAAGATCCCTGAGGGGTCTGTCGTCCCGATGCCGAACCCGTACCTCAACGGCACGATTGCTGACCTCTGGTTCTTTGACCTGGACACACCAGAAAAGTCGCTGATTGTCGGCTGGCAGCAGATGCCTCTGCTTGAAAGCACCATGCCGTACAGCGACGCATGGATCACGAATCGCCGGGCTCGCTACGTGGCATCATGGGCATACGAAGTGGCCTTCGGTAACAACGCCGCAGCCGTACTTGCGAACGACGCCTAAGCAGGGCCGCACAACTGTGACACGAGCAGAGGGCTGGGCTTTGGCCTGGCCCTCTTTCTCAATAAAGGAATAAACCATGGCAGTCCGCTCAGCAGCCGAAACCGCCGACCTAATTCAGGCTATCACGGAGATCGGATACAACTTCGAGACGTACCTCACAGGCGCATGCACAACCGACCTGGGTGCGCTTGAGACCCAGCTTGCCGTGGGTGACCATGTACCAGAGAATGCTGCGATCACTTCGGCGATGTCCTCGTTCATCACGTCTCTCAGCCGCGCATTCGACGCCTGGAAAGCCCTGGCACGCGCATCGGCACCTGCACTGGGTCGCCTAGGTGGCAGCCCCAGCCTGGACAATTTCAACCAGAATATTGACTACTTTCAGGCGTACCTGGTTGCCAACTCAATCGAAATCGAGAAGCGCGGGTTCACCAAGGACACCGGCGCTACGGTATCCGGCACTGGTGTGGGTGTGCTCAGCATCGGCTCGGTAGACCTGAACGGTGACATCATCGACTTCGGCCATGTCGAAGACTTCGTGCTGGAGTGCACCAAAGACTACGCCTCAGGCGCTACAGCAGGCGCAGAAGAGTTCACGATCCGTGGTGAGGCAGCCGGTAAGTATCCATGGCTCGAAGGCGGCTCAGGGCTGGACAACAGTTACAACTATGCCTTCGGGATTGTGCCGGTGGACTTCGCTTCGGCTCAGGTCAAGGCAGCCAGCGGTGGCAAGATCAAGAGCTTCTCCGGCGCATCCAGCTCAGGCAACCTGGTCCGCAACGGTGACTTTGAGACCGCGATCTCAGGCACTGGCGGCAGCAAGTTGCCATTCTGGACCATCAACGCAGGTGACGCCACGATCACCCAGGAGACTTCTGACCCGATCACCGGCACCTACTCACTGGCCGCCAGTGCTGATTTCGAGATGGACCATTTCCTCAGCCAAGGCCGGGTCAAACCTGGCACCTTTGTGAGTATGGCCATCAAGGTTGAGCGCAAGTCATCAGCCACTGGTACGCTCACGGTCAAGCTGATGGACTCTGACGAGGGTACGACCCACGGCACACTGACCATCGACATCTCGACCCTGACCAACGATACACCGGTGGTCAAAGCCATTGCCGCCCCCTTTGATGTCCCGCTCTCAGCAGAGGACCTCAAGGTGCAGGTGGAGCTGGCCTCACTGGCCACGGGTACAATCAAGTTTGATGACGTCATGCTGGTACCGGCCACCCTGGTGAACGGGTACACGCTGGCGCTCTTCGACGGCACCACGAAGGATGCCTCAGGGTACGCCCAGGGACGGTTCCGCAAGGGAGATACATTCACGGTTCAGACCAGCTCAGCAGAGGGTGGATTGATTCAGCGCCTGTTTGCCAACCGCGCACTCGGCCGCTATTTCCGCTCAGCAACATCGGCTACCGCCGACTGGGCTGATCCGTCATAATCAGTGGTGACTCTAAGAGAGACCACATAACCAGGAGGACGACATGGAGCCACAAAAGACCAGCAGGGAGCAGGCCAACCAGGCGTTCAACACCGTCGTACAGGCGGTCAGCTCCGCCATGGGTGGCAAGTTCCCCATCGGTATCGATAACATCGAGATCCACGTAGAGATCAAAGCTGCGTTGCAGATGGTGGGCGCCGCGTTGAAAGAGTACTACGGTGAGCCCGTGGCTGCATCGGATGCACCCATCCCGGCCGTGACGGCAGAACCTGAGAAGAAAGAAGACTGATGGCCACAGCTACCTTCGCAGAGCGTATAGCTTTGGACCTGGCGCTGATCGTTGCCAACCCCTCAATGATCGACTTTAGCCGCCAGCGTGATGCCACAGCCACCGAGAATACGGCCCGCACCACCCGTGTGTGCCAGCTTGCTGCGGCGAAGGTGGAGTCCCGGCTAGGGGCTGCTGGTAGCTATGACGATACTGATGCCACGATCGGCAATCAGATCTGGCTGGACTTCGGCACAAGACTCGCCCTGCTGCGCTACAGCCAGGTGTACACACTGACCCTGACAGACTTCGGTGTGGGCTACATCGGGTCGGTGCACGAAGAAATCGAAGAGTACCGTGAGACCCTGGTGCAGGAGGCCGTCAAGTTGGTGGTTGGCAAGGTGGACAATACGGCCCTGAACAAGCGCCGCAGTCACTCAACCTGGGGGTCAACGGCCGATCCGGCCAGCCCGCCGGAGGTGTAGTATGCCAGCCGACCCTAAGCTGATACCTGATATATTGCGAAGGTGGGGCATAAATCAGAAGCGAAGGCTGAGGCAGGCATTCGCTGTAGGAGGCCACCAGAATCACGGAGGAGAGCGCTGGACACCCTTGGACCCAGATAGCGGCGCAGGATTGCCTCTGACAGCCACTGGGAGCCTGAGAGCGTCACTCTTTTTCAAGGTCAGCGGGGTTAGTTTGCTACTCGGTTCGAGCTCAAAGGTGGCGATCTACCACCAGAATGGAACGCAGACCATACCGAAGCGGCCAATCGTGGTGATCACAAGACAGGACCTGAACGAACTCAAGCTGGATCTGAAACGTACACTGGAGCGATAGATGTCCCTCGATCAAGGATTGTACCCCGGACCGGCAAAGCTGATCCTCACCCCGACGGATTATGCCGGTGCGGGTACTGATCTGGGCAAGGTAACCAGTGTGCACACCGGCTCAATCGTTCCTCAGTTCGAGTTTCTGACAGAGCACGCCAAGGGTTCCACCCCGATCGATGCACGCGTCACCGGCGTTTCTGTGACATACCTGGTTCATATGATTGACTTTTCTACCAACATGCTTTCCGTGCTGTTCAACAAGACCAACAGTACTGACAAGTGGCAGGGGTTCAGCGGGTACAAGGTCGGCGACATCCTGGGGTCAAGCCAGATCAACTCGTTCCTGGTCATGCCGATCGTTGACGCGGGTACAGTGGACGCCAACAAGCCGATGCTGTACATCCCCCGCGGGGTGTGCATTTCGGCTGTCAACGCCGTGTGGGATCGCCGGGCGGCGCATACTACTGGATGGGTGATACAATTGATGGCTCTCTACGACAGCACACTGGGTGCTCCGGCCGCTTATGGTGATTCAGCAGACTTTCCGAGTATCTAATGGGCCAGATCCGTACATTCCTTGAGAGCATCCGAACCCGTGTCGAAGCGGTGGTTGACGGTTCAGCGGCCACGGTATTCTCTCGTGTCTGGATCGCACCGTTCATCAACCTGGACCAGATGGTGCATATCGCACGCTGGCCAGCAGCCATCATTGTGGACAAGGGCGGACAGTATGACGCCTACAACGGCAAGATCATGCTGCGCCAGTTTTCCGTGTCGATCATGGATTGCCACCCGCGCGATCACGTTGGCGAAGAGACCAGCTTGCAGATCCTGGACAAGGGTGAATACCTGGTGACGACGCTTGAGTACGACAGCGACAACTCCGTGTTCAATGCCAGTGACGACGACCTTGAGGCCATCGCTCTTGAGTCGGGCCTGCTGATCCTGCTCAAGACCTACAACTTTACCGCCCAGTACCTGAGGACCTAACCCCATGGCCACCGAAGACGTAGTCATCCGGCTGAGGGTAGACGACTCCGAGCTTCGGCGGGCTCGTCGCGGTTACTTCGACGTTCCGTCATCCAATGTTCCAACCAGTGGGTTGACCGGTTCAGCCACAGCATCCTTTGTTATAGCCGGTGTCGCTGGATCAATAACCAGAAATCCCTCGTCAGCAGGGGGGCGTAACCTTCTCTGGAACCAAATTGTAGACGCAGAACTCGATGGAATTGCGCCCGGTCTTCGGCGTGATCGTGTTGGCGGGATACTTGGTAACGCAGATCGAGATGCTATTAAGGCTGGTGTAAAGGATTTTGCGGCTGAGGCATACTACCGTGGATATGACTTCGGTGATGGTATCAACACTCAGATGTCTCATCGGGCTAAGATGTTCTCGGCCGGGTGGCGGGCAGACTCACCGGTTTGGTTACCCGAGCTTGAAACAGTCCGCAACAGGATTGACATCAACAACCTGATTGAACAGAACGGGTCTGTCCGTCGACCCGGTGCTGTATCAGGTACTGCCGCTGTTCAGCGTGAGATCGGCCACATCGTAGGATCTGGCGGAGCTGAGAAACCGTTATCGGTTCCACGTATCGTGTTCACGGAACCTCTACTAAGAGAAAAACTGAACACCGGGTTGACCGGCCCAGGAATCATCGGTCGTACAGCTTCAGCGGCGAAGGACTTCGGGTCGAACATAAAAGGCAGCGCGGCCTACCAAAACTTCATGCCCGGTATGTTGGGCGGAAAAGTACAGCAATTTCCAGCCTTTGGAACCGTCACTTTAGATGGAATCAAGGACATTGCTGGGCGACTCGGGATCATCACATCAGCCGGTGGTTCAATGGCTGTTGCAAAGCAGATGAGTGACGCCAGGACAGCCTACTTCAAGAAGCTGATGATCACTGGAGAACAACCAGACGCGAACTATCTGAACCTCGGTTTCAAGAGGGTACTGAGCGGGATGCAGGAAACTACCAGCAATCTGGTGGCTAATATCCTGTACGAAGTCCCGTCAGTGTTGTTCGAAGGCATCAGCATCGGTACTAACTTTTTGGCCAAACTTGCTGGCTTCAGTGGATGGGACGACAATCTTGTTGGCATGGCCGTCGACATGGTTGGAATGGACTTCAAAGAAGCTCTTGGTCTCACCGAAGAGGACTACGGAAAAGTTGCCGAAGCTCAGAGTGCGTGGAACAAGGCATACAAATCACTTCAAGAGCAGACTAGAGCCCAAGCCCGCCGATCGTCAGATGATGTTGCGCAGCGTATGCAGGGCCTCGGAGCTGATGGTGTGAGCCTGGATGAGTTGTCCAAGTCGATCTACAAGAATGTAGAGAAGAAAATGTTGATCCAGGCCGACCAGAATTTCAACTCTACGAACCCGTTCCCTACCAGCCGAGACGTAAACCCATACGGCACCGACGGCGGTAGCGACCTGGCTGACTACGCGATGGGGGCATGGGGGCTCGCAGCACGGGGTATATCTGCTCTTTTTGACTAAGGATTCTCATGTCAGTATCGTTCAAAATCGACGACGTAGAGGTGAACGGAACCGGTGGTGTACGCCTGCACGGCCAGGTAGCCGACTCCCGCACAGCCGAAGGCATCCGCGAGATAGCCATTGCTGGTCTGCTAACCGGGTCGTCTACTACTGATCTTCAGACCAAGTGGGACACACTCAAGACCACGGTCAACACCCGCGACAAGTCGGTCCAGGTCAGCGTTGATGGGACTGCTACAAACTACCTCGAAGAATTCTTTCTCAGCGACGGCAAGACCACCGGCATCGTAACCTTCGTTTCAGGCGATCCGACACGCATCGGTACCGGCACTTCAATGCCGATCGTGATGTACGTGATGGCCCAGGAGTATGTCGCAGAAGCTGTGAGCGGTGGTACGGCGGGTATCACCTCAAAGTACCTCGGCCAGGTAGGTGACTGGCGCCTGATGAAGATCTTCAGTGATGCCAGGGTTGAATCCCGCGTGCTGACCATCAGCTTCGGCACACTCTTCGACAAGGAGGCCTATGGGTCGTACAACTTCACCGCTGTATCCGATGTTGGTGGGTTCGCCAAATTCACCTTCGGTAGCGGAGACATGGGCGGCATTACTTTCAAGCAGGGAATGAAACTATTCGTGTCTGGCTCGACCAACTACAACGGTACCTGGGAGGTCACAGCAGTAGACACTGGTGCCGACACGGTTACCACGAAGGCGGTGTACTCCGGCACAGACACCGGCGCAGCAATTATCGGTGAGGCCACAGCGCCAACGGAGGTCTACGACAATGCCCGCTCATCGCTGCTGACCCTTCTCGGAGTCGGTGCAGACGGTACGCGTGACACCACCACCGGGCTGGTGCTGAGCGGTGAGTCGAAAGAAGAGCACAATGACCTGATTGATGTCGTGCTCAACGCGGAGTGGACCGAGAAGAACTACGATGGTGACATTCGGAACGTACAGATTGCACTACAGCGGGTGGAAATCCCTGACTGGCCGTCTCAAGGTGCCGGTGATCCGCCGGTCAGCCTTGCTGTTGTCGTCACCTTCTCAGTTGACAAAGATCAAGCCGGTACAACTGACCCGTACCCGATGTGGGCCACGATCCGCAACCAGGTACTGGCAGACATCAAGAGCGCCGCTGAGGCTACTGACGCTGTAGGACCGATCGATGAGAATGTGAGCTGGGACAAGAAGGCCGGTACTGTGGCTGTCAACCTCAGCTTCATCGCGAAGAACACCTCTGTGTTCAACTACAATACCGTGGTTTCGACTCACCAGGAACTGGACTTTGTTTCCTGGAAAGACCCGGATGGGTTTGACTATATCCAGACCGGCGCCGAGCCGATTATGAAAATCATATCCATCACCGTTACACGTGTCGGTGTGGGTGATGTTGAGCTGGGGGCGCCTACTCCGGTTGAACCAGGGTACACATTCATCAATATTTCGGACCAGGACGGCTACCAGACCCCGATCAATCGCCGCAATGTTGGCGAAGTGTGGACTCAGACCCGTACGTTCGTTTACAAGAGGTTCAAGCTCCGCACTGGGGCTGATCCTCGTGTCCGTAACCCGGTGACTGGCTAATGAGTTTCGCAACCTCTGTAACCATGAATGGAGACCCCATCGATCTGGTGGTGCCTACCGCGTTGGTGATCAACCGCGGTACGGAGCCGTCACTGCTGGAGCTGGTGGTACGTGACGAAGAAGACGGCGGAACACGTTACGATGACATCGACAACCCTGTAACTATCACCATCGTAACCCCTGGAAAGTACCAGGACTCAGCCGTAGTAAAGCTGGAGAACTGGTACATCGTGCGAACGGTCCCTCACTCACCTGGGTTGGTCAAGATGGTGCTGATGGACTGCCGGTGGACAGCCGAGCACAAACGCGTCACTAAAGAGTACAACGTCTACGTAGCTGGCTATGGAACAGACAACGACACCAAGCGGCAGTCCAGCTTGAGAAACAACGGTGAGCTCTGGACTTGCTACGAAGCCGCGATTGATGCGATTCAGCGGTTTGGTTTGTTGTTCAAAGAGGACCAAAATTTTCCACAGAACCTGAAAGATGTGAGGCTCCCACGCAACCTGGGAAACTCACCCGCAGGTGGGTTCGTGGCGGCCAAGTGGTCATACATGCTCCCGCTGCTGCTTGACCCGATCCACTGTGATCCAGTGATCACTGAGGACGGCAAGATCACCATCGTGGATCGCCAGTCAGAAGCGTCGACTGGGCTACAGGACTATGTTGGCGTTGAAGGCTCTGTTGGTGACCGAAAGACCGACTGGGAGACACCCAAAGAAGTCGACTTGTTGTTCCAACAGCGTGTCGCCCGACGGTTCCAGTACATCGAAAGCCAGACTGTGGCCAGCAGCGCAGACCTTGGTCTTGAGAATGTGATCCCGCAAGAAGAGCGTGCTGGTGGTGGGGTCATCACTGAAGGCCACGAAGAGCTGTTCGAAGCGATCCGCCGTGAGTGGGGGCTGACCGCTGCACAGATACGCTCACTGTGGTTAGGACCTCGTGTGATGCCTCAGGGAAGCAGGCAGGACGCACAGTCAGTCATCGACCGCAAGGATCGTTGGGAGGCCTACCTGCGCGAGAGCTACCGGCAGAAGTTCCGTGTCGTAGATAAAGACGGGCTGAACACCTTTGCTGACATACTCATCGGACACCTGGGCGCCGACGGTTCAACACGCAGCGACCGCTGTGTGTACATGCCGTTCGCTTATATCCACAAGTACACCTACCTAAAGGCTGGTCAGACCATCGAACAGTACTGGGAAACGACCATATCCAGCAACGTGAGCATAGATTTTGAGAACCCGGCTCCGTGGCAAGCCTTTATCTTCTTCGATCAGAAGGGTGAGGTGATCGTCCAGCTTCTGCCCCAGCTTGACTGGATCAGGTACGCCCGTGAAATCACCCCTGGCCATATTGATGGCGGCATTCGCTTTGGCGACGCTGTTGACATACAGGACGATAACCATGTTCTGCCAACCCAGGGCCAGTCCATCCTGTCAACTGGGTACTTAGCCTACATCTACTACCACGGTCTGCTGGTTACTGACCGGCCTGACCTCGGACTTGAGCGACTGCATAAAGTGACCAAGACCATCAACCCGGCCGGAAAAGTTGACAAAGTTCAATACCGTGTTGACGACATCACTGCGAACTGGGGTCACGTGGACTCCGCTGCGGTTTTAAGCGATGACATTACGCTGTTGAACGAGGCTGAAATCGAGCAGCGTGCCGTTTACTTGCAAGAGCAAATCAAACGAAACTTCGCCGATGGGCGTGCCGGAGTATTCAAGTGCGCTGGTGTGGACGCCGTGGCCAACGGTGATTACTGGGTCCGCGGCAACATCCACAGCATGACCTTTTTGATCGGTGCCAAAAAAGCATACACTGTGGAAACACAGTGGGTGGTGATGCCGGAGGTCCGACCGCTCTACGTGAATGCACTGAAACTCCAGGGCTTGCCGGTAAGGACGCTGGGATAATGGGCTACTTCGAAGTACACCAGCCGCAGACACACGGACTCATGGCGCTTGACCTTGACGGGTCTCTAGCCAAGTCGATGCGTGGCGGATTTCTATCGGTAGGGGTTACAAAGTACCCGGAACGCACCGCGGATCGTGGTAACTTCCAGGGTAAAAGGCTTTCTGAGCCAGGCAACGTGCTTTTCTGGAAGCACACTCAGGGGCTACCGCGCGGCGCTCACGGATCGTGGTCGTTCGGTCTGCCTGCACGCCACCTCGGCAAAGAAATATTCCAGCCGCTTGAGGTGCATGACCAGGTTGACCCAGACTTCGAGAAATTGCCTGTGTTCGTCCTGGGCGGACAAAAGGTACCAGAGGGCACAGACGCCGTTGTTTTTGCCACCACCGGCCACGGAGCGCACGAAAGGGTCGCTCTGGTTGCAGGTGTGGCAGGTCCACTGATTGCTCACTGGCGCGGCAACAATCCGCCGGACTTCTCGACCCACGTCTTCGATATCCGCGGCAACTCGAAGGACCCGGACCGGCACGCCGGACTGGACACCATCTTTGAGGTACGTAAATGGGCCGCTCCTTGCAGCGGCAACACCACTTCGGGGCTACAAGAGTACACGATTGCTTTGAACGGGCGAGCAAGCCCTGAGGGGCAGGGATTCTTGCACGTCTCGTTCGGTGATACCGATGGTCTGTTTAGCTACATGGCCAGCGGCCCATTTGTACCGAGTTTCTACGCGAAGCACGGGCTGGCACACACCGGCGATGCCTGGATGAGCGCTGGAGCCATATCGACAAACGCATACTACCGCGGGTCTAAGATGCCTTTCACGGCACCGCTGGCCTTCGAAGAGGAGCTGTACCCGCCGGTACTCAACGGTGAAATCCCCTACGAGGTGCACCGGCAGTACGACGGCTCAATCACCCACCCGTTCCAGTGCGGTGATCGCCAGGGACAGTGGCGTGAGTTCGTCAAGTTGCCGATTGGTGAGACGCCAAAATGCACACCGACGAAGGACTATTCAGCGGTTGATGCTAACGACAACCCTCTAAGAAGTTATGCTGAGGGTAGCAGGACGTTCGTGACGAAGAAGATCCAGTCAACCGGGATCTACTTTCAGCCGCGTCCTCAGCTCACGGCTGGACGTGTAGACTAAGTGGTGACTCTAAGAGAGACCACACGGAGAAGATAAGTGGGCGCGTACCTAACATTCAACCCGAACCTGTGCCAGGTCTACCTATCGGCCGTACCGATTCAGGGTGCGTCTCAGTGGTTCCCCAGGTTACCCGCGCAGACCGGCACGGTTGCATTCGGAGCCTACGACTTTACGATCCAGTACCCAGGCTATCTATCGATCCCGACGAAATGTATTCCGGCGTCGGCGCAGCCACCGTTCCCTAAGATTCCACCAGCGCCGATACCACCAGCCCCACCGCCTGGCAATCCAGACCCTCCCCCAGGCGATCCGGGAGGTCCCATCACTGGTGACCCGCCTCCAGAAGCGTGCGGACCAGGCGTCCCTATTGAACTGCCGCCAGAAGATGGCCCGATCACTGGTCCGTCATGGTGGCAAAGCGGAGACGCCGGACCTGGCGGTACTGATGGCAGTGGCGTGTTCGATACTTTGGCGCAACCCTTGATCATGGGAATGACGCCACTGCCTACGTACTCCAGTGACAAGCCGGTGTACACCCAGAAACCCTACTTCGAGGTTCGGGTCGGCGACAAGCACGCCATCGCTGATGCGTACCATGAGGGTACAGGTGCTGGCCTGCTGGTTCTGCATCCGCCTGAATTGACCGATCTAATGCTACACGGATCAGGGGTGAATCAAGACTCGCGGTGGTCGACTGATTTGAGCGCCAGCACGCTGCTGATGCTGAACTCTGAGCGGGCCGATGGCTCTACCGGTGACAATGCTCGCACCTACTTCGCTTTTGGCGCCGCGCTCAAGGGCTCAGCAAAGCCTGCGAACGGTATCTACTTTGACTACGATCCGTCCACCGGCGTGCTAAACATCCAGCACACTGATGCCAACGGCAGTGATACGACCGTGTCAAGCGGCGTAACCATCGACGGTTCGGCCATCGGTGGCGGCGGAATAACATTTCCCATTGATGCACCTGACGACACAGCCGTGCCCCAGTACAGCTTTGACGGAGCTGTTACTCCCGGAAGTTCAAACGCTGGCATGTACTTCGATCAAGACACGCTTGAAGGTCCAGCGTTCAAGGATATCGCCTCTACACCGCAACTCATCATCAGTACTACCGGTGTAGAAATTCCAAACAAACTTACCGTCGGTGGACTGATAGATCCGACTGGCCTCGAACTTACCCCTGTCGCGTCGAATCCGGGCGGCACGGCGGCTAACACCCAGTGGCTTGACAGCAGTGACTCAAACCGGTTGAAGCATGGCAGTCACCTAGTCGGCCTAATCAACGGCAGTCCATCGTCCAACCGCCTGCTCTACTGGGACAGCAGCACGAAGCTATTGCAGGATTCAGGTATTGCGTACAGCAAAGTCATGCTTGGCTCCAACAATCTTAGTGATCTGAGCGACGACGACACTGCTATCAAGAATCTGATCGGTGGTGCAACGCTCATCGGCGCCCCGGCTTTGGAGGACAAGTTCGCACTTCTAGACATAACTGGTGCGGGAACCGGTGGATACACGACTGGGCAAGACATCTACGACATGATTACTGGCCTGACGGCTAGTGTTCCGACACTTGACACTAAGATTGCTGGCTACGTGAGCGGCGGCAAGTCACTCACAGCCCGACGTGTAGCTGCTATCGGTGACTTGGCTTTTGAAGCACGCCTATCTCCTTCCAGTACGTTGCCGGTACCTGTCGCCAACGCAACCACAGTAAGCACGCTCTATCTGCATCCATACAAGGGCAACCGCGTGGCCCTGTACAACACGACCGATTCATGCTGGGAAATCCACCATATGAGTGCGGCGGTATCGAAGGCACTGTCAAGTCTCACGTCTGGTCGCCCATACGATGTGTTCCTGTATGACAACTCCGGCACGCTGACCCTCGAATTCGTCGCTTGGACGAACGACACAACCAGAGCAACAGCATTGACAACACAGAACGGCGTGTACGTGCTGTTAAGTGATGCTTCCCGCCGATACGTCGGCACGTTCTACACCACGGCTAGCAACGCTACTTCATGGATGCCGGACGGTAGAACATCAACAGCCCCGAAGCTTTATATCTGGAACTACTACAACCGCGTGGATGTCGCGGCAGTGGTGGCTGAGTCTGCGACGTCGTGGACCTATAGCAGCACAACCCCAAGGC
>Ga0210043_1001275_pt1 | contig 21931 bp, 23 predicted proteins | sample CryGeymet201501t_FD_183990 | JGI IMG/M metagenome (GOLD analysis project Ga0210043, IMG submission 183990) | Groundwater microbial communities from Crystal Geyser aquifers in Utah, USA - Crystal Geyser metaG 2015-01t (SPAdes) (version 2) | ecosystem: Environmental > Aquatic > Deep subsurface >... | reverse complement strand
AGATCGGCCAGTTGGCCTCTTTAAGCGGAAAATCTGCTGAGGAAATTAAAGCCGTTGTTGCGGATGCACTAAAAAAAGTTGGCGATGCAGCTTCTAGTATCCGTTCAGGTGCTGAGCAGCTTTCAACTTCTGTGAGCACAAACATTAAGCAATCGGATGCCGTTACTCAGCTGTGCGAGAATATATTTGAAAACACCTTTAGACGTGTTCAGGGAATGCAGGATCTCATTCAGGATGTCGCCAATGCATCAAAAGAGCAAACTCAAGGGGTCTCAGATGTGGAAAGAGCTCTGGCCGATCTCTCAAATCTATCTGAAGAAACTTTAGCCTCGGCGACAAATTTTACCCAGCTGTCGCAGACCGTTGGCGATGAGGTCAAAAAGGTAGAAGGTGTAACAGAACAGCTCTCGCGGATGGTAACTGGTTAACTTCAGGCTTAGGCTGGTGAACCAGTAATTAATTCAGTCGATCATTGGGACTCTTTGGGGTTCAGGTGGCATCAGTTTATATATAAACAAATTCTTTGATTTCGAATGCTTAGCTCAACCGTGAGACTTAAGTCTCACGGTTGAGACTGAATTCTCAATAGTTTTAATTACTTGACTCGCCGAATATCTCATTGCTAGAAGTCGTTCAGCAATTAGGAGTAAGTATGAAGTCAGTCGCAAATATCAGCGGACTGACTTCGATCAATAGATCACGCAGTATCAACGTTGCAGCAGAAGGTCGAAGTCAAATCCTCAAGGTCCCCTTTCTGGCGGCTTTGGTCGCTAACATCATTTGGGGTGCCTCGTTCCTTGCCTCAAAGATCACGCTCGTTGCGTGGGAGCCCATAACGGCATCGGCCATTCGATTTGCTATCGCCACGCTGGCAATTTTCATTGGGCTTCGAATTTCAAAACGAGAGATCCAGCTTCCCAAACAAGCCAAGGATTGGATTTTCATCTTGGCTTCGTCAACTGTCGGCTTCGGGCTCTTGTATCCACTTCAGCTCATGGGCCTCAAACACATTTCAAGCGGTCTCTCGTCAGCGGTGATGTTGTTATCGCCACTGATTGTTGTCGGTCTCAGTTCAAAAGTTTTTAATGAGTCACTCAGTCGCACAAAATACTTTGCACTGGGTCTCGGCGTACTTGGCGGACTCATCCTCCTTGGATCTCGTAGCGGGTTCATGGAAACCAAAGACTCACTTTATTCCGGAATCGCACTCACTTTGGCTGCGGCAGTTTGCCTTGCTCTTTCTGTCGTTTTCACTAAGAAGCTTGGTGGACGCGTTGATTCAGGAAGTCTCACGTTTTGGTCGATGGCCATAGGCTTTGTTGAACTATGTTTTTTAGCATTCGTATTTGAGAATCTTTCTCTCACGAACATTTTGGTTGCTAGTAACACCGCATCTTGGACGGCAGTGATTTTTCTAGGCGTTGTTTGTTCGGCAATATGTTTTTTCCTTTGGAACTGGGCTGTGACCTCAAGCTCAACCAAGGACATCGCTTCTACCATGCACATCAAAACACCAACGGCTGTTTTGCTCGGAGCGCTGGCTGGAGGCGAGACGATTACCTTTGCGATTGTTCTGGGATCAATCGTTGTGAGTCTTGGTGTCTGGCTGTCTCAGCGGCCGTCTAGCAAGGAGGCTCGCAATGCATAATGCCTTCAAGCCAGATCTAGTAATTGAGGCCACCAGCGTATGCGACCGCGCTTGCATTGGGTGTTACGCCCCTAATGTAGTTTCAAGAGAATCCTCGCAGACACTTCTAAGCACCAAGCCTTCGCTGTTTCTATTCCCAGAAAACCTTGCTCTTGCGATTTCAGAATTAGATCTAGCGCAAAAGATTGTTTCCATTCGGGGCGGCGAGCCCACTAGGAACCCGCTACTGCCAGAACTTTTAAAGATTCTCGCAAAAACTGGAGCACGACTTTACTTGGAGACGCATGGGAGATGGCTCATAGGCGAGGAAGATCAGGAATTGTTACTTCGATCCCTCGCTGAGACGTGTACAAATGTAAAACTTTCTTTTGATTCGATGCACGGAACGCCTCGTGAAGAGCTTGCGTCGATGATCGCAATTCTACATAGAAGCTCAATCCAGTATTCTGTCGCCATTACAGAGGCATCACCTGATTTATTTGTGAAGGCGTTGTCATCGATTAGTTCGCTCGCAATCGGGGAAATTTATTTTCAAATCAAGGCCACGACGCCAGAAGCACTTGTAAGACCTTCGATTGGCGTTGTCGGTGTCGATGGACTTCTTAAGAAGAGCCTCAGATCAAAATTGGAATCTGCTGAATTTACGCTTCAACGAAAGTCGGTGGCCATATGAAAAAACTAGTTTTCTTGGGATTCGTATTTTGCGCGCTCACATTTGCGGCGGAACAATCGACTGTCGTTGTGGGACTGGCCTCAAATTTTTCTGAGGTTAGCACTGGTTCCAGCAACCCATACGGCGGTTACTTCAAGGATGGCGTAACCCTCGCACTTAAACATTCGGAAGCGAAATTGCGTGCTCGTGGAATTAAGATCACCACTCAAGAGTTTGATTACGGCACAAGCGACATTAAAGTCTTAGAAGCTACACGGAAAGCCATTGCGTCGCCCGCAATTGCAATTCTTGGTTACAACTATTCGTCAAACGCTTTGCTTGCTGCGCCACTGCATCATGAAGCAAAACTACCCATGCTTACCCCAAGTGCTACTGCGAACCGACTTGGTAGCTTTGGGCGATATATTCACATGGCCTCTTTTAGTAATGCATTCATGGGCGAGACTCTTGCTAGAGTAGCGAAATCCAAATTGAATGCCAGTAAAGCAGTGGTGCTACCGGCTGCCAACTGCGCTTATTGTTCGGATCTTGCGGAAAGTTTCTCATCTCACTTTCAAAAGCTCGGCGGATCGGTCGTAGTAAATCTTCCAATTCTAAACGACGACACAGTTTTCAGTGATGTAATCGAAAAACTCAAACTTCAGAAGTTTGATGTGGTGTTTATTCCCAATCAAGAACTCACGTCCGCACGTCTCATTGCAGCCCTTTCAAAGGCGGGAGTTAAGGTTCCCTTCATGGGGGCCGACGGATGGGGAAATGTTGGCCAGGAATTTTTTGGTATTTTGAACGATGCCAAATTCTCAGGTTTCTCCACTTCTCACTGGCATCCTGATTTGAAAGACAAAGCTTCGCTAGATTTTATTGCAAGCTACAAAGCATCATTTGGAAAAATGCCCAACGACACTTCGGTCTTGGCATACGATTCAATGCTGCTTTTGGTTGAAGCGCTTCTTAAGTCGAAGACGCTCGACCGCGAAGGCGTCGAGAATGCATTAAATCAAATGACATCATTCAAGGGCGTGACGGGCAAATTTGTAATGACAGCAAATCAGCCGCCTCGAAAAAGTTTGGTCCTTCTTAAAACAAACAATAAGAAGTTCCAGATTGTCGATAGCATTTCCCCCCAAACAAAGGGGGCTCTATGATTCGCGGAAATCTAGTCGTATTCAAGCCTATCGAGGTCACAGATCTTGAGAATTATCACCGCTGGATAAACGACGAAGAAACTAACCAATGGCGCGGTCTTTATCACCCGACGAGTCGTGAAGATGCACTAAAGTGGATCGAAGCCAAAAGGCAGCCCCAAGCCGACAAGCTGAATCTATCAATCTACTCCACCAACGGAAAGCACATTGGGTTTATCGGTCTTCAGGCAATTTGCCCAAGGTCTCGTAGAGCTGAACTATGGATCTATATTGGTGACAAAGAATATTGGGGCAAAGGATTTGGAGAAGATTCAGCGCGGACGCTTTGCAAATACGCATTCGAGCAGATGAATCTTTATCGCATCTGGCTCGAATGCAATCCGGATTTCACCCAAGTCACTCGATGTTACGAAAAGGTTGGATTCAAACAGGAAGGTATTCTTCGTCACGCCTATTATCGTGACGGCGCTTTTCGAGATACATGTATTATGGGGCTGCTGCGCTCTGAATTCCTTCCTAGTTCGGCGGAGGAATCATGAGTACGCCTCCAAGCCTCAGATCAAAGGTCAATAAAATTTCGGCCATTGCTTTTGTTTTGGCTTCAGCGCTGATGGCCATCGGTTTTGTGATCTATTCCAAGACAAAGAACGCGCTATCCGAAGAGCAACTTCTTTCTGAGCTTCAACGCAATTCAAAGCAGCAAGTGGAACAGATCATACCGTCGTTTCTCTTGCCCGAGCAAATGGCAGGAGTGAACTTACTTTTGGAGAGAATTCGCAAAGACGAAAGTCTTTCCGATATTCGCCTTTTGTCACTTGAGGGTCACGTTCCCGAGAGCTTTTCACAATGCGCTCTCTCTTCTGACAAACAGATCAGCTGCCAAAATCATTCGGGCTCCGAAACGGCGATTGTTGTTCCAGTGAAAGAGGGGTCGCAGCACTTTGGTTGGCTTTTCAAGGCGAAAGCTAACTCATCGGCAATTGCTTACGTGGATCTTCTTCAGATGATGGGCATTTTTGTGCTCGTGATGGCAATCACGTTTGTTTTTGTATATGTACTTACAGCTCGCATTCTTGCCACAACGCTCCCGAAGGCACTCGACGGCTTGGTTGAATGGGTAAAAGCCGATCTTGAAGACCGTTCAGCAGAAGTCCCAGCCCTTCCATTTAAAGAGCTCGAAGAACTCAAAGATAAAATCGGTGAGGTTCTTGAGCGCCATACGGAAGAGCGCGACCAAGCCGTGGTGGGACAACTCACTCGCGGCATCATGCACGACATACGCACGCCAATGGCCTCCGTTGTTGCAGCGATGCATATGGTTGATCGCTCAGTCGATGTAGATGCGAAACGCGTCACTCGACTTGAGAATTTACATACGATGGCGAAGACCAACTTACCAATTATTGCAAAAATCATTGAGACGACTCTCGACGGTAGTCGAAATTTGGTAGTTGAGCGCAATCCTGCCGATCTCGTATCCACTGTACGCGAAGCTATTTCTTTTAATCAGGAACTCGCCGAACTTAGAAAAGCAAAGATTAAATACAATGGGCCGGAGTCTTTGTTCATTGAACACGACCCGGTCCAGGTTGGACGAGTGATTTTCAATTTAATAAAAAACGGTATCGAAGCATCAATTACAGTTTCTGAGCCGTGTGTAGTTTTGACTCTCATTGCACTGGAATCTGGTCGCGTTCAGGTCACTATTGAGGATAACGGACCTGGATTTGAACGTGATGCCTCGCGCGCGTTTCGCGTTTTTAGAAGTTCTAAACTGCATGGTAACGGGCTCGGGCTACACGTTTCTAAAAAAATTGTGGAGTCGCATTTTGGAAGTATCCATGCATCGAATGATTCCAGTCTAGGCGGAGCCAAGATTGAGTTTGATCTGAAATCGTCACTCTCAGGAGGGATTACCTTATGAATCGCCTGCCACAAATTTTAGCTTTAGATGACGATGCGTCTTGGCTCAGTCAGATTCCACTTATCCTTGAGGACGAGCAAGTCGAAGTTACGTGCGCATCTACGATTGACGCTGGACTCAAGGCCATGAAAGCCAAGTTTTTCGACATTGTTCTTCTTGATATTAACTTTTCTGGAGATCCACGATCAGGCCTTGATGTCTATCGAATGATTCAGTCGATGGACCGTGGAATGGATGTCATTGTCATTAGCGGTGAGACCGACCCTCAACGAATCATTCAAATCATGAACGCTGGAGTCACTCACTTTCTCACAAAGCCTACACATCCCGATGAAGTATGCGAGTCGGTAAGACAAGTGCTCGACCGTCGCGAGGCGAAGCTTCGCTCTTTGAATATGGGCAAATCATCTCTTGAAACGCCGCTTGTGGGAAGTTCACGAGCAATGCAGAAGCTGCGCCAAGAAATTGGACAAGTCGTATCAGCCGGAATCAAAGACATTTTGTTAATTGGAGAGACTGGATCAGGGAAGGAAGTTGTCGCACAAGCTATTGCAGCCCACGCCGACCCTTCGCGCCGGTTCATTCCGATTCATTGTGCTGCAATCAGTGACGGACTTGCTGAGTCTGAACTTTTTGGACACGTTAAAGGTGCTTTTACTGGTGCAGATCGCGATAGGTCCGGTGCGTTCGAAGTGGCTGGTGGCGGATTTGTATTTCTCGATGAGATAGGAGACATGCCACTTCTTCAGCAGGCAAAACTTTTGCGAGTTTTGCAGTCCCGCAAAGTTCAACGAGTGGGCTCTCACGAAGAACGCGAGGCGCAGTTCAGAACGATTTCTGCAACGAACGTGAATCTGGAAGCCGCGATTTCAAAGAAAACATTTCGAGAAGACTTGTATTACCGAGTCAATAAAGCGGTTATTAAAATCCCTTCTCTGCGAGATCGAAGAGAAGACATTCCTGAACTCGCGCAATATTTCTTGGCGGAGATTTCAAAGTCCAAGCCGAAGATGATCACGCAAGATGCATTGGCGCTGTTGACGGTCTACCACTGGCCCGGAAACGTGCGCCAGTTGAAGGCCGTAATTGAAACTATGTGCGCAAAATCAGAGGACGGGGTTCTTCGCGAGAAAGATGTTTGCCAAGCCCTTCCGCAAGCGGTGGCTGTCTTTGGCAATCGCACATCCCGAGTAATGGTTGGTCGGTACGGAGCGAGCCTCATTGGTCGGGAGCGCGAGCGCTTCGAGAAGGCAATCGTTGAGTGTGACGGCGACCGTGACCGCGCCGCCCACATTCTTGGCCTCTCACGGGCCACGTTCTACCGTAGAGCGAAGGAACTGGGGTTGGTGAAGGAACGGAGATTGAAACTCAGCTCACATCAGGAGACACAGTTGTGAAGGAGCCAGAATTAGCCATGTTTTCAATCACATCAAAAAAAGGCGCGTCACATCAAAAGAATGTGTTGATAAAATATGGCACAAAAGCTAAAAGTTACGCTACCTTAGGCGAATCATGATTAGCACAGAAAAAGTTAAAAAGCTTTTATTAGCTTACCGAGATTTTGATGACACTGCATTCTTACGTGCAGCGGAGACCATTATTGAAGAATCTCTTGCTGCAAATAAAATGGCCGAAGCCAAGGAACTAAAGAAAGCTCTTGGTGAAGGACATCGCTCTGTTGGCTTTAAATCGCAGCCAATGGCCTTCTTGCCTAGCTCAAATCGCTCAGAGTCTAAGCTGCTCACACTCCAAGAGAGCAATGTTGATGACAATCAGATCGTTTTATCTAAGGAAACAAAAGAAAAAATTGATAGGATCGTTCAAGAACATAAAAACAAATCACTCCTTCACAAGCATGGATTAAAAGCGAAAAGCAGACTTCTATTCTGGGGACCTCCTGGATGCGGTAAAACGTTAACCTCGATGTACTTGGGCCATGAACTTGGTCTACCCGTTGCCGTCGTTCAATTGAGTACCATCATCTCTAGCTATCTTGGGGATACCGCGAATCATCTTCGCAAGGTATTTGAGTACGCTTCGACAACGCCTTCAGTTCTGTTGCTTGACGAATTCGATGCGATTGGAAAGAGCCGAGACGACCGTCAGGACGTCGGTGAAGTTAGGAGAGTTGTAAATTCAGTCCTACAAGCATTTGATGCGTTTTCATCAGATCGCAGCCTGGTTATCGCTGCTAGTAATTATCAAGATATTTTAGACGAAGCTCTTTGGAGAAGATTTGACGATATTGTCTCTTTTCCCAAACCGTCTAAATCCGAAGTTCAATGTTTTCTAGAAAAGTTAACCGCTGATATCTCAATAAGCGGTGCAATGACGACTATCGCGACTGACATGAAAGGCTTGTCATTTGCGGAGATTGAAAAGATCGTCAAAGAAAGCATTAAGAGCGTGATTATGCGCGGTGATGCATCAGTTTCTACAAGTGATTTGAGAAACCATCTTCGAAAGTATCGCTCAGACGTTCAACTCGCAAAAAAGCCAAAATCAGGAAAATAATTTATGGCTTCCGAGTACAAACCAGTTGCACTTCAGAAGCCAAGAGTTGCAGATCGAAAAAGAGAAAAGCCTAGACCTGCTCCTTTGTCGCAAGAAATAATTGCGAGGCGAAAGCTTATTGCGGCGGCTCTTTTAGAAAAAATTGCACCTGTCTCAAATACCTTGAGGCAAATGTCAGACGATGAAAGAAAAGTCGTCTTTTTTAAACTCGAGCACGAGGGAAAAATTGACCTGACAGGGACGGGACTTAAAGCCATTTCTGATCCAAGCGATAGTATTACGCTCGCGATACCTAAAGAAAGCAACTTGGATAGGCTTGAGTCTAAAATTGATAAGTTCGCGGAAAGCGATCCGGACAGAAATGGAATGCTTCCTCATGGAGCGCTCGTATCGCACCTGAAAACTATTAAAAAAGGTTCTCCCAAGGATCGGCTGTGTGGAGACTTTTATTCCAGATACAAAGATTTAGTTAAAAAACCGTTTCTGATTTACGAGATTGAACTTCTGACTTTGAAAACTGGAACAAAACAGCAAAAGGAAGAGCTTGCAAAGTTTCGCTTGGAAATAGATGGCGTACTAAGAACAGATTCTCTTGGGGCAGTATTTGAGCATTCTGATAGCAAAGGCACTTGTCGCATGGTTATTCGCTCGTCAGGTGCAACCTTTAAAAAGTTTGTCGAAGAACAGTCCTGGCAGAGAAAAATTGTTTTTTTTGATAGTCGACCAAAGTTTCAGACATTTTTTGAAACTTTTAAGCATTATCAAGCCACGAATCTTGGACTGATTGGCTCACCTGCTGCAGACGCACCGACTGTGTGCATTGTCGATTCAGGTGTTTCGATCGGAAATCCGTTTCTAAAACCTGTTTCGAAGGAAGATCTTTTTAAGTCATTTTTAAAAAAATCCCCCAACGACCCTTCCGATGAATTTGGACATGGCTCTGGAGTTGCATCTCTAGCCTCGTATTATGCGCTCGATATTTCGGATGGCGCTCAGAATTCTGGAAAACTATGGATTGCGAACGCGCGTGTTCTAGATGAACACAATTACTCCGAAGACGATAAAGATTCTGATGAGGGACGTCTTTTCTCTGAGGTAATTAAAGAGGTTGTAAAGACTTTCGCTCCTCTTGGGATAAAGATTTTTAATCTTGCAGTTAATGACGAAAACAGACGTTGGGATGATGAAAATAGAAAGTTACTTCCAAGGAAGTCTTGGGTTGCACGCACGATTGATTTCCTTTCAAGAGAATACGACGTTGTTTTCGTAATAAGCACGGGCAATTTATTTAAAAATCAAGTTCGTGGATACATCGAAGAGGGCATCGACTATCCCAAATATTTAACTGATCCTAGGTCTCGACTTTTGGACCCGGCTCAATCGGCATTGGCAATTACTGTTGGCTCAGTGGCACATTCAGTGACAATTGTCGGGCCGAATTCAGCAGGGGATTCGGTGATTTCCAAATTGGAATTTCCATCTCCATTCACAAGACGCGGACCAGGAATAAATGGAGAAATTAAACCTGAAGTTGTCGAACGCGGTGGCAACTATATCCTAACTTCATCGGGCGGAGTCAGCACCAATGTAGGCACGGATGTAATAATGGCCAGCAAGGATGCCTCTCCATCACTTACCAATATGTCAGGAACATCTTTCGCTGTTCCACGCGTTTGTCATTCTCTTGGAATGATTCATCAAAATCTTTCAGAAATTCAGGTTCGGCCATCGGCACCGCTACTCCGAGCACTCTTAGTTAATTCGTCTGCACATCCTGAGGACGGTGTACTAACTGAATTCCTCTCTGGTCTAGAACCAGAGAGGGCTGAGGAGTGGCTCAATATTTATGGATATGGAATTCCTGATCGCAGAAGAGCGGTAGAAGCAGATCCATATTCAGCTCTGCTTTATTTTCAAGGCACTTTGAAACCAAACAAAGTTGCTTTCTTAAGCGTACCCGTTCCAATTGACCTAGCTTATGCCGAAAGAGGCCTGAAACGAATGACTGTAACTATGGCTTACTCGCCAGAAGTGCAGCGTTGGGGACTCGAACGATATTTTGGCGCTGTTTTGAAGTGGAGAATGTTCCGTGGAGACATTGAACAATCCGCAGTTGTTGATGCAATGTCTGCTGAAGATACTGGTGACGAGACATATCGGCAATCGCTAGATCAGGAGCTAACTTTTAGTCCGGGAATTACTCTCCGATCTAAAGGTGCTTTACAACACGCAACATTTGATTGGACTAATCATCATGAAGAATACAGTCAAAATCACTACACACTTGCTATCGGTTCTTATGAACAATGGAATCGTAAAAATGGTGGTGAAATTCCATATGCAGTTGTTGTTCGAATCGAAGATCTTTCAAAAAGCTGCCGAGTTTACAGTCTCGTAAATTCGATGATCGAAGTGTCAGTATAATAAATTAGTCAGCTCCCCCCCTGTGAGACTGAGACCCATTGCTGAGACGCAAGTCTCATAGTCTCAAATCGTGAGACTCAGTGAGACTGAAGTCTCACTTTCTTTTCGCACACTTAAGTTTTTAAGTATCAGAAAACCACGTTGGCACGGTCTTGCTACCTATATCTCTGGGAGACGCGAAAGTCTCACCGGAAAAATAGGAGGAAAATGCATGAACGGTTACCAACGCTGCCCACGATGTGGGGAATACATGATGGAGTGCCTCAGCACGCACGCCCATTGCTGGGAATGTAACTACATTCTCGAAGATCACGCGGATTTGAAAGAATGGGCACGGCTTGAATTTCGTCGGCCACGCTCTTCAAACCGCAATTTCAAAAACAATAGAGAGCTGGAACAGCTGCTTGGCATTCGAGGTGGCCCATGACCCTCGATTGCTATGACTTCTGTCTTTTGACTCTCGGGCGATTCAAATTGCCTAAAAACCTCAAAACAAACCCAATTGAAGATTTCGAAGGAGAAGAAACGGATGAGCACCAAGTTCTACGACGTAATCGTCGCTAAAGAATTTCAAGTAATCGAAAATGGAAAACCACAGAAGCGCACGAAGTGGCGTCAGGTTGGATCTGCATGGGCATCAAAGTCCGGCAACGCACTCAACCTTGAACTCTTCATGTTTCCGAGCGAGCGCTACCTCGTGAAGCTCCAAAACAAACAAGAAGAACAAAACAATGAAGCGGAAATGAATGATTCGGAAAATGTTCCATTTTGAGAAGGGAGTGACATGAGAAATTTAACGTTTTTATTTGTCCTTGGGATGTTTGCGATTTCGCCGATGGCCCATGCATCGGTGGAATCCTCACTCCTCGGACTCAAAACAGTTCTTCTCGGCTCGATCTTGCCGATCTTTGCAGTGCTCGGACTAGGGTTTGCTGCTTTTAGTTTCTTTACTGGAAACATCAACGCCAAACAGCACCTCGTCTATGCCGTCGTTGGATCGGTCATCCTGTTTGGAGCGCAAAGCATCGTCGATATTATCGAGAGGACCGTGCGATGAAGAACTGCCCTACAAGCAATATGAACCGTTCAAAGCTCTGGGGTTTTGAAGTCAGTCAGATTGTTGCTTCGTTTTTTGTGCTCGCAAGCTCAAACGTGATTCTAAATATTTCCGGCAACCCACTCATCCTTTCGTGGGTTGCCGGAATCGGCACATTGCTCGCCTTGAGAATCATCTCGCACGGACAAAAGAACGGACATCTCGAACTGCTGGCTCGCTTTATCGCTGATCCACACATCTATCTGGGGCATTCCCTTAGAACAAAGAAGGAGACTAAATGAAAAAGTATTCACTCACACAAACGTTACTTGGATCACAATGGGTCCAGGACGGAGTCATTGCACATCCAGATGGACAGATTTCGCGCGCACTTGAGCTTGAGCCACTGTCGAGTGGAATTCTCGAAGAAGACTTTGAGGGTGCCGTATCAGATACGTTTTTCTCAAAACTTTCGGACTTGCTTACCAAGTTACCAAATCTATTTGAGGGGCACATTCTGCTTTGCAGACGTGCATTGCAAAATTCAGAAGTACCTGGATACGAAACGCGTATTTTCGCCTTTGAGAAGATCAACAAGCCCGACAGTTATTCGCATCTAAACGCGCTCCTTGAAGAGCTTAAGCTTAGTCCCAATGCACTTGGGAATTCTGGCTGGCGCGACCTACTGTCTGGAGTCTTTGGCCCCGTAGTTCTTGAAGGCAAGATGCCGGATCTCACATGGGATCACAACTCCGTTGGCGTTCAAGGCAGGGTCATCCGTACTTTGTCGCTAACCGAGCTTCCTCAAGTAACTTGGAAGGGTTGTTTGCAGCCAATCTTTGAAAATCCTTGCGACTTCACGCTGTCGATTCGCTTTGCAATTCCTGATCGGAGCAAAGTGAAGAGACAGCTAGAGACCAAGCGCAGAGTTAGCCACGCGCTCTCTGTTAGTTCATCGCTTGAAGTCCGTAACATCGAATCCAACTCTGTTCTGTCCTCCTCTGAAGAGACATTGGAGCGTATTCTTGTAGGTAAAGAAACTCTTTTTGAGATTTCGGTAGCGGCTCTTATCATTGGTGACAAAGAATCCACTCTTGGGACTGCTAGAGACTTTGAACGGGTTGTTTCTGGAATTGGGAACGCTGGTCTTTTTACGGAAACACTCGGAACTCTTCCGGTTCTAAAAAGTCATCTTCCCGGCAACAAAACTTTGAGTATCCGTAAACTAGCGATCCTCTCCGAAAATCTGGCTCATTTGCTCCCATTGTTTTTGGATTATGCGCGCATCAACGACAGATCCAACTTAGATCTCCGGTCTCGCGCGGGCGAGGTTTCATATTTGAATCTCTTTTCAAGGGAGAACCTCAACTTCAATTCCTTCATCTGCGGGGCATCAGGAAGTGGAAAGAGCTTCCTAATGAATGCGGTGCTCAGTTCATCAATTAAGGATGACCCTAGAACAAGGCTCTGCATTTTTGATGTGGGCGGCTCCTATCGTAAAATCATTGAATCCAGCAATGGCAAAAGCACGTTACTTAGTCAGGACGAAGCGCGGGCTCTGATTACCACATTCCTGAGAATGGCTCCTATCAGCCAACAGGGCTTCTATCGTGCGTTTCTTGAAACTCTTTGCGGTTCTGGAGCCCATATCACGCACTCGCACAGTGTTGCTTTGGATGACCTGCTAAAGGAATGCGAAGGCTCTACTCTAAAGATTGCCGACTTGATTAAAAATGCAAAGAAGCGCAGTGAACGCTTTTACCTCGACATTGCACATTGGTTAAAACCGCACCTTTCTTTTGATGAAGTCAAAGATCGACCTGATCTGATTGAGCTCATCAAGGCACCAGTAGCCGCCTTTGACTTTAAAGAGCTCGATTCAGATCCGATTCTTCAAAAAACCACGATTCTTTTGCTGACCGAGCTTTTATGGCGCGATCTCATGACGGGGCGCTACTCAAGAACACTTATCGTATTCGATGAAGTGTGGCGCTTTTTTGCCCAAAGCAAAAGCTTCTTAGAGGAAATGTATCGAACGCTCAGAAAATACAAGGCGGGCATTGTCTCGATCACTCAGAATCTTGCTGACTATGGTGATGAGGCATTTGCGAAAATGCTCTTCACTAATAGCTTCACAAAAATATTTCTTCAAAACGGTGCTACTGCGGAATATCTCAAGGACACCTTTGACCTTCCGCAATCAGACATTGATCGCGCGTTGTCCGTAACTTCTAAAAAACCCCATTACTCCGAGTTCTTCGCACTTAGCCCAAACATGAGCCAGGTTTTTAGACTTTATCCGACAAAGGAATTCTACGCGCTCGCCAACACCGAAAACATTGTCCAGCTCGGCACTAGGGAGATCGCATGAAAAAATATTTACTTACGCTCACATTTTTCTTAACGGCGTCGCAGGCGAGGGCTGACCTTTGGGGTGGAGACCTTCCGCTTCTTGCGCAGATCGTGACCAACACTCTTCAGACTCTCTACCAGTTAGAAAAGCAAACCCAATTGATGGGAGATGAGATGGCGGGAATCAAAGATCGGATCTATCGCGTGCAAACGATTGCTCAGGTTGTTCAACCCTCTCAATGGGATGAATGGCGTGATCCGCGCGAAGCAATGAGGCGCCTGAAAATCATTTACCACACGATTCCCAAGGAATACCGCTCTGAAAAATCGGATGCGATTGAATCTGAAATTTCACGAGCGATGAATGCAATTTCGAGAATTGCTCCCGGAGCCAAAACCTCTTTTGAGTCCGGCAAAGAACTCGAAAATCGTGGCAAGGATTCATCTCCAGGCGTTGCTCAAAAGCTCACGGCCTCTGGCGTTGGATCACTCGTAACGCTCGAATCACAGTCTCTGGTTTTGCAAAGCCACATCACGAGTCTGCTCACCCAGATTCTTGCTGAAGGCAACGAACGTGAGAGCCGCCTTGTCGTAAGTCGTGGTGGTTCGTTCAGTGGCCTGTCTAACAATTTAGGGAACAAGGATGGCCGTTTTTCGAGCCATGTTTATCCGATGGGGATTGGAAAATGAAATACTCACTCCCTGCAATCGAAGAATACGAAAGACTCTTGCCTGCGGCTAAGGCCATCTATGCGCATACGAGTAGTTTGAGCTGGCAAATGCTTTTGCCTCTGTTTCTCTTGTCTGTCGCATTTAGCTACTCCACCGATCTTGGGCTTACTGGATCAATCTTGGTCAGACTCAAAAGACTTTTGCTTGTTGCGCTACTGCTGGTTGCGTTTCCAAAAATCGCTGAGTTTTGCCAGGTTCTCGGAGTGGAGATCGCAAGATCTATCGACGACATGACAGGCATTGATGCAGTTCTTGAGGCTGCTTCAAAGAAAGCGGAGTCCTATTCGTTTGACATACAAGGGCTTCTCAATCTGGGCAGTGATCTCATCATGGGAACTTTGGTGGTCGTGAGTTTTCTGATTCTTGTATGTGCGAGATTCTTGCTTCTCGCATTTCAACACTTCTACTGGTTTTTGCTTGTAGCTCTTGGTCCGTTCCTGATTCTTGGAACGCTCTTTGATGCGGCATCTGGAATTACAAGAGGTTTGTTTAAGAACATGCTTCAGGTCGCAGCATGGCCAGTGATCTGGTCAATCCTGTCGGCATTTCTAAAGGTTTTGCCATTCAACGCTGCTTACAGCGGCGTTGGAGAGTTCGTAACTGTAATTGTTCTCAACATCATTATTGCTGTTGCTCTCCTTTTTTCTCCATTTCTTGTGTCGCAACTTTGTGAAGGAGTCAGCTTGAGTGTTGGCGACACTTTACGGCGAGGCGCACTCAATGCCGTGATGATGACGAATCCGAAAGGCATGGTCATTCGCAGCGCCTATCAGGCCAAGGCGGCAGGAAGCAAGGGATACAGCAAGGCCAAAGGCTATGCAGCGAAGCGCTTTAGCGAAAGGGGTTTAAAAAAATGAAAACAATAATTCTAAGTATTTTTCTCACAGTTCCTGCACTGGCTTCGGTAAATATGGGCACGCAACCGCTACCTATCTTTTTGAAAGCGGGCTTTAGCTCTGTCATTGAGTTTGATGATGCGCCGATTCGTGTCGTTCTGGGCGACACTCAAATGTTTCAGGTGGAGCGAGTGGAACGATCACTTGTTGTGCGCACCCTCGCTCCTTATGCGGTGACAAATTTGTTTGTGTATTTTCGGGAGGCATCGCCCAAACTTTTTGTACTTACCGCTTCTGAAGACGCGGAACCCTCATATCGACTGAAGATAGTTACAAAAGAGCTACCCAAATTGACGAAGGCTACGCCAGTGTTTGAGCGTTCTATCAAGAAGGCAGGAATTCGGATTCTACGACAGGAGTTTGACTCAAAAAAGGACTACCTGACCCTCGGATTTCAGATTGCAGCAGACTCTTCGGAGCCTCTGAAACCAAACTGGGATCTCGTAAGATTACGTTTTGGAAAAAACATTCTGGCTCCATCCAAACTCTGGGCTGAGAGAAAAGATGTTCAGCGCGACTCAAGGGTCAATGCACGTCTTGTTTTTGCAAAACCAAACCTTCCAAGGAGTCTCAGCGAAGTGAGCCTCGTGGTTCCGCTTCAGGGAAAGGCAAATGCCTTGAGTACAAGTCTTGGAGGAGGTCGTAAATGAAAAATCCTAACTCATTTCTAGAACGATTGAAGCGCAACCTAAAAGCAAGATGGTCGGATGAGGACTATCCCGGCGCCGATCCTTGTTTTCAATTACAACTCCTTGCAAAGGATCTTGGGATTTTTGTTGTGCTCCCACTTCTTGCAGTTTTTATTTACCGGTCCGCTACCCTCGACAGGGTTCCCCAAAGGAAGTTTCCAAAGTATTCAAATCAAAACACCCAGTCAGGATCTCCAACATCTCAAATCATTGAGTTTGGCGGCTCAACTGGTAGCAAGGGCGGCGTTAGCGCCGGCTTTGCTTATGGCAAAAAGTCTCCTGGAAGTCTGGTACGAGTTCGACTACTCAACGTCGTAGAAACCTATTCAACTGCTCCCGTACATGTACAGATAGTTGATCGGGGCCTGGGTGAAAGATTGATGGGCGGAACCCTCATTGGGGATGCCACTCCTGATCCAAACTTTGAGCGAATCAACATCTCGTTTCGCTTTGCCAGAGATCCTAATCGCGACTCAATGGCTGCTCAGATTAGCGCACGCGCACTCAGTCTTGATGGAACTCTTGGGCTTGAAGCAAAAAAGAAGGAAGGATTTGTCACGCGCTCCGCAATCGGTTCTGCGTACAACAGTTCACAATCAATTAAGGGCTCTGAAACAAACGCCGACTTCAAAGAAATACTATTTCGGGCGCTGACATCAGGACTCATTCAAGAATTTGGGTCGTCTGCGCAAGTTGAAAGGAACAGATCGCAAGTTCTGAGTCTAAGTCCTTCGACTGAATTTTTTGCCGAACTGACTGACTTTTTTCCTGGAAGTGCAAAATGAATCCTCAAGACGACACCTACTTGTTAAAAATGGTTGGGTTTGGAGCTCTAGCGCTTTTCCTACATTCAATGTTCGAAAATCTTTCTCGATTTGATGCCTTCCTACTCTGCACCCTTCTGGTGGCTGGGTTCGGCGTTGTAGGAATGGTGCTTTGGGATCACTTTTCAAAAAGAGCTCGGGTTCGAAAAAAGGCAATTGCTGCGATTTCTGAAGAGCCAAAGGAACTACTTTGTTCGTCGAGCGAAAGTATTTCCATGGGCAAGGAGTCGAGCCTCGGTGCCACGGTTTATTTGCCTGACAGTCTGCGGTCAAAACACGTCCACATCATTGGCGCGACTGGGTCTGGAAAAACGGAAAGCGTGATTCTAAATTTTATTCGGCAAGACGTTGCGCGAGGGATTGGAAGTATCATTCTCGATGCAAAAGGAGACCTTAGTTTCATAAATAGCCTCAAGGCCTGGGTTCCAAAAGATAAACTAGAGATCTTCGACCTAAGCGATGAAAACAGTAGGAGCTACGATCCGCTAAAAGCGGGTTCCGCCATTGAAGCGGCGCAACGACTGTTTTCGTCTCTTACCTGGAGCGAGGAGTATTATAAATCGAAAGCATTTTCTGCTCTTCAAAGATTGTTTCAGATTCACTCGACTCGCAATAAGGGGAAGAACCCAAAACTTAGCGACCTAGATCGCTATCTCAATTCGCCAAACACGTTTGCTGGATGTGTCCAAGGTCCCGAGTATCCCGAGAAGTTGGCCATGCAAGATTTCGAGGCGTTATCAGGATTGCGCGACCAGATAAAAATTCTGTGTCTTGGACACTTGAACAAAATACTTTCTCCAAAAGACGAAGAAGGACTTGGACTTGAGAAGGCTCATGATGGACAGGTTCTCTACTTTAGGCTCCAAAGCTTACTATCCCCTCAACTTGTGGGCATTGTAGGCCGTCTACTCATCAACCATTTAAATTTTTTGGCCGGAAGTGCGCACAGGGCGGAGGGGCTCGCAATTAGAAGCAAGCTCGTTCCAACCTATTTGGACGAGTTTGCTTCGTTTGCGTGCCCTGAGTTTGCAGATCTAATTTCCAAAGCCCGCTCCGCTGGCTTCGCTCTACATTTCTCGCATCAAAGCATTGGAGACTTGCTGGATATCTCTAAGGGTTTCATCAGTCAGGTCACTGACAACTCTGCGACTAAAATTGTCATGCGCATCAATGATCCAGATACCGCTGACTACTTTGCTAGGGCATTTGGCACAAAGCTTTATAAGAAGACCACTCAGCGAATTACGAATGCCAAAGATATAGATCGTGCCGAGATTCTTGAAGATGGCACGCAGCGGGAGGCGCACCAGTTCAGAGCATCACCGGACGTGTTCAAAACGCTCCCGACGGGTGCCGCAGCTGTTCTCATCGCACACGGCCAGGAGACTCCGCATGGGGCCTCTAGCGTTTTCAGAATTAAGTTCCCAAAACTTGAAACAAAAAAGGAGGAGATTGCATGAAACATATAACTCTAGGACTAACCATTGCGACTTTGGTTACGGGATGCGCGAGCATGAACGACTCGCTCATCCTAGGTGCAGGTATGGGCGCAGCTACAGGTGGGGTAGCCACTGCCGCTGGCTATTCGGCAGGGGGCAAGTCACCTTCATTCGAGAACGTGGCCGTTGGTGCTGCAATCGGCACGGCTCTGGGACTCATTACGTCTTACATCACTCATAAGAGCGTCGAAGAGAATCGCAAATATCCCGATAACAGAGACTTTGAAATGCACTTTGGCGATCTGCCACCGAGTCCATTTGTCGTTCCGAAAACTCCCGTTAAGAAAGGAGCAAGATAATGGAAACAAAAATGAATGAGCGCCGTCGAATGCAGGTGCTGTTTTCTAATGAAGCATGGAGCACGGTCGAAACTTTTGTTGAGGAGGCCAACAAGGACTTTAAAGATGGCAGCATTGGAATCTCAGACGTTATCAACGAAATGATTATGAGTTCCAAGATTGACATCAAATCGCTTCAAGCAAAGAGGACCGACATCAAGCGTTCTCTTAAGAACCTCGCAGTGAAAGACAACCTTGATCTCGATTCAGCAATCAAGGCGCTAATGGATTTGAAGGCACGAGTTTCAAAACGCAACGGTCGCACAACTAGCAGCTCTCAAGAGGAGGTTTGATGGAAAAGGCAAAACCACATTCTCGCAGAGCCGATGTACTTCGGCTTCTTGTTGAACATGGCACAATGTCAGCAGCCGCTATAGTGGCCTGTATTGATCCACCCATTCAACCTAGACGTTTTCGTGAAGTCATTGCTCGACTGAAGAAGTATGAATGGATTCGATCTAAGCAACAATTCGGCGATACTCATGGTCAACTTTTTTATTTTGTGAGTACAAAAGCTAGGGCTCGACGTGCAGTTGCAGACCATTTGGGTCTTGAGATTGGTGAAATCCGTCCACCGTTTTTTAGACGAACAGACCTCATTCATTCAGATCATTGTGCATTATGGAAGGAATACCTGGGGAGACGGTTTCCCGATGCACTCATCTTGAGGGATCATGAATTTCACTATCTTGACGTAGGAAATAAACTCCTAATGAGCCACAGGGAAGACAACGATCTCAATCCTGACATGCTACTAGTTTTTCGCAGGCCGGAGTTTTCTCGACCCGTGTGTATTGCGGTGGAGGTGGAAAGAAATGTTAAAGGCCCCGCCAGGCTTGCACGAAAACTTCAGAAGTATGCGTCGGAGACGTACTTAGATGGAATCATTTATTTCTGTGAAGCTGAAGTGCGCCAAGTAAAAATAAAAGAGTCATACAGGAACAGCGTTCTCTCTGGTGTGAATCGAATTAGCCACTTTGGAGATAACTTTGCACTGATGTCCGACTCAGCTTTTTGCGGATTTAGCGTTGAACCAGAAATGTTTAATTCGGCTGGAAAACGAGTTTCTCTAGCTGATTGGGTGAACACTCTTTTGAATTCAGAAGAGTACCAAAGGGACAATGACATGTTTCCGGTTCTAGCCGCCGGAGGCTGTTAAGAGCGGCTGGAAGTTGAATCGGGGCAGCGGGAAAAAAGACTTTTAGTTTTAAACAATTAAGAAAAGACCCCCCGCCGCAAATACCCCTCTGGCGCTTCCTGACACCTCACCATCTACATGCAGAAAGCATGTTGTACTGTGTACATCGATAGTGAGGTGTCAGGAAGACGGGGTAAATGCGGCGGGGGTAAGGAGGTATGGTGGTATGGGTAAAGGAATACAGGAGGAAAAATACGGGGACTGGGGGCAAGACGCTGGGCAGTGCGAGAGTAAAAAACGGGATAGCGCAAAGATGGGGCCTGTTGTAGATTATGAACCAAGAAGTAATTGGTTCTTTGAAAAATCGGATTGGTTGACTACAGCGGAGGCCGCAACTCACCTAAGAAAATTCGTCGGCGAAGGAAAGCCTTCTTTGAATGCTATTCATAAGTTGGTTTCCCAAGGAAAAATTCGTCGTCGGAAATTTTCAGGAAGGTTGTACTTCAAACGAAAAGAGCTCGACTACCTCATTGAGTCCTCAGGGGCTTATTAAAAGGAGGTATTCAATGTCATTATTTTCGTATGAAGAAAACGGCCAGACACTTTATCGCTACTATGTAAATCTAAGGAGCAAAAAGAATCCTCGCATTCGAATTCAACGAATGCAAAAAGGATTTGCCAGTCGTAAGGAAGCAGAGAAAGAAGAACGCTTTCAGTTTCTTCAAGCATCTTCTGAAATTTCACGATTGGAATCTCAAGGCTCAACATGGGAGTGCATTGTCGACAGATGGCAACAGTTCAATGAACTTTATCCCTCTCCTCGATATGTACGTTCCACCCTTGAAGATCATGTGAGAACAGCTCGGAAATGGACTTGTGCTTGGCTCAAAAGACCAGCTTCAGAAATCACCCGTGGTGATGGACGACTGCTCTTGAATCAGTTGGCAGATCTTGGAAAAACATCTGGCTTTCAAAAACGAGTCAAGACGGTGATCAATGTCATATATCAATGGGGCATTGAGGAACGACTTATAGTCGGCCCTCATAGCAGTCCGGTATATGGACTTGAGCTCACTAAAAAGGAGCAAGAGAAGCTTCCTGAGATTCTCACTCATGAGCAGGTTCGGAAGCTCTTACTTGAATCGAAATTGCGAGTGCATCCTTGGTATCCTATTTGGGCTGTTACAGTTCTTACGGGATGTAGAAATGGTGAAGTTTTTGGTCTCAGGCACGAAGACATCGAGTTGGTGTCGCTTGAAGATGCTCATCGTCAAAAGAATCTCCCAGCTCATGAGAGATATTTTGGACTGATAAGACTCACAAGATCTTGGAATTCACGCTTTAATAGCTACGGCCCATTAAAGGCGCGCTACTGGAGAAATATTCCCGTTTCTGGTGAACTCTTCAGCATGCTCCATGAACTAAAGTTACAAGACTTTGGCTCTGACGAGTTTGGACGCTTCTTGCTCCCACGCTTTCCAGCTTGGAAAGAGGGCGAGCAAGCAAAAGTTCTTCGTGCTTTTTGTAGAGAAATTGGCTTACCCTCGATACGTTTTCATACGCTACGAGCTTGCTTTGCAACCCACCTCATTTCCAAAGGGGTCCCTTCAGTTACAGTTATGAAAATTTGTGGGTGGAAGGATCTTAAGACGGCAGAACGTTACATTCGACTAGCTGGTGTGGATGAGAGAGGGGCAACGGAAGGACTCGACTTTATGCCTAACGATCAAGGAGTCATGGAGAAGGTCGTTAATCTCTATGCGTTTCGCCATCAGAACGAACGGCCGCAACTGTAGTAAGAAAGGCAATTTGCTGGACAAGCCACGATTTATTGATAACTATATGAAATGTTTAGGAGTCGGTACGATTCCACCAATTTTCAGGAACAAAAAGCTTCTGAATAGCCCCTTCAAACCCTAAATCATTTTAAATACGACCAATAAGATTCGATTCTACGATTCTACGATTCTACGATTCTACCCGCTTAATGGTGGGTTGCGCCTAAAAAAGATTTAAGAGCAAGCACTTAGCAGCCTTAGTCTGTAATTACGAAAGCTTCTGAATCCGTAACTTCTTCTTTTAATTACCTTAGCCACGTT
>Ga0210043_1001273_pt1 | contig 21971 bp, 19 predicted proteins | sample CryGeymet201501t_FD_183990 | JGI IMG/M metagenome (GOLD analysis project Ga0210043, IMG submission 183990) | Groundwater microbial communities from Crystal Geyser aquifers in Utah, USA - Crystal Geyser metaG 2015-01t (SPAdes) (version 2) | ecosystem: Environmental > Aquatic > Deep subsurface >... | reverse complement strand
GTGTAATCCAAGCTTCACCTCCTGGGTGTAATTAGATTTGTGGTTAAATCATTATACAACACCAGGATAGCTTGGATTTTTTTATTTTTTATACGGATTCAGGTATACATATGAATTTCGAATGGGATGAGACTAAGAATCTGGAGAACCAGATGGGGACCTCTGGAATCTCATTTTTTGTGTAATTCGGTCATTGCACCCCAATGACTTACATGCGTCAAACTCACAAAAGAAGTAGTTTCCAGAGGGTCCCGGATCAAACATAACATTTCGTTCGATGACGCTCAGTACGCATTTTTTGATAGGGACCGGATTATATTAAAAGACGAGAAACATAGTGACCAAGAAGAACGATACTTCTGCATCGGGAAAACTGTAGGAGGTATCGTTTCAGCGAGGTTTACTATGCGGGACCAAAATATTCGTATATTTGGCGCAGGATACTGGCGAAGCGGGAGGAAGAATTAGGCGCCTCTGGAGACTACAGTTTCTACGAGTGTGACGCCCGAAAGTCATTGCGGTGCAATGACCAACTAACATAAAAAAATCGACTCCAGAGGCGCCCCTATGAAAAAAAACATTCGATACACTGATGCCCCGGAAGAAATCGAGGACTCATTATTAATAGCCAAAGAAGTCCCCGATTTTCTTCCACCTCCCGACAAGCTGATCGCCAAAGTAGAAACTAAGAAAGTAACAATTGCCCTTTCCAAGCGTAGTGTGGAATTTTTCAAGACTACCGCAAAAAAAAATAATCTCTCATACCAGCAATTGATTCGGAAAGTTCTCGATTCCTACACCGAGCGCTACGCAAAGTAGCCCCCCCCCTGCGCAGTTTCCGCCCACACCCCCTGCGCGAAATCCGCACACCTGGTGCCACCACGGCCCCATAAATCACCCTAAATCCCCAAAAAATGCCCTAAAACCGCGAAATCCCACTTGGCACGCTTCCTGCTTTACCTATGGCATCAACAAGTCGGGAGTCCTGGATGGTTTACACAAAATCGAAAAGACAAAGCCCATGGATCCGAAGAACGGTACAGATTGTGTTCTTTGTTCTCATTGCCTTGGGGGCGGTGAACCACACCCTCGAAGAGCACGGCATTGTAATTCCCTGGATTAGCAACGCCAGCCTTCACGCCCTCTGCCCCTTCGGCGGGGTTGTTACTCTGTGGCAGTTTCTTACCACCGGTACTCTGGTGCGACAAATTCACCTGTCGGCCGTCGTGTTGCTGGGTATAACGGGAGTTTTGGCCGTCCTTTTTGGACCGGTTTTCTGCGGGTGGATTTGCCCCTTTGGAAGCCTCCAAGAGTGGATTGGAAAGGTAGGGAAAAAACTCTTTGGTAAGCGCTACAATACCCTGGTTCCTGCCAAGCTTGACCGGGTCCTGAGTTACCTTCGCTACGTTGTTCTGGGTTGGGCGGTCTACATGACTACCGTCACCGGGGTGTTGGTATTTCAACCTTACGACCCCTACTATGCCCTGTTTAACCTGTGGACCGGCGAAGTGGCCCTGACCGGGTACATCGCTTTAGGACTGGTAGTTGGACTGGGATTGATTATCGAACGGCCCTTTTGTAAGTACGCCTGTCCCATGGGTGCGGTCCTGGGAGTCTCGAACCTGTTTCGGGTATTCGGAATCAAGCGCCGAGAATCGTCGTGTATCAACTGTAAACTCTGTGACAAGGCCTGCCCTATGAACATCGAAGTGTCGGGTAAGGGCCGAATATTGGATCACCGCTGTATCAGTTGCGGCGAGTGTACCAGTGACCGGGCTTGTCCGGTAATAAAGACTGTGGAATGGAAACTTCCTGGAGGTGCAGCGTGAGCGAAACAAAAAAAATAGCCGCTCCATCGGCAACGATGGTCCTGGCGGTAGTAATTCCGGTCATTATGTTCGGCGGTATCGGAATTGCCCAACAGGCCGGATGGTGGCAGACCGAAAGAGGTACGGCCACCCCAGCAACAATTCAGACAGGCGACTTTGCGGGAATCTACGATCCGGCAGATATTCGGGGAAGTAGCACCTTCGGCGAAATCGAAACCTACTTTGCCCTGCCCGCCGACCTTATCGCCCAGGCCTTTGGAATTAGGACCGAAAATCCGGCGGGGGTAACTGCAAAGACTGTGGATGAACTCTACGGTGAAGTAGAGGGAATCTCGGGCCAGACCCTGGACGTGGGGACCGATTCGGTGAAGCTTTTCGTAGCTCGAATGAGTGGTATCCCTTTTGAGGCCGATGAAATTACCGGCATGCCCGAGAGCGCCATCGACACCATTCTTACCCTGGGCGCAGGCATGAGTGACGAAGAACGGACAGCCCTGTTGGCCTCTGCGGTTGCCGATAGGTCCCAAGAATTCGAGATCTTGGCCGCCGCCGAGGAAGAGGATCACGAGACAACAACAACCACCGGGGGAACCGCAACCCTGGCCTGGACCGGTCAAACCACCTTCGGGCAGGTCCTGGCCGCGGGGCTTAGCCAAGAACAAATAGAGTCGGTTTTGGGAATCCCCATGGGTGGCCGAACCGAGGTAGTACGAACCTTTGCCGAGGCCAATGGCCTTTCGTACAGCACAATTCGAACAGAAATAGATGCCCTGTTAGGGCAACAGTAAAAATATCGAAGGAGAATGAGTATGAACAACGTACATTCAAATTTCACCCGTGTTTTAGTCGTGGTCCTTTTTGGACTCTTTACTACCAGTCTTTTTGCCAATGGCCAAGAAGAAGTCGCTACCAGCTACCGCGGAGGTGGTCGGGGTTACGGCCGGATGGCAGCTGAAGGAACCGTCGGCCAAGGGGCCTATGGTCAGGGACTAAACCCCGCTTTAGGGAATTCCTACAGCCAGGCCCAACCTTACCGAGTTACCGAGTTGGCCGCTCTTGAGGCAATGCCAAAAGAAAGTCTTTCGACCCAAGAAATCGCCGAACTCCTCTATATATATGAGGAAGAAAAACTTGCCAAAGACGTGTACACTGCCTTAGGCGAGATTCACGGAATTCCAGTGTTTTCGAACATTGCCCGTTCGGAGCAGACCCACCAGGATCAGATAGCATACATTTTGGACCGGTACGAGTTGGAAATCCCCGAAACCGGAACCCCTGGGGTCTATGAAAATGCCGAACTCAACGCCGCCTACGCCGATCTTATGTCCCAAGGGACTGCCTCCTTTGCCGGAGCAATCGATGTAGGAATCGCTATCGAGGTCATGGACATCGACGACCTGGAAGTCGCTATCGGGTTGACCGACAACCAAGACGTAGAGTATGTACTTAACCAGCTGCTGATGGGCTCGAAAAATCACCTGGCAGCCTTTGAACGCCAGGCAGGTCGTTAAACCAGCCAGCGAAATGAAGGGAGAATTCGGTGGCACTACCCCGGACTCTAATTCGAAACGGAACAATTGCCCTAAGCCTCGTTTTAGCATCCCTCCTCTTTATCGGAGGGATGTTTCTTATTCGTTCCCTCCAATCCCACGACGACGAGCGATTATCCTTCGAACTCTACCGAATTGGGGTCGACATCCTAGGGGCTATCGCCGAGGGTCAAAGTCCGGTTCTTCCCCAGGAGGTAGGAGGATTTCTCTACCTCGGTGGCCGGGCCGAGGTAATCGCCCAGGGGGGCCAGGGTCAACCGCCTGCAACCATCGCCGTGCCCAATGGCATGTGGACCGACGGTCCCCTCGTTTACTACCACCGGCAAATTACCGGCGGGGGTGGAAGTGGACTACGAACCGAAACCACCGGGGGCCGACAGCTGGTCCTCTGGTACGATCCGTCGGCAATCCGCACCGAACAACAAATTCGAGACTGGGGGCTCTACGGTGGCCTAGTGCTCCTGACCTTCCTGACGGGATTTGTCGGATTCCTTAGTCGATCGTTGACCACCGTCCAGGAGCGTCTGGCCCGGCAAGAAAGGCTGGCTCTCTTAGGCCAAGCGGCCCGAACAATCAGCCACGAAATTCAAAATCCCCTGGCAGCCCTGGAACTTCATCGGCAATTAGCCCAATCCAAACTACCACCTTCCAGCGACCTGAGCCCCCACCTATTGGTGATAAAAACCGAAGCCCAACGGATTCAACACATCATTGCCAATGTCCGTACCCTCATCCATCCCCAGGAAGGAAGCCCCCAAGGGGTATCGGCCCGGCAGGCCATTACCCGGGTCTCGACCCGGCTCCACAAACCTGGTGGCCCGGAACTACTGCCTCCCCCGGGGGACAAGGATGTGGTATTTTTCATTGACCCCCAGCATTTGGAAACGATTCTTATGAACCTGGGAACCAACGCTCTGCAAAGCCAAGAATTAGCCGGGTCCACCCAGCCCCTGGTCTTCGACTTGGAAAGACGGGGGAAAAAGGGGATTCTCCGTCTGGTGGATTCGGGGGTTGGACTGGAACCCGGGGCCGGGTCGAAACTTTTTGACCCCTTTTATACCACCAAAGATTCGGGAACAGGTTTGGGGTTGTCCTTGGCCCTAGCCTTGGCGAAAAACGCCGGTGGTTCCCTGGAGGTAAGAAATAATCCCGCGGGTCCCGGATGCACTGCAACCCTTACCCTTCCAGTGGCAGGAGAAAGCCCATGAGTTCCAGAATTTTGGTCGTCGACGACGAACCCAATATTCGAAATGCCGTTGAAGAATTCCTCAAGACTGAAGGATGGTTGGTCAAAACTGCCGCCGATGGCCTGGCCGCCCAAAGTCTCTTGGGGACCGAGGCCTTCGATCTCGTAGTAAGTGATATACGTATGCCCGGCCTGACGGGCTACCAACTTCTGGAATGGATTTTGGACCAGGGTCCCCAGATACCGGTTATTTTTATGACCGCCCACGGGGACGTCCAGGACGCCGTCGAGGCCCTCAAGCTGGGGGCCGCCGACTATCTGCTCAAGCCCTTCGACTTTTCCGAACTGATCCAAAGAGTGCGCCGGGCCTTGGGTATCCAGGACCTTCAGCGGGCCGCGGCCCCAAACCGACTGACCGTGGGTCGGGGGTGGTTTTTTCCCACCCAGGGACCCATGGCACCTATCTTACGTTTGGCCGAACAGGCGGCACCCACCGATGCAACGGTGCTTATTACCGGTGAAAGTGGTACGGGCAAAGAGGTCTTGGCCCGCTACCTGCACGAAAAAAGTTCCCGGTCCTCGGGTCCTTTTGTGCCCATTGTAGGGGCGGCGATTCCCGAGACTCTTTTGGAGAGTGAACTTTTTGGTCACGAGAAGGGGGCATTTTCGGGGGCTACAAACCGGAAGATTGGCTTTTTTGAGGCCGCCCAGGGGGGTACGGTATTCCTGGACGAGATCGGAGAGTTGCCACTGCACCTGCAGGTGAAGTTACTGCGGGTCATTCAGGAGCGGTCTCTGGTCCGGGTCGGAAGCACGACGCCCATACCCCTGGATGTGCGCATTATTTCCGCCACCAACCGGGACCTGGGGGCCATGGTGGCCGAAGGCAGTTTCCGGCAAGACCTGTACTATCGCCTTCAGGTAATCACCTTGGTTATGCCTCCCTTACGAGACCGACTGACTGACCTGGAAGACCTGGTCGATTTCCTGCTTCCCAAGTTAGGAATCAAATTAGGACTTCCTGTTCCAACCGAGCTACCTTCCGGGCTACTCACCGCCCTCCAGGCCTACAAATTCCCCGGTAATATTCGGGAGTTGGAAAATATTCTGGAGCGATTTCTTATCGTCGGCGACCCGAACCTTTTATCCCTTCCAACCGCTTCGACAATCGCGCCGACAGCCCCAACCGATGCCCCCACCGGATATAATTTGAACGAGTGGGAGCACTACCTTATTCACCGGGCTTTGGAAAAGTGCGGGGGGAACCGGACCCAGGCAGCCTTAGAACTAGGAATTGGGCGAAGGACATTGCAGGAGAAAATTGCTCGGTATGCAATAGGCACTACAAAAGGTACCCTAGAGGATGTTTAGTACTTTTCGGGTACGATTGACCGCAGTCGCAGTTCTTTGTATTGCGATTTCTGTATTGTTAGTCGCCCTTATTTCCCGGGGTTTTTTTCTGTCGTCAATAAAGTCGCGCTACGAGGAAGGATACGGAAGTTACGCCGAAACCCTTCGCGAAAATCTCGATACCCTTGTGGAAACAACCTTGGTGGCAAACTCGTATCTGCTGTATGACCCAGAAATGCGTGGGGTCTACGATAAAATTCGAAACCTGGGAACTCTAGCCGAATACCAAACGGTTACCAGCGAGCTCGATCGCCTCATTGGTCAGCGATTACTCTTACACCCTAATGATCTTCTGGATATATCGCTCCTGACTTCGGATTTTATCTATAACCGGTCTACAGACCTCGTCAATTTCTTGACCTCAGAAAGCCAGGATCAGTTATTTGACCAAGCTCGAAATACACCGGGTAGGTTTGTAGAAATTTCGACTCCTGGGGGTTTTCGGGGAAGTCGACTATCTTCAGGTGGTTTGACTTTCGTCGGTCAGGTGCCTGACTCCAACCTTGAAAACCCGCCGGTATTTGTTATTTTGACCATTAAGCCGGGGGTCGTTTTGTCTGATAGCGACACTTTGGATGTAGAAATCGTCGACAGCAAAGGTGAATCGATATGGCGATTTCGTAACTTACTCGATTCCAATGTGTCGGGCTTAGCTCCACAAAAGGTAGGCCAAATAGATCCCGGACGACAGTCCCAGGCGTATATTTCAGAAAAAGACTTGGTCTTCTACGCTCGATCCCGAAGTAGAGACTGGATCTACATCTTCCTTTTCGATGCCGAGGGCTGGCAAGACGATGCTCGGGCCTATACCATCTTTCTCATCATCTCCAATATGGCGATCTTGATAGGTTTTGGTTTTTTGGCCCTCTACGCTTCCTACAAAATCCTTAGACCTCTAAAGCAACTAAGAGATGCTGCTGGAGAAATTTCTGCTAACCCCCGACTAAAGCACCCCATGGGACTTAAAAAAGTCCTTAACCGATTTTCAAGGTCGTCAAGCCTTAGAACATCTCTTCTTCTACTTTTAGGTGGTATTACTGTCGTTGCGTATGGAACGAGTATAATCTTTGCCCAGTTATCTGCCCGAGAACGCCTCACAACCCGAATTGAAGCATCTGCGCTGTCAAATCTCCAACAACGAAAACAAAACATCCGACTCATTATGAGCCAGGTAGAACGACAATCGGCCTATCTCGCAGTCACGGCTTCGCTTCAAAATATCGAACAATGGGGCGAAAGAGGAAGTGTACTAAGAACAGAAATCGACGAGGTACTAGCGAACCAACGGGTTTTCACCGAGGGAATAGTTTCGATTGACCTCTATTCTCGGGAAGGTTCCTTACTTTACACCAACCGCCCTGGATCGGATCTTCGGGCTCCCGCCCCCGAGTTCTTGGCGACAATTCCGTCGGTTCCCCAGGGAAACGCCTGGCTTCCCTCCCCCTCAGGCTACTTCGACCCAGAGATGATTACTTTTGTCCGCCATATTCGATCCCAGAATAATCTCATCGACCTAGGTTTCCTTTTTGTCGGATTAGACGCAAGACGAGTCGCGGAACGAGTTGGAGACTATGGAAGTCGTCCAGTGAGTCTTTCATTTGTAGTAGATGGGCAGTCGAACATACTGGCCCACCAAGATAGAAGGTTACTTGGTAGCTCTTTGGATTCGCTATTTACAACTTCCGCAAATAGCCGAGAAGTTGAGATCAGTGGACAAACCTACTACTTATTTCGTACAGAACTAGACCGGGCAGATTGGCAACTCGTTGATCTTGTGCCAGCGGATTACGTTGCCTCTAATCTGGAAGCCTTTACCGTAACGGTCCTCTTGGCCGTTCTTCCAGTAATTTTAATCATGTTATGGTTTATCGGGATTCTGTCGAGAAGACTCAGTTCACCTTTAGAAAATATGACAAAACATATTGAACAAGTGAGTTTCAATGTTCTTGGGAACCAAACCTACTCCCATTCGGGGGACGAAATCCATCAACTTGCCTCCGCTTTTGATACAATGCTCGTCAGATTACACACCTTGATCGAGGAAAGTTTTCTGAACAAAATCCATGAACGAGAGTTGGAAGCTCGGCGGAAGGCGGCCGAATTAAAGGCCTTACAGTTCCAAATTAATCCTCATTTCCTTTATAATACCTTTGCCTCCGTTGGTTTTTTAATCAAACTGGGTGAGGCAGACTCCGCAGTCCAAATGGTAAATGCCCTGACAACTCTTTTTAGAAAAGCGGCGTCCTCTGCTCAGGTGATTACGGTGGCCGAGGAAATTGCCTACGTAGAGGCATATTTGACGATTATCCGATTGCGTCATAACGACCAGATTCGTTGTAGTGTCTCAATTTCGCCGGAAATAGCCGATGCTGCTATTTTAAAGTTCACCCTCCAACCCCTTATTGAGAATGCAGTGATCCATGGAATGTTAGAGGGAACTGGCACTGGGACGATCGAACTTCGGGGTTCTCGGGAAGAAAATCGTATATTATTTACCATAAGCGATGACGGAGTTGGATTTCCTCAAGAACGGCTTGAGGAAATCCGTAGAAGTCTTGTCGAGCAAGAACAAGGAAAGGCTGTCGGTATGACAAATGTGCTCGAAAGGTTGCGTCTCTACTTCGGAGATATTGCCGACATCCGGATCGAAAACAAGATGGAACGGGGTTGTACCGTGACCTTAGAAATCCCCTACGAATCCCAAATACCGAGATCGACCGATGTCCAATGACCCCTACCTGTATCCCATCGTGGTTGTCGAGGACGAATGGATTGCCCTCCGTGGCCTTACCGAGACAGTCAACTGGGAAAAATATGGATTTCGGCTCGTGGCCTATCATCGAAATGGTAAAGATTGTCTCGATTCCCTTGAAATCGATGCTCCGGAAGTAATCATCACCGATATTCGGATGCCAGTAATGGACGGGCTTGAGTTGTTACGAGAAATCCGTCGCCGAAATGTGAACATGATTGTAATCCTTCTCAGTGGTCACGAGGAATTTGAGTACGTGAGACAGGGGCTTCACGAAGGGGCAGCAAGCTTCCTCAGAAAAGCGTCCATAGAGATTGATATGGACGAACATCTTCCAGAAATACGACGCCGGTTGGACCAAAGGCGGAAGAATGCTGACCTAAGTCTGCGAGAGCAGGTCAAAAATGAGTCGTTACTTCGTTCAGAGGAGCTACGAAAAATTCTTGCTGGACAAGATACTTCAATCCGGGAGGCAACAGATCGACTTCATACCGTAATTCTCGTAAGAATTTCCGCCACCGGCGAGCCCAAAAGTGATACGAATATACTGGCTGAGGTGGATAGACAAATTGGAGTCTTGGGAATTCCAAGGGAGATAGAATGTATAACCTTACCTCCTCAGGAATTTGCCTTAGTGTTATCCGCCATTGGAGCAAACACTACCCAATTTGAGTCACGGGTCCATACCCTCACCACAAGAATCGAACAAATCCTCATTGGTATATGTACCACTCATTCGGACTATGGGATGGCCGTTGGAGTGGGATCAGTAAATAGTGGATTGTCGAGTATATGGCAATCGTTCAACGATGCCCGGCGGGCTACAGATCTACAACCGCCACAGAAAATGGTCTGTATTTGTGGTCGTATCCAATCTCTTTTGCGCCCAGAAAGCAAAAAAAGGGAAGAATCTAGCGTTAAACTTGAATATCTCTTGGAAAAAGAGAGGATCACTACTGAAATTCTTGCCGGTAACCATGCGGGACTTATTACTCAACTGTCAGAGATCCGTCGACGCTTAGACAGTTACCCAAGGGTGTCGCTCAGTGGATTCATTGGGGAAATTGAAGAATTTATCGGATCTCTCTACCTTCGCCTGGAGCAGTGGCGCCCGGAGGTGACCCTGCTCATATCCCCGGTACATACGGTGTTTGAACGGATCGCTGGTTTAACAACCGTTGCCCTTTTGTTTTCTGAATTTGAAAAAATCGTATTGTCCATTGGGGACTGGGTCGCCCGAACTCAAAAAACCCCATCAATTAAGGGTATTCTTGCAGCAGTTCAATATCTTGAACACCATTTAGAGGAAAATCCTACTCTGTCAGTGGTTGCGGACTATGCGGGTATAAGCCCCTCTCATTTCAGTGTACTTTTCAAACAAGCGATTGGAATGACGTTTAGCGAGTATCTTACGGACTTGCGCCTAGAGCGAAGCCTGACCTTACTCAAACAAGGCATTAACGTAAGACGGGCTGGAGAAATGGTGGGTTACTCCGACGTAGGACACTTTCGAAAGCTCTTCACCCGTAAATTTGGGCTCACACCAGGGCAAATCGAATAAGAATCACCCTTTTTCTCCAATAAACGTCCCTCCTATCCTTTTGAAAATGCCTGATACAATCTTTATTAATGAGAACAAGAAATAAACCTTCGATTGCCTTTCAGCTCTCGAGTTTGAAAGACAACATACTTCACAACAAAGTTCTGTACTTGATGGTCATACCGGGCTTGGTTTTCTTCGTAATGATTCGAATAATTCCAATCCTAGGAAGTGTAATCGCCTGGCAGAGATACAGTATTTTCCGCGGGATCCTAGGTAGCCCTTGGGTCGGTTGGGCAAATTTCCGGGAGATGTTTGCCTACGAAGGTTTCTACCGGGTATTGAGTAACACGATGCTCATCGGCTTTTATCGGGTTGTCATCGGTTTTCCTGTACCAATTATTTTGGCCCTGTTACTCAATGAGGTCAAATCAATAAAATTCCAGAAATTCGCCCAAAGTGCCCTGTACCTTCCCTACTTTCTCAGTTGGGTAGTCGTTGGGCAGCTATTTATGAACGCACTCCACCCTTCTACAGGCATAGTGAATATCTTGTTGACCCGTTTTGGAGTAGAGCCGGTCTTCTTTTTCGGCCAACCTCAATACTTTCACGCTCTGGTTACAATTAGCTACATTTGGAAATTTGCTGGGTACCAGTCGATCATATACCTGGCAGCAATTTCGACCGTTGACCCGAGTCTCTACGAAGCAGCCGAGATCGATGGTGCCGGGCCGCTGGTGAAGATTTTCCGGATTACCCTTCCGATCATCGCTCCGGTAATAATAATTATGATGTTGCTGTCAATAGGCCAGTTTATGGAGATCGGCTTTGACCAAATTTATGTGATGATGAATCCCTTGGTCCGATCGACAGCCGATATTTTCGATACCTACATCTACCGAGTAGGACTGGTGAACGGTCGATTTAGTATTACCACCGCAATCGGATTATTCAAATCCTTAGTGGGTCTCGTTCTCATTATGGGCGGAAACTTTATATCCCAAAAATGGCTTGGAAGGGGACTATTTAGATGAAACAGGTCTCAAAAAATCGACGCTTCAGTACCTCAGACTATCTCATTCATGGTGCTCTTGGGGTAATAGTGATACTAATGATTCTCCCCTTTTGGCACGAAATAGTAAAATCCTTGAGTGCACCAGGAAACGTAAATGCGGGTCAGGTCACTCTATGGCCGGTAAATCCAACGCTGGGTAATTATGTCTATTACTACCGGGTCCATTTAACTCCTCTATTACGGGCCTTTGGAGTTACCCTCTGGACCACAGTTGTGGGAACTCTTTGGAGTGTCTTCTTCAGTGCCATGACCGCCTATCCGGTGGCCCGAGGAAAACATCACTTTAAAGCCGCCGGACTCATCATGGGGCTAGCGGTTTTTTCTATCGTATTTACTCCACCGATTATTCCTTACTTCCTTACGATAAGGGGCTACGGATTATTGAATACCGGGTGGGCCCTCATTATACCCCATACGATTGTGGCCTTTCATATGATAATTATCGTGGTGTTTTTTCGGGAGATTCCCGAAGAAATATTCGACTCGTGCCGAATGGATGGCGCTGGTGAGTTCCGAGTCTTCTTACAGATTGTTCTGCCCCTGTCAAAGGCAGTACTAGCCACGGTAGCTATCTTTTCTACCATACTTTTTTGGAACATGTTTCTCCACGCAGTCTTATTCATCTCCGACCCCCGGCAACAACCGATACAAATTTTCGTGAGAAGTGTTCTCTCCGGTGGAGGCGATGCCGCCCGAACAGCCGGAGGGACGTTTGATCCCTTCGCCGAGTCAGAATCCATAAAAAGTGCATTGGTGATCCTTACAATTCTCCCTATTGCAGTGGTGTACCCTTTTCTTCAGAAATACTTCGCCAAAGGAATAATGGTTGGTTCGATTAAATAGGTCAGAAATTCAATGCTTAGGAGGCAAAGAAATGAAGAGACTCGCAATTCGAGGAGCAATGATTCTCTTACTGGTTATCGCGATGCTCGCGGTAATAGCCTGTGGAAATACAAGCGAAGTCGCAGCGGTCGACGAGGAGGGAGTATACGAGTTTTCCTTCGCTTATGGTATGTGGGACCTGTCCCGGGGACGAATACCCGTTGAAGAACAGGTGAATAGTCCATACTACAAGTATGTTGGAGAAAAAACGGGAGCGGTCCCCCAGACGATTTCTTGGGAATGGGATGGAGCCGAAGGGTATCTCCGAGGGCTTCGGCTTATGCTGGCTTCGGGCGACCTTCCGGACGCTCTAAAACCCTACGATGTCCAACTCACTAAGGAACTTATCGATGAAGGGGTGGCCATACCTCTCGACGATCTACTCGCAGAACATGGTCAAAATATTCTGGCCATGCTGACAGACAGTGAGTGGGAAACCGTAAGAAGTCAGTCGCCCGACGGCAAGATTTATTACATCCCCGAAGTTAACGCCGCAGACCGATACCCTGTGGGTCTTATCCGGCAAGACTGGTTGGATCGAGTTGGCCTACCTATGCCCACAACCAGAGACGAGTTTGTGAACGTCCTTCGGGCTTTCCGGGACCAAGATGCCAATGGGGACGGTGACCCCAATAATGAGATCCCCACCTCTGGCCGGGCTGGTTTGCGTTGGCTCGATGATATGTTCATGATGCATGGGGTTTCAATGTTCGAAGGTTTTCCCCTATGGCGATGGGACGAAACCCGAGGAGAAATGGTATCGGATCAGATTTCCGATGAAATGCGCGAATCTATCGCCTTCCTACGAATGCTTTATGCCGAGCGTTTGATTGATGACGTCTTTGTCATTCAGTCTGCTAGCGACTGGATCGCCAAAATTAGTTCCAGTCGAGTAGGCCACTATTTTCACCTACCCTCAACCCTGGAAATATTCTCGGGATACAGGGCGAACGAACCCGACGGGCGATGGGCCTACATGGCGCCCCTGTCGGTCAATGGACAGCAACCCCGCCAATTTATGTTCCAACGGGCCGGTGTTCCGGGCATGATGATTACTACTGCTGCAACAAATCCCGAGCGCATAATTCAATGGTACGACTGGGCCATGACCGACGAAGGTTCGATGTTCAACTGGCTCGGAATCGAAGGTGAAGATTGGAAGATGACCGGGGGCGAAGTCGAGGTGATCGATGCGACCCGAACGCCATTCTATTCCTTTGTACCAACGGTTACAAAATACGTAGCCGATGCGACCCGAATGACCCAATTCGGAGAAGAAAAAGTAGCCATCATCGAACAAGCCCACGATAATGTCTATTTTGGGCCCGATAGTTTAGGAATGCCTAACTCCGTGTACGATGGATACGAGGATTTCCTTCCATCGGTAGCAGCATTGTACCGAGAAACGGCTTCACGAATGGTAACCGGCGAGCTTAGTCTGGATCAATGGGATGAGTTTGTCCAACAATGGTATCGAGAAGGTGGACAGGTCGTAACTGATCGGGCAACTGCTTGGTACAAGGAAGTTCATAATCTAAACTAATTCAACCAGCGTACGGAAGAGTACCGATCGGCGAAGTCCGACCGGTACTTTTTTTCTTTCGGCCTTAAGGATCACCCATGACTTCAATAGCTGTTTCACCGGAATTGTTTGAAGGAGTCGTTTCGTTTGAGCGACATGGAGAAGGTCTTTCTCCGGTTCGTCTTCCAATAGAACAGGAGTTACTGTTCCCGTCTACCGACGAGATGCTCATGAACTGGGCTCGAGCGCCGTCGGGGGTACGGTTACGTTTTGCAACTGACTCGTCCAAGGTGATTTTTTACCTCGACCAAGGTATGCCCTCCACTGAACTGGGGAAAGTTGATCTCGTATGGGCGGGAAATATCCTGGAAACCCGAAATGTTACCCCTGGAGTGAACAAATTGGTTTTTCGCCTTGGTTTCGCCGCTGGCCCTCGGACCTTTGAACTTTGGCTAGATCTAGCTCATCCCGTCCGGGTGGTAAAAATAGAAATCAATGAAGGATCTACTTTTGCCATTCCGTCAAAAACAAGACGCCGATGGACTGCCTATGGTAGTTCGATTACGATGTGCCGAACCGCATCGTCTCCGGCCCAGAGCTGGCCAGCAGTAGCGGCCCGCCACCACGACCTGAACCTAACCAGCCTTGGGTTTGGTGGACAATGTCACCTGGAACCAATGGTCGCCCGAGTTCTTCGTGACATACCGGCTGATATAATAACCCTTAAACTCGGCATCAACGTCTACGAACGGGGCTCACTGAACGCTCGAACGTATCCTGCTGCGGTTATTGGCATGGTTCAAATCATTCGGGAGCGTCATTCCCTAGTCCCTATCGGAGTGATTACACCTATTTTTTCCGGCGAACGAGAAACGACACCAAATGTTGTCGGAAGTAGCCTCGAAAACTACCGGGAAATGACCCGAGACGCGGTTAGACGGATGGTAGAATGGGGAGACGAGAATTTGGTTCTCTTCGAAGGGCTGAATCTTTTCGGTCCTGAAGAAGCTTCGCTGCTCCCAGATGGCCTGCATCCGAATGGTGAAGGCTACCGGTTGATGGGTCAGCGGGCTGCGGAACAAGTACTCCCCCCACTGTTAGCCTTGTCCAAAGGAGGCGAATGATCATGTCTCTGATATCGATGCCCAACATCTTGATTCTCATGTCCGACGAACACCGCTTCGATGTCACCGGGTATGCAGGCAACCAGATCATTCGAACTCCTTCTCTCGATTCAATAGCCAAGCAAGGAGTAGAGTTCACCAATGCCTATACCCCATCGCCGGTATGTGTCCCCGCCCGACAATGTATTATGGCTGGTCAGTATCCCAGCCATTGTGGTCTTTCGGGGTGGGACGACCTGGAGCCCGGTTACCTCACCTTCCCCCGCCATTTTTCTCGCCATGCCTACTATACCGCCGCCTGTGGCAAGTTACATCACGAGGGGCCCGACCAAATGCAGGGGTGGATTCATCGCATTGGGGACGACACAAAAGTAAGTCCCCGGTACATCGATCAGAAAAATACCGCCTATTTTGATCGGTACAATAGACCTTTTGGGGATTATAAGTGGGACGATCGTAAAGAGATTCTACGGGCCGGAATTGGAGACGCGTTCCACACCAAGAAAGATGTGTACACCGTGCAGGGTGCAGAGAATTTCATCGAAGAATACTTTCTGAGCCCCTACTACGATCGGGAAAGGGGAGCTCATCAGCCCCTGATGCTCAAGGTGAGCCTTCTGCAACCCCATTATCCTTATTTCTGCGACGAAGAACTCTTCAAGTATTACCTGAATCGGGTCGAGCCCTTCGAAAATGAACCGGTTTTTGATCATCCATTTCTTGGGGAGCGGGGAATCAAGTCGGGAGTAGACGTAACACCTCGAGACCTACGCCGAGCTACCGCGGCCTACTACGGAATGGTTGAGACTGTCGACCGACATTTTGCCCAAATCCTCCGGGCCCTCGAGTTAGCTGGCCAAGACCTGGACCAGTGGATTATCGTCTATATGTCGGACCATGGCGAGATGCTTGGAGAACACGGCGTATGGGAAAAACAGAAATTTTTCGAGTCCAGCGTTCGAGTCCCCTTTCTTATAAGTTGGCCAGCCAAATGGCCCCAAGGCATGAAGATTTCTAAGAACGTTAATCTGACAGACCTCTTCGCTACCCTGTGCGATGCCGTTGAACTTCCAATTCCCGAGGGTCTGGATTCCCGTTCCCTGGTGCCACTGATTGAGGCCAAAAATCCAGATAGCCAAGCCTGGGACAACGAAGTTCTATCGATGTTTTCCAAGGCTCGTCAGCCCTTACTCCCCGAAGAACTAAAGGGTTTCATGGACAAAGCCATCATCCACGAGGGTGGCATGAATCTAATGATCAAGAGAGACGACTTAAAGTACCAATTCTATGGAACAGACCTTCCCGAGGTATTGTTTGACCTGGAACGAGATCCCCACGAAACAACTAATCTTATCGACAATGCAGATTATGGGACTGTGATTGAGAAGTTTCGAAATCGCGGCAGGGAACTGGGTTATAAAATCCCTTAGCAATCCGAAAGAACCTTGCAATAAAAAATTCTCAGGTTTAACCTAGAAGGAACCATGCGGTCGCCTAGGCTCATGTATTACACCCAGGCCCTAGTAAGGACCAAAAGGACGATGACTGTGTTTTCTAAAACCCACGGTCTGTACTACGACTACACCGGCCCCGAGCTGGCCTCGAACCAGAACCTACCCCGGGTCTTCCTCAACGGCATCGGCATGACCGCCTCCCACTGGAAACCTCTCATCGAACTTCTCCCCCCAGGACCCACCCTGGTCCACGATTTTAAGGATCAACTAAGAAGCCCCAAGGCCGACACGAATTATTCGATGGAATCCCATGCCGACGAACTCAAGACCCTGTTGGACGAACTAAAGTTTGACAGGGTAGTGCTCATTGGTACCTCCTACGGCTCCGAGGTGGCTATGCTCTTTACACTCAAGTACCCCTCGCTGTGTGCGGGCCTGGTTATCATCGACGGGGTCAGCTTCAGCGATGCCCGTTTAAAAGCGGCGGTGGTTAGCTGGAAAGTGGCGGCCCTGGACAACCCACGAGTGTTCTATCGTACGCTCATCCCTTGGAATTACTCCGCCGAGTATATTCAAACCCACGCCGAAGATCTAAACGCCCGGGAAGATGGCTTGGCCGCCCTGCCCCGGGAGTACTTTGAAGGCTTTATCCGCCTCTGCGATGCGTTCTTGGACCTGGATATTACCGATCGCCTCCCAGAAATCTCCTGCCCTACCCTGGTTATTGTTGGGGAGATGGATATTCTGAAAGATCGAACCTATAGCCAGGTGCTCCACGAGAAAATTGCTGGTTCGCGGTTGGTGGAAATTCCCGGGGCCGGCCATGCTGTTGTTATCGAGAATCCGCGGACCTTGGCCGATACAATAGGTCCGTTTTTATTGGACTTGTGAGTGACCTCACCCCGGTTGATAGAGGATTTGGGCACCTGCCGCCTTCGGCGTCACCGGGTGCTTCTTTCCAAGTCCTCGGGCTAGGGCCCTGTGGGCTTTCCATTTCGCCCCCTGGTGCTAGTTCCTAGACGGCATCATTCGTGCAAAGTCTTGATCCTAGTACCGGCTCCCAGCACTATCCTACCCGTCCCTTCCGTTCTTCGTTCATTTCCTTCCGGAGCAACTCGTTCAATAAAGTTTGATACCCTCTCCCATGGCTCTTCAGCCATACAAGGATATCTGCGTCGATCCGGGTCGTAATTTGTGCTTTCCGGGGCCGATACAGACTCGAAAACGGAACAGCTCGCTTGAAATCTTCTTCCGTCCATTCTGGTATCTCTAAGGTATCAATCGGATCGTCCGGTAGTTCAGCTAATGCTTTTAACCGCACTTTCTGTTCTTCAGTCATTTCCGGGAACCCATCTGCCTTGTTCATAGAGCTTCTTCTCCTGCGAGGTAGCCTTTCGCGCCGAGATGATACGAAGTACGACCTCGTCGTGTTCATCTAGTTCGGTGAAAACCACCACAACAATCTGGAATCCACCAACCCACCCGATTATTTGCCGACGTTGCTCATGTTCGAAGTCATCCTCACGGGTCAATGCAAGAGGATCGGCAAATACATACTGGTCATCCTCGAACGCAATGTGGTGCTCCTTAAAGTTTAGAGTCCGACAGCTGAAGCACCGAAAATCCCCGTTCCTTTGCTAGAACTCTTAACCCTTTGAAGTACTCATTCAACACCCCTTGGTATCCGAGGGAGGAGTTCGCGACAATAACTATCGAACCTCCCGGATTCAAATATTTTTTTGCTTCCAGAAGAAGTCCCAGGGCGAGCTTCCTATTGACTGTCCCCTGTTCATGGAAGGGTGGATTGCAGAGCACCAAGTCAAAGGGCTCCTGAACATCGAGCTTGAACCCATCCATGCAAACAAAGTGGGCCCTAGGAGCGAGTCCATTTATTTGAAAGGTCAACTGGGCAGATCGGACTGCTAAGGCCGATTCATCGATACCAACAATTTGGGCCTCAGGGTAAGCCCGTGCCGCAGCCAAGGATAAAAACCCATTTCCACAACCCAGGTCTAGGATTCGAAACTTGCCCGTTCGTTCGGGCAAATTATCGGCCAGCAACCGAGATCCCAGGTCGATCCCCTTCTGGGCAAAGGTATTTGGAAGTTTCACCAGGGTAAACTCGTTCCAGGGTTCAGTAACCAGGAAGTCCTCGATAGGTACTGGGGGCTCGAAGCCCGGCCCGGGAATCGACAAGGTCGGAAATACCAGCCGAGCCTTTTTCGACGCCAGACTAGTTGTGTAGGCCCCAAAAACGCTGGTGCTGGTGTTATACACCCCTTGACTCAAGTGCCGGGTCAAAGCCGAAAAGATAACCTGGGTGTGGGGGTGCATTTTTGTTCGAAGGACCTTCAGAATCATAGAAAAATAGGAAAGGTGTTTCGGAATTTTACCGATTACCAGGTCGTAACGAAGGGGTTCGGAAACAAATTGATCGAGGCTTAAAATCCGGACTGATTGAGGATCTTGGCCGTTTTGTTTTAGGTTCCGCTCCAGGGCAATTTGTGCAAGGAGCGAATCGTTGTAGTAGTCGGGTTTGGCCGATGCAAGGGCGCAACTCAGGGCTCCAAAACTATCGTTGATAATCAGAATTCGACCGTGGGCGGGTACGGTCAACTGACTGAGGTGGTCTAAAATGAGCAGGTCCCCTCCATCCCAAGCCTGGAGGCTTCGATTTCCGGTGTCCGGGTAGCGGTCAAGAGAGAAGGTGCCCTGGGGACAGGTTAGCTGATTGACGTAGGGTTCCATTCTTTTACGATATTAGCTGTTCGGGCCGAAACCCAGCAACCGGACCACGATAGGGTATACCCCGTTTAGGGTTGTGGGGTTTACCTGCGTACCGAACCGCCTGAACCGGACAGAAGTTGTAACAACGGACACACAAAACACAGTGCCCGGCGGCTATCACTAGGCCATCGGCCATGGTCAGGTTACCAACTGGACAAATAGTCACACAACGACCACAGCGGGTACAAATTTCGGCATCAATAGAAATATCGTTGCGTAATCTGGGAAAGTAATGGCGATAAGGACCACGCTGGAGGTACCCTAAAGCCGCCGAAAACCGACTAGCCCCTTGGGCAAATCGGCGGTCCTCGTAAATGGCCACGACAAATCGGTCGATCTTGGCCGAAGCCCGTTGAAGACGCTTACCATGATCAGCGGGATCTGCCGAGTAAGGAAATGGAACCTGGGTTACACAAATATTGTTTGGCATATTAAAATGCGCCGACCAGCCGATCTGCCAGTTACGCTGGCGCAACTCCCGGGCGTAGACCTGTGCCCCGTTGCCCGAAAAAAGTAACTGGGTGCAAAAGGTGAATACCTTACGCCCACCTCCATCGGGCAAGGACTCGATGAATCGCTTCATCGGCTCGGGTAGGTCAGACCCGTAGACCGGCCAACCGAGTCCGATAATCGGGGCCTGCTCTAGACAAAAATCGACCCCAGCTCGATCTATAGCCTCTATGCTATACAGTTCGGTCTGGAGGCCCCGCTGTCCCAGTCGTTGGCTGATTTGTTCGGCACACCAGGCGGTGTTACCAGTGCCACTAAAGAAAAATATGGGGGTGGTCATCATCGAATTCTATACCCCTTGGGGCGTTCGCGAAAGGTGCATCCCTATAAATTGACGGCCTGGTTGAAGAAGATCAGAATGTTGGTGATTTACTCAATGAAATTCAAGCTCTCACCGACGATTAAAGTCCAGCTAATCTCAGGGTCGCTTCGGCGGTCCACGGTTCTGCCAACAAACGGTGTCGCTGTTTGATTGTGCAGATCATCTCATTCAGGGAACCGTAAGGTAGGGGTATATCTTGCAGATATGAAGGGAAAGTACAGATGATGGTAATTTTTCTTCCAAGAAAATACCTTCGATTTTCGATCGTAGAAATAGCTTCATAGCTAATATCAAGGCTCTGCATTCTGCCCTTTGGAGTAATGCTTCCTCATACAGGCTCCATTTCGACCAATGAAGGACTGGAATTCACATCATCAGTTGGGCCAGTTTCTCGGGGGCAGGTCACCGCTAGTAATAAACCCCTATAAACAGTTTTTAGTGCTCCGAACCTTGTGGGAAATAAATTATTTTTGAAAAAGTTCAATCAGAACAACCATTTCTCCCTGTAATAGAGAGTTATGAAAACAAAAGCTCTCTGCCTAACCCCCTCGATCCCCTCTCCCGGGACCGAACTTGATCGGATTTCGGACTTTCCCCACTGTCCGAACCCCTGTTGCCCCTACTTCCACGCCCCTCCATCGGGAAACAAGTGGTTCACCTACCACGGAATCTACCACACCCGGGTCGTCGGACAAGTCCCCCGGTACCGATGCAAGAAGTGTAGCAAGACCTTCGGCTACCGCACTTTCCACCTCGACTACTACACCAAGAAAACGGTCAACTACTCCGAACTCATGGCGCACTTAGTCTGCACCACCGGCGAAGGAAACCTTTGTCGCTTTCTCGACTTCCGCGAAGCCACTATCCTCAACCGTTACGAACGACTATCCCGCATGCTCTTGCATCTCCATACCTTGGTACGAACCGAGCTGCTGTCCATATTCCCCGAACCCGCCCTGGTCTTCGATGGCTTTGAATCCTTTAGCCACAGCCAATACCACCCCAATAACATCAACATCTTAGCGGGAAAGAAATTTGAGTTCATTTATGGAATCGGATTAGGAATCCTCAAGCGCAAGGGACGAATGACACCCAAACAACGATCGACCCGAGATGAGTGGGAAAAAGAGCATCGAACAAATCCCAAGAACGTCCTCCACAGTGTAGCTAACTTGCTACGAGACTTCAACTTAGCCGTTGGTGGCTACAAGGGTGGACCACGGATTCTCATTACCGACGAGCATAGTACCTACCCCCGAAGCATCGACTTAGTTGACCCCCAGCGACGGTTCTATACTCACATTGCCGTGTCATCCAAACTCTACCGCAACTACCAAAACCTGCTGTTTGTGATCAATTACATCGATCGACAGATTCGAAAGGACAATGTGAATCATGTGCGAGAGACGATCCAATTTGCCCGGTGCCCCCAGGCGATGATGGCCAGGCTCACAATCTACCAGGTCTACCATAATTGTTTGTCCCCCTGGCGGGTTCGGTCGTGGCGATTAGGGGATCGCAGAAGTAGTGCCGAGAGGATGGGTCTCAGTAGCCAATGGATGCAGCAGATCCTCTGGCAGGTGTGGGGCAAGAGGCCCTTTCGGGGGAAGAGTGACTTATGGCAGGAGGAACAAAAGACCTGGGATATGGAATGGGAGAATCCAGGGAGACCAATTGGCCGGTATACCCCGAAGTATATTCGAGATTAGGGACGGGATAGACGACATACTTGTCGCCACAAGGTTTGAGGCACTGTCTAAACAGTTACATAGCATAGACTGCTATTCCTATAGTGGATGTGAGCAGAATTGACGCCCGGATTCCGATTATGTACTTGGGGACTCCTCAAGGTAGTTCAGTTTTAGGATGGAGTTATGAAGAAAACAAGATTTTTAAATAAAACCTGAATCCGTATAAACCATCCAGTAATCCACTCCCCCATAAAATGGAGTGCATATAATTTACATTTGATACCTGGAAGTCATCTTAAAATGTAGATCAGACTGATTTTTGGAGTAGCTCAGCTAC
>Ga0210043_1001263_pt1 | contig 22092 bp, 23 predicted proteins | sample CryGeymet201501t_FD_183990 | JGI IMG/M metagenome (GOLD analysis project Ga0210043, IMG submission 183990) | Groundwater microbial communities from Crystal Geyser aquifers in Utah, USA - Crystal Geyser metaG 2015-01t (SPAdes) (version 2) | ecosystem: Environmental > Aquatic > Deep subsurface >... | reverse complement strand
TTTGATTTGATTTTCATAGAGGGCTTTCCTTTAGAGTTAATCTGCAAAATCAACCCTATGGTGAGCCCTCGTGTTTTCTATACTAAAATTTTCTCTTTAGAAATTGCACTTCTTGATTGAAGTGGTGATAATATTACAAATTGTATCTTGATAAATTTAAGTTAATTTTTTGGGACTTTGACGGAGTCATAAAAGATTCCGTTAAAGTAAAAACGAATGCGTATTTAAATCTATTTCCAAATATTCAAGATGATATCAAAAAAAAAATCAAAAATCATCATTTGAAATTCGGAGGTATTTCGAGATCAAAAAAAATACCGATTTACCTTCTTTGGGCTGGAATTACAGTCGATGAAAAAAATCTATTAAATTATACCAAAATATTTGAACAAAACATAATACAATCAGTTATATCTTCGTCTTGGATTGAAGGAGTAATCTCGGCTTTACAGAGAAAACAAAACCGTCAAAAATTTGTCCTCGTTACGGGAACTCCACAGTCAGAGATTGAAGTAATTTTAAGTGAATTAAATATTGGATTCTATTTTGATTTCGTGTTTGGTTTTCCAGCTGAAAAAGACCTAGCTATACAATCTATAATCAGCCAGTTTAAATATAATTTAGATGATTGTTTGTTAATTGGAGATAGTGAGAGTGATTGGTTAGCTTCACGATCTACAGGTATAAATTTTTTGCTTCGTACGGATGGAAATGATATATTCTCGGAAAGTTTTAAAGGCAAAAAGATTAAGAACTTTTTTGAAATATTTTAATTTTATTTTTGCTTATTTAAAATTTCAAAAAAAAATATTGAATTAAGAATTTGTAAATTAGTTTAATTTATTATTATTCATCCGTTCTTACTGCAAATATAAAAGAAAAATTAGCATTATTTCTTTTCGTAACGAACTTTTCAAATTAATAATATACTTACAAAATTCAATAAACAAGGAACTTGAATGAGCATACGCCCTAGAAAATCTTTGTTAGATCCTGAATTACAAAGGCCAAGTGCACTTACTTCCATACCAAGAAAAGAAGGACAATTATGGTTGGACAAAAATGAAAATTTAGATCCAACGCTCCTCGATTTTACAAATCAAGTGTTTAAACAGCTGCCTGCTTTTTCAATTGCTTCTTACCCCGAAGCAGGTGATTTATATTCCAAAATAGCGAAATTGGTTGAAGTTAGCCCAGATTCTATTCTTTTAACTCCAGGTAGCGATGGTGCAATTCGACTTGTATTTGAAGCATTTATTGAACATGGGGATTCAGTTTTACATACTTTCCCAACTTTCGCAATGTATCCAGTCTATTCGAAAATGTTCGGCGCAAATGCCCATACTATCGAATATAGCAGAAAAAATGATATTCCTTATTTGGATTATAATATTATTATTGAATATTTATATAATCTAAAGCCGAAACTTTTTTGTTTACCTAATCCAGATAGTCCAACTGGATCTGTTTTTTCTCAAGAGATTTTAGAAAAAATACTCACTACATGCGAAAAAGTAGGCACAATTTTATTAATAGATGAAGCCTATCATCCCTTTTATGATTGGACTGCCATGCCATGGACAAAAACTTCAATTCATTTAATTGTAGCTAGAACTTTTGCAAAAGCGTGGGGAGCAGCGGGATTTCGAATTGGATATGCTGTTGCCAATCCTGAAACAATCAATTTGTTGCACAAAATGAGACCAATGTATGAGGTAAGTACGATTGCTGTGAACTTTATGACAAAAATGTTAGATTATTCGAATGAAATGAGAGACTCCGTTTCTAGAATTTTACGAGGAAAATCTTATTTTCAAAACAGGATGCGAGACTTGGGTTTCAATGTATTGTTAAATGAAGGAAATTTTGTCCATATCGCTTTTGGAGACAAGGGAGATAAAATTAAAACAGCGTTAAATGGAAAAGTTTATTATCGACATAACTTTGATCACATAAGTTTAGAAGGCTATAGTAGATTCTCTGTAGCTCCAACATCTATAATGAAAGAAGTAGCTGATTTAATCGAACAGGCTTTATAAGGAATTTTAGCGTGAAAGAAAAAGTAAAAGTCGCAATTATTGGATGTGGAAGAATTTCTGGACATCATTGCCGATCTATTATTGAAACAGAAGGTGTCGAATTGGTTGCGGTTTGCGATTTAGAAATTGAAAAGGCTGAATTGTATCGTGATCAATTTAATGTGAAAGCATACAAAAACTATCATACCATGCTTAACGAAAATCCTGAAATCAATACAGTCGCAATTGTTACTCCTTCTGGAATGCATTACGAACATGCAATGGATATAATTTCTAAGTATAAGAAAAATATAATAGTGGAAAAGCCGACTTTTATGTTACCATCACAAGTAAAGAAAGTATATGAAGAAGCGGAAAAAAGTTCGGTTCAAGTTTTTGCTATTTTTCAAAATAGATATAATTTAGCGGTTCGACGTGTTTATGAAGGAATCAAGAATGGCGAATTAGGTGCTATCCGATCGGTGGCAGTCCGTGTTAGGTGGTGCCGACCTCAGCGTTATTATGATTTAGCGGAATGGCGCGGGACTTTTTCTATGGATGGCGGATGTTTGACAAATCAAGGAATACATCATATAGATTTACTAAAGTTAATGTGCGGAGAAATATTGCGCGTCTCTAGCGTGCATAAAACATTGGGTGCAAATATTGAAGTAGAGGACACTGCTTCTGCTTCATTAGAATTTAAAAATGGATCGATTGGAACAATTGAAATTACTACAGCAGCTCGACCAATAGATTATGAAGCGAGTATTTCCTTTGTTTGTGAAAATGGATTGGCTCAAATCGGAGGAATTGCAGTAAACGAATTGCAAATTTATACTCCCGATCCCATTTCCTGCGCTCAAAATTCGGAAGATTTTGCTGGTAATGTTTATGGCAACGGGCATAAAAAAATATATGATGAGATTGTTCGAAGTTTTGGGAGGAAATTAGTGTATCCAATTACTTATGAAGATACACTTTCAACCATTCAACTTTTGAACTCACTATATATTGCTGATGAAAATAAAAATTGGGTAAATGTTTCAAATGCTGGAGATAGTAATCGGCTCGGAAAATTTGATGAAAACTTGGCTAAACTTTATCGCACTAAAATAGATTGATAGTAATTGATTTGAACTTTAGAATCACTCTTTATTAAAAAAGTATGGCAAAAATTCTAACAGTCACTGTATTTGATAAAAAAATTTTTTTTGGAAAAATTAAATGAAAATAGTAGGAATCGTTCCAGCGCGGATGGCTGCATCCAGATTTCCGGGAAAACCTTTGTATCCAATTCATGGAAAAGCAATGGTTGAACATGTTTATCTGAGAGCCCAGATGTATAAAAATTGGGATAAATTGGTCATTGCCACCTGTGATAAAGAAATCGAAGATTTTTCTAATGAGAAAAAATTTCCAGTAATTATGACAGGTAATCACCATACGCGGGCCTTGGATAGAGTTGCGGAAGCAGTTGAACTTTTGGAGATTTCAGACTTAACAGACAGTGACATTATTGTTTGTGTCCAAGGTGATGAGCCAATGATGAGACCGGATATGATAGAAACGGTTATCGCACCATTATTAAAGGAACCTTCGATCCCTTGCACCGTTTTAGCTATGCATATCACAGAAAAATCCATTTGGATGAATCCTGATACGGTGAAAATAATTCATAATGATTTAGGAGAGGTACTTTATACCTCGCGATATCCATTGCCTTATTGTAAAAATGATTTTACTCCCGAATTAATGGCTAGAAGAATTTATGGTATATTTGCGTTTCGTTGGAAATATCTCAAAGATTTTACATCCCATCCAGAAACACGTTTGGAGAGATTGGAAGCTTGCGATAGCAATCGTATACTGGATATGTCGTTTAGGCAATATATTGCTCCATATCCGTATATAAATTCATTTTCCGTTGATAGTCCGGATGATATTGGTCTTGTTGAAGAGAATATGTTATCAGATGATTTATGGAAACAGTACAATTAAATATCGATTAAAATAAGACAGAAGGAATTTCGAAACTATGAAAAACATCGTATATCAAACAGAAGAGTTAGCCCGCTACTTTAACAAAAATCGAATTCAATGGTCACAGTTTTATGATTCCGAAAAAGAAATTATAATTGAGCTGCCTTTAGATAAGTCCACGACTGTTTTAGATATCGGCTGTGGATGTGGTGGTTTAGGACTTAGCTTAAAAGATAAATTTAATGTCGAAATCTATACAGGTGTTGATATTAATTCGCAAAATACTGAAACTGCAAAAAAGATGAACTCCAAAGCAGTTGTTTATTGCGGTGATATATTAGATATAAGCAATACTGATTTAAAATCAAAACAATTCAATATAGTTTTTTCTTTAAGCTGTTTTGATTGGAATGTTCGTTTTCTTGATATGTTGAAAACTGCTTGGAATCATGTTCTTCCAGGCGGATACCTCGTGGCTACATTTAGACTAACAGTAGAAAAAGGGTGCAATGATTTTAATTTATCGTATCAATATATAAATTATGATGGTGTACTAGAAGGGGAAAAAGCAGCTTATGTTGTTCTAAATGGAAATGAATTGATTGACCAACTGAAAGACTTAAATCCTTCGGAAATTAATGCCTTTGGATACTATGGAACTCCTCCAGGAACAGCAATTACACCTTACAAACAACTTTGTTTTGCAGCTTTCTCGATTCAAAAACGGAAAGATGGTGATACTACTAGTGATGTAAGTTTGAAATTGAAATTACCCGAAGATATTCTTGCTTCAATTAAATAACTGTTTCACGACTTCAATTTTTGAGATTTTATAGAGTGTTCGCATAGAATTTATTAGTATAGAAAGTTAAACGTATACGCTGATTTTAATGCATAAAAACATAATTCTTATTTCTGGAGCAGGACAGCTTGGGTCGAGATATTTGCAGGGAATGATATCTTGCCAAATTCCTTTAACAATCTATTTGCATGACATTTCCCTTGAATCTCTTGACACTGCTAAAAACCGTTGGGCGGAAGTTAGTGGGCAAGGCAGTTTGCATGAAGTCAAGTATGTTAGTTCATTAGATCAAATTTCTAAGAAAATTGATCTAGTGATTGTGTCTACCACTGCAGCGATACGACCAAATTTAATCTCAGAGATAAATAAACATTCAAAAGTTAGATATTGGATTTTAGAAAAAATTCTTGCTCAAAGTATTGAAGGATTAGATCAAATTTCGAATATTATTGGTGAAGAAGAAAATGCATGGGTAAACACACCTCGCAGAATTATGCCATGGTACAAGGAGATTAAAGTTTCCTTTGGTTTAGATTCACCAATTTCAATGAACTTAAATGCCTCTAATTGGGGTCTCGCATGTAATTCAATCCATTATATAGATCTATTTTCCTGGCTAACTGGTGAAAACTTGATTGAAGTGAATACGAGTGACCTGAACGAATCTTGGTTTGAAAGTAAAAGAATTATGAATTGGGAAATCAATGGAAAGCTTACGATAAAATATTCGAATGGATCAATACTAACTTTAAATTCAGAGTCAAAGGAAATAAACTCGGAAATATGTATTAAAAATGATTCATACGAATGGAAAATCGTAGAATCAAAAGGAATTGCTGAAAGATCAGATGGATTGAAAATAAATGGGAAACTTTCCTTTCAAAGTGAACTTACTTCCAAATTAGTTGAAACTATTTTACAGAATGGGATATCGGATTTGCCAATTTTGTCCGAATCAATTCTTCAACATAAAATATTCATTAAATCTATGTTAGGCCACTGGAACAAATCAAATAATCGAAATGATAAAATAGTTCCGATTACGTGAAAAAAATATGAGTTTATGGTTAGTTGGTTCAGGGGCTATGTCGAAAGATTACGCCAAAGTTTTAGATGATTTGCAAATACAATATGAAGTTATAGGTCGTGGAGAAACTTCATCAGAGAAATTCGAAAAAGAAACTGGCAAATCAGTGATTCAAGGTGGTTTGAATCATGCTTTGAAGTTACATAAAGCTCCGATGCAAGCTATTGTTGCCGTCGGTGTAGAGATGCTTTCAGGCATTGCAAAAGAGCTGTTGCTTGCAGGAACAAAATACATCTTACTTGAAAAACCAGGAGGTATCTCCACTGCCGAAATTGAAGAAGTAAACCATCTTGCAAATACTCAAAAAGCGACCGTTCTATTAGCATACAATCGAAGATTTTATGCATCTACACAGGCCGTTAGACAATTAATATTTGAAGATGGTGGTGCAACAAGTTGTAGTTTTGAATTTACTGAATGGTCACATATAATTGGCTCTTTGAAAAAAAATGAAAATGTTAAGAAATCTTGGTTTTTGGCAAATTCAAGTCATGTCGTAGATCTAGCGTTCTTTCTATGTGGTTCACCGAAAGAATGGAAGGGTTATAAAAGTGGTTCACTTGATTGGCATCAGAGTGCCTCGCGTTTTTGTGGTTCTGGCATCACGGATCAGGGAGTGCTTTTTAATTATCACGCGGATTGGGAGGCACCTGGTAGATGGGGATTGGAAGTCCTTACAAAAAAAAATCGGTATATACTTCGACCAATAGAACAGCTGCAAAAAATTTCTTTAGGTAAAATAGTAAGCGAAGCTGTTAGCATCGATGATCAAATTGATAAAGATTACAAACCAGGTCTCTATAAACAAGTGAAATCATTCATTGATAAAAATAATAAAGATTTTTGTACACTTGAAGAGCAATTGGTACATTGTCTTGTTTATGATGAGATTGCAGGATATAGAATTTAAGTATTTTATCTTCAGAAAAGTTGAAAAATATTATCTAGATATCAGTCGAAAAATGGAATCAATCTTACCTTTAATCAGCAGAAGTAATGAACTTTTTGATCAGGATATTTCGCAAAAAGAATACGAACTTAAGCATCTTGTATCATCGGCAACTTTTCTAATCATCGGTGGAGCGGGTTCAATTGGACAAGCGGTTACAAAAGAAATTTTTAAACGAAAACCTAAAAAGTTACATGTTGTTGACATAAGCGAAAACAATATGGTTGAGCTTGTCAGAGATATCCGGAGTACATTTGGTTACATCGATGGCGATTTTCAAACCTTTGCTTTAGATGTTGGTTCATCAGAATATGATGCATTTATACAGTCTGATGGAATTTATGATTATGTATTAAATTTTTCTGCATTGAAACATGTTCGAAGTGAAAAGGATGCATTCACTCTTATGCGCATGATTAATGTTAATATCCTTAATACTGAAAAAACTATAATTCAATCTATAAACAAGAAATCTAAAAAGTATTTTTGTGTGTCAACAGATAAGGCTACGAATCCCGTAAATATGATGGGAGCAAGCAAACGTATCATGGAACAATTTTTGATGCGCAGAAGTTTAGAAATACCTGTTTCGACGGCAAGGTTTGCGAACGTAGCTTTTTCAGATGGTTCACTACTACATAGTTTCAATCAAAGAATTAAAAAATTTCAACCTATCGTAGCTCCGAAAGAAATAAAAAGATATTTTGTAACTCCAAAAGAATCAGGAGAACTTTGTCTACTGTCCTGTATCTTCGGAGAAAATCGAGATATATTTTTTCCAAAACTAAGTGAACACCTTCATCTCGTTAGTTTTTCTGATATTGCAGTTAAATACCTTGTTCGGCTTGGATATGAACCATACTTATGCGATTCAGAGGATGAGGCGAGACAGTTTTCAAATGTATTGCCTGCCGAAGGGAAATGGCCTTGTTTTTTTACGGGTAGTGATACAACGGGTGAAAAAGACTTTGAAGAATTTTATACTCTTGAAGAGCAAGTTGACATGGAGAAATTTCTGAATGTTGGTGTAATAAAAAACGAAGCTATTTTTGATAATGCAGCATTAGATAATTTTATTTCTTTTATTGAAAATAAAAAACTTTCAGGAGTTTGGAACAAAAGCGAAATTATAAAATTATTTAATGAAATAGTTCCTAATTTCAATCATTTAGATACAGGCAAATTTCTGGATGGAAAAATGTAATGTTTTCAAGTCAAATCAAGGCAGTGATTGAGTATATTCGCGAACTGTATCAAACTTCAGATTTTATTCCACTTCATGAGCCAAAATTTTTTGGAAATGAAAAAAATTATGTTATAGATTGTTTAGATTCAACTTTTGTATCCAGTGTTGGTAAATATGTGGATCAGTTTGAGAAGAAACTTGCTGATTTCACAGGAGCTAAATATGCCGTCGCTACTATCAATGGTACTTCGGCTCTTCACATTGCATTATTAATGGTAGGTGTAAATCCTGATGATGAAGTAATTACTCAACCACTATCTTTTGTTGCAACTTGCAATGCAGTGAGTTATTGTCAGGCAAAACCTGTGTTTGTTGATGTTGATCTTGATACCTTGGGTATGAGTCCTGAAAGTTTAGATCATTATTTGGTAAACAATACTAAGATGACTTCAAAAGGTTGTTTTAGCACGTTCTCTGGTAGAAGGATTGCGGCCGTCGTTCCCATGCACACTTTTGGAAATCCTTGTAGAATTTTAGAAATTTCTGAAATTTGTAAAAAATATGAGATACCGCTTGTTGAAGATGCAGCCGAAAGTTTAGGAAGTTCATATATTGATAGGCACACCGGAACTTTTGGAAGGGTAGGGGTTTTTAGTTTTAATGGAAATAAAACTATTACAACAGGAAGTGGTGGTATGATTGTAACCGATGATGAATTTTTAGCAAAACGTGCGAAACATGTTACGACGACTGCTAAAGTCCCGCATGCATACGAATTTGTACATGATGAAATTGGTTTCAATTACAGGCTTTCAAATATTAATGCAGCATTAGGTTGCGCGCAGATGGAAAACATATCTGTGATATTAGAAAATAAACGCGAAATAGCTAAAAAGTACGAACAATTTTTTAGTGGAACAGGCTTTACTTTCCTAAAAGAAACTCCGAATGGAAAATCTAATTACTGGTTAAATGCACTGATTCTAAATGATCAAAATGAACGAAATATTTTTTTGAAAGAATTAAACCAAGCAGGCGTAATGGCGCGCCCAATTTGGCGGTTAATGAATGAGTTAACAATGTTTAGAGACTCTTATTCGTCTGATTTGAAAAATTCTAAATGGCTAGAAGAGCGTGTTGTTAATATACCAAGTAGTGCCATAATTTAATGTTAGAAGAGATAATATTGATTGGGGGTGGAGGACATTGTACCGCAGTAATTGATGTAATAGAATTGGCTGGAATCTATAAAGTAGCCGGCATAGTCGACAAAACTGATACCAGCCAAACTTTAGATTATCCATATTTAGGTGATGATACTTTACTCCCGACACTAAGGAGTAGTTATACAAAAGCATTTATTACTGTTGGTCAATTGAAAACTCCTGATGTTAGAATTCGTCTTTTTGATATGCTGAATGAACTAAAATTTAGTTTACCTGTTTTAATTTCGCCGAGGGGCTATGTCTCACATAATTCAAAAATCGCAGATGGAACCATAATTATGCATGATGTTTTAGTAAATTCCCGAGCAATTATAGGTCGCAATTGTATCATAAATTCGAAAGCGCTTATTGAACATGACGCAGTCATTGAGGATAATTGTCATATATCGACAGGTACCATCATTAATGGAGGATCAATTGTAAAAACAGGTACATTTGTAGGTAGTAATTCTGTTACAAAAGAATATAGTATTACAAAAGAAAACGATTTTATTAAAGCAGGTTCAATGTTTAGAGGTTATAGATGAGTCATGTGTTTATCATTGCAGAAGCAGGTGTAAACCATAATGGATCTATGGAGTTAGCGAAAAAATTGGTGGATGTTGCGGCTTCTTCTGGAGCCGATGCGGTAAAATTTCAAACTTTTAAAGCTGAAAAGTTATTAAGTAAAAATGCCCAAAAAGCTGAATATCAAAAATTAAATACGAATTCGGCAGAATCACAGTTCGAAATGATTAAGAAATTAGAATTAAGTGATGAAGCACATCGAGAACTGATTGACTATTGCAAATTGAAAGAAATTGAATTTCTTTCTACACCTTTTGATCTTGATAGTATTAATTTACTAAATGAATTAGGATTATCTTCTTTTAAAATTCCTAGTGGTGAGATTACCAACTTACCATTTCTGCGAGCAGTAGGACGCCTTGGTAAAAAAATTATTTTGTCAACTGGTATGTCAGATCTAGGTGAAATAGAAGATGCTTTAGACATACTTATTAATTCCGGTACATCAATAGACAAAATCACAATTCTCCATGCTACTACAGAATATCCATGCCCATTGGATGAAGTAAACCTTAAGGCAATGATAACAATTCGAAATTCCTTTGGTGTTAAAGTAGGTTATTCTGATCATACTTTAGGAATTGAAATACCCATTGCCGCAGCTGCCTTGGGTGCTAACATTATAGAAAAACATTTTACTCTGGATAGAAGAATGGACGGACCAGACCATAAGGCAAGTTTGGAACCTAACGAACTTATTGCGATGGTAAAAGCGATTCGAAATATTTCTTTAGCCATAGGGGATGGGATAAAAAAGCCTAGTTTTAGCGAACGAAAAAATATATCCATAGCTCGTAAAAGTATAGTTTCTGTTTCAAATATTAAAACTGGAGATCTTTTCGATTCTACGATTATTGCAGTTAAACGTCCGGGAAATGGTATAAGTCCAATGAGGTGGGATGAAATAATTGGTACTCCCGCACAACGAGACTACCAGCCTGATGAACTTATATGAAAAAAATCTGTGTGGTAACCGGAACAAGGGCAGAATTTGGGTTACTCTATTGGTTACTTAAAGAAATTCAATCAGATTTAGAACTTGAATTGCAGATCATCGCAACTGGTATGCACCTCTCACCAGAATTTGGTTTAACGTATCAAGAAGTTGAGAAAGAATTTCAAATTAATAAAAAAATCGAGATGTTATTATCTTCTGATACCAGGATAGGAATTTCAAAATCCATGGGTCTTGCTCAAATATCTTTTTCAGAGGCTTATCAAGAATTACAACCAGATTTGTTGGTGGTTTTGGGTGATAGATTTGAAATAATGAGTGCGGCAACCTCGGCATTAGTGGCAGGAATTCCCATAGCCCATTTACATGGGGGAGAAACAACGGAAGGTGCTTTTGATGAATCAATACGCCACTCAATTACTAAAATGAGCCATCTTCATTTCACCTCTACAGATGAATATAGAAAACGTGTAATTCAACTTGGTGAGAATCCGGACAGGGTATTTAAAGTAGGGGCTTTAGGTGTTGAAAATATATCAAGACTTGAACTATTGAATAAAGAAAAATTTGAAGAGAGTATCGGATTTAAACTGTTTGAAAAAAATCTAATGGTGACATTTCACCCTGTAACCTTAGAAAGAAATACCGCATTAGATCAGATGAGTGAGCTCTTAAAAGCTTTGTCTCAATTGACAAATACCGCAATTCTATTTACAAAAGCAAACTCTGATACTGACGGAAGAATCATTAACAATATGATTGATGATTTTGTTAGAATTCATCCAAAAAATTCCATAGCATTTGTATCATTAGGACAGATTAGATATTTGTCTGCATTAAAATATGTCGATGGAGTCGTGGGAAATAGCTCGAGCGGACTTATCGAAGCTCCCTCTTTTAAAATTGGTACAATTAACATTGGTGATAGACAAAAGGGTCGTATTAAAGCACAAAGTGTCATTGACTGTGAACCATATAGCAACGATATATTAGAAAGTATAAATAAACTTTATTCGATGAATTTTCAAGTAAGTTTAAAATCGGTGATAAATCCTTACAGCGATTATAAAAATAATGTTTCAAAAAATATTGTAAATATTCTCAAAAAATTTAGTTTTAAGAATATTCTCAAAAAAAAGTTTTTTGATATTTCATTCGAACTACATCAGTAATTCTAAATTAAAGATTTAGTTATTAATAAAATAGTAATGAATATAGAAATAGAAAATTCAAATACCGATTGGAGAAACGCACTTCTTCCTATCAATTCAACTATTGGGGATGCTATTCTAAGTCTAAATAAATTTTCATTAAAAATAGTGCTGATAGTTGATAGCGAAAATTTACTGATTGGAACTATTACAGATGGTGACATTAGAAGAGGATTATTAAAGGGTGTCGATGCCAAAAGTCCTATATCAAGTATCGTAAAGAAGGATCCATTAGTCGTTCCTCCTGATATGCCTAGAAGTGCCGTAATCCAAATGATGAAGGCCAACGTATTCAATTCTATTCCCATAGTTGATTCGAATCGGACAGTCGTCGGATTACATTTACTCAGTAATTTGATAAATAGAAATATTAAATCCAATACAATGGTCATTATGGCAGGTGGCAAAGGAAAACGATTAGGACCACATACCGAAAATTGCCCAAAACCTCTTTTGCCTGTGGATGGGAAACCAATGCTTGAACATATCATTGGAAAAGCAAAGTTTGAAGGTTTTCAGAATTTTATTATTTCAATACATTACTTAGGGCATATGATTGAGGAGTATTTCGGAGATGGCGAAAAATGGGGAATTAATATTAAATATCTTCGGGAAAACAATCCTTTAGGAACTGCGGGTGCACTTTCGTTGTTATCTCCTCTTCCTTCGGAACCAATTGTAGTAACAAATGGCGATGTTATGACAGATATTCAATATGCAGAAATTCTAGATTTTCATATTAAACATGAAAGAACATTGGGCACAATGGCAGTTAGATTACATGAATGGGAAAACCCATTTGGTGTCGTTAATATCAAAGGTGTCGATATCATTGGATTTGAAGAAAAGCCAACAATTCGAAGTCATATCAATGCTGGAGTCTATGTGATCGAACCCGAATCTTTAAGTTACTTGAAGTCGGATGAATACTGCGATATGCCAACTTTATTCATGAGGCTTCAAGAAAATTTCAAAAGAGTAATTGTTTATCCGATGCATGAACTTTGGTTAGATGTTGGGCGACCAGAAGATTTAAAAGCTATTAATTCGAAAACATGAATTCTAAATTAATGAATATTTTAATAGTTGGATATGGAAGTATAGGAACAAGATATTCAAAAATAATTAGAGCTATATACCCCGAATCAAAAATAATTCTATTGAGACATGATAAATGCGAAGAAAGCAATAGTGATTTAGTAGATTATTGTTTTAATGATTTAGAAAAAGTATTAGAGCTCTCTCCTAAGATTGCGATTATTTCAAATCCAGCTAGCTATCATATTCAAATAGCAGAGAAATTAGCGAAAGAGGGAATTCATTTGCTAATTGAAAAACCAATTTCAAATTCACAATCGGGGGTTTCAGAATTAATCAAGTATTGCCATGAAAATAAAATAGTTTTGATGACAGCCTATAATCTTAGATTTCTTCCCAGTTTAGTTTTTTTTAAAGAACAAATTGAACTCAAAAATTTAGGAAAAATTTTATCCATTCGTGCTGAAGTTGGTCAATATTTGCCCACATGGAGACCAAATACAGATTATAGAAAGAGTGTCTCTTCTAATCAGCGATTGGGTGGTGGTGCTCTACTAGAATTAAGTCATGAGATTGATTATTTGCAGTGGATTTTTGGTTCCTTTCTTTGGGTCCAAGCATACGTAACTAAAGTAAGTAAATTAGAGATAGATGTTGAGGACACAGCACTCTTGCTCGCTGGACTTAAGTGCAACGAGAATGATGAGGAAGTTGGCGTGTCTTTGAATATAGATTTTATCCGACAGGATACAACAAGGAAATGTACTGTAATATCTGAAAACGGAACTTTGTGTTGGGATGGAATTAAAGGTACCGTTGAGGTTTATACTCTTAAGTCAAGTGAATGGAAAGTTTTATTTTCAGATTCAATAGATAGAGACTTTACCTATAGGGAAGAATTAAGGCATTTTGTAACATCAGTCGATGAAAAACGGTATTCTTCTATTTCAGGTGAGGATGGTCTCTCCGTATTAAAAGTTGTAGAAGCAACAAAATTATCCAGTTTGGAAAAAAGAAAAGTAGAATTAAAAGAGTTAAATTTAAAATGAAATATTTAGGATTAATTTGTGCCCGAGGTGGATCTAAGGGTGTTCCTGGAAAAAATATAAAACCACTAGCAGGTAAACCATTGATTGCCTGGTCAATAGAATTGGCTAAAAGTATTTCCCGATTATCAGATATTATTGTTTCAACTGACTCTGAAGATATAGCCGCCGTTGCAATAAAAGCAGGTGCTTTGGTGCCATTCCTTAGACCCAAAGAACTTGCTCAGGATAATAGTCCGGAATGGCATGTCTGGAGACATGCAATAGATTTTATGGAAAAAAATAATCATGAAAAATATAATGGTTTGGTAGTATTGCCCCCCACAGCTCCGCTTCGTAATTCTGTCGATATTGAAAAATGTTTGGATGAGTTTGAAATTGGAAATTCAGACGTAGTAATCACCGTGACAGATGCCCATCGAAATCCATATTTTAATATGATAAAAGCAGACGAAAATAAATTCGCTTCATTAGTAATATCTCCAATTGATAAAATTTTTAGACGGCAAGATGCTCCACCAATCTTTGATATAACAACCGTAGCATATGTAGCTAGGCCAAATTTCGTTAAAGAAAAAAATGGAATTTTTGAAGGAAAAGTAAAATTCGTTCATGTTCCTGTTGAAAGATCCTTGGATATAGATACTCTCTACGATTTTAAAATTGCAGATTTTTTAATGAATGAATTAGGTAGGATTTGAATTTTGAGAACACTTCAAACTTTAATGAATTTGAAAGGGCGGCGAGCAATTCTTACAGGTGCGGCAGGTGCCATAGGTAAACACATGGCAATTGCGATAGCTGAACTTGGCGGAGATTTAATATTAACAGACAGACCAGGATCAAATTACGATGATCTTTTAAAAACGCTTAGTGAATTTAAGTTATTAAATGTGGATTGTATCGATTGTGATTTGGAAAACGAGTCTTCCCGAGCTGAATTTATTGCAAAAGTTTTATCTAAAAATTACAATATCAATGTTTTAATAAATAATGCAGGTTTTGTCGGAGCTTCAAATTTAGAAGGTTGGGTAACCAGCTTCGAAAATCAAACTGTTGAAACCTGGAGACGCGCTTTGGAAGTTAACCTAACATCTGTTTTCGATTTTTCGAAAGGATTTTCAAATAAAATCAAACAAAGTGGGTTTGGTTCGATTATAAATGTAAGTTCTATATATGGAATAAATGGCCCCGATTATTCTTTATATGAGAATACACCAATGGGAAATCCAGCTGCCTATGCTGCATCAAAGGGCGGAATAATACAATTAACTCGATGGCTTGCAACAACATTGTCGCCATCCATTCGAGTGAATGCAATTTCACCTGGTGGAGTTTTTAGAAATCAACCTGATTCATTTGTAAAAAAATATTCAGAAAGAACACCATTGGAACGTATGGCGACGGAAGAAGATTTTAAAGGAATCACCGCATATTTAGCAAGTGATCTGTCCGCCTATGTAACAGGTCAGAATATCCTTATTGACGGTGGATGGACTGTCTGGTAGGATTGAAATTCGATTATTGAATTTTAATATTTTTGTAAAAATAAAATTGAGGTCACTATGAATAATTTAGACAAAATATATGCAGAGAATAAAGAGATTAAAAAATTCTCTAAATCTTACTTTGAATATCTTTCTTTTGTAATGAAATTAATTTCAGAAAAGGAAATCGAATCATTTGTAACAATCCTGCTTGAAGCACGAGAAAGAGATTCAGTTGCTTATTTTATTGGGAATGGCGGTAGTGCAGCAACAGCAAGTCATTTTGCAAACGACCTTTCTATAGGGACAAGAAGTTACGATAAACCTTTTAGAGTCGTTAGTCTGTGTGATAACCAAGCGGTAATTACAGCAATTGCAAACGTTGATGGATATGAAAAAATATTTAGTCAACAGCTTGCTGTTGTTCTTAAAAAAAATGACGTTGTAGTTGCAATTTCTGCTTCAGGAAATTCTCCAAATCTTTTAAAAGGAATTGAAGTAGCAAAAAATAAGGAAGCGATCACAGTTGGACTTACTGCTTTTGATGGCGGTGCTTTAAAGAAAGCTGTTGATTATTCCGTTCATGTCCCAACCGAAAAAGGTGAGTATGGACCAGCTGAAGATGCTCATATGATATTGGACCATTTAATCGGAAGTTATCTTAATCGATATATTAAAGAATGAGCCTACCCAAACGTCGAAAATTCCGAGCTTTAGTTACTGGCTCAACGAGAGGAATTGGTTTAGCTATCGCTGAAAGACTTCTCAAAGATGGAATGCACGTTATTTCAACAGGTACAGGAAGTTCGAGTGATGTTTTAAGCAGGGTCGAATATTTTGGTGTTGATTTTTCTGACAATGATTCTCTCAATCAATTTTTGAAATTTGTAAAAGAAGCCGAAATTGATGTTTTGGTAAATAATGCTGGCATCAATAAAATTGATGCATTTGCTGAAATTAATTTGGAAGACTTTGATAAAATACATAATGTAAACTTACGAACTCCGCTTCTTTTATCTCAAGCGGTACTACAAAATATGAAAAACAAGAATTGGGGAAGAATTGTGAATATTTCTTCAATTTTCGGAAACATATCGAAAGAGTATCGTGCTTCTTATTCTTCTAGTAAATTTGGTTTGGACGGAATGACAGTGGCACTTGCCGCAGAAGTATCTAAATTTGGAATTCTTGCCAACTGCGTTGGACCTGGTTTTATCGATACAGAATTAACTCAAAATATTTTAGGAAGAGCTGGTATCAATACCCTCAAAGAACGAATTCCAATGCAACGCTTGGGAAAACCTGAAGAAATAGCAGCCTTCGTAAGTTGGCTAGTAAGTGAAGAAAATACATATCTTACAGGTCAAAATCTAATCATAGATGGTGGTTTTTCTCGTGTCTGAAATATTAAAAATTAAATCCCATAAAGGTGAATACTTTGTAAAATTTAATAAAGAAGGAATTGCTGAATTGAATAATTCACCAATTGCAAATGCCGTATTTATTATAGATAAAAATATTGCGGAACTCTACAAGTCTAAAATCCAGAATGTTCTCGATACAAAACGAGTAATCTTAATCGAAGCAATTGAAGAAAATAAATCATTAGAGAAATTTCCTGCCTATATTGAAGAACTTACTAAATTAAAAATCAGAAGGGAACAGCCTTTAGTTGCAATTGGCGGAGGAATAATCCAAGATATAACTTGTTTTATTGCTGCGACTTTGATGAGGGGATTGCCATGGATTTTCTATCCTACCACGTTATTAGCTCAATCGGATTCGTGTATAGGTTCTAAATCTTCTATCAATTCGGGTGATATCAAAAATATTTTAGGAACATTTACTCCACCAAATCATGTTATTATAGATGTGACATTTCTCAATACTCTAAAAAAGAGCGAAATTAATTCAGGAATTGGGGAGATGTTGAAAGTTCATGCCATTGATTCGCCTTCGAGTTTTAACTTGATCCAAGAAAGTTATGATCAAATGCAAAATGATGCCAATGTTTTGGAAAATTTTATTTTTAATTCACTCCTAATGAAAAGAAAGTTAATCGAAATCGACGAATTTGATGTTGGACCTAGAAATGTAATGAATTACGGACATAGTTTTGGGCACGCAATCGAAACAGCGACAAACTACAGAATACCGCATGGAATTGCGGTAACGATAGGAATGGACATGGCAAATTTTGTTTCGGTTGAGCTTGGGATATCGAACATTCATAATTTTGAGAGAATGCATTCTACTTTAGTAAAAAATTATGATGATTTCCGGAAAGTACCAATTAATTTTAGATCTCTCTTAAAAGCATTGGCAAAAGATAAAAAAAATAGCTCTACTCAATTGCGGTTAATTCTTCCAGACAAAGATGGTAATATAATGATTGGTTTATATGATAATGATCTAAATTTAGAGAACGCAATTAAAAAATACTTAGAAAAATATATAGGTTGATATTATTGAATTCACTTGCCGTCGCTTCGCGATCCTTTTCGAAACATCCCGAGCTTAGATCTGAAGTCTTAAAACGATATCCCAATACCAAATTTAACGACGAAGGTGTTTCTCTGAAGGGAGAAGACTTGGTTCAATTTCTTCGTGGTTATGAAAAAGCAATTACGGCATTGGAAATTATAGACGAATCTATTTTATCAAAACTACCAGATTTGAAAATAATTGGGAAGTATGGTGTTGGTTTAGACATGATAGACCTTCGTGCAATGAAAAAGTATGATAAGAAACTGGGTTGGACAGGCGGAGTTAACAAAAGGTCGGTTTCTGAACTCGTAGTTTCATCTGCAATTGCTTTGTTGCATCGTTCTGTTTTTGCAAATTCTGAAGTAAAAAATGGGAAATGGTATCAGGTTAAAGGAAGGCAACTAACTGGTTGTACGGTCGGTATCATAGGTTGTGGGCATATTGGCAAAGACCTTATACAATTACTCGAACCGTATAACTGTAAAATAAAAGTTCATGATATACTTAAATTTCCAGAATTCTATAAGAAATTCAATGTGATTCCAACTAGTATAGAGGAATTATTAATAGAATCAGATATAGTAACCCTTCATCTCCCGCAAAATGATTCTACTAAAAATATTCTTAGTAAAGAAAGACTTCGAATGATGAAAGAAAATGCAGTCTTAATAAATTTAGCTAGAGGCGGACTAATTGATGAATTGGCTCTCAAGGAAATGTTGATTTCTGGTAAATTGGCTGGTGCCGCTCTAGATGTTTTTGCACTAGAACCGCCTACAGATTCTGACCTAATAAATTTAAATAATGTTCTCGTTACTCCTCATATAGGCGGAAGTACTGAGGAAGCAATCTTCGCAATGGGTATGGCTGCCATTGACGGACTTGAAAATGCCAAAGATCCTCTTGAGTTTTTGCAAAGATAATGAAAAAAGATTTAATTAAATTTGGAATTGCCGGTTACGGTAAAATGGGAAAGATTCGCGAAAAAACAATTCGAGAATCTGACGAATCATTGTTAGTTTCCATATTCGATATTGCTCATCAGAAAAATCACGATGAACATGTAAAATTCTGTAATACCATTGAAGAACTTCTGGAAACTGATATTGATGCCATTGTTATATCTGCCTACGTGAAAGTTGCGGCAGAATATGTGATAAAAGCACTAAAAGCAGGGAAACATGTTTTTTGTGAAAAACCTCCAGCGACAACTGCAGAAGAAATGGAACTTGTAATCGAAGCGGAAAAACAATCGAAAAAAGTCTTAAAGTATGGTTTCAATCATCGTTTCCACTTTTCTGTTATGGAAGCAAAAAAACTGATCAAAACGGGAACCATGGGTAAATTACTCTGGATGAGGGGAATTTATGGGAAAGCGGGAAGCATCGACTATCATGATAATTGGAGAAATTATAAACAATTTTCTGGTGGGGGAATCCTAATAGACCAAGGGATTCATATGTTGGATTTATTCCGATATTTTACAGAAAGTGAATTTGAATGCATCAGCAGTTGTATGACAAAATCATATTGGAAAACGGAATGTGAGGATAATGCTTTTTTGATGTTAAAATCGGATCAGGGTGTTGTTGCGACAATGCATTCTTCCGCCAATCAATGGAAACATAAATTCTTACTCGAAATGGCTTTTGAAGATGGATATGTAAATCTAGATGGTATTCTGTCAACTACCAGAAGTTATGCGCCCGAAACTCTAATCGTTGGTAGGCGGGAGTTTGAGGATATAACTTTCGCTATGGGTAAACCAAAAGAAACTATAACTTATTTTGAAAATGATTTATCCTGGAATTTTGAATTGGCAGAATTCATAAATGCAATTTTAAATCGAAAATCGATAGCTAATGGTACTAGTAATGATGCTCTTCAAATTATGAAACTTGTTACTGAAACTTATCGAAAAGCAGTTAGTCTTTAAGAATTTATAATTAAAGGATTATTTATGAAAATTATAGCAATGATTCCAGCTAGAAGCGGAAGTAAAAGAGTTAAAAATAAAAACTTACGATTAATTAATGGGAAACCTTTAATTGAATACGTTCTCGATACAATTGAGAAGACAAATATTTTTGATGATATATATGTTAATTCTGAAGATGAAATCTACAAGGGACTGGCCGAAAGATATTCTTTTAAATTTTACAAAAGACCAGAAATTCATTCGAGCGATACATCAACTAACGATGAGTTTGCTTTAGATTTTATTCAGAATGTTCCATGTGATATTTTAATTCAAATTTTACCAACTTCACCATTTGTTACAAAGGAAGAGATCGAGAGTTTTACTAAAAAAATGAAAGAAGAGGCTTACGATACTTTGATATCCGTTGAACATAAGCAGATCGCATGCGTATATGATAATAAACCTATAAATTTTGATCTGTTTAAGAAAAATCCACCCTCACAAACCATGATACCGGTTATGGCATATGCTACTTCTTTAATGGGATGGAAATCTGAAAAATTTAAGATGAATATGGCAAATCATAATGTGGCATATCACGGTGGTGATGGAAAAACTGGATTTTTTGAACTCAGAGGTTTGTCAACGATAGATATCGATAGAGAAGAAGACTTTCGAATGGCTGAAGCGATCGCACATTCTCTTTCTGTGATTAAAGACAATATACCAAAATACTACACGGGAGAAAAGAAAGAGCACCAAGAAGTTGATGTTGCTTCAATCCTTGCAAAAGATGGAATAAAGACAAACGATCTGTTTGATGCAAACAAAGAAGTCATTAACATAAAAGATATTTTGAATAAAATGAGCAAAACAGAGTCTTGGAGTAAACGTGTAATTGATACAGAAAATAATTCCATGACTGTAATTTCTCAAATGCCAGGAGAGGGAAATAGAAAACATTACCATCCCGACTGGAATGAATGGTGGTATATCGTAGAAGGTGAGTGGGAATGGGATATTGAAGGCGAGAAAAAAAAGATCGTACAAGGTGACATTGTTTTTATGAGAAAAAATAGACTTCATAAAATTACAGCAGCTGGTAACAGTCGTGCTGTTAGAATGGCCATCAGTAGGGCTGATGTTGCGCATGTATATCAGGATGATGTGTGAATTTAAATTCCGTAATTATAGGAGGATCCTCCGGAATTGGATTAGCAATTGCGTTAAAATTAGAAAAATCAGGCTATGATGTCATTGTAGGGAGTCGAAAAAAAACTGAAAAATTAAAGAATATTTCCCATAAATTTCTAGATGTAACAAATGAAGATTCCATTAAATTCTTTTTTGAAAATTTGCAATTAGAATATCTAAATTCTATTATATACTCAGCGGGAATTACAACTGCAAAGAAATCTATTGAACATTTTGACGAAGGTGAATATCGGAAAGTACATGATGTAAATATTCTTGGAGCAATTTTAACTCTAAAATATGCCTTCCCTTACTTAAAGAAGTCAAAGGGGAAAGTTGTCATTATAAACTCGATAGCAGGAAGAACATACAGTAAATTTTCCGGCTTTGAATATACGGTCACTAAAACTGCACTCAGTGGACTTGTAAAACAATTAGCAGTGGAGTGGGCCGGTGATGAAATACTAATTAATTCTGTATACCCAAGTATGGTCTGGACGTCTATGTTGGAAAACAATGTCGAAAGAAATACATTGGATTTGATTGAAAATGAAATTCCTCTGAAACGTATTCCTAAACCAGATGAAATTACCTCAATCGTTGAATTTTTAGTAAGTAATAAAAATACATATATTACAGGTGTGGGAATCGATTTCAATGGCGGACAATACTTAACTGGTTGACACTTATTTTTTAGTAATAAAGTAAATTATTAGATTTTTTTTGGCTTATTTAGGATTTCTGAAAATAGAAAAATTTAGTATTAGTTCAAGTTTATAAATGCAATGGTATAAACTTTTTTTAGTAAAGTGAATTCAACCCATAAGTGCAACAAATGACGGGTTGACTGGCAGATCCCAAAATGATTTCTTGAAGTTGCAAAACAATAGGAATCAAAATGAAATACAGCCAATTAACCCTTGATGATAGGATAA
>Ga0210043_1001260_pt1 | contig 22197 bp, 23 predicted proteins | sample CryGeymet201501t_FD_183990 | JGI IMG/M metagenome (GOLD analysis project Ga0210043, IMG submission 183990) | Groundwater microbial communities from Crystal Geyser aquifers in Utah, USA - Crystal Geyser metaG 2015-01t (SPAdes) (version 2) | ecosystem: Environmental > Aquatic > Deep subsurface >... | reverse complement strand
TTTTATTTGACTATATAGAAATCTTTTACAATCGTAAGAGAAGACATTCTACATTAGGATTTAACAGTCCTATGAATTATGCAAAATTAATTGCTTAATGAGTCTCCAGTTTCTTGGGGGAAGTTCAAAACACCTAATACATTACAATTAAACACTTTAGCAAGATAAATACTGCTTCCACCAACTCCGCAACCTGCATCAAGTACTCTCATTCCTGATTTTATTGATGCATGATAAGCCATCCAATAGTTTTGTCTATGCAATGCAGTAGTAAGGTTGGTAACATCAGGCTCCCAAAAACCATAATGCATTGCTTGACTTTGATCTAAGTCCCAAACAAGACGATAATCATTTTCACAATTATCATAGTATGCTATGATTTCTGATTGAGAGAAACTCATAAGCTTCAACTAATTATTAATTAGAATCAAATACAAGAATAATTTACATAAATCTAAAAATGAAATAAAATTAATTTGTACTAAAATACACTTAGTAGATATTTTAGTTTATATATTATAAGTGCTTATCTCTAAACTTTAATTAAGTAATAAAGCATTCCTGCAAATGATAGTATTTGTATTATATAACCTGTGAAACGAAAATTTACATGCCAAACAGTCTCGCCCAATAGATGACTGAAAATTTGAATCACTCTTCCTAAAATTACAATCCATGCTAAGATACCAAAATTTGAATCCTGGATTTGAATTAAATATCCCAGGATAACTAATGAAGCATAAATAGGTAAATTATCTAAACAATTTATTTGAGCTCTATTCAATCTCCAATAGAAACCTGAACCATGTTTTTCCCAGGATGGAAATTCATTAGATCTTTTTGTGCCCATGATTACTTTAGCGGATCTAAATCCAAGTAATACCAGAATCAAAAAAATAGTAATACCTAAATAAATGAAAAGAGGTGTTAGTAACATATTTTCTCCTTAAGAATGAAATCGTAATAAATAATAGAAGGTAGAATTTAAAAGGAAACAAGAAGAAATTATTTCTATTTCAAAAAAAGAAAATAGATTTTACTCAATGTTCGTATAAAAGAGATTGATTATATGAATTATAAAGTAACTTTAGTGAATCTTGGTGGCCCAAGAAATGAGAAGGAAATTGAGGTATTTTTAAAAGATCTTTTTCTGGATCCTTATGTTTTCGATCTTCCTCTTTGGGAACCTCTTCGTAAAAGATTAGCAAAATTTATCGCCACAAAGAGAGCACCTAAAGTTGCTGCTACCTATGCCTCTATGCAATACGGTGGAGGATCTCCTTTAGTAGATGAAACAAGAAAACAAGCAGAAGCTCTCGCAAAATTACTCACAAAATCAACAGGAACGAAATGGGATGGAGAGATTTCCATGGCATGTGGATTTCCAAATATGAGAGACACACTTAAATCCCAAGAAGATTATCCTTCAAAGCATAATGTATGGGTTCCTTTATTTCCTCAGTTTTCAAGATCTACAATTCTTTCCTTAGGCAAAATAGTAGAATCTAAGTTGGGATCTTGTCCATTGGGGAATGAAGGTTGGGTGGATGCATTTTCATTGGATACAAGATTTATTTCGCTAACAGCTGATTTTATAATAGATTATTTCGAAGGAAGACTAAATGAAAAAGAATACATACATCTTGAAAATTATAAACCAACTGAAGACTGGCAAAATATAGATTTAGTATTCTCAGCTCATGGTATACCTATGAGGCTTATTAAAAAAGGTGATGTTTATGTTTCTCAGATGGAAGACTGTGTGAAACAAATAGAAACAGCACTTAGGAAAAAAGGTTTTAAGGGGGAAATTCATCTTTCTTACCAAAGTAGAGTTGGCCCTGGTAAGTGGACAGAACCAAATACAAAAGTTACTTTAGAAAAGTTAGGTAAATTGAACCGTAAAATAGCAGTTTATCCTATAAGCTTTGTAAGTGATCATCTAGAAACTTTAGAAGAAATAGGAGTAGAGCTACATGATTTAGCTATGGAACATGGAGCCGACACCTATTTGCGTATACCTGCGTTTGGTGTTTATCCACCTTTCATTCAATTTTTAAAAGAACTAGTTCTTGAATCTATGAATAAGGTAAAGACAGAATGTATTTGCAAAAAGTTAGGTGGAGAAGCTCCTGGTAGATCTTGTAAACAATATAAATGATAATTATAAAAGTCTAGTTCATAGCATTTTCAATTAATGATCTTAATCCTATTCCTCTGCGATAGTTTCCGTAAAAGCGGATAGGAATATTTCTTACCTTACAAGCTAATTCAATTTCATCAAGGCAGAGATTGAAATTGTATAAATTTTTGTTATATATAGGAAATGCATTTTTCCAAATTTTTATATGAATATCTGAATTGGTTTTTAAACTTTCCAGTTTAGATAATGATAAAAGTTTCTTTCTGTCCTCTTCTAAGAAATTTTTAATGTCATCATCATTCTTATCTTGAATCAAATCACCAGAATAAATCCAAGTTTCAGAGTAAGGCATATTCCTTACTCTTCCTTTAAAAATTGAGTGGTTGGCTAATATTCCTTTAGCGAGTATTCCTTCCTCTCTAGGAAATAAAATTCCAAAGGCAGGGTAAGGAAAAATCGTATCCATTCCAAATCTAGTAACTGTTATTATTGACTGATAAGTAAAAGAATCTAATTTAAATTTATTCAGTATATCCTTTGCAATATCCCAGTTTTGTAATAGTCGTAGAGTTCCAGACAAAGAAGTACATATGCGTATTTCAGAACCAGAATGGGATTTTAATATATCATTTAAATTCGTAATTTCTGAATTCAAATGTATTTTAGCGAGATTATTTTTAATTATAAATGAATGTAAGGAATCTATTAATTCTTGCATCCCCTTTTTAAATGAGACAAGACCTCTTATTTTAGGCTTTTCTGATTTCGATTTATTCTTTCGGTTAAGAAATATATTCCTGAGCAAAGATCTATTTTTATGAAAAGTAAATTTAGAAAAAACCAATTGGACATACATTAATTTTAATTCGGTTGAATAGATTCCACCAATCGCTGGTTCTACGATAAATTTTGTAAAAGCTTTACCGAAAACCCTCTGACTCCAAGTCTCCATATTTTCATTCTCTTGAGGTTCAGAATTTATGAAACAAAATCCAATTACTGCTCTGAGTAATTGGAAAATAGAAATTGGGATTTTGTATAGTTTGTTTGAACGAAAAAATCTTCTTTTATTTGCAGCTTTTTCAGGTTTTAAGAGTTCAATGCCTAAATCTTTAGTAAGCTTCTCAATGAAGTAGGAATTTAAGAAACCATTTGCTGCCTGTTCTACGTAGCCATTTTCTGTAAGCTTAGTTCCTATTAGTCCGCCCAGGCGATTTGATTTTTCATGTAAGATGACAGAAGAACCTGATTGAATCGCCGAGTAGGCATTTACAAGTCCCGAGACTCCACCCCCGATAATTAGAACTTTATTAGATGGGCTTTTTGAAATTTCGTTCATTTAGATATTTTTGAAATTTCTATATAACGTTTTAATTCTTATCATTCCTAAAGAGCCTTTGAAAATAGATTTTTAGAAGGTTTGCTTGCTCTATATTTTTCATCAAAAACTGTGCAAGCTATTCTTAGGAAAGGTTTACCGAGTTCTGTTATACGAAGTATATTTTCATCCCATTCTACCAAACCATCTTCTTCCATGTCGGAGAGATATTCTTTCGCATCTTCTCTAAGATCCTCAGGCATGAAAACTTTCCAAGTTGTCATAAATTCTAAAATTAGTTTTTTCCTATATCTATCCTTCTCATTTAATTTATGTCCTCGAAGGGTTGGAATTGCTCCATCTGATATCAGTTTTCTGTATTTTATTTCCAACTTCTCATTTTGATGAAAACAATCAGGACTTTCAGAAATTGCAGAAGTTCCAAAACCAAGTAGTATATCAGAATATTTTTCTGTGTAACCCATGAAGTTTCGATGTAATTTCCCATTTTCCAATGCCTTCCACAATCCATCATTCTCTAAAGCGAAATGATCCATTCCTATTTCTCTATAGCCATTTGCCTCTAATAATTTACGGCCTTCTTCGTATAATTCTCTTTTCTCATTAGCTTTAGGTAAGTCATCTTCTGTAAATAATCTTTGAGAAGATTTAATCCAGGGGACATGGGCATAAGAATAAAATGCAATCCGATCGGGTCGAAGTGATATTGTTAAATCAATTGATTTTTTCATGGATGCTAAATTTTGTCTTGGAAGTCCATATATTAAATCAAAATTCACGGAATCGAATCCTATTTGCCTGGAGCTTTCTGTAATTTTTTTCGTAACTTCAAAAGGTTGAATTCTATTAACAAGTCTTTGAACTTCTTCATCAAAATCTTGAACGCCAAGACTAATTCTTTTAAAGCCATACTTATATAAGATTTCTAGCTGTGAAATTCTTGTACGACGAGGATCTACTTCTATAGAAAGATTCGCATCTTGATCTAAATGAAGAAGCTTATGAATCATTGATAGAAATCTTTCCATATTTTCATCTGAAAAATATGTTGGAGTTCCACCGCCTAGATGAACTTCGTTGACTGGACTAGATTTCAAATGAGGTACAGAACTTAAGTAATAATTTATTTCTTTTTCTAAGGCATCAAGGTAAGGACTTTCAACCAAAGCATGGTTTTTAGTTATTGATGTGTTGCATCCACAAAAAGTACAAAGTGTCTCACAAAAAGGTATATGAAAATATGCAGATAAACTTGTTTTGGAATCTTCAAGAGTTCGATTTAATGATGCAATCCAATCCTCGGTTGTGGGATTATCTGTCCAATAAGGGACTGTAGGATAACTGGTATATCTCGGGGCAGGAATATCATATTTATTTATAAGGTCCTTTTTCGATTGAATTTCATTTTGGTTCATAGTAGATTCATTTTCCTTCTATTGAAACGTTTCGCGGATGTGTTCGACCATGAACTTTACATGGTCTTCTGGTGTTAATGGAAGTACACCGTGTCCTAAGGCCGAGACCCAGCCGGCTCTTTGTTCTGTAGAAAGATCTTTTATCGGTGCTAGATAATTTTTCAGAGCTTTCTTAAAATCTTCAGTTGGTAAGAAAAATAAAGATTGATCAAAGTTTCCTTGGACAAATCCATTTGCGAAGCCTTCTTTCAGTATAGACTCCATTTGAAAGCGATGGTCCAAACCAAATCCTGCAAGATTCTGAATGCTATTAATTGAATAAAGCTGATCTCTAGTCCCAGCTTTTGCATAGTATCCAATGCGTTTAGGAAATTCATTTATGATAGGCTCTAATACTTTAGTTACATACTCGTTGAATTGTAAGGGTGCGAGATCACCAGCTGCAGTATCAAATATCATTACGACTTCAGCACCAGAATCTAACTGAAGTTTTATATTTTCTCGAAGAAGAGGGAGCAATTTATTATAAAACGCTTCGATAAGTTTGATATTTGATTTTGGTTTGCTTAGATTGCCATCATGCTTGCCAGAATTTGCATAAGTAAATAGTGTCCAAGGTCCACCAACAAAACCAATGAGTGATACATGTTTAGGAAGAATTGCTCTTGTGTATTCGAGAGCTTTCTTTTGAAATTGTACACCTTCTAAAGATTTATCAACAGAGTACAAATCGTTCACATCTTCTAGGGTTTCTATTCTTTTGGATAAAATAGGACCAGGTTCATACTTTAAACCCATTCCCATTGCTTCCAAAGGAAATAATAGATCTGAAAATAAAATAGATACATCGTATCCAAATTCCAAAACAGGACCAAGGGCTACTTCGGAAGCAAGTTCAGGAATTTTGCACAGATCTATAAAGGAATGTTTTTCTCTGAGCTTTCTATAATGCGCATGGTATCTGCCAGCTTGGCGCATAAACCAAACAGGAGGAATATTCTGTGGGATTCGATGAATCGCATTAGAAAATCTTTCATTTGTTATAACTGATTTTAAATTAGTATTCATATTTGTTTTAGTCCTTCTTCTGCACGGTTCAGAGCTTCGTTTAAAATTTGAGTATTGTGTTCTGTTGAAAGAAAGCCTACTTCATAACCACTAGGTGCTAGATAAACTCCTTGGCTAAGAAGAGCGTGGAATACTTTTGCAAATCTCTCTTTGTGTCCTAATGGTATGTTAGAAACTTTCCGTACGCTTTGTTCTGTTTTTTCTTTAAACCAGAAAAGTGAACCGTAGCTCACAGCTTCCCATAGGTAATCAGACTTTACCTTTCCTTCTTTATCTGGAATCTTAGTAGCATATTTATTCAAAAGCTCTATCATTTTAGATGTGAAATAATTTGTGGACTCTTCGAGTTTAGGATAAGGATTTTCATTTGAAGCCTTTTCTAGCATTGCTAAGCCAGCTCTCATACCAAAAGGATTTGCACTTAGAGTTCCTGCTTGGTATACAGGACCTTGGGGAGCGACTAAATCCATAAATTTAGCTTTTCCAGCATATGCTCCTACGGGAAATCCTGCTCCTAGAATTTTACCATAACAGACTAAATCTGGTTCAACATCTAGCTCTCCAGCCATACCTTTGAATCCAATTCTAAATCCAGATATTACTTCATCCAATAATAACAAGCATCCATATTTTTTAGCGAGAGATGCAACCTTTTGTATAAACTCTTTTCTCTGAATCAAAAGTCCATAGTTAGCTGGAAGAGGTTCAATCGCTACAACTGCGATATTCCTTCCTTCTTTTTCGAATAAATTTTCCAAAGCTTCTTCATCATCTAATGGGATTACTAAGGTATTTGCGATTTGTTCTGTTCCTATTCCAGCACTATCTGAGGATGATTCCCCTGCTAATCCTGAGCCTGCTTTTACCAAAAGCGCATCTAAATGACCATGGTAGCAACCATCAAATTTAAGAATTTTATTTCGTCCTGTAGCAGCTCTTGCAACGCGTAAGGCTGACATTACGGCTTCCGTTCCAGAATTTACGAACCGTATCTTTTCGACCCAAGGAATTTTCTTAGTTATAAACTCTGCTAAGTACAATGAGTACGGTTCGGTTGCACCAAATGTCCATGCGAGTTCGGTAGTTTCTCTCACAACTTTTGCAATGTCAGGATGCCTATGGCCATAAAGGAGTGGGCCAAAGCTGAGACAAAAGTCAATGTACTCTTTGTTCGCAACATCCCATAGCTTAACTCCTTCCGCTTTTTCAAAAAAAACTGGCGTTCCTCCAACTGAGGCAAAGGATCTTACAGGTGAATGAACTCCACCTGGAGAAACTTTTTTGGATCTTTCGAATAGTTCTAATGAATTTTTCATTTTTGATTCCCTAATTTCAATTCAATCTTCTATGACTTCATCTAACCAATGATTAAATGATAAGTATACGTTTGGATTTTTGTTGGCTCTTGCTAACATTTTATAGGTAGAGCCAGGGCCTGAAAAATGTTCTACTTTTAATAACTCAGGATAAATAGCGGTTAAGGCATCATATTCTGTTGTACTTCTCCAGAATGCAGCTTTAATAGCCTTAGGATCAAATCCATCTGGAACGATAGGCGAACTAACTTTGTATGTCGGAAATATTGGATATTTTGATTCGTTTGTTGAATTATTTTCTGTATCATGTGCGAGTTTGATAAAATCAAGAGGACGATTTACTAATTTATCAATTCCCATTTTTTCATTTTCACCCAAACTATCAAAACTTCCATTCACCCAAATATTTCGATCCGCAAGATCTTTCCATGTCTTCAATCCTGCCGTCCAAATGATCTTTTGAAATCCAAACTCATTTTCAGGCGAGAAATCGTTAGGAAGAGAATTGCTTCTAGTTACGAATAGATCTTTATTTTTAGGAATTTCATTTTTAAGAGTTTCACGAGTTCGTTCCGCCATATTTTTATTAGGTGGCCATACTTCAGTTGATTTATATTTGTTATTAGGATGTCTCGCTGATGAAGAATCAACCTTTTCATTTAAGATGCTTTTCGGTAAAATTCTTCGATCTTCAATATCAATTCCAGAATCGGTAAGTCCTCTTGTGAATTTTATAACTCCGTAATCTCTATCAAGAATCGATACTCCTATTTTTTGATGGCAGCCTCCGCCATATTGGGAGAGAATTTCTCTTTCTTTTTCAACCGTCAGTCCTGTTGATTTGTCTTCTAGTTTATTAAAAATACTTTGAATAGCTGAATCTGTTTTTAAATACTCTACACAAAGTGCACCTTGTGCTGGTGCATTTGGATTCTGTGAAAGAGGTAGAACCATAAAATAGCAAAGTTCAATACAATTTTGTAAAAAGTTTTTATTTTCAATAAATTCTTTCTTATCCTCATCGGAGATCAAAGTTACATTCTGATTGGAATCCCATAGAACTTCAGGTTCTAGCATACGATCTAAGGCAGCTTTTGCAACTACTAAGCCATCAAAATCTTGTTCTATGAATTTTCGGAATCTTGTTTGGATATTTCCTCGAATAGGGTTGAATTGGATGGGAATATTTTGAATGACATTAGGAAGAAACTTTGGTAAAAATATCCCTAGATTTCTTTCACGTCGAGGTGAGGAGGTAGCTATATTAATCAAATTTGGTTTATCAGAAGTTTGACTAATAAATTTATCGTAACTCGTTTTTTTAAAAAATAAAAGGTCCCGTGGATCTTCTCGTTCCAGAACAGATTGTACTATAGTTTCTCCTCTATCCTCTAAATCTAAATCTTTCCATGAATGGATAATACAATTTATATTTCCAGCAAGTAAATCTTTGTGTAGATCCTGAGTGAAGACGGATCTACCTTCCATCTTCCAAAGAGGTGTGGTTTGATCTCTATCTCCTTGTGACTCAAGAAATCGAAATTTGATTTGAATATCAGGAAAAGTACGCTTAAGTTTAGAAGCGACTAAGTAAGTTTGAAATTTTGCAAGTGAGGATTTCCGTGATCCTATTATTAATTCTGATAACAAGCTAAATCATCCCAACCATGAGGCAAGTGAATCAATTCCTGTTCTCTTTCATCTGATAAGTCAGAAATAAATTGAATAATTTTAGGTTTAATTGCACTTAGGTGTTCTTCTGAATCAGAAATTATTTGTAGGATATCATCCAGGCTAAAATATTTCCACTCTGATTTAGGAGCTGATACTTTTACCTCACCTCGGAAATCTAGAAATGTAAAATTACCATTTTTGTTTTGTAGAATGGAATCAATAGAAACAGGAGATGCTAAAATTAAATTTTCTTTGCCGACTTCATAATCTTCCCAAAAGGAGGTAGAAATACTAAATTGATTAGAAAGCTCTTTCAATCTTACAGAGTTTCTTCCAACTAGAGTAACCTTTCTATTCTTTTTCAAAAGATGCGGTATGATAGCCTGCGCTAATTTGCCAGTTCCAAATATTGTAACATCTTCTTCTGTTGGTAAAAGTAAATCAGCTATTCCACCGTAAGAAACTCTTCCATGGCCATGAAGGAATTCGGAACGAACCATTTTGCAATGTTCTAAAATCTGATCTCTGAGTTTTACAAAAAAATCTTTAAGTTGGTTTTGAACAATGAAATTAGGTGAAAATTTTTCTTTAAATTGGGAAAGGACTTCTGATTCACCGAAGGCTTTGGACCGAACTCCAGAGGCGACCTCTAGCAAAAAGCGATAGGCCTCGTAGCCTGAATAAATTTCATATTTTGAGATTTCTGGAAATTGGTAGAAAGAGGCAATTCTGGCATCGCTAACATAGATTGATCTTTGGCAAGTGTGCCAAGATTCAAATTCAGGAAAATCCAATGGTTTCTCTAGGACTTTATCTGTATGTATTAAAATGAGGTTCGACCACATACTAATATTCTATTCCTTTTCATATCCTGAGTGTCACAAAATTGTCAGATAAATTAAAAAATTTCTTCTGAATAAATTTAATTTAAAATATTATGTCCTTAAACGTATGCAAATTAGTACACCAGGCTTACTTTTCCCAGCAATTTCACTATTAATGCTTGCTTATACAAATCGCTTTCTTGGTCTAGCAAGTCTTATGCGACAAATTCTATCAAAATTTCAGGAACATGGTAAGCATTCTGATTGGCAACAAATCGATAACCTGCGCTTTAGAATCTCACTGCTTCGCTATACACAAGCCATGGGTGTAAGCAGTTTATTGCTATGCACAGCTTCTATCTTTTCAATTTTTTTAGGATCTGATCAAGGTGCCAGGATCTTTTTTGCAGCAGCAGTTATTTTTATGGCAGTATCGCTTTGTCTTTCCCTATGGGAAATTCATCTATCAGTAGTTTCTTTAGATATAGAGATAAGTAATATTAAATCTAAAAATAATAAAGGAAAAAAGTAATGGTCTTAACGTCTCGGATGACCGTTTCCATGACCTCTGCCACCTTCCTTGCCTTGGTGGTTATTACTGCCATTGCTACGACTGCCATCCGATCTTCCTGGACGACCATTTCCATTTTGTATACCTGGTGAATGGTTATTAGATTGGCTACCAGGATTCCCATAGCTGGTTCCTGGAGTTCCTGTTCCCGATCCAGGATTACCATTGTTTGTACCTGGATTGCCGTACGAAGTGGACGGTCCACCTAAGTAACCATCGCTTTGAGAGAAAACACTTAATGGAAATAACAAGAAAAAACTTAAAGTGATTATAATTTTCATGAATTCATTTCCTTCTAGGTTATTGGACGCTATAAGCTCTTAATATGAATTAACAAATTGAACTACTATGGTAGGTTTTTTTCTTGCTAATTTTCTATTTTCAAAAATAGTGGAATTGTCATCAGGGAGGAAACAGGTGTGACTCCTGTGCTGACCCGCAACGGTGTGTGGTTGATAATTTGTTTACCTACCACGAGCCCGATCTTCCCCGTTCAGAAATTCTCGCGGAATAGAAACTGAACACACTCAAAAGCCCTGCTTAAGTTAAATAACTTACCCGCAGCAGGCATTGAGGGGGCCCCGAGGACAAATAGACTCCGGGGCTCCCGAGGAAAACTTTTAATCAGCAATTTCTTTGTTTTGTTTCTGCAAAAGTATGAGGAATTAATATAGCTTAGATTATTATTGAATTCTTATAATATTCTAATATTATAATGATTATATTTTCCTTTCTTCTCCGGAGCAAATAATTAAAAACCAGGAGAATTAAAATGAATTTAATTCAAAATTTACAGACAAACAAAATAACCATTCGTAATATCGTAGTCGCAGTTATTGCTTCTGCAATGTTCACTTTTTGTAGCAACCCAAACCAAGTAGACCAAAGCAAAGCAGATCAGAGTTTATTCTTGGGTTTATTAGCTGGACAAGCACAGGAATTAAACAGAGATTTCATTTTAAATGGTCAGTGGAATGAATTTACAGGCAATGGTACGACTTCAAATACTATTCTTACAGTTTCTGGAAAGTCTGGTAGTAAGGGTTTACTACTAAGTGATAGTTCAGGATTTGGAGGATTTTCTTCTTGTTCAATATTAGAAAAATTTGAAAATAACGCAGGTTATTATATAACTCAAAATCCAATCAATAATGGAGCTTGTTTTACTGGAGATACGAACAAGGGAAAATATTTCAAAGTAGTATTTTTTAAAAATACAGATAAAGCAAATTCGTATTGGTATTGTAATTTGAATGCATCAGCATCTAAAAATTCAATAGAAGAAGCAGAAGCTGTAGAAGACAATGCAGTAAGAACAAGCCCAGGTAGTTCAGGTTGTGGTAGTTTCTCCTGGTCTAGAATAGAGAAAAGGTAAAACAAAGGGTAAATATTTAAAGAAGTTAGGTTCTAAAAAATAAACTAACTATCAATTAAACGGGTTTCCCGGTGGGGAGCCCGTCGCTCCAAATGTTGTTGTTCCTGTAGCTCCGCCAGGTGCAGAGCCTACAGCTCCTGAACTAGATGCTCCTGGGTTATTTTGAGAATTTGATAAATTTGTATTCGAAGATGCTGGGCTAGATTGATTCACAGAATTATTGGAATCGTTAACAAGATCCAGGACAGGTTCAGTAGAAATCACTATGTCTTGGTTGCATCCAATTAATCCACATACTAGGATAAATACGATTGCGAAATGTTTAAGGTTTTTATTCATATGAGTTCTCCAAGATGATGGGATCATGTTTGTTTTTAAAATTATTTTCATAACCATAGGATTGAATCTTGCACATCATCATACCCTTAAATTTACAAAAATAATTTTGAAAATCAAGAAAAATATTAAAATAATTTCTGTATTCTGGTCATAACAATACGATTAGGCAGCTTTCCATTATAAAACAATCTCTTGAAAATAGATGAATTGCAAGAATACTAGACATATGGAATATCGAAATCTTGGAAAAACAGATCTAAAAGTAAGTGCAATATGCTTAGGAACAATGACTTGGGGCAATCAGAATACTGAAATTGATGGTCATGAACAAATGGATTATGCCTTGGAAGCAGGGATTAATTTTTTTGACACTGCTGAAATGTACGCAGTCCCACCTTCTCCAGATACCTATGGAAAGACAGAATCGATAATCGGGAATTGGTTCGCTAAGAAAAAAAATCGTGATAAAGTAATTCTCGCATCAAAAATCGCAGGGCCAGGTCTTAGATGGGTCAGAGGCGGAAACTACCAAATTGATAGAAAAAATATTTTAGAGGCATTAGAAGCTTCTTTAAAAAGGCTTCAAACAGATTACATTGATCTTTACCAATTGCATTGGCCGAACCGTGGCTCTTACCATTTTGGTCAAATTTGGGGCTATAATCCTAATGGAACTAATACAAATGAAGTTTTGGACAACATGCACGAAGTTTTGGAAACTTTGCAAGAATGTATGAATTCTGGAAAGATACGTAACATTGGTTTGTCGAATGAAACTGCTTGGGGCATCATGCAGTACCTAAGAATTTCAGGAGAGAAAAATCTACCAAGAATGGTTTCCGTTCAAAATGAATACAGTTTGCTTTATAGAACCCATGAACCAGATTTATTTGAAATCAGTATGAGGGAAAATGTCGGACTTCTTGCCTGGTCACCACTTGCTACAGGAATGCTAACAGGAAAATATGCAAATGGCAAAGTTCCTGATGGAACAAGATGGACTATGATTCGCAAGCAAAACCAACGCAACACAGCCCAAGCTCACAAAGCTGTAGATGCATATCTGCAAATTGCCAAAAAGTATAATCTGGATCCAGGGCAGTTGGCGCTCGCATTTGTGACAAGTAGACCTTTTGTTACAGCAAATATTATTGGTGCTACAACAATGGAGCAATTGAAATCGAATATTGATTCTATTAATGTAAAAATAACACCTGAAATATTAAAAGATATCGACAAGGTTCGACGAGACTTTCCAATTCCTTACTAAGAGAGAAGTTTTGATGGGAGTCTTTATAAAAACTAAAGACTCCCTAATAGCTAGACCTAACTATAATTTATACAAATTTTCAATAATAGGTGGTTTAGATCCTGTTTTATGGATTCTTATTTTAAATTCCTGCTTTAATTTTCTAGTAAATAGAATATTCACAACCTAGTTACAAGACTGCGATTTCCAAATTTTTTACAGAATCCTTAATTTTATCAAATTAGCCCGCTAACCTCTCCACTAAAAACTATGACACTTTTCAATCAGTAAGTGTATGTAAGTGAAAGAGGAAAAAATGAGTAAAAAATCAAAAACAACTAAACAAGATTTCACTGATGAAAAACCAAATGAGCCACCTTTGACTTTAGCAGAAAGAATGTTCTTTGAACAGTTTAACCAGCATTTAGAAGGAAAAGAAACAAATGAATATCCTAAGATGTTGGAAGATATATAGTTTGATCTCTTTGTCCCACTTTTATGAGCAAAGAGTAGTTTAAAAAGTGGGGCGAAGGATAACTAGAAGGAAAGCGAAGAATCTACAAAGTAAAGAACGAATATAAAAACTAAGGAAAAATTGAAGCATGAAATCAGAAAACTTACCAAGGAATTACTTGAAGAAACACACGGACGACTGGACAGATCAGGATCGAGAGGAACAGGATCGGTATCTCGAAGCGAAGATTCAGGAGGAGGAAGAGCAGGGAATAACGGAGGATTGGTCGGATGGGGATAATAAACCAACTTTCATGGAGCAAGCCTTTCTAGAATTTTTGGAGAAGACCGAGAAAGATAATGCAGAGATAAAATCTTCCTTGCATGGGCAGCTTCCGCAGCCACCTCATAAACCAATTTTCTATCCGAAAGGCTTGCTAAATCTTTAAAAGATTATCATGAGATAAAACAATTTGATTTATCTCATGACTTAATTCAAATTTTTTAGAATCTTGGTAAAGTGTTCGCCCATATTTTTTCAGAATCTTGAATTACCTTGGTTCGCCACTTTGAAGAAGAAGGAAAGAACATTTCTCGGTAATTTGCTCGAATTTTTTCTCTTTCTTCTTCATCAGCATAACCATTCCAGAACCCTTGGTTCTCTAAAATAGTTCTGTGGATAGATTCAATAGCACCAGTTGTAGTTTGCGAATTCAATGTTCCAAATTCAAAAACCATAGGTATACATTCCTCAATTTGGGGGAATAAATTGCAAATATGGGTGGATAGTTCACCAGTGACTGTATAAAAATCATCATTGGAAGCCCAATCTATTTGATAGCCTTGGAATATAGTTTCTGTTAGATTGCGAACGGTTTCATTTTTAGGATCACTTGGAAATAGATGCAATTTCCCTCTTTCGCCGTATCCAGTGTGTAGATCTACCAGCAGTATTTTTTTGGAAGAGCCGACTTTCTCTCTGAAAAGTTTATCCAAAGGATTTCGCAAAGGTTCAAAAGCTTGCCCACCAAAATAAATCCCCTCAGGATATTCATATTGACCTTGTAAGGCAGCTTGTTTCAAAGCACTCATTCCTTGAGTTGCAATATTGTAGATCGCTTTAATAATAAAAAATCGATTTCCAAAATCGCTAGTATCAGCTGAACCCTTTGGATTGAGAAGATCGGAAATCTTAGGATAACCTTCGTTTTTCGTAAGGAATAAAGCTTCAGTTTTACCAAAATTTCTGTTAAGATCCACATTATTCTCTGTTACTCGTCTGAAATTTCGAAATCCATAGGGATTTAAACTATGAACAATTAGTACAGAAGTATTGTCTTTGTTAATGAAATTGGGATAAATTTTGTCTATAAAATTTTGCTGCACTGCTGTTCCGGTAGCTGCCTCACCACCATGGATACCTGATGTGATGATTAAGGTTTTCTCATTCCTTTTAAAAGAAGCAAAAAAGATATAATCTACTGTCAAATCAGAATCTGATCCAGGAATTCCAAAAGACCCATAGGTAGCATTTGGATATTCTGCTGAAATTTGATCATAGCTTTCTCGAAAAAACTTTCGACTATCTTCGTAATTTTCTCTATAATATGCCAAAGACTCTTCATTAGATTCCACATTTAAATCGGAATCCAAGTCACTGTTGCAGTTGACGACTTGGAAAAATATTGTATTTGCGATTAGTAATTTAAGAACAATAAATCGAAAAAATATGAATTGTTTATTTAACATAAGTTTCATTTATTTTCTTCTGCTTGGCTTAAAGATTCCTGATCTACGAATTTTCGAAGTCTATCTGGATAGTCAGAAATAATTCCATCAACTCCACAGGATACTAATCTCTTCATTTCTAATTCCTTATTTACAGTCCAAGGAATTACAGATATATTTTTGGAATGGGAATTCTGCACAAAATCAGAATTTACGTATAGAAAGTAAGGAGAGATTATATTTGCATGAATTGTCTCGGCTTTTTCAATGATATCAGATCGATAAGAATTCCCTAGACCTAGAATGATCATCAATCCTTGGAAGTATGTAGGTGCAAAAAGTGCTGATCTTTTGATCTTTGGATTGATAGATTCTACTTCACTTAATGCAGGAAGATAGAAGGACTGAATCGTAACTCTTTCGGTTGTCTTAGCCTTTTGAATACTTTCAATAAGGCTACGCACATGCAGCTTCATTCTCTCTTCACTAATATCTGAAGATTCATCATTTGGAAATTTTGTTTCTATATTGTAGAGATATTTGGGAGCTTTGGGTCCATTTTTTTTCTCCACATCAGCAACTAACTTAAAAAATTCATCAATAGTAATCAATTTGGTGCCAGGAAAAGTTACCTGCTCTGGAAAATTAGGATTCTTTTTACTTCCGCAATCTAATTGCTTTAATTCATCCAATGTAAGTTCATATAAATTGATTTTTTGAATTTCTGTTCCATCAATATTTTGACATATAACAGGGTTTGTTTCAGAATCATGGTGAATGATAACCTTACCATCCTTAGTTAGAACAGTATCTAATTCAAGAGTAGTCATTTTAAATTCAATAGCTGCTTGAAAGGCAGGCCATGTATTCTCAGGACGTAGCCCCCTTGCGCCTCGATGTCCTTGCAAATCAAGTGTATCTAGGTTAGATGGCTTGTTTTGCGCTGAACCACAGTTCAATGCGGAAAATATTACTCCAAACATGAAAAATGCAGAAAGAAACAATTTCATATAGTTAGGATGTTGTGATTTTGTTAAAGTATGTTTCATAGTTGCCTCATCATAAGATGATTATTTAAATTTTTAAACGTTTTTCTAATTCTTTGATATTATTTACAGTTTCTAATAATTCTATAAACCTTGCATGGTAGTTTGTAATTGCATCTACCATATTATTTATATCCTCTTTTGCATAAGCAATTTGGTCTTTGGTTGGTTTATTGTCGTTTTCTAATATCTCTATAATATTTTTAAGGTTATCAATTGATAATCGTAGAGCAAAATTATTTCGTCTTTCATCTTCTAGCATAGACAATTCTTGCAAATTATATCTGTTTATGTCAAGGCGATTGTGAGAAAAAAGTTCTAATTAATAAGTTTTGGAAAGCTTATTTGAAAAATAGTACCTTTGCCTGGATTAGAGTAGAATTTCAATTTTCCATTCATTTTATATACAATAGTCTGAACAACAATTAATCCCATTCCTTGGCCTTTTGATGACCTTTGACCAGAATAAAAAGGTGTAAATATTCTTTGTAATTCTTCTTCAAGGATCCCACTTCCATTGTCTTCGATTTCAAGAATTGCATCATTGAAGTCTTCAAAGATACGAATTGTAACAATTCCACTTTGCAAATATTTTAATGCATGAAAGGCATTGATAACCAAGTTATCTACAACTTGTTCCAAGCCTAGAGCTTCTCCTAATATAGGTAGGTCTTTATCAATAATTTCCAAATTTAGCTTGATGTGGGAAGGCGCTTCATATTTTAATCTGTTGTAAATTTTCAGAATTTCATCTTGAAGTTTCAAAGGCGTTAATTCATAAATACCCGTTTTGGAATATTGAAACAATTTTTGGATTAAAATTTTAGCACGAAGAGCCGATGTTGATATTTTTCGAAAATAATTTTGAAATTTTAAAATATCATTGGAAAGTGGGAGATTAATTTTTTCAATTTCCTGAAGAGCAAGATCTGAACACAAAGTAACAGGTAATAACATATTATTGAAATCATGAGCAATACCTCCCGACAATTTTCCTAATTCTTCCATTTGCCTAGATTCAATTAATTTTTTTTGTAAATTTCTTTCTTCTGTTATATCTTGGTAAGAGACTATACATAAATAAGGTTGATCTAATTCATCTCGAATTAAATGTAATGATTCCACTACAATTATTTTATCCCCATTCATTTTTAAAATTTCTCTTTCAGTTTTAAAATTATCTTCTTTTTGAGAAATTAATTCAGAAATAAGGTTCATCTCTCTTTGAATTGTTGAATTAGGAAAAATTTTATTTAATGGAACATTTACTATTTCTTCTTTTGTATACCCAGTTATTTCGGAGAGACCTTTATTTACTTTAAAGAATCCGCCCTCTAAGTCTTTAATAGCAAGACCAATTGGTGCAAGATCAAATAGATTTCGAAAAACTTCTAACTGTTCTTCATATCGAATTTTTAACTTAGTTGATCGATTAACTTGTTGGGAAATATTACTTGCTGTAACTAAGTAAAATGTAGAATTTTCAACAGTATTAATTTTTATATTTAATTGAATAGAAAGTTCGGCTGTTAGAAATACTTGATGATTGATTGACTCTATTTGTTCTTTATTCATTTTTTCAATTAATTGTAAGAAAATCTTATAGATTTCTTGAAAACTTGAATTTTGTAGTTTATTCGTTAGGTTGTCATTTTCTTGAATTTTAATTCGAGCTATATCTAAAAACATTTTCTTTGCATAATCATTGATTCCTAATATTTTTAAGGATGAATCAATAGCTGTTGCAGGTTGTCCTATAAGATTTAAAAAGTTGAAATCAATCATAAGTGGATTTTATAAAGATTATTTAGTTGCCACTTTTTTACAATTTAATTCTATATTTTATTAAAGAGGTTATTTAAATGAAAAATGCATATATCATTGATGCAGTAAGAACTCCGCGTGGAAAAGGTAAGAAACGTGGATCACTCGCATCAGTTCACCCTCAGGAGCTCTCAGCAGTTACTTTAAAGGCGATTGCCGAAAGAAATTCTATTAATCCAGAAACAGTCGAAGAAGTTGTTATGGGTTGTGTCAGTCAAGTTGAAGACCAAGCTGCTTGTATTGCTCGTTATGCAGTAATGGCAGCACAGTGGCCGAACTCCGTTCCTGGGTACACAGTGAACAGATTTTGTGGTTCAGGTCTCCAAGCTATTAACAATGTTGCCAATCACGTTTCCTCAGGCGCTATGGATTTAGGTGTTGGTGGCGGAATCGAATCAATGTCTCGTGTAAAAATGGGGGCTGATATGCTTGGTAGAGATTTTACTGTTGGTAATCCTCACATAGCAGAGCACTATAATTTAGTGCCTCAAGGAATTTCTGCAGATTTAATTGCTACGAAATATGATATTTCTAGAGAGGAAGCAGATCGCTTCGCAGAATCTTCTCAAATAAAAGCTGCCAATGCAATTAAAAATGGTTATTTCAAAAAGTCTATCATCCCAACTAAATTAGATGATGGTACAATTGTTACGGATGATGAGAATCCTCGTATCGAATCAGACTATGCATTCTTGTCAGCTCTTGCTCCCGTTTTCAAAACCATTGGGGAAAAAGAATTGGATGCGATAGCATTGAAATCTTATCCAGAGATTAAAAAAATAAATCACATTCATACGCTTGGAAATTCTTCTGGTATAGTAGATGGTGCTGCATCTCTACTTATCACAAACGATGAAGGTATGAAAAAATATGGATTGAAACCTCGAGCAAAAATTATTGCAACTGTAGCTACAGGAGAGGAACCAACTATTATGTTGACTGGGCCAGTTTCTGCTTCGCAAAAAGCTTTGAAAATGGCAGGACTTTCTGTACAAGATATCGATCTTTGGGAAATCAATGAAGCTTTCGCATCAGTTGTTCTTTATGTAAAGAAAACTTTGGGAATCTCTGAAGATAGAATCAATGTCAATGGTGGAGCTATGGCATTAGGTCATCCACTCGGAGCAACAGGTGCTATTCTAACTGGCACAGTCTTAGATGAGCTAGAAAGAAGAGATTTAAAATACGGTTTAATTACTCTTTGTATTGGTGGTGGAATGGGAATCGCTACTATTATAGAAAGAATTAAAGGCTAATATCGATTATGGAATCCCAAGAAATTATTTGTAAAAAGTGTAACTCTTGTGGATTCCTAACTATCAGTGCAATACATCATTGTCCTGAATGTTCAAAAATTAATTGGGTAGATTATAATTTAACGGGTCATGGACGAATTTATTCCTATTCAAAAATAAATGTTGGATTTGGAAAAATGACAAACCAAACACCTTACTTCTTGACTTTGATAAAATTAGAAGAAGGTTTAAATATATTAGCTATTATTGATGATTCATTTAGTAAAAAAATTAGTTTCAATGGGAAAGTTAAATTTGCTGTTTTAACAGATGATAAAATCTATAAATTTAATATAATTGAATGAAATTCAATGAATTGTACCTAAATGAAAAATATGGTTTAGGAATTATCGTTGTTTTACTGCTCTCATTTTTCTTTTCACTCTATAATTTGGTTAGAATTTATTCTGAAAAAAAAATTAATACTAAAACTAATATTAGAATAGAATCTTTATATGATAATATAGGCCATTTTAAGAAAGAACTATCTTCAACTCATAATCTTTTTCATTCAGTAGGCCATTTGGATTCTTCATCGTTAGGCAATTTGACTGATAAACTCAACTCTAATCTATTAAAAATTAAAAACGAAATCATTGTTTTAAAATATTTAAATAAAAATACATTTAACTCAAATTTACTTACTTTAAATAACATTGAAGAAAACTTAAAATATTATAATCAAGAATTGAATGAAGCAGCAAATAAGGTATCAAGAAATAGAATTCTTTCGAACAATAAAAATAATATTAATCTATTATATGTAAATATCCAATCGGATTCATATCTTCTATTTAATGAAATCAGAAAAATGCATGATCAAAAGTTGTTAGTATTTGAGGATAATCTTATAAATTTTATTTGGAAGGTTATTATTTCTACACTTATTACTATAACTTCAAGTATCATTTTGTTAATTTACTATATTTCTAATTTTAACAGTTCATTGAGGAAAGTAGAAACTTATACATCTCAAATTTCAAATGGAAATATAGAACCAAATTTTGAATTAAATATTAATAAAGATTTCTTATTCTTTATAAACTCTTTTCAAAATTTAGTTAAAAAAGTCAAAGAAAATGAAGATGAAATTACGAATAAAAAAATGAACTTAGAAAAATTAGTTTCACAAAGAGCCGAAGAGCTTGTTTTAACTAATGAAAAATTACAGAAAGAAATTTCGATTAGATTAAAGATTCAAGAATCTTTACTTAAAAATCAAATGACTCTAAATAAGGCTATAATGGATGCAAAAGCTGCATCATCGGCTAAATCAGAATTTATTGCTAATATGAGTCATGAAATTCGCACACCAATGAATTCTATTCTTGGTTTTTCAGAAATACTTAAAGAAAAATTAATAAATCCAGATTTTCAAAACTACTTAGGTGGAATTACTAATTCAGGAAAAGCTTTACTTTCAATTATAAATAGCATTTTAGATTTTTCTAAATTAGATGCAGGAAAGATAGAAGTTAAAAATACATTTTTTAACCTAAAAGAATTAGTTTCAGAAGTTATCAGTATGTTTGAAGACTCAGCTATTAAAAAAGATTTGAAATTATTTGTAAATTATTCAGAGGGTATGCCGGAGAATTTATATTTTGACGCAGATAAACTGAGACATATTCTAATAAATTTGTTGAGCAATGCAATAAAGTTTACAAATGAGGGACAAGTTGATCTAGATTTCAAATATACCCCTATTCCAAATTCTAAGAGATTCAACTTGATAATAGAAATAAAAGATACAGGGATAGGAATAAATGCATTAAATTTAAGTAAAGTTTTTGAACCTTTTTACCAAGTTGACTCTAGCATTAGTAAGAAATTTTCGGGAACAGGACTTGGATTGAGTATTACTAAAAGATTTATCGATATTCTATCTGGCAAAATTGATGTAAATTCACAAGTAGGACATGGAACAAAATTTACAATTGAATTGCCGAACCTAACTTATTCTAATCAAAAAAATTCTAATTTATCAAATAAAGCTAAGAATTTAAATTATCAATTCAATCAAGACAAGATTCTAATTATTGATTCTGATATAAATAATTTAGAAATAGTTTCTGTATTTTTATCAGGTCTTAATTTAATAACAAAGACAATTCAAAAAATAGACGAATCTTTTCCAGTAATTAAATCGTGGGTTCCCAATATAGTGATAATAGAATTACCATTACAGTATGATAGTGTACTTGAATATATAAAAGGGTTAAAGCATCTATATCCTAATATGGTTTTTATTGGAGTTACAACTTTTACTTTTGATAATGATCAAACTAGTGAAATTCACCTAATTATAAATCACATCAGAGATTGTCCCAAAAACCGTTAGGAATCAATTAGGCGGATATAGATATATTCATCTCTTAAAAGTTTTCTTCAATTACTTTTTTATTGGCTATATAATTGGATAGAAATTTTTCTATTTCTTTGTATCCTTTTATTTTTCTAAAATGAAGCTCTTGTGCATATAGGAGAGCTGCTGTCCATCGTGTTGTCATGTCTCGATTTTTACGCCACCTTTTCACT
>Ga0210043_1001259_pt1 | contig 22198 bp, 19 predicted proteins | sample CryGeymet201501t_FD_183990 | JGI IMG/M metagenome (GOLD analysis project Ga0210043, IMG submission 183990) | Groundwater microbial communities from Crystal Geyser aquifers in Utah, USA - Crystal Geyser metaG 2015-01t (SPAdes) (version 2) | ecosystem: Environmental > Aquatic > Deep subsurface >... | reverse complement strand
TGTTCCTCATAAAGGATAAGAGCAAACTCTATACTTCCTTCAGGGGTTTCAATATCTATTCCTAGTTTTTCGGCTTGAGGTTTATGGATACTATTAACTTGCAAAATTCCAAAATCCCTAGACCCATTATTATTTATATTTACCGCTTCTAAGTTAAAAGAGCTTTCACAGAATGCAACTCTTAGTAGGGGTAGTGGTAAAGTCGCCAGAATACCCTCTAATTGGCTCTCTAGGCGATTTTCGGGTTCATTCTGTATATTTATCCTATAAGGAACTAAATACACTATTAGAGCGAATATAAACGCTATTATTATTAAACATATTAACCACGAGGGAATATCTGTTTTCATAATTTTATTAGAGGGGTAAAAATATTGTTATATTAACCAATCCGCACTACTAGTTAAAGGACTTAAAGGTTGATTACCCCTCTTAATTATTATATCACGATTTTTAGGTAGACCTGTTAATAAGTATTCAGGGAGGCTTTTCGGTATTCTACTCAGCCTCCCTTTTCAAGCGACCAACGAGTTGCTAGTTCGTTGGCTGTGAGGGTTGTAAGCCCTCCGAGGAGTTACCCAAGCTCCTCATAGACGGTCCCACCAGTAGATGGAATGGTTGAGGGGATTGGTTTTACCCTGACGACTTCCCACAGAGCCGTAGAATGACCACTTCCTTCCTCTGAACGGCGGTGAAACACCGCTGATGGTAGTCCTTCTTGTTATGACGAACGCCGTCCTCCCTTTTACCGAGTTGGAGGAAGCACTCGCCACAGTAGCGGACGCGTTCTCGGTTCTTCTTCATCTTCTCTCCCATTGTAGAAGACCTCACCGACCAGACAATCGCACACGAACACCTTGTACCTGATACCGAACCAAGTAATGTAGGTGTTATTCCAGTGGAAATTCTTGGTACACCCACACGATTTGCAATAGAACCGCACGACTCCCCCTTATCTGCATAGGTTTGCACCCGAACTTGTATAGGTTTTGACTGATATAGTAACCGCCATTACTATATCAATCTATGTTGTTAGTACCCTGAACGCTAGAGATAATAATTCAAAGCTAGAAACCTTTATTATCACACCCCTATGATAATAAACATGGACGCCCTCCCCCTCCTCAATGCCCTTTGAGTTAAGAGGGGAAGGAACGCAACCCCACCAGATTTAAGTGCTGGTTCACAATAGGGAGTATGGCTTATCCCTGCTAAGACGTAGTGGCTCACTAACCAGGGTTGATGATGAGTGAGATAATCGTCTCGCGGTTATTTCTGGAGTTTAGCCGAATAAGGCGAACCTCACTGGTACTTCGTTTCGAAGTACAGCCTTCAGCTTTTTTCTCCAGCATTCAAGGTACTAAGTTGTTAAAGACCTAATCTTCTCAAATTACTTCGTAAAAGAGAAGCCATATTTTGAAGGAGTATCTGATAGCCTGGAGTATCTGAGCCTTTGGTTATAAATTGCATAGGGTCAAAAGTATCACCCATAGGGTTTTTAAAGACTGGTTCGCCTATCTTTGTTAGTTCTTTACCTGAGAAGTGAAGATGACTACCTTTGTTAGCTGGTGCATCTCCCCAGTAACGAGTACCGCCTGAGATGATAAAACCCGTATTTCCAAGAGTGCCGAGTGGCTCTCCCTTCTTAACATTCTGAAAAGGTTTTACATAAATATCCTTTAAGTGTCCGTAAAAGGTTATAACATAAGTCTTAGTGTCCTCAAAGATGACTGATTGAAGTCTTACGAACTTCCCGTTAGGGTGAAACCTATCATCTTCCACCACGATTATCTGTCCGTCGTGAGAGGCTCTAACTAAGTCATTCTCAAAAGTATATAAATCTATCCCATTATGACCATAGAGATATTTGTTAAACTCTCCCTCTTTATTAAAAGCTTCTGAGTAAAGTCTGGAGTTTTCCGCCCACCATTGTAAAACATTTCCGTTAGGATATTTCCTTAAGACTGCATTTTCTAAAGGTGATTGAAACTCTTTTATGAATTGTTCCCTTGTCATACCTTAATTATAGCTTATTTATTTTCTTCTTTAAAGTGGAGATACCTTGTTTCTAACTCGTCTAGCTTATCTCTTATCTTTTTGGCGTTGTGGTCTATCTTAATAGCGTAAGAATGAGTAACAACTAATAAGTCGTGAGTTTGTTTAGATAACTCAATCGCTTCTAAGGCACTTGTTCTAAAGACTTTGGTAGTTTCATCTGTTCCCTTAACTATCTCTACTAGAGAGTTGTATTTATTTTCTAGGGTTTCGTTTCTTTCAATTAAGACTTCCATTTTAGACCTTAAATCAGCATTCTCTCTGAGGAGTTCTTCTTTAGTGTTTTTAAGTAATTCAATAAAATCATTACTTGAGTTGTGAAAATCTTGGTCTCTTTTTCTCTTCCTCTTATCAAATAGCTCGTAAATATATAGTCCTGCAACAATCGCCAAGACAAGCACATAAGCTAAAGGCGGAAGTTCTTGTATAAGATCTAGCATTGATGGTTTATTTCTTCTTTACTGGTAATGTCGGTTAGTCCAGAACTTAGATATTCGCAACGATTACATTTAAACTCTGAAATGTTGCCAGAGTAGTCATCTTGCTTATAATCGTATTCTTTTGTGTGGATAATCTTTATCATTCTGTGGACAAGTTGTTCATAGTATGTTATTTAATGTTACTCCAGGATAACCCTTTAATCACGCTTCGTATGGTTGTTATTCCAACACTAAAATGATTTGCTAAGCTCCTGTAGGTTAAACCTTCTTCTTTTCTTAGCCTCCTAATTTCTAAAACAAGTTCATCGTCTAACTTACACCAATTCCTCCTTTGACTATTTATTTGATGTGTAACTTCTTCTAAATGACTTGGATTTACGCATTTTTTATTTGCACAGAGATGGTCTATCTCTAGTCCTTCAGTTAGCTCCCCCTTATATGCTTGGTAATAGACGCGGTGGGCTGACTCTCGCAGTTCCCCATCTGAATATATTGCATATCCATGCGTATTTAGACGCCCCAACCAGTTCCAGCATTCATTTTTGTCTATTTCATAATCTTGACCTTCTCCCATATTTTGTGGTATAGTTAATTTTAAATCAAACTAATTTTGTCAAGTTTGAACCTCGTCCCCCAGCAGTGTTAAGTAGTCTGAGGGCGGGGTTTTTCTTTTATTTAGCTATTGCCGCTCTAACCGTTAGAGTCGTAATACCTACCCAAATAATCTCCTGAGCCTGATTAGCTTCGATTAGTCCCTGTGACCAACCATATACTGCCCAGATTACTGCTATAAGACCCATTATATAAGTCTTCTTTCCTTCAAAAAATGATTTCATAAATTAGTTTGGTTTATTTCTACGACCTTTATAACTTAATTCCGAACTCTCTCAGCGTGCTTATATACTCTGGTCTGTTCTGAAGCTCTCCTCCTGCTTTGTAAAAGCTATCTATCTCTTTTAATTCTTTTGATCCAGTTTCTTTAGCTAGTCTTGATATTTTCTGACCTAATCCCTCCATAGATGTATCTGGTTTTTTAACTCCCACCCTATCCCACTCTGCTTTTAGTTGGGAGCGGGTTTTGATTTTAGACTTATCAACTACAAAAATATGTTTCCCTATGTCTGATTTTGAGAAATCTTTGTTGTCTATTAAGTTTTCTATAATCAATCCGCTTTTTTTATTCTCACTAACATACTTTTTAGCTTCCCATATTTCGTCTCTGAAATCGTTGAGTGTTTTTCCTTCTGCGTTTACTTTATGAAAATTAGATGTGTCTATAATGTTTTCTTTAATGTTTTTCCCATATCCACCAGCCACCGATTTATTATCAACAAACCAAGCTCCTTTCAGATTGTGGACAGGTGTTTCTCCACTGGCTTTACCTAATAACAAAAAATCAAAATCATCAAATTTTGCTTTTGTCCCGTGATAAACAGTTTCTTGCCCCTTCACCCACTCATCAAAAGACTGACCAGAGGCTTTGGCTTTGGAGATGGAGGAGGAAATGTCGGTAGGCTTAGAACCTAGTTTTGTTTTAGGTTTTGGTGTAGAACTTAGTTTTGTACCGAACCCAGCAGACTTTCCCTTGCTTACATCTTTTATAGATAACCCCATAGGGGCGTCTTGTATTTTATCCGCTATTTGCCTTAAAGCAGAAGCACCTTCTTTGCTACCTAATTTTTTAGAACCGTTTTCAATAGCATTAGCCGCTTCAATCAATATCCTCTTTAAGGTTTTAGATGTTATGACTGATTTCCCGAATTTTACAGAACCTCCTAATACCAATGTTCCTAAGACAAGAGGATTAGAAAGAAGACCTGTTAAAGCGGCGAAAGTTAAAATCCCTCCAGTAATCCCTCCCACCAAAGGGTTTTGTCTTAAAGCACTCATAGCCCTTTTGGTGATAGAGGAGTCTACTAAACTAGCTGTCTTTTTAGCTATGTTCTTTCTTCCTTGATACATCAAGGTTTGTTTTTTAAGTAATTCCTTAAACTGATTTCCTTCAGGAAGTTTACTTTCAATAAATTCATTAACAGCTCTTCTGACATCTAAAACAGCGTTTTTCTTAGTTACATCTCCCACTGGACTACTTAATAACTTGGGGAATTTTTGATTTATAACGTTGTCAAAGTTTTTCCTGGCTTCTAATAAACCACCTAGATTTCCTTTGGTTTTAGTGCTTTGTTTAATCATCTCATCAATAACTGCGTCATAAGAATTTTGAAGAGCCTTATCTGTTCCAAAAACAACCCTACTTTCTTCTTTGGTTTTATTCAAAAAAGCCTTTAAATGGTTTTTGTTAAATATAGTATTATTATTTACTAATCCCGTTTCAGTTAATCTGGCTAGTTTTCCTATTTCTTGGTCTATAGCTGAGATGTTATCTATCGGATTTTTAGACTTCTTAACAACTCCTTTTAACTCTTCTGCTATTTTTAATTCCTGCTTACTTGGTAGTAAAGAAACTTTTTCAAACTTCCTCGGAAGAATTTTAGAAGAAACAGTTCCTCTTCCAGCCTCTAAGGCTTGTTGTTTTTCTAGTTTAGTAAGTTGAGGCTTAATAACATCTAAGGCTTCGTCTACTAATTGTTTAGATAATCTTTTCTCCGCAGACGTAGCAACCTTTCCAGCTACTTTCCCTGTAGCTTTTAATCCAGCCTCACCAGCAACTTGACCTCCTTTAGCTCCTGGAAGAAGAAGCCCTATATTAACAGCAGACTCTAGGTTTGCCGCCGCTCTAGGGTTTCCTGATTTCCACTCTTCATAAACACCTACACCTTTAGAAATGGCATTTATACCAGCCTGTCCTATAGGAGTATCTAATATCTCCTTACCTTTTTCTTTCAGTGGGTCTTTGATAAAGTCAGGAATAAGTTTAATAGCAGAAGAAAGCAATTCTCCACCAAAATCAAAAACTAAACCAGAACCCTGTCCAACTGCTTGTAATACTGTTTCTCCTCTTGTTTGTTGTCCTAAAGACTCTCTTTCTGCACCTTCTGAAAAAGTAGCTCCTCTTTTCTGTATATCTTCTGAAAATCTTTCTCCAAAAGAACGGTCTTCTGTCGGTTGAGGGGTTTGTAGACTTTCTAAAGAAACTCCTTCGCCTTTTTTAACCGCACCTTTTTTTTGTAGTTGTTCTAGTGTTAATCCTGCCATATTTTACCTATCATAATAAAGTCCATCTTCGCCCTTTACCCACTCTATTCCATCAGAAGTTACATACACATCTTCTTGCACGCCTTCTTGACTTGCTCCACTGCTATTTCCGCCACCGAGTAATTCTTCTACTGACTGGAAAGCACTGCCAGAACTAGACCTGAAAGAAGCAAAGACTAAATCTCTATTTTTCTTCTTCTCTGCTAAAGTATCGGCAGTATCTCCTGCTCTTGGTAGATATTGTTTGTAGGCATTATCAAACTCAGAAGGAGCGATAGCAGCACCAGACTCTCTTCTTAATGTTGCGTTAATAAAGTTTCTAGCGGCTTGGTCAAATAATTGAAAACTATCAGACTGAAACGATGAAGGAAGTTTTTGTTGAGCCTCAAAGGTGAAGAAACTCATATCCGCTATATCCTGAGCAACATTATCTATTGTTGGTAGTGCCTGCTCTAACCTAACGGCATAAGTCGCTAGTGCCTGTTGAGCCGCTGTTGCTGGTCTAACTCCTCCAGTAGTACCCGCTGTTCCTAAGTCTTTGATTGTTTCACCAGTGTTTTTATCAATCAATAAGCTTCTTCCATTAGCGGAAACTACTTGAGTGTCCATTTTTGCCAAGTTCTCCGCTCTCTCGGTTAAAAACTCTAACTGACTCTGTTGAAAGGCTCTCTCTGTTTGGAAAATGTTTAGAGCGGTATTAGAAAGATACTTAGCCTCTTCTCTGGCTCTGTCTTGTAGGGTTTGCTGAAGAGTTAAGGTGTTAGCTAGGGGAGCTTTCTTATTATCGGCTTTATCCTGAGCTAGACCTATTTTTTTACTTCTTAATGCTTCGCTTAACCAAGGGTTTTCATTTATATCCTCAATCTCTTCGGCTAACTTATCGTCTATCTTTTTAATCTCCTCTAAAGAAGAAGTTATCTGAGTTTGTAGGCTTCCGAAACCTGACTTTTCTAAAATCTCTGAGTACATATTCTCAAAGGCTTTCATTGGATTATCCTCAAAATCTTCTCCTGAAACACTAGAAACACCCCCCTCTACTTTATTGTTTACAGTAGCGAGATATTCATTAGCTCTTTGAACAGTACCTTGAGGAGTTACCTCAAAGCCCTCAGTTTCCATTAACTTATCTAGTTGTGATTTTATATTAGAAGCCTGAGAAGCTATATCGGCAACATCAGAAGTAGCTGGAGTATTTTGAGCATTAACTGATAACACTTCGCCTGGAAAGATTAAGTTAGGGTCTCCTGAGCGAAAACCTGATATAGCGGAAGTAGGAACTCCTAGTCGTCTGGCTATCTCTCCTAAAGTATCTCCTGATTGAACAGTAACCTGCTGAGGTTGTGGAGCTGGAGTTGACTGAGATGAAACTGGAGCGGTAGGCGGTGCTTGTGGAGCTTGTTGCTCTACGCCCTGTTTTTTATCAACAATCTTGTTAATCGGTGTTCCTGACTCCAATTGTTTTCTTTCATCTTCTGATAAACTTTGTTTTCCTTGTCCTGTGTCTATTTGGGGACCAGTAGTAGGGTCAAATGTAGGCGAACCTTGAACTCTTCGTCTAAACTCTTCTAGGCTTATCTCTCCTCTATTAACAGCCGATACTAAATCACCGCCAATATCTCTTTTAGCAGGATTAGAAGTTAATCTTCCTATCTCGCCCTGGAACTTTTGCCTAGAGGCTTGGTCAAATGGGTCAAGTAAATTAGCAAAAGTCTCACCTGGTGTGAAATTAGGCACCGCTTCCTCAAAAGTTTTAGGAAAATTAGCCAATCCCCCTGCTTTAGCTTTGGTAGAAATCTCTGCAAATGCGTTTTGTGCTTCTTCTAGTGTTTGATATGGCATACTAAAATCTATCCCTCTTAATTATATCGTCCCTAAATCCTCCCTCAACTACATCAAACCTTTCAAACATTCCATCTCCGCCTATTTCCTGATACTGGAATTGTTCGTTAGTTATGTCGTCCCACGCTTCTTTGATGATAGCTAGAGCGTTTTGTTCGTGCAACTGAGAGCCGTTCTTATCCTTTTCTCTTTTACTTGCATAGCTTAAAGACTTCTCCACAATAGCTTCGTTTAAGTCCTCTAGTCCGTCTGAAAATACCGTAGTTGCGTCTGTATCGGTAGCGTCTAAGGTAGCTGGGGTATATTGTCCCCAAACTACAACAGAACCACTAACATCTATATTAGGGTTTACATAATAATATCTAAATCTGTCTGTGAAAATCCTATCCTGAGCTGAAGAGTTATCTTCTAGGTACTCGGCAAATTTATAAAAATCTTTCTTCTCTACTTTCTTTCCGTCAATAGAAAGTCTACGAATAGAGTCTGGCTTCCACCCTTCGGGATATTGTCCTTGTAAATAACTATCTTTGTTAGTAGATAAAGAGGCAAAGGTTGTTGAACTTCTGCCTTCGGTTGCTGGCCACTTCTTTCTTCCTGCTACCCATTTATGAGCGTCATCAATCCAGTTATCTAAAATAGTATCTGAATAAAAACCTGCTGAGGTATTAGCCCCTGCTCTCACTAAAATCTCAGTTTTTATTTCTCCAATTGTTCTCATACCTTTTTGTTTTTGTTCCGCTCTTGGTATGAGTTAGGATATTTATAATTATACCACATATTATAATTGTATTTCAAATACAGAACCAGAAAACCCAGTTGTACCGTTTGAACCATTAGAACCGTTAGTACCAGTGCCTTGACCATTCCCCCCTGTCCCACCTGTTCCTACTGAGCCTGCTGTTATATCAGTATTCATTGTGCCTGTTAATGTTTTGTAAACTATACAGATAATACCTCCATTTCCACCTGTTCCTCCTGCACCACCTCCACCTCCGCCAGTGTTTCCGCCAGTCTGACCGTCGCCACCATTTCCGCCGTTACCTCCTGCTCCGCCTTTTGCTTGGAAAAAAGTGTTAGTCCCTACGGTAACGATATTCTTAGCAAACACCGCCATAAAGCCAGCCTCTGCACCTCCTCCGCCGCTTCCACCACCTCCGCCACCTGATTTACCGACTGCTGTATTTCCTCCGCCTCCTGCACCGCTTCCAGTTCCACCGTTTTGACCATTGTTTGAAAATGCTGTCATTGTACCTGAAACAAGAACACTCATAACTGAAGCAGTGATAGGGTCTCTTAAAGAAGCCTTTGAACCAGTAACCGCACCACCCGTTCCGTTAGTACCAGCTGAGCCACCTGAACCCTGTGAACCTGAGCCACCGCCACCACTAGCACTAGCAGTCTTCCCAGTAGAACCTAGAGCGTTAGTGACCGCTGAGCCGTTGGTGCCATTCACACCATTACTTCCGTCATTATTAGCAGGTTGAGTAACGCCTGCCTGACCAACTACGCCATCTTGACCAGCTGGAGAAGTACCAACTGCTACCGCTGAACCAGCCGTACCCGCAGAACCACCAGTAGCACCAGACGCATTACCTCCATTTCCTCCTGCACCACCGTTATTAGCTAATTTTCCCGTTCCTTGTTGAGTAAGGGTACCCATTACATAGACATCAAAGTTAGCAGTATTCAAAGTAAAAGTATCAGCAATCGTAAGATTATTGTAATACATATCCCTTGTAAGGGTAGTGTTACTGGAGATAGTTACATTTCCGTCTGAACCGTCTCCGAAGAAAATGTTAGTTGGAAAAGATGAAGTATCGGTCTCCTGTATTCTAATTGTTCCCGTTCCGCTGTCATTCACATCTCCGCTTGAGTTTCCTCCACCTATAGGTGCTAAGATGACGTTATCATCATCTGTTGAGGCGGCGATATTCACTCCATATCCTCCATTTCCTTGAGTTATACCCATTATTCGGTTTTGGTCGCTGGTTGCGGTTAGTTTAACTCCGTCTGATACATTCCCGATAGCTTGGACATCTAATAAGTTCTTATCACACCCTGATACCATTTCCATACCCTGCCCGCCGTTTCCTATAAGAGCTATTTTGAAGTCATAGAAGTCTACATCTGTCATATTTATTCCGTCCCCAGTGTTTCCACTGTGGGCACACAAAGAATAACCACCCCGAATAGCTGTGTTTAATACTCCACCGTGTCCTCCATTTGAAAATGCACCAAACTCAAATCCATTAAAGAACTGTCCGTTAGTTATCTCGTATCCATTAGAAGTTGAGTTTGCAATAGTAACAGTCTGAGCGGTAGCAAAAGAATAGTTAGTAATAGTAAAACCTTTGTTATTAGAAAGGAATAAGACGTTATCCATTCTAAAAGAACTTATATCCTGAGCTACTAAAGCCGTGGTTGTTGAGTCTTTAATAGTTAGACTGTCTAAGATTATATCTTTAGATATATTGGCTATTCTATAATTTCCTGAGAAAGTCGCAGCGTCTTTATATGGTTCAGCTAAGATTATAGTAGTATTCCCTGTTACGGCGGCGATTTTATACCACCTATTGTCTATAAAGATATGCTTGGTGTCGTCTGCGTTAGCTAACCAAGAGGTGCTTGATCCTGTTACTACCACGCCACCGCCTCCTACAGAAGAGATTGTCCCGTCTGTATATATATTTATTCCTTTGGCTATGAACTGAAAGCCATTCATCTTTAATAGAGTGATATCTCTATTAGCTCCTAAAATTCTCGTTGAGTTAGGGATATAGATATCACTAGAGGGTAGATAAGTTCCTGATTGAAGTTCTAAAGTTCCGCCACCTGCTTCTTCTAAAGAGTCTAAGGCTTTCTGAATATCATCAGTTGTTGCCACTGTCATCTTTCTCGTACCAATACCTATATTTGCCTGAACTATAGGACGAGTTTTAACCGAAGGTTGTCCATTAAACTGATGAACTGGATATTCTTTTGTTCTGTTTCTGAAGACATCTTTAGCCATAAGCATTTACTTCGTCAGCGATATAAGTAGCAATAGCCAAGATTTCAGGAGTATCTGAACCTGACGGATTTAATTCCAATCCGACCTCGTAAACATTAGCCTTATCTTTGATGTTAAAGATAGCCTCTGTTTCCCCTGATATTGCGTAAGTAGTTCCGTTATCAGCCAAGAAAGCATACTTAAACCCCTCACCTGCTTCTCCACCTGTTGAGGCTTTATTCATTCTATATTTCACGGAAACCGAACAACCCGAAATAAGGGGAGCCATAATTAACTTTACTGTATTAAATGTTTTTTGAAGTTCCGGTCTTTGTTGGTCAAACTCAAGTCCTTCATAAACGGCACTCGCTAAAGTTGTAGAGGATACACAACTAACTCCATATCTGGAAGAGTCTGACTCAGTTGTTCCCCAAGAGATAAGCGTCTGTCCGTTAGCCACTGCCACCGCCCCGATAGTAGACACTGAGCTTCCTGCTACTGTATCAGTTAGTCGGTATTGATAATTAAGAGCCTGTGGACGATTTAATCCTCTTCTTCCATAACTCCAAATGCCTGGATAGGTTCCTCCGAAAATCCCAAACAGAGCTAAGTCGTTTTCAATAGCTACTCCGCCTGGTAAAGTCTTTCCTCCTCCAGGAATGCTCGCTAATGGCGTAGAATTGACGAAATCAGCGAGGAAAAGCTCACCATCACTTCCACCCTGCAAAAGAGGAAGTTCGGCTGTTATAAGAGAGTTTACGCCCTTTATAGGGATACGCTTCTTTTCTACATAATTAGTAGCAATTGGTATCCAAGACCAGATATGCCCCTGTTCGGAGTTATCTACTCTCTCAGAGCCTAAGATCGTGTAGTCATCTCTCTCCTCTATGGTTTTGATTAAGTGTCCTGGGCGAACATTCAAAGCCGAAGGAGTAAAGTTTCCAGCGAAGTCTATAGAAGCTAAGAAGTTTAAGTTGGCGATCATAGCGGATCCTGAGGAGTTTTTCATTGTATGCCAATCAGCTAGGTCAAGAGTTGTTTTGTGGTCTTGTGTAGCTACTCCTGAAGCCCAAGGAGTATCTAAGGAACCATTCATCAAAGCTCTAGCAACCGAAGTACCAGTAGCCCAATACAAATAGCTGTTTCCGTCTGAAAGTTCCCACTCCATAGATCCTCTTATCTTTCCATTTTCATCATTATAAACAAAGGTAAGTTCAGGGTCTTGCGGGTGTCCTGCGATAGCATAAACAGAACCATTATCACAAAAGCCATAGGTTGAACCGTCCCTTGCGGAAACAAAGAACTGGATAAGCCCAGAAGTTGAGTCTATGTCAACAACAGAAGAGGCACATTTTAAGACATCATCTCTTGAATGAATATCTAATCCGTGTCCGTACTTAAAAGAACCCTGAACACCCTTGTCTGCTTCATCGCTTATCCCACCTCTAAAAGAAGATATTAAGTAGGTAGCCATTAGTATTCTAGTACAGGATAATCTACCTTAAAGTATTTACCTCGGAAGTGGTATTTATCCCCTTTAGTTAGCTTGACCTTTTTCCAGTTTATTTCCTTAAATAACTTATTAAATAGCTCACGAGCATTCTTATCCTCTAATACTAGAAGAAGTATCCTCTTTAGAAGTCTTATCCTGCCTTTCATATCTTCTGTAACCTCTGCGTGTTCTAACATATCTAGGGATTTAGAAAACCACCTGATTGAAAAGAACCACCTAAACTGAGCTAACCACTGAACTCTAAATCTATAGCCGTCATCTTCTTGAAGGATAAGACAAAGATAATCCCTAAGCATTAAGTGGTCTGGGTTGTTGGTTATCTTGGTCCAAGCTCTATGTATCTCTTTTACAGAAGGACACATACTCTCAGGCGGTAGCATATCAAACCTCATATTCCACGCTAACTCCGCTATGTTGTTGAATAAAGTGTCTTTTATATCCTTGATTATTTTTTCCTTATCCTCGCCTTCTTCTAGCTTTCTCCAGCTTTCATTGAAAACCTGATTTTTAATCTCGTGCTTAATTTTAGATAAAGAGCCATATAATAAATAAGACCTTGGATAGGTAGGGAATGTGTACTTTTCTCCTTCTAATTGCATTATGATACTTCCACTCTTGTCTGTTGTTATTTTAGCCGAACAAAAAGCCTCTCGCTTCCAATACTGAACCATCTCCATATCTTCTGGGGTTCTTCCGATTATTTTATAAAAAAGTCTTTTAAGATAAATCATTATATAAAATCTAATTCTTAGGGGAGGCTCAAGAAACCTCCCCCATTAACTTCTAAAGAGAAGCGTAAAGAATTGCACCGTATTTCCTTCGGTATCTTGGTACTTTCGCTCCGAAGAGGAATAGACCCTGATACTTCTTGGCAAACTGGTTCTCTGCGTCTACAACTCGGCTTTCAGACCACTTGTCAGCAAAAGTCATAAATCCAGTGTGGTTAGCAGCAAGCTGGTAACCAGTAGGTTGACTTAGAACAAGGTCGGCTGAAGGTCCTGTAGTTGAAGAAGTAGAGTGTTGTGCTCTAGTGGATACTCTCGCACCCGCTGCACTGTGAACATCAAATGCTCCAACTCTCATTACTCTGCCGTTTAGAACGGTACCAGAGAAAATCTCGGCAATGCCAGTAGGTTGAAGTTCAGATGACTGACGAAGCTGTGTAATAACAGCTGGGGTTACAGTGAACTGTCGTCCTTCTGCCTCAACCTCGTTATTATCTAGGGCTTCAGCTAACAAAGTTACCTGATCATAGATAGTACCTGCGGTTACGGAAGTAGGAGCGGCTGCTTGGATTTCCCAACCCAAGCCAGACATTGTAAGAAGAGAAGCGTCTCCAGTTGAACCGTACTTTGTGAAGTTCACACCGTCGCCTCCGAAGAGACCTCTTAGTGTGTATCCTTCCTCAAAGTCGGAACCAGTTGTTTCCTCGTCCCACTCTGTCAAATCAGCGACAGTAGAGCTAGTTACAGCAGAAATTCGGTACCAAGGACTTACGAAAGCTGCGGTTGAACGCACCCTAAAACCTTTGTACAAGTCTGATGTCTGAAAACCACCGAAATAGGTTGCCCCATCTCTTGGGTTCTCAACAGAACCAACCTGACCCTCGTAGGTGTTTGAAGTAGCGTTTAAGGTTACGGTACCACCAGTGGCGGTTGTAACAATGGAAGCCATTGTCTGTCCGTTACCTACAACTACTAAGTCAATACCAATCCAGTTACCTGCCTTTGCCTCTTCAGCGAACTTACCTAACACATAAGCGTCAATAGTTCTCTCAAGAGTCTTAGAAGCGTCAAGTATCAAGTTCTCAGGAATATCCCCAGCGTAGGTGAACAAGTCCTCTAGTCTATCTAGTGAGAAGTTGTAGTATTTTCGCTTTTCAACCACTAACTGGTCTTCAGCGTCTACAATGTTCTCGCTCGCCATATCAGTTCCGACTGCATAGTCAGACAATGACATAGTGTTTAAGAAAGACAAGATATTTACTCTATCACCTGGCTTTCGGATTTCTCCTTCGTACTCTCTATTAACAATTCCTTCAAAGACGGCAGACTGGTAGGTCTTGGTTAAAACCTTACTAGCAAACTGTTCTCCAAAATTGGATAATGTAGCCATATTCAGTAAAACTTTCTCATTTCAGCGACTTGGTTTAACTAATTTTAGGGAGTTGTCCTTTCCTTAGAAGTTCTTGATACTTCTTGAAGTTGGTTTCCCTTAGAGTTTTTACGTCTTCACTAGTCATACCGGAAGAAGGAGCTTTATTTCCTCCTGTAGGTTTTTCCAAACCTTTTCTAGGAACGTCATAAAGTCCATTCTCTATCAGAAAGGCTTTGGCTGCGGTTCTCATATTCATTCCTTTATTCTCTGGGTTGTTACGGAAGTCCTCAAAGTCTTCCCACTTATCCTTTAGAATAGGATTGGTTATGATAACGTCTTTCTTAGAAGACTCTGACTTCAATCCAGATAAATCTTTTTTAAGGTCGGAAATCTCTTTCAAAAGAGCCTTGCCCTCATCGGAGTATACTTCCTCTGAATGAGCAGAGGGGGTTAATTGTGAAAGTTCCTCTTGAAGCTGAGCGATTTTATCTTCCTGTAATCTTCGTATCTCTCGCTCCTTTTTAAGGGAGTCTAAGAGAAGATTAGGATCGGTCTTTTCGCCTGGCTTTGGAGCAGTTCCAGGAGTTTCCTCTATAACTTCTGTAACTGTTTCTGGAGTTGTGCCCTCCTCAGGAGTTGTCAATTCCTCATTAACGACTGTTGGTGTATTTTGCATACTTTCTTAGTTTAACGACTTTTCCGGTCAATTTAATTATTCACATCTTGCAATCTTGTTCTCAAGATCGCCGATACTGTTTATTCCCCTATCCTTTAACTCCTTATAAAGAGCTAAGAGATGAGTTTTCTCGGAAGATACTTCTTGTATATCTTTAGGCTCTTCCACTGGGGATACTAACTTTTTTCGTACCATTTTGTGTTGAGCCTTTACCCACGTGCTTGCTGGAAATCTTCACAACATCATTCTGAACCTTTGAACTCATCTGAGTTCCGATAGATGTCGCTGAATTCTTTTTGGATTTAGGCATATTGTTTATTTTTAATGAATGTTGCTCGACCGTTATTTAGTTAATTCTGTCAATTGTCTTTCTAACGCTTCTCTGGTTGCTATTGGGGAAGTGAGTATGTTTAATAGGGTTCTGTAAACTGTATGATAGGGGATTAGCTCGGCTTTTTTATCATTTCTCTCTTCGTAATCACTCCACTTGCTTTCTATAATGGTTACCTGGTTCTCGCAAAATAACTTTATGTCGTTTATATCTAGGCTTTCTTTTGATAAAATCTTATCCCACTCGTTGAAGGTTGACTTCTCCTCTTCTGAAAGCTCTTCTAAGCTCTCTATTCCTCTTTTTTGTAATAATTTTTGTAAAATTGCTTTCATATGATAAAAACGGAACTCTTGGCAAGTTCCGCTCATTGTTTGAGTAAGGATATTACCTTAATTATACTATACTGCGTTTTTTTGTCAATTATCCTATGCCTAGAGTTAATAGTGTTGGAACAGGGGTAGAAACAACTTCACCACCGCCACCAGCAGTAAAACTAGAATAAGCTAATCCTGCACCACTATTCCATAACTCAGCCCTCTCAGCACTTGTTAAAACTTTACCCCAGATACCTATTTCATCAAGAGAACCTGTCATTAAGTTGTTACTAAGGTCTTGACCAGCACCTATTCTAAAACCTACACCTAAATCAGCACCCCATTCTGCATCTGTGCTACCAGTTCCTATCTCTGAGTTATCTATGTATAAATGTGCAGTAGTTCCTGACCTTGTTGCTATAGCTAAATGCCAGCCGTCATCTTGTAAACTAGAGGCTGATATAGAAGCAGTACCAGAAGTTCCTACTCTTCCCTGTACTAAAACAGGATTTCCGTCTGCATTATTCCCAGCTTGCATCATAAATACATCTTGAAAAGTTCCCGATATTTCTCCCATATAGAAAAAGACTCTTCTAGTGTCGGCACTAGCGGTCTTGAACCATATAGCAACAGTTACATCTCCAGTTCCTATTGATGTGTTTGGATTAAAGTTAGAAGTTATATAATCGGTTGTGAAAACCTGACAATTTCCTACCTGTCCTGTACCCGATACTGGGTTTCCTGAAGAGGCTTTGGTTAAAGTATAAGTACCCGTACTTTCATTAACAGTAGTAGCGGAGGCGTCCTCCATATCTGTATGTAATAATAAGTTATCTAAAAAGTTTATATCACTAAAAGGGAATGCGTTACCACTACCACTTCCATAAAGTTCTGTTATTTCATCACTTGTTAAAACTTTATTCCAAGCTCCAAACTCATCTACTTGTCCGTTTGTTAAAGAGCCAAAGCTATCCCATGGTGCTCCGAGAGAAAATTCATTATTATTATAGTTCAAAGTACCCATACTGGTAGTTCCCTGAGAACTGCCATTTATAAATAATTCCAAAGTTCCTGAGCTATTAGAGGTAACTACACAATGATACCAAGTGCCAGTACTTAAAGTTCCACTCTCTACTTCGTTTCCTGACGCGAATAGCTTAACTGTGTTGGTAGCTCCAACGTAAACTAATATCCTCCTTTGATTAGTTGTATTAGATGTTAAGTCTACGATATATCCCGCACCAAAAGCATCTAAGCTAAACCAGAATGAAAAGCTAAAGTTTCCACCACTATCAAATCCTAAGTTATTAGATGCTGATAATCTTTGATTGCTTGTACCGTCAAAGTCTGCGGAGTTGTTTATCTTTCCTGATACGTAGGTAACAGTTCCAGTATTAGTTAAATCTAGCCCACCAAAAGCATTGATAGCATTTCCACTACTTTCATCTAGTTTCCAGTAATGTTTTAAGTTATCTAAAAGTGCCATACTACTCTTGCTTAAATAATCCTGTTACGTCCACAGTTGTTCCTGTTACATCTGAGTCTGCGAACTTCATTCTCCAAGGCTGTCCTGCTTCTGTCATAGGTACTGGTTCGTGAGAACTAATACCTGCAGTTGAGTTCGCGGGAATTTCTAAAGTAAGTAAGGTAGATCCGCCAGTTCCTGACACAATATCTAAAGTAACCGCTCCGTCTGATTGGTTAGCTCCCATAATATAAACCAAGTCCTTAAATGTTGCCGAAGTCCCTGCAATAAGAGTTGTTTCTGCGTCTGAAGATATGGTTGCGTAAGCCGTTGACCTATTCCCTCTAACATAGACATCTTTTGTCGGAAGAGGATTAGAACCTGAATACTGAACACCGCTAGAGTCTACTAGAGAAGCTCCTACTGAGGCGGCAAAGTTGCTAACTTCTACAGACCAATTAGCCCCTGAAGCCTGTGATACAGGAACACCAGAAGCCCTTAATTCTGTATCGGTTAAGCCTACTGTGTCTTTTACCTCAACAGACCAACTAAATCCAGAAACCTGATGAACTCCTATACCAGAAGCCCTTATTTCTGTGTCTGTCAAAGCGTCTGTTTGTTGATTAGCCGAAGTTGCCGCTCCACTAGGAAGAGGTAAAGAAGCGACGGATACAGGTAATGTATCTCGGTAATTACCGTCTCCGTCCACTAAGTATGCTTCTACACTGTCAGAGAAGTTACTCACCTCAACACTCCAGTTAGCACCAGAGGCTTGAGATACAGGTATTGATGAAGCTCTTAACTCTGTATCGGTTAAACCTGAAGAACCAGTAGGTAATTCTACTTTCATTCTTCCGTCTGGGTTAATTAAGTCAGTTGATGTAGAGCCAAATATCTCAGTAACAAGAACACTCCAATTAGCTCCGCTTACTTGTGAAACAGGTACGCTACTAGCTCTTAATTCGGTATCAGTAAGTCCAGATGAACCTGTAGGGAGTTCTACCTTTAGTCTGCCGTCTGGATTAGTTATCTCTGCAAAAGCGGAAGTTCCTAATGAGCTAACTTTAACTATTCTCGCTCCTCCGCCACCTCCGCCAGATATAAGAGTTGTTAGGTTTTCTAGTAAATTAACAGGGTTTCCGTCTTTATCTCTTAACTGAACAGGGAAGGGATTTTGTAAGAAGCCTCTATCATATCCTTGGAGATTAACCCAGCCTCTGATATCCATTTCCTCTGGCATTTTAACCGCAGGTACTTTTATCCTAGAAGCGTCAAAATTAACAGTAACCTCTGGCTTAGGTACTCTTATCTCAGGAAACTTCGGAAACTCAGGAAAGTCAGGCATTTTGATAGGCGGGATATTTACCTGAGGAGTAGGTATCTTAGCGATAACCTCTTTAGGAACGTCTATCTTAATCTGTGATATAGCTTGTAAAAGCTCAGCCTTAGTTAGTTTAGCGGATTGTGAGTTCTTGGCTATTTCATTCAATACAGGTTTAATAGCGTCAATAACAGCAGGTCCTATATTCCTCATAAAGTCCTGTGTCATCTTCTTCTCTTGAATGGCTTTATCAAGAGCTAACTTTACTTTTTCTAAAATGTGATTATCCATTGCTTAATGCTCCTAATTGTTGCTCTATGTCCGCCATAGGGTTTCCTTGCTGTGGTTGTGTCATCATCTGAGCCTGTTCCTGCTCCGCTTCTTCTACCTCTCTAATCTCCTCAGGCGTTAAGTCTACTAATTCCAATGACCTCTTTTGAGCTATCTTTCTAAGAGCTGGGTTGTTAGGGAACATACCTAATAAGAACTGGAACTTCTGGATACTCTTTGTCTGGTTTAACTCTTGTTCGGAAGATGACCTGATGATAGGCTCGTACCCTACATCACTCTTCCAATCACCTCTTAATAGGGTTTTAGGGAAAGCCTTACCACTCTTTGATACTTTGAATAACTTAACTGTCTTAGGAGGGTTTGCGTGCATAAGAGCGTCCCACTTCTTGGCGAACTGATACCAAGAGTTTTTATAAAACTTTGCCATTCCCACTGTTCTCTCACCTGCTTTACCTACTAATATCTCAATCTCTCCTAATGTTTGGGTTCCTCTCTCTCCTTCACCCTTCTCAATCGCTGTAGCCCCTGTTCCTCTTTCTACTATAGTCGTAAGAGCGTTGATAGCCTCAAAGGTATCATCTAGTCCTGAAATCTCTACTGGTTTAATTACTTTTCTTATATCATCACCTGCTGGAGCTGGAAGCATAACGCCAGGTCCTGGAGTATATGTCTGAGGAACATATCCTTGACTAGGAGAGAACCAATGCATTTGGAAGTTCTTTAAGGTTCGGTTTTCAATTAACTGAGAGAACCAAACATTCATCACCTTATTAGGAGTTCTTACTAAGTCTGCGATAGAGTCTGCATATAAATCAGTATTTTCAGGGTCTTCTGCCCAGAATACAAACGGCCAGAAATCAACACCAATAGCTTCTGTAAGCGAGGTTTTCCTTAATTCAAACTTATCATCTGCGTAAGTTACTACCATTCTGTCATATTCCTTAGTCTTGGTGTTCCATTCTCTGGTGTAGTGTTCAGTTAGATTAACAATAGTATCCCCACCTGCGAATAAGGGAAACTCACTATGGTCTACTCCCATAGCTCTTAATCTTTCCATTTTCTTCTCCCACTCTTCTCTGGCTTCGTTACTATGAATAACTCCCTCAGGAGAGTTTAACCAAACCTTTAATTCATCTTTGCCTTTTTCGTCATATCTATCATCAGCTAAAATCTCTCTAACACTTCTGAATATGTTTTGATGAATAATAAATCTCGCACTCTCTATATCCCACGGGTTGGTTAATGGGTCTACTAAAATATCAAACACATCTAAAACCGAAGGGTCTACCCCGCCCTCGTCTATGTTTAATTTCTTCCAGCTTATTCCGTATAGTAAAACATTCTTCTTATCTAAAACGTCTATGATCTCTAAGTTTCCTCTTTTTGAAAATTCATTCCATATCTCTTGGTAAAATAACTCTTTAAGAGCGTCTCCTCCTTTTTCTTTCCACTCCACCTCAGGAGCGTCATCAATCTTACTTAAAAGAGTTTTGACCGTTTCTTTCATAAGCGGAATGTTTACCGCTTGTCTTTGAGTTAGGCGATTGGTTTTAACCTTATTTCTATAGAGTTCATAATTATCATTCCAATCTTGGTGTTTTCTTTCCTGAAGCTCTCTACCTGCTTTCTTCTCACGAAGCAAATGCTCCATTCTGTCGGATATTTCCCATTGTCCAGTTGATAGATTTATCATTTATATAAAAAAGCGAAACTAATTGTAGTCCGCTCTTTGTTCGAGTTGGGATATTTATCTAATTATACTATACCTTGAAATATAGTCAAGGATTGTGGGGGAGCCTAAGCCCCCCCGTTGCGAGAAGCCTTCACACAAGCGATGACTTCTTTGGTCTTCTCGGTACTGACTGACATCGAAACCAGTTCAGTGTAGAGTTCGTTGTAGACGTCCCCACGACAAAGCCTTGATGTCATACCCGCAGGGGTAGTGAACACGAAGAAGATGTCGTTACTAGGTACATCGCCTCCGATCTCTTGCAACTTCACGTCCACGAACCCAGCGAAGCTAGGCGTGAGCGAGTAGTTGCCCGAGTATTGAAATGAAACTACGATAAACTTCACTTAATTATCCTTTCTGTTGCGACCTTTTACGCCAAGGCCAGTAATCTAACTGGACTCCTTGAAACTCTCCTTGTGCGTCAAAATGAATAATAGCCTTACCCCCTCGTACTCCGTCTAAAGCTCCCTTAGTTATTAAAATGTGAAGTATCTCGGCGTACTTCTTTAGTCTTTCTTGTGATACATTCTCTATGTCTATTGTTATTTTACCTATATCCATATTAAAAGTTTAAGTCAGTATCCCCATAGTAGGGTAATGCTGGAGCGGATTGCTTAGGCATTTCAAACTTTGGTTGTTTAATTATATTGCTCATTCCATATCTGAGGGCGTCCATTGAATTATGAGCAATAACCCCATTTGCCAATAAACAATGAGTATCTTCTACTTCTAGATTATATGTTATAGCTCTGCGTCCTCTGGTAATCCTTTTAATCTTCTTCGTCTCGCTTTCATTTTGCAGTTCTGATGACAAAATCTGTCTTTTGAGCGATTGATAAGAGTTTCGTATTTCGTATGGCAATGAGAACATTCTTTTATAAATGGTTTTCTTCCTTCCCAGCTTTTCTTCCCAAGCCACGAGTGAAACTTTATCCCCTCTTCTGACCCGTGCCATTTGCTTGCAAGAGGTCTTATTTTTTCTATCCACTTCCTTTGAGTTTCTCTCCTCGCTGGAGTCATATGCTGACTTAAATGCTCTATCTTGTGTTTGCACTCTAAGTTGTTGATATTGTTGTTGATAGGGTTGCCGTCCTTGTGGTGAATATGATAATTCTGAGGAATTTCCCCGACCTCTTGTTCCCAAACAAAGCGGTGTAGAAAATATCTCTTTCCATTCACATATCCTTTGTAATACTTTGCTCCACGATAAAGGAAAAACAAATTTCCTTTGTATTGAACGCAGTCGAGAGCTGAAGAATTTTCCATAGTGCTTTTTGGTCTTCCCATATATAACTGATTGTATCATGTCCTGTGAACAAAACAAGCCTGCCTCTTTCCATATTCCACTTGGTGTTAAAAGTAAATGGTCTGGTGTTACTGATAAAGTATTCCCGTCATCAAATTCGATACTTACAATATCCGCATTCTTCCTAGTTGGTTTAACATCATAAAACCTTTTAATTAAGCCGTCTTTCGTATATAAAAACCCCTCTTTCCCAACTAACTCATCAATTCTCTTTAATCCTTTAGTGGTATGAATTAATGTTTCGGGAGCGAAACAATGACTGAAGGCGTGTTCAGGAACATTTAATACTTTCCCGTCCCTGTCTACTTCCCATAAGTAATTCCGGTACTCTTTGATTATATTTATGCTTCTCTTAGTGATTGAACATCTCTGGTCTTGAACTAACTGAATACCATTACATACTGAGTCTTTTCCTTTCTCGGCACCGATTATATTAACTCCGTAAGACTTAATCTCATCTATGCTTTTAGGTTCAGCACTGTCCGCTACAACCATTGTATTAGTTTCTGTTGATAAGATGATGTCGGCTATCTGTTTGTTACTTAATCCTTTTAGAAAAGTTAGCTCATCAAAGATATATCCGCCTTGATAATAATATATAGCTACGATAGCAGTAGGGTCGTTAGAATAACCAAAGTCTAGTCCTATTCTTTCTAATCTAGCAACGTGAGGA
>Ga0210043_1001258_pt1 | contig 22215 bp, 30 predicted proteins | sample CryGeymet201501t_FD_183990 | JGI IMG/M metagenome (GOLD analysis project Ga0210043, IMG submission 183990) | Groundwater microbial communities from Crystal Geyser aquifers in Utah, USA - Crystal Geyser metaG 2015-01t (SPAdes) (version 2) | ecosystem: Environmental > Aquatic > Deep subsurface >... | reverse complement strand
ATCGCGGTCCTCGGCCCGCGTCTCGCCGGTGATGCAGCCCCATCCCTTGCGCTCTCCGAGGGCGCGCGCTGGCGCCACGTGCGCCGAGAACACCACCAGCGGCTCGCCTGCCTCCTCGTACTCCTGAGCGATCGCGATGGCGTGCGGCACCTTCGCGATAGCCAACACGCGCATCGCGGCCGAGATCTCCTCGAACGCGACCGCCACCATGCGCTTCACCGTCGCCCGGTCGCGGATCTCCGCGAGGTCGATCCCCATCGAGACCAGCTTGTCGGTGGCGGCGTTCACGGCCCTGTGGTCGGCGCTGGACATCTCGACATCGACGCGTTGCCAGCGCTTCGGCGGCAGGTTCTGCAGGACGTCGGCCTTGCGCTGGCGCAGACAGGCGCGCGCCAAGAGTGCCGGTACGTGCGGCTTCGGCGAGCCCCACTGCAGCACCTGGCGCGTCGCTCCGCCCCGGACGCGGATCGGCACCTTGCGGGCGCCGAACGCATCCAGGAACGCGCCCCACGAGCCGAACGTCTCGCTGAAGCAGCGCGCGGCCTGGAGCACGTTGCGCAGCTCCATGGGCTGGTTCTCGAGCGGAGTGCCGGTGGCCATGATCCACCGGCCGCCCGTGCCCTCCAGCTCCTTCACGAGTGCGTCCACTCGCCGCGAACGCTGGCTGCGTGAGTCCTTGCAGGCATGCGCCTCGTCTACTACCAGCGTTGTCCCCGGCCACGGCGTCTCGACCTCGTCGTCGAGCAGCTCGTAGTTGGTGACCACGATCTCGCCGCGTGCGGGCCAGCGGAACGAGCCGCGTCCTGAGAGCACGCTCACGCGGTAGTCCGGGGCTACGATCGCCGCCTCGGTGCGCCAGACTCCCTTGGCTGCGGCTGGGCAGACGACGAGCATGGGCTCGCCCTCCAGCGCCGCGAGCGCCATGGAGGTTTTCCCGACGCCCATGTCGCACCACAGGCACGCGCCGCGCCCATCGCGCCCCAGCAGGTAGGCCAGGGCCTCGACCTGGTGCGGCATGAGTGTGCGCCCGTTTCGCGCTACGTCGGAGGCGAGCTGTGCGGCGCGCTCGCGCAACCGCTGCGCGCCCTCGTCCATGTCGTCAGCCAGCCGCCGCAGCTCCTCCAGCGTCCCGTTCTCGGACACCAGCGAGAAGCCGGCTCCGCGCAGGGCGGCCGCAACGTCCCCGAGGGCGCCGGCAGGAACGCTGTACAGCTTGCGCTCGCGGTCGAAGCGCGCGGGCGTCGCCCGCATGGCCGCCAGGTAGTGGCTGAACTCGTCGCCCAGGTACGCGGCCGGCTGGACTGAGTATCCGTCTCCGTCCCTGGCGATCTTGATGCGCGCGCTCCCACTCACGATTGCACCGGCGACGCGGGTCGCTCACCCTGGACCACGCGAAGCAGCATGGTTACCAGGTTGGCGACGCTGAGCTGCCACTCGTGCTCGATGTTCCGGCTCCGCATGTAGTCACGGATCACGTGGCCGGGCAGAACCGACCGGTGATAGCAGGAGCGCGTCAACGCCTCGCCCACCCACTGCCGCTCCGTGGCGCACCCGCACCCGATCTCGCCGCACTCCTCGCACGGCCACTCGGAGTCGGGGCACCACCCGCTCGTGCAGTGGCGCTCCCCGCCCTGATCCAGCGCGGTATCGTAACGGTCGCAACCGGTGCAGAGGATGCGGCCGTCCGGATCGCTCGTCTCATCAAATCTGGGGCCGTCGTAGTAAGCCATGTCGTCTCCTCAGTATGGCTCGGCGCCGTGGTAGGCGGTGGGGTAGATGATGTGGGTGTCATCCTGGACGGTGCCAGCGTGCTTGATCTCGCGCCGCTCGCGCTCCTGGATCTCCGCGCGCATCGGGGCGCTCTCGATCCGCATGGCGCGGAATCCCATGGCGCTGATCCTGTAGTAGCAGCGAGGCGGGAACCCGCCGTCGCGCGTCATCCAGCCCTTAGCCGTCAGCGACAACACCGCATCAGGCGCTAGCTCGGGTCCCTTGCCGAGCTCCCACTCGACGCCGCTGGGCGTGGTACGAATCCGATTGCCTCGCCGCAGCTCCTCCAGGATGAGCAGCTCGGCACCGCTGAAGACCTGGGTAGTCATGCTCTCCTCCCTCTGGTGGTCGCCCCGCTACGACTATAGATAAGTATACTCAGCGCACCTTGAAAGATAAACCCAAGCGCGAAGAAATCGGCCTGCGTAAATGGCGGTAAATAAAGAGCTTATGCCGCTCGGTAATTTTCTTGTGCCCCCGTGGTGCCCAGGCGGCGGCCCGAAACGGATCGTCGAGGATCAAGGAGGTGAGCCTCGAGCTCCGCGCCGGGGTTGACCGGCGGTGGCGGGGTGCGGTAGAAGGGGGATGCCCGTGGATGGGGTTACAAGCTGGCGCCGAAGCGATGCGAGATTCGCGTGCTCGACATCGACGAGCCGCATGCCCGCATGCTTGCGCTGAGCCTGAACCTAGATCGCCGGCAACTCACACTCGAGCAGATTGGCGAAATACGCCAGTGGCAGCGGGAGACCGCGCTTCGGCTGCGCGACGAAGACAAGACGCAGCAGCAGGCGGCCGAAGTGGTGGGGGTGACCGAACGAACAGTCCGCACATGGGAACGCGAGAGTGGAAATACCAGAAGCGCTTCCGGTGCTTCCCCGCCCGACGCCCGCGTGACCGTTCCCCGCGAGCGCCGCCCCGTCAGACGCACATCAACCAGCTACGTGGCGGCAAGGAGGATCCACCCACCCGCACCGAGCTGGCCGACAAGGGGCCGAGGGAGTGAGCCACGCTGCGGTGGATGTTGCCCTCGCCGTCAGAGTAAGATCGTCTGCGATGTGGTCTAGGGGCATCGAGATTGGTTGCGCGCGACCTGGCGGCCCCGGAGGCCTAGACCCTTCTGGGGCCGCCGCTTCTGTCTAGGAGGAGAAAATCATGGCTACGGCCACGAAGGATCAGGAAATCCAGATAAGCAAGATCGCTGCGGAAACGCTGCAAGTCCAGATCATCGGGACCACGCCGTTGATCATGCATCGGTTCAGCGAGAAGGCGAAGAAGAAGATGCTGGACGCGATGACCGGCAAGAAGTCACCGAAACAATCGAAGGACCCGGAGGCCGAGTTCAGGGCCGCCGCATACCGCTTCGAGGAAGGCGGCTACGGGTTCCCGGCTATCGCTTTCAAGATGGCGACGGTGGGCGCGGCGCGCTTCTATCCGAAGAACGACGTGACCATGACCGGGCTCCGACAGTCGTTGTTCATCGGCGGCCACATGGGCGTGGACGCGCAGTTGCTGGTGAAGATCGCGTCGGACGAGCCGACGATGCGCGAGGACGTGGTGCGTGTGGGGCGCGGTGGCACGGACCTGCGCTACCGGCCGGAGTTCTGGCCGTGGGGCGCGGTGCTGGAGGTCACGTTCGTCAGTGCCGCGTTGACCCGTGACAGCGTGTTGTCGCTGATCGACGCTGGCGGCATGGGCATCGGCGTCGGCGAGTGGAGGCCGGAGAAGAACGGCGACTTCGGCACGTACCGAATCGACACGGATCGCAACGTGGAGGTGATCGAGCGGTGAGCACACTACGGGAGCAGCTGCAGGCGATCTACGACGAGCATGGCAAGCTGACGCCGCTGCTAGTCGTTGACGAGGCACGCGACAAGAAGCACCCACTCCACGCTCGTTTTGAGTGGGCCGACAAGGTGGCCGGTGAGAAGTGGCGCGAGCACCAGGCAAGCGAGCTGATCCGGTCGGTGAAGGTTGTCTATAGGAGCGGTGACAAGCAGGAGGAAGTGCGCTACTTCCAGTCAGTGCGGCGCGAAGACGGCTGCGTCTACGAGCCGAGCGACAAGATCGCGCAGGACCCGCTGCTGACGCAGATCGTGCTCCGGGACATGGAGCGCGAGTGGCGGCAGTTGCAAAGCCGCTATGGTCACTTCCGCGAGTTCGTGGAGTTGGTGCGGGGATCGGTGGAGTTGGTGCGGGGATCGGGGGAGGAAGCGGCATAGGTACTTGCGCGGCGTGGCGCGGCGCGGCAGGGCTCGGCATGGCGGGGCATGGCGGGGCTAGGCGTGGCACGGATCGGCAGGGCATGGCATGGCGCGGCGCGGCGCGGCGTGGCGCGGCGTGGCATGGCTGGGCCGGGCGCGATTAAGGCGCAGCTCGCGATGGGCGTGCCGCCTGCGAAGGCGATGTTCGGGGCGATGAGGGTGGCCGAGCATTTCTCGTGCGGCGTCGTCGGCCCTGCGACTTGGGTCGCCATCGGCCGGATGGAGAACGACATGGCGTGGAGGGCTCGTGCCGCTGACGATCAGTGAGGCGAAGGTGTTCGTGGATCGCCCCGAAACAGGACCCGAGCTCCCGGCTCGCGATCCCCCGCTAAATCCGGGTACACTGGCAGCATGACGAAACGAAGGGCGGGCGGTTCTGAGCGCGAGGCATAGGCCATGAAAACAACGCGCGGCGGTGGTGGTCATGACTGAGGCGCCAAAGCTCCGATCTGTCGCGGATCTTCAACCCGCCCCCTACAACCCGCGCGAGATCGACGCCGACGCCCTGGGCGCGCTCAAGAGCTCGCTCGGAAGTTTCGGCGATCTCTCGGGAATTACCTGGAACGCGCGCAGCGGGCATCTTATCACCGGCCACCAGCGCATGCGCGCGCTACTGGAGGAGCATGGCGATGCCCTCCAGCTCCGGCGCGGGGTGCTACACGTTCCCGGCGGTGAGCGCTTCGCCGTGCGCATCGTGGACTGGGACGGGCCCACGGAGAAGGCCGCCAACATCGCGGCCAACTCTGCACTCCTGGCCGGCACGTTCACGACCGAAGTCGAGGAACTGCTGGCCGAACTGGAGCAGGACGCGCCGGAGATGTGGGATGCGCTGCGCCTGGACGATCTGCGCGCATCGCTCGGCGGCAACGGAGCGCCAGAGACCGAAGAGGGTGAGGTGCCGGAGCCGCCGAAGAAGCCCGTCACGAAGCCTGGGGATTTGTGGGTGCTGGGCGATCATCGATTGCTGTGCGGGGATTCTACGGACGCCGAGGACGTGGGGCAAGCGATAGACGGCGAGCGAGCGGACGCGGTGCTTACCGATCCGCCCTATGGGATCAACCAGCGAGGAATTGTGGGTGACGAACCAGAGGGCCTTCGCGCGTTGGTATTCGGGGCCGTTGCGAACCTCCCAGTTGACGATGCGGTCGTGGTTGCCTTCCAATCGACCCGAACCTTCCCGGTATGGCTTGATGCGGTTAGGGAAGCGGGGCACGTCTTTCATCGGATGCTATGGCTTTACAAGGCGGCACAGTGTACCTTCCCGTGGCGGGGGTGGATTCTCAAATCCGAAGCGATTGTCGTCTCAGCGCTGGGAGTCGGGCAGTGGCAAGAGGTTCGCCCCTTCGCGCACGACTGTTACTATTTACCCGAAGTTTCAGGGGAACTGACAGAAGATGAGGGCTGGCATGGCTCAGTAAAGCCGCTCAGTGTCGTCGCGGACATTCTGTCCCGCGTGTGTCCCGATAGTGGTACCGTTTACGACCCCTTCCTCGGGTCTGGCAGTACCCTTGTCGCCGCCGAACAGCTCGGTCGCCGCTGCTTTAGCCTGGAGATCGAGCCGCGCTACTGCGACGTCATCGTCGAGCGCTGGCAGAACCTCACCGGGCGGAAGGCCAAGAGGAACCGTCGTCATGGCTAATCTCTGCGGCGCGAAGGCGCGCTCCGGGAACCCATGCCGGCGTCCTGCCGGATGGGGCACGGACCACGTGGGGCGAGGCCGCTGCAAAATGCATCTGGGCTGTACGCCGCCGCATCGCAAGGCAGCACAGCGGCAGATCGCCGAGCAAGCTGTCGCCACCTACGGCCTGCCGCGCGAGATCGCCCCTCACGACGCGCTCCTGGAGGAGATCGACCGCACGGCCGGGGCCGTGACCTGGATCGCGGGCATCATCAGGCAGATGGATCCGGACAGCGTTGTCTGGGGACGCAGCAAGGTCACGGTAGGTAGGGAGCGCAGCGCTGAAGCCCGCGCCGGGATCTCCATCTGGGTGCAGCTGTACCAGCGCGAGCGCCGGCACCTCGTAGAGGTCTCCCGTACCGCGATCGCTGCGGGCATTGCGGAGCGCCAGGTGCGCCTGGCCGAGGATCATGGCCGCCTCATCGCCGAGGTGATCCGGGGCGTACTGGAGGATCTCGGCGTGGCGGACAGGCCGGAGGTGCCGGAGATTGTGCAGCGCCGGCTGTTCGAAATCGAGGGAGGGGTGGCTTGAAGGGCAACGCTGCGGCCGTTGCCCTGAGCCCCTGGCGTGTCGCTGCTGCGTACTTCGGCGCCGCACTCGATCATCGCCGCCCCAAACAGCGACCACCAGATGGCGACTGGCGCGTCTGGCTGCTGCATCCCGGTCGCGGCTGGGGCAAGGGATACTCGGCGTCGCACTGGATACGTGATCGCGTCGCGTCCGGGCAGGCGCGGCAGATCGCGCTAGTCGGTGCAACGGTGGGCCACGTCAGGCAGCTCATGATCGAGGCACCTAACTCCGGTCTACTCACGGTCTGCCCCGATGCTACCTACCAGCATGCGCGTGCCGAGGTGACGTGGCATAACGGGGCGCGCGCCTATATCTGCTCGGCGGAGAACGCCGACAAACCACCGCTGCGAGGCGGCAACTTCGATTCCGCGTGGGCAGACGAGATGGATAGCTGGGGCCTCGTCACGACTGCGCAGAAAGCTCAATCCGCCTGGGACAATCTCGGTCTATCGGTGCGCTTGGGTGATGCACGCGTCGTCGCCACCTCTACGCCGAAGCCAGGTCGCATCGTTGCCTCGCTGCTGATCAGGGCACGCGACCACGGCGACGTCCGCGTCACGACGGGCAGCACCTACGAGAACGCCGCCAACCTTAGCTCCGAGTTCATCGCCGATCTGGAGCGTCGCTACAAGGGCACGCGCCTGGAGCGCCAGGAGATCCACGGCGAGGTTCTGGAGGAGGTGTACGGTGCGCTGTGGACCCCATCGTCGTTTCGGTATCGCAAGATCGAGCGCGAACAGCTCGGCCGCGTCGTTGTGGGCGTCGATCCTTCTGGCGGCGGCGACGAAATCGGCATTGTCGCTGCGGGCAGGATCGGAGCAGAGGAGTACGCCGTACTCGATGACTGGAGCCTGCACGGATCGCCAGCGGTGTGGGCGCGCCGCGTCGTGCAGCTGTGTGAGCACTGGAGTGCCGACTGCATCGTGGCCGAGCGCAACTTCGGCGGCGACATGGTGGCGGCGACGATCAGGTCTGCATCGAACACGGCCCCGGTGCGCATGGTGACCGCGTCGCACGGCAAGCACATCCGCGCCGAGCCGATCGCCCTGCTCTACGAGCAGGGCAAGGTGTATCATCGTCGCGGTGAGGGTAGTGGCAAGTCGGGGGCACTCATGGATCTACTGGAGGACCAGATGCGCTACATGACCGCGCGCGGCTACGAGGGCGAGGGGAGCCCAGACAGAATCGACGCTGCGGTGTGGGCCATGACAGAGTTGACCAAGCCCGGCCACCGCGTGGTCGGCGTCATCATGGGATAGGGCGATGCCCGTAGAGAGCAGGCATCCGCAGGCCGAGGACATGGCGCCGCGCTGGAGGCGCGCACGCGACACTTACGACGGCGCCGACGCGGTGAAGGATGCCGGCGATGCTTATCTGCCTATGCTCGGATCCCACAAGAGGGACTCCGATGGCCGGCAGGAGTACGCCGCCTACAAGTTACGTGCGCTCCTATACAACGCGATGGGGCGCACCGTGGAGGGCTTGATCGGCATGGTGTCGCAGAAGCCACCGACGCTCGTTGCTCCTCGCGCCGAGCCGCACCTGAACGACGTGACGCTCGGCGGTGTGGATGCTGCGACCTTCATCACCGCGACGCTGCGCGAGGAGCTGATCACGGGTCGCGCCGGCGTGCTCGTGGACATGGCCGGTGGTGAGCTGCGGCGCCCCTATTGGTCTCGATACCGCGCCGAAGACATCTGGAACTGGTCCACGACACGTATCGACGGCGACGAGATCGTCACGCGCGTAGTGCTGCGGGAGGTAGCGCGCGAGCCGGACCCGACTGATTCGTGGCAGGACAAGTCGATCGAACAATTCCGCGTCCTGGAGTTACTCGACGGCACCTACACGCAGACCATCTATCGCCACGATCCAGATGTCCGCGCGTTTGTCGCCGGTCCTGCAATCGTGCCCCTGCGCCGCGGCGATCCGTTGCGCGCGATCCCGTTCGTGTTCTCGCCGCGCATCAGCAAGCCGCCGCTGCTCGACCTAGCCGACGTGAACCTCAGCCACTACCGGAACAGCGCCGACTACGAGCACGGTCTGCACTGGACAGCATTGCCCACGCCGTGGGTCTCGGGCAAGACAGGCGACAGCCCGCTGCCTATTGGCTCAAGCGTGGCGTGGGAGCTGAGCGAGGGCGGCAAGGCGGGCATGCTCGAGTTCTCTGGCGCGGGGCTGAAGTCGATCGCCGAATCCATGGCCAGCAAGGAGCGGCTCATGGCAACGCTTGGCGCCCGACTCCTGGAGCAGCAGCCGAATCGGAGCGAGACGGCCACCGCGGTCATGCTGCGGCACGCCGGTGAGGATGCGACGCTGCGCTCCGTGGTTGAAGCGCTAGATCGCACCTTTAAGCGCGTCCTGCAATGGCACGGCTGGTGGGCTCTTGGAGGGACCGAAGAGAGACCAGAAGACATCGAGGCCGAGGTCGCGCTGAACAAAGACTTCGTCACGATCGCGGCGAGCCCCGAAGAGATCAAGACTGCGATGTTTCTGTGGCAATCGGGCAGCGTCACCTTCGAGACGTTCTATCACCTGCTTCAGCGGGGCGAGTGGGCGCGTCCTGGCGTGAGCGCCAAGGAGGAGATGGCGCAGATTCTGCGGGAGGGCGTGGTACGGGGAGGGGTGGACCAGTGAGCCGGGGGCCTCGCGGATGACGCGCACGAACGGAGCGCTCCAGCGGGAGCCGCGCCACGATGCCTAGACAGCCCTTCGAGTACCGTCACATCCACGCTGCAGCCGACACGCTGGAACCCCTTCTCGCCTCCGCCGTGCGACGTGGCCTGGAACGCACCAGTGAGCGCGTGCAGATCCAGGATCTCGCGATCCGGCTCGCTGCGGGCGATGTACGTGGGGCGCTGGCGCTGCTGTCGACACAGGATGCACGCGAGGATATGGGGCTGGCGGCAACGATCATGAAGGAGGCGTTCATGCGTGGTGGCAGGCTGGGTGCGAAGATCGTCAGGGAGGTAGCGGGATGACAGAGGCCAAACCCTCGACGTCCGACTCCGGCGATGGCTAGCGTTTCCTTCGCCTTCGACGCCGACCGCCCGGCCGCCATCCGCGCCGCCGAACGCCTCGCCGCTAAGCTCGTCAAGGACGTCTCCGACGAGACCCGCGCCGCACTACGCGCCATGATCGTTCGTGCGATCCGCGAGAAGATCCCGCCCTTCGAGATCGCCCGCGTGATCCGCTCCTCGATCGGCATGCACTCCCGTGACGCGATGGCGGCGTTGACGTTTCGAGAGCACCTCGTGAATCAAGGGCTGCGATCTGACAGGGTGGACACGCTGTACGCCCGCTACGTGGCGCGCAAGATCCGGGAGCGGGCGAAGACGATTGCGCGCACGGAGATCCTGGGTAGCCTAAACGCCGGCGTCGAGGAGTCGTTCCTCCAGGCGCGGCGGGACGGGTTGCTGGGAAATGATGCGCAGAAGGAATGGATCACCACTGCAGACGACATTACTTGTCCGATTTGCCTCCCCCTTGATGGTCAGAGGGTGCCGATCGCCGAGTCGTTTTCAACGTCGCTCGGACCGAGGAAGGCACCACCCGTACATCCACGCTGCCGGTGCACGCTGGGCGGGGTGCCATGACCAAGAAGAAAGCCGCCGCGACGCCGCGCCTGCGCTGCTACAAGTTGCACGTAGATGTCTACGGCGCCGTCTTGAACTTGTGCGTCGGGCCTCGCGAATCGTTCGTGTCGCTGCTGAGGACCAAGCACGGAGTCGACGCCGTCGAAGTCTCGGCAGACGGTAGTGACGGTTACTGCTTTTCCGTCGGCAACGAACGATTTGGGGAAGTCACGTTCTACGTGTGGGTCAAGGGCTTCGACTGGTCGATCTATGACCAATCAGTCCTGATCCACGAGCTGTTGCACTTCGTGTTCGAGCTACATCGGCGTGTAGGAATCGAGCCCGTCGAGGACGCGGAGGAGTCGTTTGCCTACATGCTCAAGCATCTCATGTTGCAGGCATGGGAGAAGCTGGTTCCGTTGGCGGAGTCCCCATGAGCGAGACGCCTAGCCTGATGTCCGCAACCGATCCCGCCATCATCTGCCCCCGCTGCAGACGCACTCTGGCGCGTATCGAGGACGGCGAAACCGTAGTCCGCTACCGCGACCGATTCCGTGTCGTGGTCCGCAAGGGTGCCGTGGAGTGCCTTCGTTGCCGGCTGCTTGTCCCCTTGACATCGCTGGAGGAATCTGCTTAAAGGGTTCTGACAACTTCGGCCAGAGCGCCGCGAGCGCCAGTCCTCCTACCGGGGAGCGGCTGGCGCTTTTTCGTTTCAGTAGGGAGCACACGACATCGATGCAAAAGCTCAAGGCCATCACGGATTCGCTGGAGTCGATCCCCGAGCAGTTCCACGATTTGTACGTGGAACAGGACGGGCGCTTCGTGCTGCAAGTCGAGGGCGCACTCCCCGGCACGGCCAAGGCCGAGGAGCTGGCCGAGACTAAGCGCAAGCTGCATGAATTTCGCGAGAGCAACGTCGCGCTGCTCAAGGGCGTCGCCGAGCTGGCCGGGATCGAGGAGGCGCGCGACTTGACGCCGCTCAAGACGCTGTTGGCGCGCTTCGAGGGCATGGACCCGGAGGAGTACGCCGACCTCAAACGCCGCGCTGCAGAGCTGGAATCCAAGGGCGTGAAGGGCGCAAAGGACATCTCGGCCGCGATCCAGGAGCACCTCGACGCCTTCAAGAAGACCACGGTGCTGCCGCTTCAACTCGAGCTTAAGAAGGAGCAGGAAGCGCGCGCCGAGGCCACGAAGCGAGCCGAGCGCGCGCATCTGCGTGAAACGATCGGCGCCGAGTTGAGCAAGGCGAAGGCGAAGCGGTCGGCGATCGACTTCTTGATCGAGCGCGCCCCGTTCTATGTCGAGGGGGATCAGATCACGCCGCGCGACGGGGTGTTCTCGGCGCGCACCGGCGATCCGATCACGCTCTCGGAGTGGGTCGGTCAGGCGCAGCAGGAGTACGACTTCGCCTTCGAGTCTGATGCAGGAGGCAACAGCGGCGGATCGGACGAGCACGGAGCCGCTGCGGTCAAGAGGCTCACGAATCCCACGCCACAGCAGCTTGGCGACCCCAAGATCGCGAGGGCGATCCGAGAGGGCAAGCTGCAAGTGGTCAACCAGTAGGCACGCACAACGACGTAGCGGGAATAGGGGAGAGCTGCTCGGCACGGTGACCCGGAGGGTGATCGGGCTGATCCCGGTGGGAGATGCAGCACCAGCGCCGGCCCAGCGGGCTGAGCGCAAAGCTCCGGTGGAGCTGCCCGAACGCGCCAAAACACGACGCCCTTATCACGGGCGCTTTCAGGAGCGAGGCACATGGCCGGAGCGTTGGTTACCACAAACATCGTCCAGACCTCTGTCGCGATGGGGCTTCAAGCCCTGCGCGAGATGATCCAGCTTGCCAAGGTGGTCAACCGCGACTACGAGGACGAGTTGCGCGGTGCCAAGGTGGGCGCGACGGTCAATGTCGCCGTGCCTGCTGCCGTTGCGACTCGAAGCGTCACGCCCGATGTGGTATTCCCGGCCGTGACGGCGGTGACGCCTACGTCAGTCGGCGTCAAGGTGGACCAATGGAAAGAGGCTCCGTTCGCGATGGACGATAAGGGTCTCGTCCAAGTGCTTCGGGGTATTCTCCCGATGCAGATGAGCGCGGCCATCAAGTCACTGGCGAACACGATCGATCAGTACATCTGGGGGCTGCTGCATGACGCCAACGGCGTGTACGGCTACGCTGGCACGGCGGGCACGACTCCCTTCGCCAACGACCTGAGCGAGTTCTACGCGGCTCGCAAGAAGGCCGCGGACCAACTCATGCCGCCCGATGATCGGTTCATGATCATCGATCCGGCGGCCGAGGAGAAGGTGCTCCAGTTCGCTGCGGTCCGCGACGCGAATCGTCGCGGCGGCGGCGGCGAGGAGTTCATGCGCGGCGAGATCGGGGTCGTCGGTGGGGCGCGCTGGCTTGTGTCGCAGAACGTGCCGACGCACACGGCCGGCACAGCCTCGGGCGCCACGACCGATGCCACGGGCTACGCGGTCGGCCTCAAGACAATCACGCTGGCCTCGGCAGGCACGGGCACGATCCTGGTTGGCGACATCATCACGTTCGCCGGCGACACGCAGACCTATGTGGTGACCGCTGGCGATGCGGATGTGTCCGGTGGCGGCACGGTCAGCTTCGAGCCGGGGCTGAAGGTGGCGATTGCCGCGAGCGCGACCGCCATCACGCTCAAGGCGAGCCATGTGGTCAATGCCTTGGTCCATCGCGACTGCATCGCATTCGCAATGGCGCCGTTGCTGGACGCCGCGCAGACAAGCGAGCGGCGCGCGAACACAGCGATCGCGATCGATGAGGTGTCGGGCCTGGCTCTGCGCCTGGAGGTTTCGTCTCAGTACAAGCAGACTCAGTGGGCGTTCGACGCGCTCTACGGTGGCAAGGTCGTGCGCCGTGAGCTCGGCGTCCGCCTCGCCGGCTGAGGAGGTAGCGCGATGGCAATCCCGACGCGAGACAACCCAGCAGGGGGATCTGGCGGTCCCAAGGTCCAGTACAACGGTAGCGTGCTGGAGTACGTCGACGACAACGGCGACGTCATTTTCTCGATCGATCCGGTCAACCGGAAGCTGTCGGTGCCGTCGGGCTCGACGTTCGCGAACGCTGGCACGGCAGCGCACACCGGGACGCAGGTCGGATTCTATGGCGCTACGCCGGTTGTACAGGGCACGCATGTCGCGGACCCGGCCGGTGGCGCCACAGTGGACGCCGAGGCGCGAACGGCAATCAACGCAATCAGCCTCGTGTTGAGCAACCTGGGACTGACTGCCGCCAGCTAGGAGCACACGTGATCCACGCGATGTACGGCAAGTTGGCCGTGCGGCATGAACAAGAGTGCGCCGCACACCTGCAGACGATCGATCTGCTGCGCCGAGTCGTGGCGGGGGAGATCGACTCAGCCAGGGTCGTTGTCACGGACAATACCTGGACGCTGTTGCCGGCGGATGTTCCTGTGCTCAAGACGGTGCGGACGAATCGGCGCGCGTCGGATCAGGCGGTTGGCGAGGAGGTCGTGTGATGGCAGCGATTCCGACTGTCCGTGTGAGGCGCAAGGACGACGGTCACGATTGCGTGATCAACGCCTCCGACTTCGACGGGGCGCGCCACGACCTCCTCGTCGAGAGCGTGGCTCCGTCCCCCGTTGGAGCTCCCGGGGCCGCACCCAATTCTGAGCAGGAGCACGACAACCATGCCCCTGATCCCGCCGAGGATGACTCCGGGGCGGATGACGGGGCCGCTCCTATCCCCGATCTGCAAGGACTGAACGTCGGCCAGGCCGCCGCAGTGATTGCCTGTGTAGACGATCTCGGCGTGCTCGATGCGCTCGCCGAGGCTGAGACACGCGGCAAGAACCGCACCGGCGCTCTGAAGCTGATCCGTGAGCGTTGGGTAGAGATCGCCAATGGCTAACAACGCGCTTCTGCTCGTCAACGCGGCCACGATTACGGCAGCCGCTACGGTCACGACCGAACCGCTGCTCTTTCATCCGCACTCGGTGGGCTCTATCGCGGTGCAGTCCAGCCTCACCTACGGCTCAGGCGGTACGACGCTCAAGGTGTACATGCAAACGAGCCTCGACAACGGCGCCAACTGGATCGACATCGCGGTCCACGCCTTCACCACGGCCAGCTCGCGCAAGGTGTCGAGCGTGAGCCGGTTCGCGGCCAGGGCCGAGGCCGTCGCGACGGACGGGACGCTCGCGGATGATACCGAGCTCGACGGCGTGATCGGCGATCGCATCCGGGTCAAGTACATCTCGACGGGCACCTACGCGGGCAGCACGACGCTCAGCGTCCATGTCGTCACTGCCGGGGGGTAAGTCGTGGCAGTTGCAATGATCGTTACGACTGCCGGGTCCGCAGCCGCGAACTCCTACGCGAGTGCTGCGGAGGCGGATCAGTACGATGACAACCGACCTGCGGCATCCTCGTCCGATACTTGGGCGACCGCGACAGCAACTCAGAAGACAGAGGCGCTGCTATGGGCCACAAAGCTCATCGACCGCCTCGTGGAGTGGACCGGGAGCGCCGTCGATGCCACGCAGGCTCTGCAGTGGCCCCGAATCGGCATGGTCAAGCCGACCGGCTTCGAGCACGTCGGCGAGATGACGATCCCACAGGAACTCAAGGATGCAACCTCCGAGTACGCGCGCCAACTCATCGCCGATGCGACGCGGACCGACGACTACGAGGTCGAGTCCAAGGGGATCAAGAGCTTGCGTGCCGGGCCCGTGACGCTCGAGTTCTCCTCGACCGCGAGCGCGAAGGCGCTACCTGATGCGGTGCTGTACCTGCTGCCGCCGGATTGGGTTTCCTCAGTACGCGGGCGCGCAAGCTCGTTCCACCGATTGGTGAGGGCATAATGGGCCTCGATTCCCTGGTTCGCTCCGGCGTCTCTATCGCCAAGGGCGTGACGTCCGATCTACAGGACGCGATCACGCTTGCGCCGTGGACCGGTCAGGGCAACTACGGTGAGCCGACCTACGGCTCTGGCGTCTCCTACGACGCGCTCGTGGAGCACCGGCAGAAGCTTGTCACGGACTTCGATGGCAACGAGGTGCTCTCGACGACGACGGTAACGGTGCTCAAGCCGATCACGGCTACAGTCGCCACAGGCCGGCGCAACCCGGTCGATCCGCGCGACAAGCTCACGCTACCAGATGGCAACACGGCGCCGATCCTCGCGGAGCGTGGTCTGGTAGATCCAAGCACGAGCGCCCCGTACATGCACGAGATCCACGTGGGGGCGGCGTGATGCGCTACTTGTCGCCCATCTGGCCAGCCTCGAACACGTCGGCGAGTGCGGATAACTCCGCAGGCGTGATGGGGCGCCCCAGGCTCTCAGCGTACCGGCGTAGCACGTCCGCCAGCTCACGGCGCAGCATCCACAGCGCCACGTCGATCTCTGTGATCCAGATCTCGGCCCTGAGTCCTTCGGGGTTCTCATTCATGGCGGTGCGTCATGGTTGAAGGCTTCAAGCTCGAAGGCGTGGCCGGCGTGCTGGCGGTACTGGATCGCCTCGCCAAGAGTACACCGGGAGCGATTGGCGGCGGACTATTCCGCGAGGCCCAGCGCGTGGCAACCGCATCGCGGCACCTGACGCCCGTGGACACGGGTGCGTTGCGCGCTAGCCACGATGTGGACCGCCCCGAATACAGCGGACGGGACGTATCCGTGCGGATAAGCGTCGGGGGACCCGCCGCGAAATATGCGCTCTTCGTCCACGAGAATCTACAGGCGCGCCACCCGGTCGGGCAGGCGAAGTTCCTGGAGACGGCACTCAGCGAGGCCACGCCCGGTATGGCGCGGCGCATCGCCGATGACATCGAGCGGGGGATCGGCTGATGGCTGACGTGCTGACCGAAGTGGGCAGTTACCTCGCTACCGAGTTGTCGCTGACACAAGGCACAACGCTGTTCCTCGGCGTGCTACCGGCGACGCCTGATGCTTGCTTGGCGATCCAGGAGTATCCGGGTGAGCCTGGAGAGCGCAAGTTTGGCGCCGCCGGTCTGCGCTGGGAGTTCCCGCGCGTGCAGATCGTGTGCCGGGGTACGCCGGGCGACTACGCGACGCCGCGAGCGCAGGCAGCATCTGCCCATACGGCCATGGCCGCAATCGAGGCGCAGTCGCTATCGAGCACCGAGTACATCTTCGCCACGCCACTGTCGCCGCCAAACGGCGTGCTCGGCCAAGACGAAAACAACCGATGGCGCATTAGCTTCAACGTGCGCGTCCAGAAGGTGCCGTCGTGAACGATCACAAGATCGAATTAGTTGGCTGGTCCAAGGACCGTGACCCGCGCAAGATCGCCACCGACGGCTGTCCGGAGTGCGGTGCTCCACAGGCACGGCTCAAGGCAATGTTCCGGGGACGCTACTGCACTGTGTGCGGCTGGATGGAGGAGAAGACGTGAGCAAGCTCGACGGCTCCAAATGGCGGCTTCGGAAGACGCACCCGCGCCGGCCCGAGATGCCGCTGCAAGTGAGCGATAAGGCGGGCCGACAGATCGGCAAGCCTGGCGACACCTGCGACGGCATTCCACGTGACGTGCTCGCCTCGCTGATCCACAACGACTACGTCGAGCCAGTTGGCGATCTGGGTGCCGAGAGCCCGAAGCCTGCGCGCAAGAAGTCGAGCGCGAAGCGTAAGGAGAACTGACGATGGCCGTTGGGAAGTTCGGACCGGCAAGCGCGCTCATACTCGTCGATGGCTACGACCTGACCGCATCTAAGCCGGGCACGATGGATGTCTCTGATGAGGCCGTGACGATCGAGACCACAGGCCTCGGCGACAGCTTTCGTGAGCACACTCCCACTGGGCTCCGACAGGTCGAGATGTCATTAGCCGGCGCGCTATTCGATACGACTGCGAACCGATCCCACGATGCATTTTCAAGCTTCGTCCCCAGCACTCCACAAGCGACTGCGCGGGTGATCTGTCTCGGCTTCGCCGGCCAGACTATCGGCTCGCCATTCGTCGGTATGCAAGGTGCCTGGACGATGGATTACAAGGTACTCGTGGAGCAGAACGACCTCCAGCGTGTCAATGCGGACTACCAGATCACCGGGCAGAAGGATGATGGGATCATTCTCCAGGAACTCGAAGCTAAGACCGCGGATTGGAACACCGAGGCTGCAGAGAGCTTCGATTCGGTCGACGACCCAAAGCGGCTGACCATCCCGGTCACCTCGAACTCACAGGCGAACCCCACTGTGGTTACCACGCCGATCGCGCACGGGCTGACCACAGGCGACATTATCGTGATCTCTGGCGTTGCCGGCTCTTCGCCGGACATCAACGGGGAGCGAACGGTCACGGTCATTACCACGACCACGTTCTCGGTCCCGATCGACACGTCTCTGGGCACTGGCGGTACTGGCGGTACCTTCCGCCGCGCTGACTCTCAGGACGGTGGCGTGGGCTACCTGCAAGTTACGGCGGCATCGGGATTCACTAACTTCGTCGCCAAGATCCGGGACTCGCTGGACGACGTGACATTCGCCGATCTGATCACGTTCGCAGACAACGTGGTTGCGCCGTTCGCGGAACGTGTCACTGTCGCGGGCGAAGTCGATCGCTACCTCGGGGTTGACGGAAACGTCACCGGGATAGGCTCCATTACTGCATTCGTAGGATTCGCGAGAAACTGACGATCTAACGGATTGACCGTGTAGCTCGGAGCCGGCCGTACACCGGCTCGACGAGGCCCCGCCCAGGGCCGCGACACGGACAGGGGCGCGCAGGAGACAGGGCACCTGCCATCGCGAGCAATCGCGGCGGTCGGGTGTCCTTATTTCTTGCCGCCCTGAAACTTCAACCACGAGTAGACGCCCAACAGGGGCAGGAGGACGACATGGCGGCAGGAAAGTTCGGGCCGGCCTCAGTTACCGGCACGCTGGAGGATGCCCCGGGCGGAACGGCTCGGAGCTTCATCGGGTTCTTGACCGGCGGCCTCGAGATTGGTCACCGAGCCGAGACCGTCGAGACCACTGCGCTTGGGGATTCGTTCCGTGAGCATACCCCGACCGGCATCAAAGCCCACGACGATATCGCGCTCACGCTGATCTGGGACACGACCCTGATCACGGGGACGCATGCCGTGTTCGGCACAGTGGACGATGGCCCGCAGGACGACGGACGCGAGCTGGTAATCGTGATGGGCGACTCCAAGACCTACACGGTCGATGTCCGTCTCGTCCAGTACAAAGTAGTCGCGAGCCCGGACAACATCCAGATGGTGAATGTGATCCTGCGCCCGACTGGTGCCGGCGTCTGGAGCTGAGGATGAATGGGCAGGAGCGCTACCACGCGCCGGGACGGCTCTCGTGGTCTGGGCGTGAGTGCTCCTCGCCCCGGTAACCGTCTCACACTTCATCGACAAGGAGCACGTCAATGCTGGTCATCAACGAGCCGATCCGGCGCGAGATCCCGTATGAGCCGGGTGCGTATATCGACATTACGCGCCTGAGCTGGAAGCAGATGAAGTCGGCTCGGAAGCGGCAAGAGGCCGAGCAACGCGCAGTGATGCGCGAGTTGGGCGAAGAAGTGCTAAGAGTCGTCTTCGATGCCGGCGTCGATCGCAAAGACAAGGAACGCGCGCTCAACCAATTCAATTACCACGAGTCGCAGTTCGACACTGAGCTGCTGCTCGGCGCTGGCATTGTGGGCTGGAGCTATGACGCTCCCGTGAACGAGGACTCCATAGCGCAACTAGACGAGCGCACCGCGATTTGGATCAAGAGCGAGATCATCGCGTTGAATGCGCCGGATAGCGAGGAGGTGTCAAAAAACGACTGATCCGGCTGTACTGGGCGTTGGACGGGGACGGCCCGATTCCCGACGGCCTTACGATCAGCCGGCTATGCGAATCATTCCCGGGATGTACCCCGAGCCAGATGGTGCAGGAACTCGAGGAGCATACGAGTCTGGTGCTGGAAGTCATGGCAACAAGGAATGCCGAGTACTGGGTACTACTGGCGCGTCGGGCCAAGCGGGGCGATGAAGGAGCGATGAAGGAGCTCCAGGAAGCGCCGAAGCACCTGCTTCAGACGCTCAAGGAGATCGTAGTGGGGTTGCACGATGAGGTCCGCGAGGATGTCGAATGAACATCGGGACCATCATCGCGCTCCTGCGGTTGCGTGACGAACTAAGCCCAGCTCTTGCCGTCGCTGGCAGGAACATGGAGCAGGCCGGCCGGAAGATGCAGGACGCGGGCCGCGCGCTTCTGCCGCTATCCGCTGCCGTCGCCGGCGTGGGCGCCGCATCGCTGAAGATGTCGGTTGACTTCTCCGACGCGCTCCTGAAGATGGAGACGCTGGTCGGCATCAGCCGTGAGCAAGTGCAGGCGTGGCGCAGCGACATCCTGGCTCTCTCTGGCGAGACGGCGCGCGCCCCGGTCGAGCTGGCCGACGCGATGTTCTTCGTGACGTCGGCGGGTCTGCGCGGGCAGGTGGCCCTCGACGCGCTGAGGGCGAGCGCGCAGGCGGCGGCGCTCGGGCTAGGCGATACGGCCACGATCGCGGACGCAGTCACCTCCGCGATGAACGCCTACGGGCAGGCGAACCTGAGCGCCGAGCGCGCCACCAACATCCTGGCCTTGGCCGTGCGCGCCGGCAAGCTGGAAGCGTCCGCCCTGGCGCCCGTGATGGGCCGGTTGCTGCCTACGGCGTCCTCGCTCGGTATCGCGTTCGAAGACGTGGCCGGCTCGCTGGCTGTGATGAGCAGGACTGGTTTGAATGCCGCCGAGGCGAGCACGTCGCTGAATGCCATCATGTCGCTCCTCGCCAAGGGCGGCGGAAAAGAGGCGCAGGAGATCATGGGCGCGGTGGGCCTATCTATGGGCCGGCTCCGCGACATGGCAGCCAAGCCCGGCGGGCTGATCGAAGCGATGAGACTGCTCGCCGAGAGAACGAAGAACCTCGACGAGGAGGCGCTCGCAAAAGTCATCCCGAACATCCGCGCGTTCCGCGGCGTGATGAACGTCCTGGCGCAGGACGCTTCCGTCGTAGATGACGTCATGGGCCAGGTCGCCTCCGGCGTGGACGTGCTCGGCAAGGGCATGAAGCGACTCGCCGAGGAGCCGGGCTTCAAGTTCCGGCAGTTCCTCGCTCTCGCCAAGGTCCGGCTTATCGAACTGGGCGACGTGCTTGTACCGACATTTATAGCGGTGGTCGACATTGGCGGGGACCTGTTGGAGTTCGCCGGCCGGGCGATCGCGCTGTTCGCCGGCTTACCTGGACCCGTCCGGGGCGCTGGGATCGCGCTCGCCGGTATCGTTGCCGTGGCCGGGCCGGTGCTGCTGGTACTCGGAGCCATGGTCGCGTCGGCAGGAGCGATCGCTACGGCATTCGGTGCGGGCGGTATCTTCGCTGGGGCGCTAGGGGCGGCAGCCGGTGCGATCGGCTCGGTGCTCACGGTGCTGACCGGACCGCTCGGCCTGATCGCCTTGCTCACTGGGTTGCTTTTGTCGATCAAGCCGGTGCGCGAGGCGGTCTTCGACCTCGGTACCAAGGCGTTCGCTGCGGTCAAGGACGGGATCTCCAAGGTCCTGGACGTGGCTGGCGAGGTCCTGAACTTCCTGCGCGATGTCGGCTCCGTCATCGCGGACAAAGTCGTGGGCCGCATCCAGGACTTCGTAGGCTCGCTGACGGCCGTATGGAACTGGTGGAACGACCTGCTGGGCCTGGGCCCGCGAATCAGCAGCTGGTTCAACACCATCCTGTCCGGCGCGCAGGCGGCATCCGGAGCTCAGGGGGTCTTCTGGAAGTGGCTCAAGGACCTGACCGCGCAGGGCACTACTTGGGGCGACTCCGCGCTCCGGATGGCGGACATGGTCGGCAAGGCGACCGAGTCCACGCTCGGCGCCGCAGCTGCGGCCCGAGAGCAAGCCACTGCCGTGAGGGACGCGAACGCGCAGCTCGATGCGATGTCTGCTGCCGGCGAGGAAGTAGGCTTCCGGTTCAAGTCCGTGGACGGTGTGATGACCAAGTACAGCATCGGCCTGATGAACGCACGCCTCATCACGCGCGACCTGGCCGACGACCTCGACCCGGACCTGTCGGGCTCGGCGGGCACGGCTGCCGGTGCGGTCAAGGCCCTGGACGTCGCCGGCAAGGATCTCACCGATACGATCCGCAACTCCCGCACCGCGTTCTTCGGCTACGGCGATTCCGTTATGGGCGGGATCACGGAGCCGTTCGCTGAGGCGACTACCACCGTTATCGCGGGGCTGGCGCCGATCGACAAGTGGGGCAAGATCCTGGGGGCGAGCGCGCCGATGATGAGCGCGGCCGGGCTGTCCGCAGACGAGTACGCGCAGGCCATGAAGCGGCTCGGCCTTGAACTCGAGGACACGACCAAGGAAGGCAACGGCTTCCTGGACCAGCTGCGCATGGCCATAGGCAGCCTCGACGGGTTCCTCGATACATTTGAGGGTGTCTTTGGAATCCGGTTGCCGAAGGCGGTTCGGGGTTTCGCTGACGCCGCGGAGCTGGCGCTCAAGGGCGATCTTCAGGGGGCGCTTGGGGTGGCAGCCACTGCGGTCGGTAGCTTCTCGAAGATCGGCCAGGCCGCCCTCAATGGGTTTGCGTCATTCCTCAAAGGTGACTTCGTCGGCGCGATCCTGAGCGGCGTCAGTGCTGTTGTGGGCATCTTCAAGGGATTGTTCGGCAAGTCCACGGCAAAGAGCGTGATGAAGGGGTTCGGGATCGACCTGGGCGACGCGCTCCTGGACGAAATCCAGAAGCTCGGTGAGTCGCGCTTCGGCCGTGACTTCCAGGCCGCGTTCCGGTTCCTGCTCGACAAGGCGATCGACGCTGGGGTGGAATCCATAGGTGAGTTGCGCCGGTTCGCCACCGAGTTCCGCAACATCCTTGCCGACGTCGAGCGCGGCACGTTCTCTGCCGCCGAGGGGATCGACACGATGATGCGCGCCATCGGCCCGCTCCTGGACGAGGTAGACCGCTTCGGCGACGCGACTGCGTTCGTGCAGGTGGCAGAGACGATCCAGGCCGTGCTCGACGGGGTACGTCTGGGCGCTTTCTCGGCGGCCGAAGCGAACGACTTGCTTGATGCGAGCTTCGAGCGCCTCGTGGAATCCTCAAAGCAGTTCGGCGACGCCGGCGCGGAGGCGATCCGCAACATCGTGTTGCAGTCGCGCGAGGCGGCCGGAGCTTTCCAGGCGATCGAGGACTTCATCGTCGATAAGACGCAGACCATTGTCGATGCGCTCGACTCCGTGCTGGCGCGCATCGAGAAGCGACTCCAGAAGGTCGCAGACTCGATCTTGGTGACGCCAGAAATTGATTCCGATCAACTCACGATCGGGGCGCGCGCAATGAACGAGATGCGATTCGCTGCCGATGCTCTTG
>Ga0210043_1001257_pt1 | contig 22224 bp, 23 predicted proteins | sample CryGeymet201501t_FD_183990 | JGI IMG/M metagenome (GOLD analysis project Ga0210043, IMG submission 183990) | Groundwater microbial communities from Crystal Geyser aquifers in Utah, USA - Crystal Geyser metaG 2015-01t (SPAdes) (version 2) | ecosystem: Environmental > Aquatic > Deep subsurface >... | reverse complement strand
TGCAAGTTGCAAAGGAGCAACTATCGCATGGTCACCTCGGTCGATTCGGCATGGCCGCCGGTCAGGTCGTCGTGCCGTCGCCCACCGTGGCGAGGCCGCGCGAGTGATCACCATAAAACAAACTCTCATTTTCTTTCGCCGCGTTTTGCGGCGAAAAGTTCATCGGGTCGGTCATCTTTTTTCTCCCGTTGAGCCCAGCGCCAACAACGACGCTGTGTAAAACCCAACATTGATATAATAGCATATAGCATCACTAATGTCAAGCTTTTTAGGGTGGGTAATATGAGTTGTACACAAAAAGGGCGGAAAAACTTTGTTTTTCCGCCCTTAATCTATGTTAAAATACCCACATGCCACTAGATATCCTCATTGAAGGACTGCTTTTTTATAAAGCTTCTCCGATCAAAAAATCATCACTACTCAAGCAATTTTCGGTAGAGCCAGATGGTTTGGCTCTGGCTCTTAGTAAATTGTCTACCAGATTAGAGTCGGGCGCATTACGTCTGATTGACACTGATTCAGAAATTCAATTAGTCACCGCGCCCGACATGGCTCCATTTATTGATGAGATGCAAAAAGCTGATATAAAAAATGACATCGGTAAGGCCGGAGCAGAAACATTGGCAATTATTCTCTACCAAAAATCAATCACCCGTGCCGAAATAGACCGCATCCGGGGAGTAAATTCTTCATTTATTTTGCGTAATTTAATGATTAGAGGATTAGTTGAGCGCACCCCAACCAAAACTGGGCATGGTTTTGCTTTTTCTATTACGCCAGCTTTGCTGTCTCAGTTAGGTATTACCAATGCCCAAAATTTAACTGATTTTTCCCGTATCACTGATGCCCTAGAAACTTTTGTACATGATTCAGAAATAGCTAACGAAGCCAATCTATGATAGACGATGAATTTTTTATATCAGACCCGTTGGATAAAATCACGCCATCTCAACGTTTTCCAGTGATAACCCAACTGTCACTTTTAGGGTTAGTTTTTGTAATTATTTTTATAGGTATCATTCCTCGCATTTTTTCAAAAAATGTTACTGGGGCTGATACCTGGGTTGACTCGCCGGCACCAATTTCTGATAGCACCACCTTAAATACTACTAACGTCATAAACCTAGGAGATATAAATATTAATGCTAAGTCGGCTTATGTCTATGATGTCCGCGCGAAGAGAGCTCTTTATAATAAAAATGCTGATACTGTATTACCACTTGCTTCCATTACAAAACTAATGACAGTTTTAATTGCTGACGAGCTGGTCCAAGGAAACACCATTGTACTTATTCCTAAAGATGCTGTGTTACAAGATGGTGCTAGTGGACTAAGTGAAGGGGAGAGGATTTCTGCTCAATCCTTAACTGATTACGCGATAATGGCTTCTTCTAATGATGCAGCTTTTGCCTTGGGAGCGGCCGTGGGCGCTGTCATCGGCGGAAACAACCCGAATATGACGTTTGTCAACAGTATGAATTTACGAGCAACTGAATTAGGGTTAGCTAGTTTAAAGTTTTACAACCCAACCGGTCTCGATATATCAACCACTGAGGCGGGAGCATATGGCTCGGCGCGTGATATCTCTTTTTTACTGAAGTACATATTAGAAAGCCACCCAGACTTACTTTATTCCACTACAATTACCAATACAAAAATTTATAATTCAGACGGTGCTTTTCATGAAGCTGAGAACACTGATCCAATTATTAATAAAATTCCCAATCTTCTAGCTTCCAAAACTGGTTACACAGATTTGGCAGGTGGTAATCTAACAGTAGCTTTTGATACTGGTTTTGACCGACCGATTATTATCACCGTGCTCGGCTCAACTTATTCAGGAAGATTTACTGACGTCATGACTCTAGTTGATGCCATCAATATCGCACTTACCAATCCTAAATAATTTTATTATGGAATCACCTATTATAAAAATTCTTATCCCAGCCATTATTGCTTTTACAGTTGGTATTTTAATTACACCAATTTTAACCCATTACCTTTACAAATATAAAGTCTGGAAAAAACAAAGTGGAAAAATAGCTCTGGACGGTAGGATAGCCACTGAATTCAACAGACTCAAAGGGGAAGGGGAACTGAAAACACCTCGGATGGGCGGAATTGTAATCTGGGGAAGTGTCATAATTACCTTAGTAGTTCTTTATGGTACCTCGATAATCTGGCCAACTGATTTGTTTGGTAGTTTATTTTTTCTTAGTAGATCACAAACCTGGATTCCACTGGCAGTCTTAATAATTGGCGCAACTATTGGATTACTTAACGATTATTATGATGTTGTTCACGGTGGTCGTGGTCTACGACTTTCAATTCGATTAGGTATTATTACTTTACTGGCTGGTTTGATTGGTTGGTGGTTTTATGCCAAGCTCGGTGTTGACCAAATTGGTGTTCCTTTTCATGCACCAGTTGAGGTTGGTTGGTTTATTATTCCTTTCTTTATTTTGCTTTCTATTGCTTTATATGCCAGTGGGGTGATTGATGGCATTGATGGATTATCTGGTGGGGTTTTTACAGCTATCTTTCTCTCTTATGCTGGAGTGGCCTTTATTCAGTCACAATATGACATTGCCGCCCTTTGCGCTACTATTAGTGGCGGTATTTTGGCTTTTCTTTGGTTTAATATTCCACCAGCGCGTTTTTGGATGACCGAAACTGGTTCGATGGCCTTGACTCTGACTTTAGCTGTAATAGTTTTGATGACCGATCAACTCGGTGATGGCTACGGCATTGCCCTGCTACCAATTATTGGTTTGCCACTGGTGGCCACGGTCTTATCTAATATAATTCAAGTCTTATATAAAAGGAAAACTGGGCGAAAATTTTTTCGCATTGCACCCCTCCATCACCATTTTGAAGCTATCGGCTGGCCGTCAACAAAAGTTACTATGCGTTATTGGATAATTAGTATTGTTTGTGCAATTCTGGGATTGGCACTGGCAACAATTTTTTAGATTTTTATGCGGGTAAAATCAATTGATAAGGTTTTGTTATTCTTGGTTATTATTTTGGTAACATTTGGGTTTTTGATTTTCTCCTCTGCTTCACTAGGTCTTTTATCCCGTGACGGGGCTAATTTTTCTAGCGTTGCCTTTAATCAATTTTTGTTTGGAATAATCGGTGGTAGTACAGCCATGTTTATGATGAGTAATATTTACTATCGTCATTTGCGACGATTTGCCTTTTATATATTTATTGCTTCACTGGTTTTAACTTCACTGGTTTTTATTCCTGGTCTTGGTGTCAGTCATGGAGGGGCAACGCGCTGGATTGATATCGGTAGTTCTTCTTTCCAATTCCAACCAGCAGAAATACTAAAATTAGGTTTTATTATTTACATGGCTACTTGGTTGTCCGGCATGCAACAATATATTAAAAACTTCGCATCGGGAACATTGCCCTTTATCGGCATTGTCGGAATGGTTGGTGTTATTATGCTCAAACAGCCAGACACTGACACCTTTTTGATTATGGCAGTAGCCGGTACAGCAATGTTTCTTACTGCGGGCGGGCGTTGGCGAGACGTATTTGCAATGGGAATTTTAGCCATTCTGCTCTTGGTGACTATTGCATTTATGAGACCGTACATCATGGACCGAATGACAACCTTTCTACACCCTGAAAAAGACCCTCAGGGCAGTAGTTATCAAATTCAACAGTCATTAATTGCGGTTGGGTCGGGCGGAATTGCCGGTAGGGGATTTGGACAAAGTATCCAAAAATTTGAATACTTACCCGAACCAATCGGTGATTCAATTTTTGCAGTTTACGCTGAGGAATTCGGTTTTATAGGTGGCATCTTTTTAATTTTACTTTTTTTAGGATTTACTTTTCGTGGTTATAAAATAGCTACTCGCGCCAACGATATGTTTGGTACTTTATTGGTGGTTGGTTTTATGACTTTAATCGCCTGCCAAGCATTCTTAAATATTGGCGCTATGTTGGGTGTAGCACCACTTTCTGGATTGCCACTACCTTTCATTAGCCATGGCGGAACCGCTCTACTGACTACACTGACCATGATTGGTATTGTGCTAAATGTGTCGAAATATCAAAAAAAGAACCCGCGCGCATGATACACTTTAATTAATTATGAAAATTGCTTTTGTCGGTGGGGGATCAGGCGGTCATTTTTACCCTCTTATAGCTACGGCTGAGGTATTAAATCAAATGCCGGAAAAACCGGAGTTGTATTACTTTGGCCCCAATCCATACAATAAGGACGAACTAAAGGACAATAATATTAAACATATTTATTGCCCAGCCGGAAAATTGCGCCGATATTTTTCATGGCAAAACTTTCTAGATATTTTTAAAACCTTAGGCGGATTATTAACTGCTTTTTATAAACTCTATATTATTTATCCGGACGTTATATTTAGCAAAGGAGGTTATACCAGTGTACCAATTCTTTTGATGGCGCGTTTCTATCGCATCCCAGTTGTTATTCATGAAAGTGATAGTAGACCTGGTCGAGCGAATTTACTAGCTCGTAAATTTGCCCGCTACATAGGTATTGCCTATGATGAAGTAGCAACTTATTTTCCAGAAGATAAAACCGCCTTAGTTGGTATACCTATTAGGAAAGTTATTGCAAAAATAAATTCTGACCCATTTACTATATTGGGCATTCCAAATGATAAACCCCTGATTTACGTAACTGGCGGCTCACTTGGTGCGGAACGAATTAATTCTTTGATACTATTAAGTTTAAATGAACTTTTACCTGACTATCGAGTATTTCATCAAACTGGTCCACAACAAGAGAAAGTGGTGACTGAAACCGCTCAATCATTAGTTACTAATAAGAAATTATTAGAAAATTACTATGTTAAGGGTACCCTATCGGCTGATATGGTAGGGGCACTACTTGACGCAGCCACTATTGTTATTTCTCGTGCTGGCAGTACCACCATCTTTGAAATCGCTCTCCACGCCATACCAGCAATTATTATTCCCATCCCAGAAGAAGTTAGCCATGATCAAAAAACTAATGCCTACGCCTATGCTAGAACTGGCGCTGCCAGCGTATTAGAAGAGGGTAATCTAACCACAAATTTGCTCACTTCGGAAATTCGGTCTATTATAAATGACCCGGCAAAGTACACAGCAATGCAAACAGCAGCTAAAAACTTTAGCTCACCACAAGCCTCCACCAAAATTGCTGAAGTACTAATTTCTATCGGGCTAGAACATGAATAATAATTTTAAAAATACAAAAAAAGTGGTCACTCGCTTTGCACCATCACCAACGGGTTTTTTGCATATAGGTGGTGTTCGTACGGCCTTATTTGCCTTTTTGTATGCCAGAAAATACCACGGCAAATTTATTTTACGGATTGAAGACACTGACAGGGAGAGGGAGGTAGAAGGTTCAGTCGAACACATTAAAACCGCCTTGTCTTGGCTGGGTATCAATTGGGATTATGGACCAGATAGACCAGGTCCGTTTGGATCATGTGTACAATCAGAGCGTTTACCTATTTATAAAAAGTATGCAGAACAGTTAATTAAGAAAGGGTTGGCTTATCCAGACCCATACACAACAGAAGAAATTGCCGATTTCAAACAACAGGCTGAGATTGAAAAGAAACCATTTTTGTATCGTGAACACCGACCCAACACATTTGATGTCTGGGATGGTACCAGACCATTACGTCTCAAGGTAACTGAAGTGAAAAGGTATACCTGGCACGATGCCGCCCGAGGTGAATTAACTGCTGGCGAGAGTGCCCTCGATGACGTCATCTTAATCAAAAGTGATGGCTACCCAACCTACAACTTCGCTCATATTATTGATGATTTTGAAATGGGTGTTACTCACATCATGCGCGCGGACGAGTTTATTTCTAGTATGCCGAAATTTTTGAGTATCTACGATGCTTTAGGAATTACCTATCCAGTATTTGCCACCCTACCACCCATTCTTCGCGATGATCGGACTAAAAAACTTGGTAAAAGGGATGGTGCTAAGGATATCCTTGATTACCGTAATGACGGCTTCTTGCCAGAAACAATGATAAACTTTCTCGCCTTAATTGGCTGGAATCCGGGAACAGAACAGGAGATATTTTCAGCTGATGAGTTGATTCATGCATTTTCGTTGGATAAAATCCAGCATGCCGGAGCTGCCTTCAATGAGGAAAAGCTCCGTTGGATGAATAAACAACATCTGATGAAGCTTTCTGATAGTGACTTCATTTCTTATATTTCCGAATCACTACCAGAGGATGTATCGAAAAAGATTGTCTTCGTGCCAAACATACTTGAAAAATTACTACCTACATTAAGAGAAAGGGTTGAATTACGATTACAGTTTATTGAGGATTTTAGGGCAGGAGAGTATGATTATGCTTTTGAAACACCAAAATACGAAACTTCAATCCTAAAGTGGAAAAATGACACAGATATAAAAGAAACTGCCCCACGCCTAATTGAGGCCGAGAAACTACTTCAAGAAGCTGATTTTTCTTCAGTTGAGACAATAAAAGCTGCTTTATGGCCCTATGCTGAGACAGTGGGGAAGGGTGAGCTACTCTGGCCTCTACGGGTGGCTCTTTCAGGCAAGGAGCAGTCACCAGACCCATTTACCATTGCTTATATTATTGGACAGGGTGAAACTCTAGCCAGGATTAAAACTGGTTATGGTAAAATATCAGGTAATGTCACTTAAATTAATTACCGCCTTCTGCTTTGGTGCACTTTTTATTCCCGTACTTTGGTGGGGAAGTAATTTTGCTCTTGCCCAAAATCAGGTTGAACAACTTCAGACTGAGATTAAACAGCGTAATGACCGATTGTTAGAAATTCAAAAGGAAATAGCTAAATATGAAATTGCTCTAACTCAGGTTGGATCGGAAAAAAAGACCTTACAAAATGCCATCAATAAACTTGAATTGGAAAGGAAGAAAATTCAAGCGGATATTAGCTATACAAATCAATCCATCAGTTCTACTGATTTACAACTAAGTAAATTGACTTTAGAAATTTCCAAAACAGAAAACGACATCATCACCAACAAAGAAGCAATTAGTGAGATAGTACGTGAATTGAATCAATCAGGAGATATTTCTCTACTTGAGACACTTTTAACCTATAAACGCCTTTCTGAGTTTTGGAGTTCTTTGGAATCTTTGAATAGCGTGCGGGATAGCATGTCTACTAAAGTTCGAGACTTAATCACTTTGCAAGCTGAATTAGAAGATAAACAAATAACTACTAATAAACAGCGAGGACAGTTAGTTGAGCTCAAAAACCAATATAGTGATCAAAATAAAGTGTTGACTAACAACAAGGCCGAGCAAGCCAGTTTATTGGCGGTCACAAAGGATAAAGAATCAAATTATCAACGAATTCTTCGAGAACAAAAAGACGCCAAGGATGCTTTGGAAAGAGAAGTACGCGATTTTGAGGCAAAACTACAATTTATTCTTGACCCTAACACCATTCCGTCATCTGGAACGGCAGTTTTCGCTTGGCCACTAAGTAACATTATTATTACCCAATTATTTGGCGGTACCGAATTTGCCAAGCGCAATGCCAGTGTTTATGGTGGCCGTGCCTACCATCCCGGAATCGATATTGGTACCCCAAGTGGTTCAAAGATTTTTGCGCCGCTGGCTGGTACAGTCAGAGCCACTGGAAATACTGACGCTGTGCCCGGTTGTTACTCTTGGGGTAAATGGACACTTCTAGACCATTTTAATGGTCTTAGTACCTTATATGCCCACCAGAGCGTGATTAGTGTTGTACCGGGGCAACACGTAGAAACTGGAGAAGTTATAGGATATTCCGGTAACACTGGTTATAGCACCGGTCCGCACCTACACTTTACCGTTTATGCCAAGAGCGGAGTGACCATTAGACGCTTCAACGAAATTAAAGCCGTGACCGGTTGTGGATCAGCCACTACACCAGTAGCCGCCACCGATGCCTATCTTGACCCGATGCTATATTTGCCTTCCTCTGGATTTAGCACTAGATTGTAAGGTTATGAAGAATATAAAACTTAAAATGGCCACAAAAGAACAAAAAAAGAAATTTGTTTATGCAAGAAAAGCCATAGTAATAAGTGGGGAAACATTAGTTGAGAAAGACGCAGTGGGTATTGTTGTAAATAGTAATCCACCTAAATCTGAAATTTTTTTTGTCAGAGCCTGGATAAATTTATTTTTGGATTCAGCTGAATTTAAATCATTTGACGTATCTAAAACTGGTGATCAATTTCCGAAAAAAATTTGTAACATCTGTCACCGTCTGATGAAAACAGATAATTTTGATAAAAATCAAAATGGTATAAACAATCGAAGTGTCCGCAGACCATCTTGTCACGATTGCAGAAAAGAACTTGATGGTGTAAAAATGTCCAATGAAACGAGACAAAAATGGAACAAGACAAAACCAATTAATATACCGTATGAATGTCCAATTTGTTGCAAGCGAACAATAGCTGGAATAACCAGTAAGGTGGTCCTCGACCATAATCATAAAAATGGACAGGCGAGAGGATGGGTTTGTGACAGTTGCAATACTGGTATAGGGAGATTTAAAGATAACCAAGAACTAATCAAGCGTGCAATTAAACACATTTCTTAAAGTGAAAGCCGTTTTTTTGCTAGTTCAACATACTCTACAGATATATCACAACCGATAAAATTACGTTTATTATTTTTAGCCATTTTACAAGTCGTACCCGAACCGCACATCGGGTCAAAGACGACATCGCCTTCATTACTCCACGATAAAATATGGTCTTCAGCTAGCTTTTCAGGGAAAATAGCTGGGTGTTCAAATGCTAACCGGTCAGTCGTAGAGCCACCATAACCAACAGCATAATCCCAAATGTTAGTCATAGTTTTCTCTGGTTTTAATTCTTTTAGTATTTTCTTATTTACACCGTCTGCTCCTTTATTATGAGGGAGCATCTCCTTGCCTTGGCGAACTGTTTTTGTCTTCAAGGCATTAAATGTCTTAGGTGTCCCTTTACTGAGAATAAACATAAATTCAAAGCAATTAGTATAGGCATTAGAACGCATAAACGGCGTGTTCTTTTTTCTATAAATCATGATGTCATGCATATTAAAACCAACCGTCTGAAAAAATAATGCCTGTTTAAAACTAGTGAGAGTTTTATTGCCTTTTTTAATTTTGTCACCAACCACCCAAACAACTATGCCACCCTTTTTAATGACTCGGAACATTTCCTTGGCTATATTTTCAAAATCAAAACTATAACCCTTATAATCACGAAGTTCATCATAAGGTGGGGAAGTAACAATTAAATCAACGGAATTTTCATCCAGTGACTTCATAAATGTTACACAGTCAGCTCTATGAATAGAGTTAACTTTATTTTTACTGTTTGAATTTTTCTCATTTTTTTCTATATTTCTAAAAGTTGAAATGACTTTCCCTTGAATTATAATTTCCTTCACAAAAATAGGTTTTAGCTTAGGATTTGCTGGTTGCAATCTTATTCGATTCTTTTCTTTATAGATTTTCTTTAATGTCACTTCATTATTGTTTATCAAAGCAACCGCCACCTCGCCATCTTCAACTGTACTTTGTTCACGAATTACCACTGTATCACCATCAAATATCCCTTCGTCAATCATACTGTCACCCTTAACACCGAGGGCAAATAAATTACCGGTAGTTCCTAAACTACTAGAAATTGAAATAGTTTCATATTCCTCAACAGCTTCAATAGGGACTCCGGCCGCTATATATCCTCTAAACGGTATACGGATAATGGTATCACTCTTGCCAATCTCAACTGACCGCGCTGCATTTTTTTCATGAGACACATAACCCTTATCATGTAACATTTTAATATAATGGTTAACAGTCGAAACGGATGATAACTTAAGATATTTACGCATCTCATTATGAGTTGGGCTAATACCATTTTTTGAAGTAAAGGTCTCTATGAAATCCAATACCTTTTTTTGTTTTTTGGTTAACATAACATTTATCTAAATATCTAAATATTTTCTACTTCATATATACTAGAACAAAACTAGAAAATAGTTTTTTACTTATCCACAGAAATTCTATACACAACGTTATGGTTGAATAGTTGATCTAACTTTAGAATTTCTCTTATATTAAGTGCTTTCTTAACAAGCTACTTATTAAACACATCTGAGTGCGCGGTAGTGGGGGACGGCGGTAATGATTTGGAACTTTTTAGAATTACTGATCACGGCATAACGTTTGCTGACTCAAGTGACACTATAAAGCAATCGGCTCTATATACCATTACGACCCTAAAAGATCTAGAAACCTTTTTTATGATCACTGATAAAAATAATCAGTCAAATCTAACTATCATTAATGATAGTTAGATATTTTTCCTTTCAAAACAGGAAATTATCTTTAACAACAAATTAAAGATTGTACAATATTCAAATATTTGGTGATGATAGTAATAAGTGGGGAAGTAAACTACCTTACCGTAATCTACAGGAGGCGCATTTGCCATAATTAAAGTCAAGTTAATAATTCACTCAACAAACTAAGACACTATCAGGGACACTCGTTAACTTTTCCGATAATCGTGATAGTTTTTAAGAGAAAAATGAATTAGTCAGTTATTTTATTAACAAAGTCAGGAAATATTTTACAAATTTTTAAGTTAAAAAAAACATAAAAAGTATCTTGTGACATTTAGTATGATAATGTGATCATTAAAAGGTGGTGACTTTTTTGTAATTCACCTTCCACATAACTTCAGAGGATATAACATACGTCTTAGTGCACACCGAAGGCCTCTTAATCGATTTTAGAGGCACAAATACCCTTCATATTGTATGAATAATTAGCAATGATAAAATTTTGTTTTTTGCGGTCAATAAATCGAAAAACTTGATAATTAACTCATTTCATAAAGAATGAATTGAATAAGGCAAAATAACAACCTAGTTGATAGAGTTATCCAGGAAAGCACACTAATGCATTAGCGTTAGCCATTAAAGACAACTTAATCAATTGCTAATTAGGTTCAATAGCCTGAATAACCCTGATTAAGGGGAAGTGCCTCATGTTGTATTATGGTTATTTTATATACATAACTGAGTATTAGAGTTATTATACTCAGTTAATAAACACTTAGAAAGGACTCTCGCCTACTGTCGTGTTGTATACTTTAATCAAACATTCAAACATGAACCACTTACCTTCAATTGATGATTTTTTGCTTCACATTCAAGCGAATAATTATTCGCTTGAAACTCTTTACAACTACGAGCGTGACCTCGATACCTTTGCCCATTTTTTGCAAACGGAAATGCGAAATCTTTCTTTTGATAAAGTCACTAAAAAAACTATTGAGCAATACAAGGCCTACCTTAACTCCCCCACTCGCAAGACATCTAGTGGAGCGGAGTCTGATATAAAATTAAAAAGCGGGTCTATTAATCGTCATCTTACTTCCCTTCGTCGTTACTTATCTTACTTACTTGATATGGACGAGTTCGTTCCCGTACCACCCCAGGCCATAAAACTACTCCGCATGGGCAAACAGCATGGTCAAGTGGCAGAACTACAAGAAATCATCAAACTAATTGAATGCCCTACTGCCATCGAGAAAGACAACTTCGTCAAAATGCGTAATCGCGCCATGCTTGAAACTCTATTCGCTAGCGGTATGCGTATTTCAGAACTTATCTCTCTTAAAATAACTCAGCTTGATCATTCTGGAAAAATCTTTGTCGAAGGTAAAGGTCGGAAGCGTCGTTTTATTTATTTGACTACTCGGGCCGAAGGTCACATCCGTGAATATCTAAAAATCCGTGACGACGATAATCCCTACATATTTATTGCGGAACGTGGGCTCAATGTCAGCAACAAGAAAAAACATATTTCCCCCAATTACCTCCAAATGAAAATAAAGTGGTATCGGGAATACCTCGGCATGAGTATTAAGACGAGCGCTCACAGTCTCCGTCATGGCTTTGCTACCTACCTCGCAGAATCAGGTGCCAACCCAGCCGCAATCCAAGTACTCCTAGGTCACGAGTCACTTGAAACGACTACCAGATACGTTCACGCCTCAGACCGTTATGCCGAAGATACTCACCATAAATTTCATCCCTTAAAAGAGTAATTATGGAAGTTTTAATTAGTAGTGCCTTTAAACAAAAAACCACACCCCACAAAGGGTGTGATTTTTTGTTTAACCAAGGTGGAGATTTAGATATTCATCGCGAGCGTTTTACTCCAACAAGAAGCTGACGCATTCCATGGTTTAGTACCCTGTGTCTCGTAGAGGTGACGGGCATAAGCCATGTTACTGTAAAGATCGTCAAGGTTAAGTCCCATCGTAGCCGCTTCATTCGCGTGATACCGTTTGTTAATTTGCATAACACCGGTATCAGCACTATCAACGCGGCCTTGGAGAATCGAACCATCCGGCAATGTCTGACGAAAGGCAGATTCACATCTGGCAATCTGGATTAAAACCGGCACATCTTTAAAGTAACTTCGGACGAGTGCTTCAGTATTTTCTACCGTAGCTGTCTTTACTGTAACTTCAATTGGTGTGGTTGTAATCTGTCCGTACGCTGCGCTTTCTGGCACTGAATAAACATTAGTGGCGGCCAACATAGCGAGGATAACAGTGGATATAATAAGCCAATGGTCTTAAGTTATAAATACCAGCTGTCCCTGGTAACCGCAGAATCATATCATGACTTTACGAATATTTATATAATAGCATATATTGGACATATTGTCAATGTTGTGCACCACTAAAATTACGGTAATAGGTACAAAATATGGCTCAAAAAGCCATATTTTGTACTTGTTACATTGACAATTTATCCATTATGTTGCTTGGAAATGTTGTTGAGCCAAAGCCATAGCACCATATAATCCTGCTTCGTCGCCTAATTTTGCTAAAGTGATAAACGGACTAGAAACCACATTATCAAGCACAGCCACAGTCTCCTTTCTCACCACATCAATCGGAATATTAGGGTTTCCAGTCATCATTGAACCACCTAAAATAATAATTTCTGGAGACCAATACAAAATGGTGTTGCGTAGACCTTGAGCCAAATATCCTGCCAACTCATCCCAGACAACATCATCTTGAGGAATGTCATAGGGCTTAACTCCCATTCGCTGCTCCACTGCCCTGCCTGAGACTAAGTTTTCAAGCGTGGGTGTGATATCATCACCAAGAATGGTTCGATCAATATCCAAGACCTGATGACCAGGTTCAAAGCCCTCACTCGAGGCATCAATTGATTGATTGGTAATTTTGGCGCCACCAACACCTGTACTAATACTGTGATAAGCCACCAAATCAACCCCCTGCCCTGCCCCAAAGCAAGTCTCTCCTAAACCTGCCAAAGCGGTGTCATTTTCTAAAATTACCCCGGACTTTAAATTTTTTCTCAACTCGCCTTGAAGGTCAAAACCTATCCACGAAGACAAAATGGCATCATGTTCCAATCCGGTCTTTTCTTCATTGAGTACTCCTCTAATACCGCCAACCACGCCTTCAATATCGTCATTTTTTATAAAAGCATGAACAAAGTCGGTAATCTTTTCAACTAACTTCTCTGGTTTGCTAGCAGTAGCAAATGTATCTGAGTGAGTAAAAGATTTCAAATCATCACTCAAAGCCACTCGGGATTTTGTACCACCAATATCAAACAAAACATAAGTCATAGGAAAAAATATTAAAACTGATTAATCTTAGAACAGTCAACGTTCTTGATAATATATTTTTCCACCTCATCAACCGAATCAAAAACCTTGAAAAGATCTAAGTCTTCTTTGTTGATGACCTTATATTTATTGAGTAAGTCCTTTTCAAACCATGCTATTAATGGATTCCAAAATTCACTACCAATCAAGACCACTGGCAACGGATCAATTTTTTTAGTTTGAATCAAAGTGATAATTTCAAAAAACTCATCTAAGGTACCAAAACCGCCAGGGAAATAAACGTAGGCCTCAGAGGCAAAAGTAAGCATTACTTTGCGGGCAAAAAAGAAATTAAAATTAAGAGATTGTGTAGTGTAAGGATTTGGTTTTTGTTCAAATGGCAATTCAATGTTAAGGCCAATTGATTTACCACCGACTTTAAATGCGCCCACGTTAGATGCCTCCATTATACCCGGACCTCCACCAGAAATAATTGAAAAACCCTTCCTTGCGAGTTTGGCTGCTAGTTCTTCAGCCATTTTATAGTATTTGTCACCCGGCTCTGTTCGGGCACTTCCCCAAAAAGTAACCGAGAGTCCTTGATTGCGTAGTAATTCAAAACCACTGACAAACTCCGACATGATGCGGAAAACTCGCCATGACTGAATCGCATCACCATTGGAACCATCCGGATCAAGCAAATCACTCACAATTCTACACTGAGCATGGTTTTTTTCTGCCTTCTTGGCGGCTCGCTTTTTACCACTTAAAAAATTCGGTACCATATAAATAATATTGTATCATCTTATACTGACCAAGGGATTTTATAGGAAGAAAACTCGGGGAGAAGTGGTTTGTTATAAAGTAGACGACTGATAACCTCAGTATGACTAAGGGCTCCAGTAAGTGCATTATGAGGTTGTGGTTCTTCCGGAATACCGCAGTAAATCAGAATTGCATCAAGGTCAAGCGCACTGCGTTTATGCTCCGCGTCAATCGGTGGGTTAATCCCTTGCTTTACCATGTGCATATAACACATGGTATGGGTATCAAGTGTGCGATAAGCCAGAGTCCAATTTAATCCGGCTCGTCCCACCGCTGCTCGCAACATATCTCTATCGAAGGATACATTCTGTCCAGCTAGAGTGCGGTTGGAAAGATATTCAATCCATTCCAGGAATTGGGTAATTAGTTCTGCTTCGGACATCTTGTTTGGATCTGTGATTTGTTCTCTAGTAAAACCATTAACGGAGAGCGCCTCATCCATAATATGTGCATCATCCCAAATTTTGCATTCGCCATAGAAACGCCTCTCCGGATTATCTAAATCAACTGCCCCGATAGACACTATGGAGTGCTTTTCATAATTAGTGCCAGATGCTTCAATGTCAAGAATTAGCATAATTAATATATTAACATATTATAAATAGTAGTTTTTGCCTAAAAAAGTCAGTTAAGCAATCATTACTATTATTAGGTACAATACTGGCATGAAAGCACAAATTGAAAAAACTTGGAAAACGATGCTGACAACCGAATTTGAGCAGAAATATTTTCTTACTCTTACTGAAAAGGTTCGAAAAGCTTATCTGACCAGTGTCGTCTATCCCCCACCAAAACTTATCTTTAACGCTTTTGAACATTGTCATTTCAATAATATAAAGGTGGTCATAATCGGACAAGATCCCTATCATGGGCTTGGACAGGCACACGGCTTGGCTTTCTCAGTTCCCGAGAGTGTAAAGACACCACCATCACTTTTAAATATTTACAAGGAAATTAGAAATGACTTGGGTATTGACGTACCAGCAGATGGCAATCTGGAGCGATGGGCTAATCAGGGAGTTTTATTATTAAATGCTACGCTAACAGTAGAGGCGAATTTGGCCGGTTCACATCAAGGTTGGGGGTGGGAGAAATTTACTGACGCGGTAATCCAAACTATATCAGACAAAAAAGAACATATTGTGTTTTTACTCTGGGGCGCTTATGCCAGTTCAAAACGAGTAATGATTGACGAGAATAAGCATTTTATCCTAACTGCACCACACCCTTCCCCACTTTCTGCCCATCGCGGGTTTTTCGGGTGTAAACATTTTAGTCAAACTAATAAATACTTAATAGAGAAAAATATTTCACCGGTTATTTGGTAATTTGTGTAGTTCAAGTGGCTTTATCTTCCTCCAGCGCAGCAGCAAAAGCCGCTCCAAAAAAAACAATGCTGGCTGAAACATATATCCAAATCAATAAAACAATAATAAGACCGGCAGCACCAAAAAGCCCTGGTATGGGGGTGGTGGCTGTGTGAAGGGTGACTAATTCACGGGTAAATAAAATCATACTACTGGCAACCAAGGCGCCATAAAAACGGGATCTGAACGACGGTGCCCGCAGGGTAAGAATTCCGTAACTAAGGGTAAAAAGTAACAAGGTAGAACCAAAGAATATCGCTGGACGAGCATAGCCGAGTAAATTTACAAATTGAATATGGGAAAGAAAAAGAAACATCCGATCAATCAAAATGAGTCCTATCAAATATGACTGAAGAAACAAAAAAAATAAAAGTGATCGTCCTGACCGCTTAAAAAAATTCCTCCAGCCGTTTGATTCCACTTGCCAAATCTTATTAAGGCCAGAAACTAGGCTATTGAAGGTCACCACGACCATGGCGGAAAAAAAGATGGTTGCTAATAGAGGAATGTAGTAACTAGTAGTCAAGTCATCAAAATTATATACTGAAATAAGAAGAAGATCGGTCAATTCAGGGTCAAGTGAATTTCCCCATTGGAGTAATAAGATACCAACTTCATCCGCACCAATTATAATACCGACCAGAGTAATAGATAATAGAAGTAATGGGGTGATTGCAAACGGAACAAAATATGCTAAAGCCGCCGCATGGATGTCGGCCTCACGTTGTAACCAAATAGCGGTGGCCCTGTAAAATAAACGTATTAATTTCATATGCTACCTAGTATACGCTACAGCCCTGGACAATTTGAAGCTGGAGTATACCCAGCCGACTCCGCTTCAGCTGTTGAATTAAAATAAATTTTATTATCCTCCTTTATTTGTTTTGCACCCGGACAGGTTAAAAAATGATATTTGGTGCCTGATTTTGAGGCTACATATTTAGTAGTAGATATAGGTTTTGAAGTTAGCTCTGAAGGTTTTGTGTCGCTGATTACTTGTGGTTGGCTTACAGTTACTTTTTCACCTACTTGAGGAACATCAACTATAACAGCAGAATTTGCCAGCAGGGAGACCTTGGAAGTTCCAACATTTTCTAATCTAGTTACTGATTGTTGACCAAGTATAAACGAACCGAAACCAACTAAAACCAACAAAATCGACACGAAAACGGCATCATCATTGATAAACCGCTTGAGTTTTTTGGATATCTCTTGTATACTCCACGAGTTAAGATTCACGCAAATTATTATAACCTATGTCAACAAAGAAATCAGGCGGATCAGCCAAGAACCTGAAGGACTCACAACCACAATATCTTGGTATCAAACGCACAGATGGGCAAGCCGTTAAGACGGGTGAGATTATTGTTCGTCAGCGTGGTACAAAAGTAGAGGCTGGTAAGAATGTCAAAATTGCCAAGGACCACACTATTTTTGCTATGGTCAATGGCACTGTATCGTTCCGCGAAATGCGCAAGACGCGTTTTGATGGTAAAACTCTAAAGAAAAAGGCAGTTGATGTCGTGATTGCTTAACCACAAGAACACATAACCAAAAAACTTAGGGGTTAAACCCCTAAGTTTTTTGGTTATGTGTTCTAGGATTTAAGAACTAAAATTGTTTACAAAGATGTCGGGGTAACTTCAGCTGAATCGTTGACCTGTCCAGAAATTATTGTAGCTGAATTAATAACTATGTCCTTGAGTGGTAAGTCTCTTTGATTGGTTGGCTCCTTTCCAATGGTGTCAACAATGTCCATGCCTTTTATTACTCGCCCGAAAACCGGATGGGCTGATGTTAGTGGCTGTTTATCAAAATCAAGATTTACGTTATCAGTCAGATTGATAAAAAACTGACTACCGCCTGAATTTGGTCCACTGTTGGCCATCGCTATGGTACCGCGTACATTTGTCAATAAATCGCTCTTGATGTGTTCGTCAGCAATAGCATAACCAGGTCCACCTGTACCGTATGTTAATACATTAGGTGTCTTGGTATTTGGGTCACCTCCCTGAATCATAAAACCATCAATAACGCGATGGAATTTTACTCCATCATAAAAACCTTCCGACACAAGCTTTTCAAAGTTTCCAGCCGTTATTGGCATTATATCTTTAAAAAGTTCTAATTCAATAATTCCGTCCGTTGTCTCAAAAACTGCAATAGGGTTCATAGGGTTTGATATTTCAGGTTGATTAATACTTTGTTCTTTTGGTGTCAAGGGTGAAGTGATGTCTGCTTTTGATGAGTCTAGGCTAAGTTCTTTGTTTGCTGTTCCTGCCCAATAAGCTAAACCAGATACTAATACTGCACATGTTAACAATAGAATTACGATACCGCGATAACTTGCCATAAATAAATATCAATTAATTACTTCTTGATTACTTCTAATTTTACCAAGCCGTGTTTATCTGCTAACTGAATGGCAACCTCATAAACCCCCAGGGCTTTGATTGGTTCAGCTAGTTTAATTAAATCGGTAGAGATTGCATATCCTGCATCAGCCAACGCCCTAGCGACATCTGATTCCTTTACTGCCTTAAATAGGTGTTGCTTTTCATTAGCTTCAACAGTCAGGGTGACGGTGACATCCTTCAAAGCCTCACAAACAGCTATAAAGGCCTCTGCCTGGGAAGTTGCGTCTATCTCTTGCTTGTCCTTTCTTGCGAGCACTCGTTTAATATTTTCTGGTGTAGCTGCCTCAGCCAACCCTTGTGGAATAAGCTTATTAAGCGCATATCCATCTGGTACCACTGTTGGTTCAAAGCGTCTACCGAGCTTGGCCACATCGCGCAACAGAATAACTTTCATATCTTATCTGAAATTAACTAATATGTCCTATATCATAGCAAATCCATCAGCATGAGCCAAGTTGTTGCCTTTTCTGATCTAAATTTAGAAACTGGTGGTATTAGCTACTGGTGTCTGATAAGTTCCGTGCAGAAAATCAATCGCGGTTTGGAGTTGAGGATCCTCATTGGCAAGTCGTTGTTCTGGTGTGCGTTCAACAAAAATATCAGGAGCAATACCACCGTCGGAAATTGAAGTACCATCAGGAGTAAGCCACCGCGCAATAGTTACCTTAAGAGCGGCACCACTCTCTAGATCAACTAATTCCTGAACGGAACCTTTACCAAAGGAATTTTGACCAATTATAGTAGCATAACCGTGCTGACCGAGTGCACCAGCCAAAATCTCGGCCGCTGAAGCTGAACCGCCATCAATCAGCACTACTATTTCATCAGTTACAAAACGTTTTACAATTTTGCCCTTACTGCGATAAATCTGTTCATCTCTTGAATCTCCAAAATTTTCCCGTAAAACAACTTCTCCAGCCGGCATGATGTAGCTGGCAATAGCCACCGCACTCTGTAAGAATCCGCCAGGATTACCACGCATATCAAGAACTAGTTTCTTGGCCCCATTATTTACATATTCACGCAGGGCAGTCTGCATTTTAGCTTCAGAAATTGCGTTAAAACTATAGAGGGTAATGATAAAAATATCTCCTCTTTTCTCGGTTTTGACAGTGGGAATTTCTATCTTGGCCCGAGTTACTTCTATCTTTTTCAATTCATGCTCTCCTTCGCGTAAAATGGATAAAGTAACCACTGTTCCCTCCCCACCTCGAATCAGGCGCACTGCTGTATCAACCCCAAACCCTTCAGTACTAGTACCATTAATGGCAACAATAATATCACTTGCGAGTAGACCGGATTTTTCAGCAGGTGTTCCCGGTAAAGGAGAAATGATAGTAATCATATTATTTCTCATCCCTACCTCCATTCCCACCCCACTAAAATTACCAGAGATGTCTTCACTGAAATATGAGGCCTCATTTGGTGGCAGATACGTTGTATAGGGATCATTAAAGGCCTGTACCAAACCAGCAATTGCACCACGTACTTTCTCTTCACTCGATAACGGTACCGATGAAGAGGCGATAGCAAACTTTTCATCCATTAGGTCCCACACTTTCCAGAACTCACTTAAATCAGCTTTATCTGTGGCGGACGTGGCTGGCGGGTTAGAAAAAAAAGAAAATAAACTGGCAGATTGATAATTTGGATTGGTAAAGGATCCGATATGAACGCCGGAAAAAAAGGCAGCCGTAGCCAGAATAAGGGCGAGTCCGATTCCCAGTAAACTTTTGGGCGAACCTGATCTTTGTGGTGATGTTTCATCTTGCATACCTATCATTATTACACACCCCAGGCAGAGTACCAAAATTTTCTGGTTATAAGCTGCAATTAATACTGCGATTGACTAAGTTGCAAAGCGGTGTGAATGCAGTGTGGTTTACTTTATAGCGATCCAAGATAACGATTGTCGTCATAACATCTTTGCGAGCCCCGTTAGAAACATAGTTTCTAACGGGGCAAATCGCCAAGAAGCAATCCACGTCCCCGTCCTAAACAATCACACCGTTTAACCAGCTAAACCTCCCACACTACCGGTACCACTTCCATAATCACATCTTTTCTAACACCAGGAGCGGTAAAGCCATTAACGGCTGTATCGGGACAGGTGATGGTAAACTTTTGTTGGTTGGTGAGCTTTAGGGAGGTTATAGGATAAACACTATTATCTCCCGCCGTATGGTTAATAATTCTACTACCTTCTACTGGGCCGGTAATGGTACAGGACACATCATAGGGAGCAACAATCTGGTACTTTAGGGTGGCTGGGGTGTTATATCTAATAACGTCATTATCAGCCCTGAATTCAAGCTGGACAGGGTCGGGACTTTTAGATAAACCGAGTTCATTACTGATATTATTAGAGAAATTTACTTCACCGATACTAGGATTATTAGAGGGCGACAGATTGACTACTACTCGTACCTTATGGTTTCCATAAGGAAGGTCTAGTGAAAAAGTGTTGTTGATTGGTGGGGTGGTACCTGGATAAGCAAGACCACCACTCCAATTTCCATTGACAGCTGTTTGCCAAACATTGGAACCATTTTCTTTGTATTCAATTCGGTACGGAACATTAGTGCCGGCAGAAATTGGTGCCCCAGCGTTATAAATAGTGAAACTGACGGTACTGGTAGGACAGGGTGAGTCAGTGGTAGTGCACTGGGGGGTGATGGTGGGACTGACGGGGTTGAGGTCTGTTTTGGGACCACATTTAGTACCAATCCAAACCGAGCCACTAGCACAGGTGGCCTTCGCGAACGTAGTTGCTAAAACAGTCGTGCTGTCTCTGGCTACTATAGTATTTTGACCATAGATGAGTGCTCGCGGGACAGAAACACCGGTAGCTGCAGTAGACAGAGTCATTAAGCGAGTGGTGTTACGAACATTGGGATTAGTAGCGTTTTCTATATTCCAAGTTAGGTTGGCATAACAAGTTGAGGCTCCCGAGGCAATAGTACAATTGGTAGCGGAGATGGTGGCGGTGGGGGTGGCGGTGACGGGTGCGGGAAGCACATCAATTGAGACCGAAGCTAAAGGTGAATTATCCCACCTATTTCCCTCTCGTCCGGATTGATTATTTCTGAAAGCACAACGGTAATTAAAAACATAATGGCCTACATTTTCTGTTTGAAATTCACGCGAACCTGGACTGGAGAATCCTAAATACGTACCCGTGGATTGGATACTAGGTGAGGTTAATATAGTACTTCCAGTATTAACCCAATTCTGAGTAGATAAATCAGGATTGGGCCAGTCACCAAAACCGCCAGCGGTGCCACAATAGGCAATTGTTGTATAACTGGGATAAAAAATATCCCAGGTCAGTCTTACTGGTTCATTAATAAATACGGTGGTCTTGTTGGGGACAAGGGAGACATTGCCATTGTGGGTTTGAGTGGAGCCACTATTGTTTCCGCCGTTTCCACCATTGTTATTTTCAGTAACTGTGACGTCGTATGTTCCATCGGCGTTTAGGTTAGTTGAATAAGAATAATTGCCACCAAATTGTTGTTCGTATTCAGCTTCCAATTCACGTCCTAAAGCGCTTGCTTCTGCTGAAGTAAAATTACCAGCGTTTATTGTTGCGCTATTTGGATTGGTATAAGAACCAGAATTATTACCCCCACCTCCACTGTTATTACTACTGTTATTACTACTGTTATTATTTCCACTACTATCATTATTATCATTGTGGTCATTATCATTAGAATGACTGTTATTATTTCCACTACTAGAATTACTAGAATTACTATCATTATTCTCTTGTCTATCGTCTGGACTTCCTGATGAGTTAGCTCCTCCACCACTGTTATTACTACTGTTATCATTTCCAGTACCAACTACACCATCTGTCCCGTTTAATGACGGCACACCTCCCGGACCAAAGTGATCTTCAACATCAATACCAGAATCATGAAGGTCTAGCTTTTTAAGTA
>Ga0210043_1001253_pt1 | contig 22285 bp, 18 predicted proteins | sample CryGeymet201501t_FD_183990 | JGI IMG/M metagenome (GOLD analysis project Ga0210043, IMG submission 183990) | Groundwater microbial communities from Crystal Geyser aquifers in Utah, USA - Crystal Geyser metaG 2015-01t (SPAdes) (version 2) | ecosystem: Environmental > Aquatic > Deep subsurface >... | reverse complement strand
CTCAATTTTGGTCTACGAACGAACAAAAGAAATTGGCACCTTGCGGGCCTTGGGCCTTACCAAGCCCCGGGTAACAGGACTTTTTCTGGCCGAGAGTTTATGCCTGGGCCTTAGCGGGGCCGCCATTGGTCTGGTTGGTGGAGTGGGCCTCTTGTCCTTGGTGCGCTACCTGACGGACTTTTCTCAACAGAGTTGGGCCGACCTGTTTTTGGTGCAAGGTCGCCTGGATTGGAAACTTTCCTTGGCCAATGTTGTGTTGCTTCTTATTCTTGCCCTGGGTTCGGCGGTTCTGGGAAGTCTTCGTTCAGCCTTAAGGGCTGCGGACCTGGCGCCGGTAGATGCTTTGCGGCAGGAGTAGGGTGTTTTTTTGGGTTTAAAAGTGGAGATAATGGACTCAAAAAAACATATAGACACGATATGTAAAAAACTGTATATAGTTTATATGACCGAACAAAATGATGAGATTAGCCTGTTGGACCTGGTAGTTGTCCTACTTCGGCAACGGCGTATGATACTAGGTGTTACAATCGTTAGCCTTATATTGGGGCTTGGGTACTATTTTATTTCCGTAATGTTTTCATTGAACCCAGGCCAAAAAAACCTTTTTACGGCAGAGGTTCGGTTTTTGGTCCCCGATCCACCCTTGGAACTTCGTCCGTATTATACCTTCAACGCAGTTGGCGAGGCTCAGCTGTGGCTATCAAATCCAGTGAACGTGTTGGAAGTACTCGAGTCTGTCGACACAAGTCTGCTTCCCGAAGGAGACGAATACTCTCAACTTACTTTTGTCCAAAATGAAATTATTGGTAAGAGACTGACCTACAGCTACGATGGAACACTTAAAACTTTTAATATTCGCTTTTCGGGTTCCGATGGCGAGACGGTTACCCAGGTTGTAGACTTGCTTTACGATGAAATTTCGAATGAAATCGATATCGTCTTTGAACGAACTCTGGGGGAACTCCGCAATAACTTGCAAGAAACTACCACTCTACTACGTTCAACTCTTGGGGGCCTAAGTGCCATTACTACGACCGATTCAACCTTATTTGGCCAAGCGGTGGCTATGGAGCGGGCCTTACAGTCCCTTGTAAGTTTTACGAACGATCGCAGGTACCCCCAGTACCGAATAGCCAATACAACAGTTTTTCTAGAAGAGGGAGAGAGCATTATTACTATACTGGCTCTATTCCTTCTATCCGGGGCATTCTTCGGTATTTTTCTTGCCTTTATTCTCGAATACCTTCGTTCGATTAAAAACGACCCCTTTATCCCGGGAGAAGGTTCGTAAGGCTTGGGCTCTGGAGTAGACCTTAGTAGAAAATACCCGGCAAATCCTGTATCCTTACTCTTAGTTCCAAGGTTTGTGGGGTACATTTTCTAAAAAAAGGACTACGAATGAAATTCCGTGGATATTTGTTTCTTAGTACAGTTCTACTTCTTTGTCCGGCTTTTGGTTTCGGCCAGTCGGCTATTGCATCCTCCAAACCAACCCTCCCTAACAGTACCGAAATCCTCCAATCTATAGACGCCCTGGTAACCTATCAATCTGATTACTCGGGTGAGTATACAATTACCCAAGAACGACCGGGCCAAGGTACCACCGTAACAAAGGCCGCAATGTTTCGCCGAGACCGGGACGACAAGTACCTCATCCTTATTACCGAACCCGCCGTAGACCGGGGTAAAGGTTATTTACGCATTGGCGAAAACCTTTGGCTCTACGACCCCGTGGCCCGAAGATTTACCGTAACCAGCGCTCGAGACCGTTTCCAAAACTCCAACGCCCGTAACGCCGATTTTTCTCGTTCAAGTCTTTCCGACGACTACCGCATTGTGGGTCGTACCTCCGAACGACTTGGGGCCTACAATACCCAGGTCTACGAGATGGAGGCTACCAACGACTCGGTTACCTTTCCCCGAATGCGGGTGTGGGTCGACGAATCAAACTTAGTTCGTAAGACCGAAGACTACTCCTTGTCGGGCCAACTTATGCGCACCACCGCAATTCCGACCTACCAGCGACTGGGAAACCAGTTTGTTCCCGTTTCTATCGTTATCGTCGACGCCCTGGCCGGTGCCAATGTCAACGGAGTATTTCGTAACGAACGCACGGTGGTCTCAGTTCGTAGTCCCAGCCTTGCACCGGTACCGGACATGATCTTTACCCAAGCCTACCTCGAGCGAGTAAGTCAGTAATGGCCCGTCTCGTCCTCGTTTTTTTATTCGTTCTCTTTTCTCTCCCCCTGGCGATTTCTCAAAATCCTCTGCCCGAAGAATCCGCCGAAGATCCCTTCGATCTCGATAGTCTTTTTTCCGACCCCGACCAGGGGATACTGGAATCAGAAAACCCTGACGACAGCCAGAATGTCGATGAGGCCCTCGATGTTGCATCCCTCACAACCGACCCCATACCCCGGGTTTCAGGAAGTGCTTCCCTTTCCGGGGGATTAGGAATCGGCCTTACCGCCTGGCCAGGAACCGCCGAAACCGCCACATTTACTCCCCGGGACCACTGGGACTACATAATAGGCTACACCATGGGTACATCGGTTGCCCTGGACGTTCGACCGACGGGATACACCCGCTTTTATACTAGCCTTAGTGCATCCTTGAACGAGGACACTCTGGTCTTAACCGGACCAACTCTCGGAGAAATGTTTTTTGACTATACCTGGAAGGACACGGTTTTTTTTCGCCTGGGCAAACAATCTCTAACCTGGGGCCAGGGCCGATTAGTAGGGAACCCAGCCAACCTGGTTAGTCGAGTGGCCGACGGTGCTGCGGTCCGGGCGTTTTTTCCCCTGGGGAGCAACGGAGTAACCACTGTCTTGTACGGTAGCCAGGCCATGGGAGGAATAACCCCCGATACCCTGGGCTACGCAGGAATATTCGATACGACCCTGGGACCCCTTGTTACCGGCCTTTCGGCCCACTATCGTAAAACCGAAGACCTACAGACCGCTGTCTACGCCAAAGTTCGACTTGGAAGTGGCGACCTTACCCTAGAATCCCGAATGGACTGGAATTTGCTTCAGGCCGAGGCCCCCGATACCCAGGTCTTGGCGGGGTTTTTCTGGGAAGGGGGCACCCTGGGTTGGTCCGTCTTAGGTGAATATCTCCTGGACCTAAGAGATACCAGTAACATCCACCAGACAGTTGGTCTAGGTGTCGGTGTACGCAGGTTACCCTGGGGTGGGTGGAAACCTGGGTTGTCTTGGAAACATGCGATTCACGATGGATCCGGGCAGGTGCTTTTGGGGATTGATGGGCCCTTCGCTCCCTCTTTGGGGGCTACCATTGCCATACCGATTCTCTACGGCCCGCCGGGTTCAACCTTCCGAGTTGAAGAAACCGACCTTGGTACCATGGTTTTTGGCCTAGGAATAAAAATCACCCTGGACGTCCAGTTTTAGAGTCTAATATTCCCCGGTGATTGCTTTTTTCGCTGAAAATACCTTAGAGTAGATGTATCCCGAAAGAGGAGCTCTCTTACGAATGTCCGGAATTGAAGACCAAATATATCTATTCTACTTTATACTACCGTTATTCTTAAATATACTTTTTACTCCTCTCATACTTCATTTAAGCCATCGGTTTAGCTGGTTTGATCAGTTAGATCACCGGAAAGTTCATAATGGCGAGGTTCCTCGTCTCGGCGGGGTAGGAATATTTCTGGCTTTTTTCCTCAGTATTCTTTTATTTTTGGTTCTTGAACCCACCCTCATACCCTATCCTCGGGCCCTCTTTATGATACTTGGATTTACCATTATTCATCTCTTAGGTTTGGTCGACGACTTTCGAAACATTCCGGCGAGGTATAAACTCTTGGGTCAAATACTGGCTGCCGGACTCCTGGTGTACGGCGGAGCAAAGCTCCCCGGGTTCTCGGTCTTTGGACTGGTTATACCCTTCGGGCCTTTCTCGTTTGTTTTGAGTGTGTTCTGGCTTATTTCTTTGTCCAACGCGGTCAATTTAATCGACGGCATCGACGGTCTGGCCGGAGGAACAAGCTTTATTTCGGCCTTGGCCTTCGCACTCCTCCACTTCCTTATGGGCAATCGATTGGGACTCTTATTTTCGTTGTCCCTGGCCGGGGCCCTTCTAGGATTCTTGGTTTTTAACAAGCCTAAGGCCAAAATTTTTATGGGCGACTCCGGAAGCCTTTTTCTCGGATTCCTCTTGGGGAGCCTCTATTTTGTCGGTATTCCCATGGACTCTCCCTTGTCGCTCGGTGGAATTGGGGTAACCCTCACGATTCTTATTATTCCCGTTATCGATATGGTGGCCGCAATTCTTCGCCGCCTTCGCAAGGGTCTGCCAATATTTGCCCCCGATCGTGAACACCTGCACCACAAATTGCTTGATTTTGGCTTCTCGGTACCCCAGATCCTTTTCCGAATCTACCCCTGGGTCCTTTTTGCCGGTCTTTCTGGGGTCTATTGGGTCTACTCCTTCACTTTAATCGGCCGTATTTCTGTCTTTGCGGATCTGGCCCTTTTCGCCGTGTGGATAATATCAGCCTTCCTCTTTGGTCACATCCATTTCAAGAATAAAAAACTGAAAGCTTAGTTAGTGGAAGGACCAGCCTAGCTGGGCTGCGGCCACCACATACCACTTACTCTTTGCCGGTTCTACAGGTTTATCATCACAAATTCCTCTGGGCAAAAAGGTCTTGGAAATTCCGGACGATCGGGCTTTCAGGTTATCGCTCGGGATTCTCCTTTGATTCTGGCAGGTGGCGATGGAAATTTTGTTCTAATCGGAGAACGCCCTCGGAATTTTCGAGCTCGGGTTGTAAGTCCCTAGAGCCTTTTTACGCCGAAATTTTCCCGATCGGCTTCCTCAATTCGGTTGCCAGACGTACAATAATTTCCGAACTTTTATTCGAGAACTTCAATCAGAAACCCTTCCAGCCTGGTAATTACTCTATAGGAGACGAAACCTATGGAGAAAAAACCAAACAAACGAGCTTCGTCCGGTCGTGCACGACCAAAACCCCAACCCGACCAAATCCCGATCCAACCCCACCACCCCCACGACAGCTTCTTCCGCCGGTACTTTGGCCGACCCGAGGTGTTTGCGAGTCTCCTGCGAGAGGTCTTGCCTGGAGCGGTATTCGACGGTTTTGACTTGTCGACTTTGACCATCGAACCCGGGACCTATGTAGACTCGGAATACCATCGGCACCTGAGCGATTTGGCAGCGGAGGTGAAGTGGGTTGGTGGGGTAGGTAGTCCGCCGATCGGAGATGAGGTGCCAGGTCCGCCTGAGCCAATAAAAATCTACCTTCTGGCCGAACACAAATCCTATAACGACTCCAAAGTCTTGCTGCAACTTCTACGCTACATGGTCCAAACTTGGGATCAAGACACCAAAGCCTCCCGGACCACTCGACTCACCCCAATTATTCCGATCCTCTTTCATCATGGTTCTAAACCCGAGGTCTCTACTGACTTCGCCGACCTTTTTTCACCCACCCTACCGCACGTACTCACCTCCTACATACCCCGATTCGACGTTGCCCTGGCGAACATCACCGGTCTGGCGGAGGAAGACTTCCCAACCGACCCAGCCCTGGCCATGGCGTACTGGAGCTTTCGTTATGCCCAAACCGATGCTCGGAGGACCCTGTCGGCGATCGCAAGAATCGCAGGGAATCTAAAGGATCTCGAGGCCCTACACGGTCCTATCGAAGATGTTAGCTTGTATTTTACGAGTGTCACCGACTTGACGCTTAGCGAGTTCTTGGAGACTATTAATAAGGTGCTGGAAGATGTCCGGCTGAAGGAGTCGTTTATGGGAGCCAGGGATACGTTGCTACTGAGATCGATGCGGGAATCGAAGCAGGAGGGATTCGACGAAGGTAACAATCAAACCAAACTTCATTTTGTCCGGGCTTTGGCCACGAAAGGCAAAACCCCCGTCGAAATTGCCGATCTGCTCGACTTATCCCAAGAAGAAGTGCGAGAGTTACTCTCTCAAAAACAAGTTTAGACTTGTATCTTGATTGTAACAAGTAATAGCTTGTATACTTAGGTCGGGAGATAGTATGGAATACCCTATCCGCATTGCCGACCAACTAAAACCAATTCTTAAAGCATACCGTACCAGTCAGGGCCTGACTCAGGTAGATATTTCTCAAAAAATTGGCGTAACCCAGCAGGCCTATTCGCTCCTGGAATCCGCGCCCGAGCGGGCAAGTTTTGAACGGGTACTTTCTGTGCTTGCGACGCTGGGTGTAGAAGTTATCCTCCGGGAAAAAGAGAGCTCGACGGGCCAAGAACCGAAGGAATGGTAGGATATGGCAGGTACCACGAATTTTCTTACGGTATGGATGAACGGCGAAAAGGTAGCCACCTGGTCGCGACCGAATGGTGGCCATGAACTTGCTTACGAGCCCCAGTGGGTGGCTTCGGCCCACGGTCGTCCACTATCTTTGTCTCTACCCTTTGTTCCTACCAATGTTCCTCACCGGGGCGAAAGAGTCCGCATGTTTTTTGAGAATCTCTTACCCGACCGACCGGAGGTTCAAAATCGACTACGAAATCGTTTTGGTGCTTCGTCGGCTCAAGCCTTCGACCTATTAGCCGAGATCGGAAGGGACTGCGTCGGAGCAATACAGCTACTTAGACCAGAAGACGATCCTCCCCAGGTACAGACGATCAAAGGACTACCACTCTCTCAAGACGAAATTTCCCGCCAATTAGATATCGCCGGGGGTTTGCTATTGCCTGGTTTTGATCTGGAGGATTTTCGAATCTCTCTGGCAGGGGCTCAAGAAAAAACTGCCTTTTTGTGGCACGACGAGCGGTGGCAGAAACCTCTTGGATCAACCCCGAGTACCCATATTTTCAAGTTACCTCTTGGAAGAATTGGTGGCATCAGTTCCCTGGGTGCAGGCTCGGTTGAGAACGAATGGCTTTGCTCTCGAATTGTCCGCTCTTATGGTTTACCAGTTGCGGAAACGCAAATGATTTCTTTTGAAAGTAAGAAGATCTTAGTCGTGGAAAGGTTCGACCGAAAATTGGCGGCCGACGGCACATGGTGGGTACGGCTTCCAGTCGAAGACTTCTGCCAGGCAAAAGGACTTCCTTCAGAAAAAAAATACGAGTCCGATGGGGGTCCGGGGATTGATTCTATTTTGGCGACCCTTGCTGGAAGTGAGGTTCCCGCGATCGACCGTTTGACCTTCTTTAGGGCTCAAATTGTGTTCTGGCTTTTGGCAGCGACCGATGGCCACGCAAAGAATTTTAGTATCTTCCACGGACCCCGCGGGACCTATCGACTTGCGCCTTTGTACGATATTTTGTCGATGTACCCCTGGATGGGAAAGTCCTCAAATCAGCTTCCTATCCAAAAATTAAAGATGGCAATGGCTGTCCGGGACAAGAACGCTCACTATCACTGGTCCTCTATCTACCGCCGCCACTGGGAAGTGGTTGCCGCTAGAAACGGCTTGGGAAGGGATTTTCCTTCCATTATTGCCGAGTTAATCGATCGTACGCCTGAGGTTATCCGAACGGTAGCCCAAGAACTCCCATCCGATTTTCCATCCTCCGTTGCCGAGCCAATTCTTGATGGCCTCACTCAGGCGTCAAAAAGATTTTGATTTTTCTTCCCAGTAACTCAATCAGAAACCCTTCCAGCCTGGTAATAACTCTGTAGGAGACGACACCTATGGAGAAAAAACCAAACAAACGAGCCTCGTCCGGTCGTTCACTGCCAAAACCCCAAGCCGACCAAATCCCAATCCAACCCCACCACCCCCACGACAGCTTTTTCCGCCGATACTTTAGCCGACCCGAGGTGTTTGCGAGTTTACTTCGCGAAGTTTTACCTCCGGACGTTTTTGCCGGCCTTAATTTGGCTACCTTGACTATCGAACCCGGTACCTATGTTGATTCGGAATACCATCGACATCTGAGCGACTTGGCGGCGGAGGTGTCGTGGGTTGGTGGGGTAGGTAGTCCGCCGCTCGGTGAGGAGGTGCCGGATCCCCCTGAGCCACCTATGACGAGCGAGCCAATAAAAATATACCTTCTAGCCGAACACAAGTCCTACAACGACTCTAAAGTCCTGCTCCAACTCCTTCGCTACATGGTCCAGACTTGGGACCAAGACGCCAAAACCTCCCGCACTGCTCGACTTACCCCCATTATACCAATCCTCTTTCATCATGGACCCAACTCAGTGGTCTCGACAGACTTCGCCGAACTTTTTCCCTCCCCACTACCGGTCGAAATTCGGTCCTACATACCCCGATTCGACGTCGCTATGGCAAACATTACCGGTCTGGCCGAGGAAGACTTCCCGACCGACCCGGCTTTGGCTATGGCGTACTGGAGCTTTCGGTACGCACAAACCGATGCTCGGAGGACCCTGTCGGCAATTGCCCGAATCGCAGGGAACCTGAAAGATTTGGAGGTCCTCCATGGTCCTATCGAAGATGTGAGCTTGTACTTTACCAGCGTCACCGACTTGACGCTTAGCGAGTTCTTGGAGACTATTAATAAGGTGCTGGAAGATGTCCGGCTGAAGGAGTCCTTTATGGGAGCCAGAGATACATTACTTTTACGGTCGATGCGGGAATCGAAGCAGGAGGGGATAACCGAAGTCAAACGCCAAGTCGCGTTAAAAATGACCCACCAAGGTAGAACCCATGTCGAAATAGCTGACCTTCTCGACCTATCGCAACAAGAACTACAGGAGTTACTTAGTCAAGAACAAGCTTAAACTTGTACACTTAGGTTGGGAGATAATGGGGAGTTCCCTATCCGCATTGCCGACCAAACAACACAGGGTGTAGAAGTTATTCTCCGAGAAAAAATAAGCTCGACTAGCTAAATGCCAAAGGAATGGTAAGTCATTACTGTATAGATGAAAGGAGAAAGAGTAGCCATCTGGTCAGGCCGAATGGTGGCCATGAAATTACCTATGAACTTTAGTGTTTGACCTCAAACTTCGTCCGCCCACTATCCTTGTCTCCAAAAATCCCGGCCGACTTTCCTACTTCAGTCGTTGAGTCGATTTTAAACGGCCTCACTCAGGCCACATCCAGCCTTTTCTAATATCACCCCGCGATATTTGCTTGACGCCTCTCCAAACCTGGGTTAATATCGCAGTACGATATTTGTAAGGAGGTCTTTCATGAAAAGATCAGGTTTAGTTCTCTTGCTCTTAAGCGCTTTCGCGCTCCTAGTATTTGCTGGTGGTGCTCCCCAACCGGCACAACAATCCGGCGCCGCCGGAGCTCCCGCTGCCCAGGAACCGGTAACCTTGACCATAGCGTCTTGGGGAGTCCAGGAAGGTGCCACCCAAGGGTATTTTGAGGCTCTTAAAAGAGATTTCGAAGCGGCGAATCCGAATGTAACCATCGAGTACCAAGGCTACCCCTACGGCCAATTACGCCAGCAGGTATTGGTCATGGCCAGTGCGGGCGAAACCCCCGACCTGGTACAGGTTGAGCGGGGTTGGATGCCCGGCTTTGTGGCCTCGGGATTTTTTACCCCCATCGACAACTTGGTTTCGGACACATGGAAGGCCGACGTGTTCCCGAAGGTGCGCGATAACCTCACCATCGACGGCCAATTGTGGGCAGCTCCTTGGTTCTACAGCCCCTACGTCATGTTTTATAACGCCGACCTTTTTGCCAAGGCAGGACTGAATCCAGAAAATCCTCCCACAACCTACGAGGAACTCTTGGTGGCAGCCCAGGCTCTGTCTCGTTTGACCGACGCGGATGGTAACCAAGTGTACGGAGTTGGACTGTCGGCTGGCAGTGTGCCCGTCAGTGGATCGGCAATTTTGAGCACCCTCATGAGTTTTGGTGGTGGTCTTACCAACGCCCAAGGTGCGGTGACAATAGATACTCCCCAGAACTTGGCAGCTTTGGAGTACTATAGAAATCTTCATGCCCAAAATCTTAATCCCCAGGCGGCCCTCTTGCGAGAGTTGCGGAATCTGTTTGCTATTGGTCGATTAGGAATTTACTTTGACCAGTTCTGGGGAATCGGTGGGGCCTTCGCCATTAACCCCGAGGTTCGAGGGGTAACCCGAGTAAGTCCTCCCATCGGTACCAGCACTACCCCTGCAGGTAGTCCTTTAGAGGCTCACCTCATGATGGTATCGGCCACCTCGGCAAATCAGGCGGTAGCCGGAAAGTTTATCGAGTTTGCTACCAGTCGGGCTCAATTAGCCCAGTACTTCCAGTCGACTCCTTTCTTGCCTGCCTACCAGAATGCGGCTCAAGATCCGGCCTTCCAAAACGATGCTTTGGCCAGCAAGCTGACCAGCGCAGCCGATGCTATTGGTCCAGTGCCCGTGAATCCTCGAATGGATGATGTGCTTCTGAAGCTGACCGAGGCGGTGCAAAAGGTAACCTTAGGTGGCGAGCAGCCGGCAGCGGTTCTGCGAACCTTGGATGCCGAAATTAAGGCTTTGTTGCAGTAGTTCTCATTTTCTCATGTTTCAGTGGTGCGAGGGCTGGGCCCTAGGCTCATTCTTCGCACCACCGTCTTCCTTTTGCGCTACACTACAACTTGGCGGAGGCCGAATGACTGTTGAACAACGACAAGACCGGGTTTTTGGCATTGTGCTTATGGTGCCGGCCCTGGCCATTGTAGGGGTGTCGATTTTTGCGCCCCTGGTAAAATCCCTTTGGATGAGTTTTATCAACTACTCGATCATCCGGCAAAACGAGGCCGGGGCTCAGCAGTGGAACGACTTGAAGAATTACGCAGAAATTTTCGCCTCCGGGGAATTAGTTCAGTCCTTGGGCATAACCTTTACGTTTATGCTGTGGACGGTATCGATTCTCTTGGTTCTGGGCCTTAGCCTGGCCTTGCTTTTGAATAGTATGAAGAAGGGTGAGCGGGTGTTTCGAACCCTGGCCCTCTTGCCCTGGGTTACCCCAACCCTCATTACGGCCCTGTTGTGGAATTGGATGTTCCAGGCCAACTACGGGGTCATTAACTACGTGGCTATGGCCCTGAACATCGTCGAGGCACCTATTCCCTGGTTAACCAGCACCCAGTTTGCCCTGCCGGCGGTTATTACCGCTGCGGTGTGGCGGGAACTTCCCTTCATGTTCATCCTTCTCCTGGCGGGATTACAATCGATTCCCCGGGAAATGTACGAGGCCGCCGAAATGGAGGGGGCTGGGGCCTTTCGGTCCTTTCGATCAATCACCTTGCCGTTTTTGCGAAATGTTATTCGAGTGGCGGTGTTGTTGAGCATCATTACCAACTTCAAGCAGTTCCCCCTGGTGTGGAACATGACCGCCGGGGGGCCGCTGAACGCGACCACCAGTTTGGCGATTTTGAGTTACAAGAAGGCCTTCGTGTCCCTCGATTTTGGTCAGGGTGCGGCGGTGGCTGCGGTCTGGCTCGTGGTTCTTGTGGTCTTTACCGGGGTGTATACCCTGGTCTTTAAAAATCGGGAGGTGGAGTAATGGAACGGCAACGGTCGCTTCGGCCCCTCCTCCTGGCCGGACTTTTGGGGATTTTCCTGGTGTTCCTTCTTTTTCCCCTGTACTGGACCATTATTACCAGCTTTAAATCCAGTTTAGAAATTTACCGCATTCCCCCCCAGTGGATTCCTCTGGATCCTACGGGCGAGAACTACCAGCGGGTCTTGCAGACCAACGCCTTTATGCGGTACCTGACCAACAACTTTCTGGTGGCTGGGGTGGTAACCTTGCTGAGTCTTTTTGCCTCGGTTTTTGCCGGGTACGCTCTGTCTCGGTATCCGGGCCGGGTGAACAAGATTGTCTCCCTCGGGCTTTTGTCCACCCAAATGTACCCGGTCATCGGTATCATTATTGCCTTGTACACCATTTTTCGGTCCTACGGCATCTTGAACACCCACCAGGGTCTGGTTTTGGCCATTACCGCCCATACCATTCCCTTTTGTACCTGGCTTATTAAGGGATTTTTTGATGATGTGCCCCGGTCCATCGAAGAGAGTGCGAAGATCGACGGAGCCGGGCGGTTTACCATTTTGTTTTGGGTGGTTATTCCCCTGGCGAAGCCTGGGCTCTTGGCGATTGGGCTGTACACGTTTATGCAGTCCTGGGACGACTTCATTTTTGGAATTACCCTCATTCTGAGCGATCGCCTGCGGACTTTGTCGGCGGGGGTGGCCCTGCGGTTCTTGGGCGAGGTGGCTACCGACTGGGGTTTGGTCTCCACGGTGGCGGTGCTTGGGGTTCTTCCTATGATTTTTCTGATTTTCTTCTTCCAGCGGTACATGGTCAAAGGCCTCACCGCCGGTGCGGTGAAAGGGTAGGGTAAAAATGACAGGCTATTTGAATCAACTTCAGGCAAAGCAGCAGTTCACCACCACCGAGTCCGAGGGTTCGGTCGCCCCGCCAATTCTCCTCATTACCACCGATATGGTTCCCCCGGAGTTCACCCGGCCGGTGGAGGGCTTTCCGCCAGTGCAGACCCCGGCCATGGACTCCCTCAAAGAGCAGGGTATCGAGTACACCCAGGCCTTTTGTACCGCCCCGGTATGTACCCCATCTCGGGCGGCGTTTTTGACCGGCCGGTACTCGTACATCACCACCAACTCCGAGCGGGCCCACGATGGCCACGAAATGCACCTGCGCCATGAGGATGCAATTTTTCCCGAGTACCTCAAGGCTCGGGGTTACTACACCCGTCACCACGGGAAGTCTCACATTGGCACCGCACCCTTTATGAAGGCCTTTGGGGAAAATTCCAATGCCTGGGACCGGTGGTCGCCTCCCTGGTACGACGATGACCAGTACCTGGCCTACCTTCGGAATCAAAACTTGGGGCCTTTTGACTTTAAAAAGGCTATTCGGGGTGTTGCGCCCAATGGGGTTAGTCCGGGGAACAACTACGGTGGATGGATCGCCGATCAAAATGGGGCACCCTTTCCTATCGAGGGGACCTATCCTTTCTTCTTGGTCCACAAGGCCATCGAAAGTATCAAATCCTACCGGGCATCTCAGGCTCGGTCGTCCAAGCCCAAGCCTCTGTATTTGCAGCTGGACTTTTTTGCTCCCCACCAGCCCTTTGCTATTCCTGGGGGTATGGAGGCCCGGGAGGCCCAGATTCGTAGCCAAATAGATCTGTCGACCTTTCCCCTAAAGCCCTTTTTCCCCGAGCCCCGGGTCTACTCCTTGTACCGAAAAAACTGGGGTCTGGTGAGCGACCAAACCATTTCCGACTACCTGGTGGCGAACATTCTCCAGTGGGAGGTAGTAGACCAAGCTCTGGCTCGGTTGTTCAATTTTCTGCGGTCGGTCGATTTATGGGACCCGGCGTGGATTTTTTTCTTGGCCGACCACGGCGAAATGAATTGCCATTCTCGGCTTATCGACAAGGGGGCGTATTTGAATCCCCAGGTTCTGCGGGTTCCCCTGTACGCCAAGGTTCCTGGATCGGCCTCCGGGACAGCCCCATTGGCCGGTCGGGCCTGCCCGGTGCCGGTTTCACTGGTCGATTTAGCGGCCACGATTTTTGATCTTACGGGTATTGCTCCCTCGGAGAAGATCGACGGTGTTTCTCTACGAGAAACCTTGCGTCAAGGGAAACGAGAGGCCGCCCTGCCGGTGATGTTCGAAATCTGGAGTCATGTCGTTCCCAATCCTTGCGTCGGCCAGGTCCTGGCCACCGACGACGGCCAGCCGGTAGTGTATTCCTACAATGCCTGCGATCCCGTGGACGAGTTGTACGTTTTGAATTCCGAAAACGGGGGTGAGCTAGCGAACCGGGTCTCCGAGGATAGGGACCTGCACAAGAAGGCAATCCGGTCCTTGTACCAGGCCCTTAATTCGGACCCTCGGTTTAAGGCTTACGCGGGCTTTATGGCCCTGGAGTACTCGGATATAATTCAGATATCTGGTGACCTCCAGAAATTTGTAGAAACGGTGTAAAATTCGACCGACTATGACCCAGAACGAACGAATCATTCTTACCCTTCTCGTCACCCAGGGAGCCTTGACCAAGCGGCAGATCGAGGCCCACAGTGGTCTGGCCTGGGCGACGGTGAGTAAGCTCATGACCCGGCTGGAGGATTTGGCGTACGTGGTTCGCGAGGGTCTGTCGCCGGACAACTCGGGGGGCAAAAACGCCTACCTGTTCAACGTGTCCGGGTCTTTTCCTTTGTCTTTGGGGATTGATATCGAGTACCAGACCACCGAGATGATCGTCATCAACCTCAAGGACGAAATACTCGCCCGGACCTCCTTTCCAACTGACCCTAACACCGACGAGACTAGCTTTTTCTCCGCCCTGGTGGGGCAAATTCAAGAGTTTATGACCACTTTTGCGGTACCTTGGGCTGGGATTCATGGGGTGGGCATTGGTATGCCCGGTTGGCTTTTTGGACAGAAGGCCGTCGATTTTTCTAAAATGACCGATTTGGTCTGTGCTGCCCTGGCCAAGCCCGTAACCGTAGTGAATAACATTCGAGCTTACGTGGCCTCGGTCTTGCGGCGGCAAGACACCCCCGCCCATTTTATGCTGGTGACTATTCGGACCGGTATCGGCGTAGGCATCGTCCTGAACGGCCAGCAGTTTAGCGGCGAGAACGACCTGGCTGGAAGTATTGGCCACATTCGATTCCGACCCACCCGGCAGATTCAATGCCGCTGCGGCGAGTACGGCTGTTTGGAATCCTACGCCAACTACAGTGCCCTGGCCCAGGCCGCCGTTTCAGCTCTCGGTCTGCCGGACCCCGATGAGCGAGGGGCCGTTCAACACCTTTTTGAGCTGGTCTCAGTTGGTGACGCCCAGGCCAGGGAAGTTCTGCACAATTTTGCCCTCGATTTGGCTATTGGCATTGCCTCGATGATCGTGGCCCTGAACATAAAGACCGTCTACCTGGCCAGCGATTTTGGTCCCCACGGTCAACTCTTGGGCGACGAGCTTAAAATCATCACCACCGAAAAAGTCCTCCACACTATCGAATTTTCCATTCTCTACGACCAGTTGGTCGAGGAACGTTACCTCTTCGGCGCCGCCCACCTGGTGCTCAACTCCTTCTGTGACTTTACCAAGAACGGGGTGTAAAGGCAGTGCGAGAACTCTCCGGGAATGAAATGGAGTAGGTTTTGAATGGTCGCGTACGATATAATCGCATGCGATATTTTAATTCGTACTCATTTTCAAGTGTGGTGAATTTGGGGTACAAAGGCTCGGGCCATGAGCAGGCGTTCTTCGAGGGGGATATGAAGGTCCTTCGCCCGCGAACCCGTCGTCTGCATATGTTCATTTTTATGGACGGAAACCACCACGTATGACGAAGATACTGAACAGCCGTCAAAGAGTTGAATCAGAAATACCTCCGGCCTCTTCTCTCACCTCGATCTGGCTACCCTTGCCATTGAACCAGAGACGTATATCGATTCGGAATATCACCGTCACCTGAGCGATCTTTCGGTATCGGTAGACTGGGTCGATCAGGATTCTAATGGTGTCCCAAGTTCGCAGGAGCGAATAAGCAGCTACCTTTTGGCTGAGCATAAATCCTATAATTCCTGTACTTTTTCACCACGGTCGGGGGAAGAAAATCTTCACGGATTTTGTAGATCTTTTTAGAGTTTCCGATACGCGCAAACCGATACCCGTCGAGCTTTGTCGGCTATAAAGCGAATCGTCGGCAACTTGAGAAACCAATTACGTAACCGCCTTGACCTACGGTGAATTAATGGAAACAATTAATCAAATCTTGGAAGATGTACGGTTAAAGGAGTCCTTTATGGGTGCACGAGAGTCACTTATTCTGCGATCGATGAGGGAGTCAAAACTCGAGGGCGAGATCCAGGGCCAGGCAAGAGCAAAGCTCGAGGTAGCTCGTAATCTCCAAAATCGAGGCTTCGAACTCCATGAAGTCGCCGAAATCCTCGAATGGACCGTTGAAGAAACCGCAAAAAGACTGAAAAAGCCCTCCTAATGGCCCTCGATTTTTTTGACCTGCGGTCGATGAAGAAAAATCATCCCGCCTGGAAACTCATGACCGCCGAGTACGGACCCCTCATTGGAGCCTTTTTAGACCGAAGTTTTCGGGAACATCACGTCCAATCGATATCCGAAAGCCAACTGGTTCTTCTTTTAGAGGATTTTCTCTTCCACCTTTCCGAGACCGAGGGGCCCGATTCTTTTCCTCGGGAAGCCAAGGCCTATTTGGACGACTGGGCCGAGGACGATAAGGGATGGTTGCGAAAGTACTACTCCCCGGGAACCGATGAACCTCTCTACGATATAACCCCCGCGGCCGAAAGGGCCCTCCAATGGATGGAAGGGCTGTTTGAATCGACCTTTGTAGGCACCGAAAGCCGGCTGTATACGGTTATCGAATTGTTAAAACAAATAGTGCAGGGGGTAGAGAACGATGCCCAAACCCGAATCAATCAGCTCAAGGCCGAGCGAAAACACCTAGACGAACAAATTCGTAGAATTCAGGCCGGCGACATTCCCCTGTTGGATGAGCGGGGAATTAAGGAACGGTTTTATCAGTTCAGCCGGACGGCCCGGGAGTTATTGTCCGATTTTCGGGCCGTAGAGCACAATTTTCGTTCCCTGGACCGGCAGGTTCGCGAACAGGTGGCGGGATGGACGGGGGAGAAGGGGCAACTGCTCCAGTCGATTTTTGGTCACCACGACGCCATTTTGGAATCTGACCAAGGTAAGAGCTTTCAGGCCTTTTGGGATTTTCTTATGTCCCCCAGCCGGCAGGAGGAGTTGACCGAATTGCTCGACCGGGTTTTTGAACTGCCAACCCTGGCCGAAGAAGTCGACGATCGACGATTACGGCGGGTGCATTTTGATTGGATGCGGGCCGGCGAGCAAACCCAGCGGACCGTGGCCCGGTTGTCCCAGCAGCTGCGAAGGTTCTTGGACGACCAGGCATATTTCGAAAACAAGCGAATTATGCAGCTCATCGATTCCATCGAGCAGGGAGCCCTGGAGGTCCGAGATTCAATACCTCCAGGGGATTTTATGCCGATCGATGAACTATCCCCCTCCCTTACCCTGCCCTTTGCCCGGCCCCTTTTTGTTCCTTCCCAACCCCCCTCGGTAGATTCCCTCATTGTCCGGGAGGGCGATATCGATGTGGATCCCGAGGCCTTATTCAACACCCTGGTGGTGGACAAAAGAGCCCTGTGGGATCGGCTGCACAGAATTCTGGAGGACCGAACCCAGGTGGCCCTGGACGAGGTGGTCGAAATGTACCCCCTGGAACAGGGCCTGGCAGAACTGGTAACCTATTTAACTATGGCCACCGAGACTACCCACTCCCTCATCGACGAACAAACCTCCACACCTCTGGAATGGCGAGATGCAAAAGGCCATCGGCGGCGGGCAACCCTACCCCAGGTGATTTTTTTGAAAGGTGGCAGACCGTGAGTACCGAAGGAAACGAGCTGTCGGTGGTCCTCATTTCCCTCTTTCGGGGGATTGTTAACCGAGATGATTCGGAAGTCCGGTGGCAGGGCCTGTTGAGTGTCGAGGCCCGGGTCCGGGACTACGTGGCCGTCCTGGGTCTGCAGTTGGTATTGGACGAGGAGGAAGGGTACGCGTACCTTTCCCAGGTTGAGGCCGAGGAGGGCGAAACCGAGCTACCCCGACTGGTTGCCCGGCGCCAACTGTCCTACCCGGTGAGTCTTATTTTGGCTCTTTTGCGGCGAAAACTTACCGAGCACGATACCCGCTCGGGGGACCCCCGGCTAGTAGTCGAAAAATCCGACCTGGTCGAAACTATTCGCACCTTTTTGCCCACCGCCGGAAACGAGGCCCGGATCTCCGACTCTATCGATAGTCATCTTAAAAAGATTTCCGAACTGGGATTTATTCGATTTCTGGGCGCCGATAACAATTCCATTGAAATTAAACGAATTTTGGGGGCCTTTGTGGACGCCCAATGGCTGAAAGAGTTCGATGCCCGGTTGGCCGAGTATCGGGGAGTGGCCGAGGCGGAATGAGGAATTTATGAGCGACACAACCGGCTTTTTCGAATTTTCCTCCGACGATACTCGAGCCGGTTTCCGGCTTCAATCCCTAGAAATCTATAACTGGGGAACCTTTCATAAGCGGGTGTGGACCCTGGGATTAGGAGGGGCCAATGCTTTACTGACCGGTGATATCGGTTCGGGGAAGAGCACCCTGGTCGATGCCCTCAACACCCTGCTGGTTCCGCCGATCCGAATCACCTATAACAAGGCCGCTGGAGCCGAACGCCGGGAGCGGGATCTACGGTCCTACGTCCAGGGCTACTACAAAAGTGAGCGGTCCGACGAAGGCTACGCGGCAAAGCCCGTGGCCCTGCGGGGCAAAAACGACTACACGGTCATTTTGGCGGTCTTCTTTAACGAGGGGTACAACCAGACCGTCAGCCTGGCCCAGGTATTTTGGATCAAGGATTCCCAGTCCCAGCCCCATCGGTTGTACGTGGTGGCCGACAAGGCCCTTTCCATTGCCGGGGACTTTGCGAACTTCGGTTCCGATCCTGGGGCCTTACGAAAACGACTGCGGGACACCGACAAGGTCGATCCCCTCTTCGACAGCTACCCGGCTTACGGGGCAGCCTTCCGACGGCGCTTTGGTCTGTCCAGCGAACAGGCCCTGACCCTTTTTCACCAAACCGTGTCCATGAAGGCCGTGGGCAACCTGACCGAGTTTGTTCGCGAGCACATGTTGGAACCCTTCAACTCCCAGGAACGAATTGACGCCCTCCTTCACCACTTCGACGACCTCAACCGGGCCCATGAGGCAGTCTTGCGGGCCAAACAGCAAATCGACCGGCTCACACCCCTGGTCGACAACCTCGACCGTCATGCCCAGATTCAGGCCACCGAAGCCCAGCTGCGCCACGACCGGGACACCCTACGAGTCTACTTTGCCTATCTACGTTCCGACCTCTTCGAGGCCCGCCGAATCTCCCTGGAAAAATCCCTGGCCTCCTCACAGCTGAAGCGGGCCGGCGTCCAGGACCGGCTGGCGGGTTATCAGGCCGACCGGGATCAGATTAAACGGGACATTAGCGACAATGGGGGCGACCGGCTGGAAACCCTGAAAAAGAACCGGGGGGCCGCCGAAGAGGAAAAAGTCCGCCGGTTGCGTCGTTTCGACGAGTACTTCTCCCTGGCCCAACAGGTCGACCTTCCCGGTGCCGCCAGCCCCGACCAGTTTATCGAAAACCGGGGAGCTATCGACCAACGCCTGGAGGACGCAGAGAAACAATCTGCGGGCCTGAACAACGCCCTGACCGATGGGGCGGTGGAACTGCGTGCCCTGGTAGAGCAACAACGGGCCCTGGCCGAGGAACTGGATTCCCTCAGGCGGCGAAAGAGCAACATCGATTCGGCCCAGGTGGCGATTCGCACCCGTCTGTGCACCGACTTGGGGCTGAACGAGAATCGTCTGCCCTTTGCTGGCGAGCTCATGCAGGTACGGCCCGGCCAGGAGGCCTGGGAGGGCGCGGCCGAGCGGGTTCTGCGGAGTTTTGGTTTGTCGCTCTTGGTGCCGACGGAATACTATGCCGCGGTTTCCCAGTGGGTGGACCAAACCCACCTGCGGGGCCGGTTGGTGTACTACCAAATTCCGGCCAAGGCTCCGGCAGGGTACCGAATCCCCGACGACCAGTCCCTGGCGGCAAAAATTATTACCAAAGAGGGCCACGAGTTCTCTCCCTGGATCCAGGACCAGTTGGTGTCTCGGTTCGATTACACCTGCGCCGAGGATATTGGGGAGTTTCGGCTGGCCTCCCGGGCGGTGACCCAGGCTGGGCAGGTGAAGGGTTTGGCCCAGCACGAGAAGGACGACCGGCATTCGATTCACGATCGGACCCGCTACGTCTTGGGCTGGCAGAATCAGAATAAAATCAAGGTTCTCACCGAACAAAAAACGGCCCTGGAAACCGCCGCCGGAGAGGTGGGGGTGCGGATTTCGGGTCTGGAATCCCAACGGCGAACCATCGAGGAACAGAAGAAGCTGTTGTATCAGTTGCGAGGGTTTTCGGACTTTTCGGATTTGGATTGGAAGCCCTACGCTGCCACGGTGGATGAGTTGACCCGAGAAATTTCTGCTCTGCAAAAGGCCTCTAATATCCTAAAGGCCTTAAACGAGCAGTTGACCGAGGTCGAGGGGGCAATCCGTGAGGCCGACACCCAGTTGCAAGAGATTGTGGCCAATCTGGCTACTCTGAGCGAGCGTCTCCAGGTGAATACCCGTGAGGCCAGCGAAAACGCCAAGCTTTTAGATGGGCCGGTCCCAACCCGGGCGGAGTTGGACGGCTCCCTAGGTAAGACAGTGGCTGAGGTGTTGGGAGCCCAAAAAATCACCCTGGAAAATAGCGATAAGTCCCAGACCGCGGTTCGGGAAGTGGTGCAGAGGAAGATCGATAACGAGGTCGAAAAAATGCGCCGCCTGGCCCAGAACATTGTGGGGGTCATGACCGATTTTCGACGGGATTATCCGGAAAAATCCCGGGATATGGACGCCTCTATCGAGGGGGGTGGGGAGTACCGGGCTTTGTTGGCCCAGCTGACCTCCGACGACCTGCCCCAGTTTGAGAGCCGGTTTAAGGCCCTGTTGAACGAAAATACTCTGCGGGAGATTGCCAATTTTCAGGGGGCCTTGAACCGCGAAAGCCAGCTGATTAAGGAGCGGGTCGATACTATCAACCGGAGCCTGGAAGGGATCGAGTACAACAAGGATCGTTACATTACCCTGGAGGCCGAGCTCACCACCGATCCGGAAATTCGGAGTTTTCGCCAGGAGTTGCGTAGTTGTACCGAGGGCAGCTTTACCGGTTCCCAGGACGACCAATACGCCGAGACAAAGTTTACCCAGGTGCGCTCGATTATCGATCGTTTTCGGGGTCGGGAGGGCACCGGCGAGTTAGATGCCCGTTGGACCACCAAGGTGACCGATGTACGAAACTGGTACACCTTCGCCGCCTCGGAACGGTGGCGGGCCGATAAATCCGAGTACGAACACTACACCGACTCGGGGGGAAAGTCCGGGGGTCAAAAAGAGAAGCTGGCCTACACCGTCCTGGCCGCCAGCCTGGCCTACCAGTTTGGTCTGGAATTTGGCGAGACCCGGTCTAGGAGTTTTCGATTTGTAGCCATCGACGAGGCCTTTGGTCGGGGTTCCGACGAGTCGACCCGATTTGGGTTAGAGCTTTTTCGCCGCCTGAATTTACAATTGCTCATTATTACTCCCCTGCAAAAGATTCCGATTATCGAACCTTACGTATCCACCGTTGGCTTTGTCCACAACGAGGGGGGTAGCAACTCCATGTTGCGGTGCCTCACCATCGAAGAATACCGGGAAGAGGTCGCGCGTCGGCGAAAGGGAAGCGCCCAAAAAGAGGGCGAGGGTGAGTAAAAAGCCGGCGGCTGGCAGGTCAGCTGCTGGCAGGCGAGGGCCCGGGCCGGTACCGGGGGCCAGGGAGCCAACCGGTAGGTCGGCGCCGGGGCCCGGACCGATGCAGACCCCGGGGCAAGCGCCGGCGGCCAGCGGGCAAGCGCCGACCCAGACCCAGATACGTGCGCCGGGCCGTGGCGATTGGTCGACCCCGTCTATTGTTTTGGTTGACCTTCGGGCCCGTTGGGACCGGGGCGATTTTTTTGGCCGAACCGACGATCTTTTTCCCCTCTTCCAGCGCCTACGGGGTCCAAAATCCTCCGAGGTCGAGGAAAACTTTGCTCGGGTAAAGGATTGGGCGGGAATGTGGGAAAATTTCGCCCGGACCATCGACGGAAGCCCCAAACTTTCTTGGAAGACCCATAATTTTCGAAACCTTGGTCGTAATGACCTACCATTTTCTCTGGAGTTTTTGTCCATCGATGACCTGGCCAAGGTCCTGGGAACCGGGGGAGAGTTGGAGGAATTTCGGCGCTCATCTTCGGTCGTCTTGGGCGAATTTCCGGTTCTTGAGCCCTGGATTCGGCGTTACTCCCGGACTTTTATGGATCTTGTCCCGGCTCTTCCCCGGCTCTTGGCCTTTGTTCGCTGGATGGTCGACAACCCCGGCCGCACCCACCTGTATCTACGGCAGGTGAGCATTCCGGGTGTCGACACCAAGTTCATCGAGCGGCATAAGGATGTGCTGACCGACTGGCTCCGTATAGTGCTGGATGTTCCACCGGTCTCCTCGACCAGTTTCGAAAAAGAGTTTGGTTTTCGCAGTAAGCCGGTTCTGGTTCGATTTCGAATTCTGGACCCCGCCTTGGCTTACGGCCCCGGGGGCCTGCGGGACCTGAGTATTCCTGCCGGGGATGTCTTGGCATTTTCTCGGGCAGCTT
>Ga0210043_1001252_pt1 | contig 22340 bp, 18 predicted proteins | sample CryGeymet201501t_FD_183990 | JGI IMG/M metagenome (GOLD analysis project Ga0210043, IMG submission 183990) | Groundwater microbial communities from Crystal Geyser aquifers in Utah, USA - Crystal Geyser metaG 2015-01t (SPAdes) (version 2) | ecosystem: Environmental > Aquatic > Deep subsurface >... | reverse complement strand
TCTCGGATGGTTCGGCTCCGGCGGGACCGTCGTCGTCGACTTCGGTTCGCCTCTGATCGCCGAGCCCCTCTTGATTGCAGGGATCGACCGCGTCGCCGTCCAGGTCTCCGCGATTGCCGGCGGCGGAACAGTCGACGTTTGGCTCGGCGGAAGCTCCGTCGACTGACAGAGGTCCTCGCAGTGCTCACGACTGACCCCGAGAAGAAGGCCCTCCTCGACGAACTCGCCGCGACGGAGGAAGCCCGCCGCGAGTGGATCCGGACGGCCGTTCTCGCCCACGGTCGGCTTGACGTCCTCTGTGAAGAGGTCCTCGGGCTCAAGCTCCGCCCCTTCCACCGCGCAATGCAAAGATTCGCGCTCCGGAATCCCGCGAGCCTACAACTCGCGTTCCGCGGAGCTGGGAAGTCGACGACGATCACGGTCGCCTTGACCGTGTTCCACGTCCTCCGGAATCCGAACATCCGAATCCTTCTTGCGAGCAAAACGCACGAGTTCGCGAAGGATATCTTGAAGGAAATAAAGGGTCACTTCGAATCGGAGATTCTGACGGAGATATTTGGCGATCATGTCGGCCCGCGGTGGGATACGAGGGAGATTGTCGTCTCGACGAGGACGAAGGTCCAGAAGGAGGCGACGGTCTCGACCGTCGGAGCAGAAGGGCAGGTCGTTGGCAAACACTACGACGTGATCTTCGTCGACGATCTCGTCGACCAGAAGAACTCGCAGACGTCGTACATGCGTGAACAAGTCAAGACGTTTTACTACAAAACGCTCTTGCCAACGCTCGAGCCAGATGGGGAGATCCACGTCCTCGGGACGCGGTATCATTACGCCGACCTTTACGGACACCTTCAACGCGAGGAGTTCACGTCGTCGACGCAGATCGTCCCCGTCCTGGATGGGGACGGCAAAACGCCGTGGCCGGAGAAGTTCCCCACGAGCGTCCTCCGGAAGCGGAAACGCGCGATGGGCCTCGTGATCTTCATCACGCAAATGCAATGCGACGCGGAGCAAATGCGCGGTGAGGTGTTCGAGGTCGACTTCATGCCGGAGGTCCCGTTGGATGAGGTGCCCGCTGACGCGGTGTACTATCTCGGGGTCGACGTGTCGACGGGGGAGGCCGACGACTTCTTCGCGATGGTTGCGATCGCGGCGAGCGGTTCGAAGATTTGGGTTGTCGACCACTTCGAAAGGAAGATTCGGTTCGGGGAGCAAGCGCGCAAGATCGCCGAGTGGTATGATCGGTTCCAGCCTGCAAAGGTCGGGATCGAGACGAACGCCTATCAGGTCGTTCTTGCTCAAGCCCTCGAGGACAAACGGCCGGACATCACTGTCCGCAAGATCAACACGAAGCTGAGCAAGCAAGAGCGCGCGATCAAGCTCGCGGCGCGGCATGAAGAGGGCGAGATCTCGTACGTATACGGCAATCAAGCCCTGATCTCTCACCTCGTCCTGTTCCCGCGCGGCGAGAACGACGATCTGTTCGACGCGCTCGATCACGCGATCAAGGCCGCGTTCGGCGGACGTGGGCGACGTGGGCGACGTGGGCGCTCTCGCAGGAATCAACCTGTCGGTCTCTTGTAGGAGGGTGTCACGATGGCAGTCCAGATCAACGAGGTCGCGCGATCGGCGGCGCGCGAGACCCGGCGGGTTGTCGCGCTCGCGATGGTGTCCCCGATCGCGAAGGCCGCAAGTGAACAGCTCGCGGCGGAATCGAAGGCTCACGCGGACCCTTGGGCGGAGCTGGGAGGGCTCCACGGCGCGATCACGCCCCCGCTCGACCCGCTCGGCCTCGCCCTCCTCGAAGAGTCGTCGAGCGAGCTCGGCCAATGTCTGACGGCGCTCGAGGTCAACATTCCGGGGTTCGGGTGGAGGATCAAGCCGCTCAAGGCGAGCGAGGACGCCGCGGAGGCCGACGAAGCCTTTGCGGCGCGACTCGAGGAGGAGCGCGAGTTCTTCCACGAGCTGTTGACCTATGCCGATTACGACGAGGGTTCGTTCACGTCCCTCCGTCGTCGCGCGCGGAGGGACCTCGAAAGCTCCGGTAACGCCTATTGGGAGGTCGTTCGCGACGCCGCGGGGAGGTTGTCGGCGTTCCGCCTGATCCCTCACACGTCAATGCGAATGACCCCGAAGGGCTCCGAGGTCGTCGAGGTTGAGAGGCTCCGCCCGACAGGGAAGGGGCTCGAGCGGAGGTTCAAGCGCGTCCGCGTGACAAGGCGCTTCCGGAGATTCGTCCAGGCGCAGAGGGGCTCGGCGGCGAGCTGTCGAGCGGTCTACTTCAGGGAGTATGGCGATCCGCGAGAGTTGGACTCGCGGACGGGCGAGTTCAAGCCCGCGGGCGAGATCCCGCGCGAACACCTCGCGACGGAGATCGTTCACTTCCGGATTTACAGTTCGCGGACCCCGTACGGGTTGCCGCGCTACCTCGGGAACCTCCTCGCGTTGTTCGGTTCGCGGAAGTCGGAGGAGATCAACTTCCAAACCTTCACGAACAATAACGTCCCGTCAATGGTCTTTCTTGTGTCAAACGGGGAGCTTACGTCGGAGTCGGTCGAGCGGATCAAACAGTTCACCGAAACGCAGATCCAAGGGTCGGACAACTATTCGAAGATGCTGATCGTCGAGGCCCTCCCCTTCGAGGACTCCGGAGATCAGGCAAAGGTCGAGATCAAGCCGCTTGTCCGGGAGCAACACACTGACGAGCTGTTCCAGAATTACGACGCGAACAACCGGGAGAAGATCCGGCAGTCGTTCCGACTCCCTCCGATCTTCGTCGGCCGCGCGGGAGACTACACGCGCGCAACCGCTGAAACGTCGCGCGCGCTCGCCGACGAACAGGTCTTCCACCCTGAGCGGGAGGAGGACGACCACTTGATCAACCGGATCTTGACTGACGAAGGGATGCTCCATCACACGTTCGCGACGAACACTCCGAACGTGACGAACGACACGAACTTGATCGCCGTGATGACGGGCGCGGAGAAGACAGGTGGGATGACGCCGCGGATCGCAAGGAAGATCCTCGAGGACGTGCTGAACAAGGATCTCCCCGGCTTCGGGGACGGCTTCGACCCGGACGTCCCGTTCAGCCTGTCAATGGCCGACGCCGTCAAGAACAAGGCGCAAGCGAACGAGGTCGGGCAGCAAGTTACCGCGCTCAAGGGTGAGGCGGATGACGCGACGTGGATCGACAGGATCGAGAACGCGCTCGTCGTCCGCGCGGACGAAGGGGGTGCGAGCGTTGGAGCCGGGATCGCCCTGAACGCGGGTTCGCAGGCGGAGGATATCGCCGACGGTATCCAGCGGGGATACCTCTCCCCGATCCCGCTGAACCTCCGCGGCCGGGATATGTTCCTCGGGGACGGCCGCGCGTTGTTCGCGCGCGTTCGCTTCGGCGAGGTTCGACAGCTCACGATCGAGAACGCCGCGGTCGCCTCCGGGGTCGCCGTCGAGGACCTCCGGACCCTGTTCCCCGGACGGTTCGAGCTTCACTTCGCCGAGGTCGTTGCGCGGGACGCGATCCCTGTCGTCTCGTACGAACAACCGACCGACTCCCTGTTCGCGGTTGTCGTCGGAGCGGGGTGAACCGTGGCCGACGAAGTCGATCGCCTCCGGCCGGAGGCCCTGATCGCTCGAGGTTGGGTTGTTCAGGAGGCCCTCGGACAAGCCTTGTTCTCGCTCTGGCGCGAACACGCTGAACCATACGTCACGGCGATCCGGCGCGCGCGGTCGGGCTTCCTCGACCTGGCGCGAAACGCCGAGCGCGCTCCGGCGAGGTTCCGACGGTCGGAGGCCGCGATCGCCCTGATCGAGCGGGCCTCCGAAGAAATGTTCATCCTCGGCGCGCTCCACATTCGCGCTCGCGATCGCCAGTTCACGGCCGCTGGCAAAGCCCCGCTCTCGTCGGGGAGCTTCCGCGTCGACAAGGCCGACAGCATTGCGACCGCGACGGCGCGTTACTCCCTGTCACTCGCCGACGCGAACGCGATCAAGGGGATCAAGCAAACCCACCGAGCGTGGTTTCGCGACGCCGCGGGGAAGCAATACGAGGGCGTCGGGTTCAAGCCGATCGCGTCCGTCCTCGTCAAGCAAGGCAAGTCGGGGTACGAGATCGCGGAGGGGCTCGCCGACGCCGTTCAGAAGAAGTTCGGGTTCGACCCTGCGAACATGAGGGGGCTTACCTACTGGCAAGGCGTCGCCGAGCACGTCGCCACCTCCGGCGGCGTAGCGGGGCAAATGAGCGCGTTGACGGCGCTCGGGTGGGAACGGTATGTGATCGTCAACCCCCTCGACGAGAGGACGACTCCCGTTTGTCAGATGATGGCGGGGAAGACCCTCCTCGTCCGCGACGGAGCGGACCTCATTCAACGGGCGTTCGAGGCGAAGTCCCCCGACGAAGTCCGCGCGGTCAAACCGTTCGTCAAGAACGGCGACCCCTTTTGGATCACCTCCGCAAGCGGGGTGAAGCTCGACCTCGGGGCGAAGGAGTTCTCTCCGAAGGCGTCGGCGGACCTCGCGGCCTCTGGCTTCGCCGTCCCTCCGTTCCACTTCCGTTGCCGGAGCTTCGTCGACATTTCCTTCGAGAGCGGGAAGATCGAGCCCGGTCCGGAGGTCTCGTCGTACGCTCCGAAGCCCCCTCCTCCGAAGCCTCCTCCCGCTCCGAAGCCTCCTCCCGCTCCGAAGGTCGAGCCCCCGAAGGTCGAGCCTCCGAAGCCTCCTCCCGTTCCGAAGGTCGAGCCTCCGACGCCTCCTCCCGTTCCGGTTGTCGTCGCTCCGCCTCCGCCTCCGGTCGTCGTCGCTCCGGCTGTCGCTCCGAAGGTGCCGCTCGGGTCGTTCCCGTGGACGCTCGACGACCTCGTCGTCACGGCGGACAAGCTCGGCGGTGCGAACCCGAAGTTTGTCCTACAAGCCCCGGACGGGTCGAAGTGGATGTTCAAGAACTACTCCGAGATCAACTCGGAGTTTCGGACTTACATTGACGTCCTCGCCGCGCGCGTTCAGAAGGCCGCGGGCGTCGAGGTCCCGGACACTTTCGCCTTCGAGATCCCCCGTTCGTGGGGCGGGTGGAGCGAGACAGGAGGGAGGGCGCAGAACGCGAAGGGGTCGCTTGCGAGAATGATCGACAAGGCGGAGATCACGCGTCCTGATCTCCGCGACGTCGGCCTCGAGAACTTGACTGCGATCGGACGCGTCGACGTCCAGATTGATCACGCGGTGAACTGGATTATCTCGAACGGGGACGGGCACTTTGAGAACTTCCTCGGGGTCGGGGATCGGGTTGTCGGGATCGACAAAGCGCAGGGGATGAAGTTCTTTGGACGCGACCGGCTCGCGATTGACTACGTCTCTCCCCAGCAGCCGTGGCCGAACAACAACGGCTTCGCTTACGCGGAGTGGCAGCTCCAACGATACCGGTCGGGGGACCTCGGGAACATCGCCCTCGAGGGCGTGTATGACGCGACGGGAGGGCTCTCGTCCTTCGGCCGTCGCTTGCAAGCGATCGCCGATATCCCTGACGACGAGTATCGGGCGATCATTCGCCCGTACGTCGAGAACCTCCCTCGCGGAGGAGGCTCCGGCCCGTTCGCGCACGGGTCGATCTATCGCAACTCCTCCGTTGACGAGGTCCTCGACGCGATCGTCGCGAGGAAGAACAACGCGCTCAAGGACTTCGACGCCCTATACAAGGCGATCGAGAGCAAGCGTCCAGGCGGAGTGTACCACCCTCCCGCGTCGGCGAAGGTCCCGAAAGCTCCGCGCAAGCCTCGCGCTCCGAAGCGTCCGAAGCAGCCGAAGGGCGCGCTCGAATCCCATAACATGATGAAGCCCGGACTCCTCGACGACATTGACAACGCGGGCCTCGCGGGCTTCCACGTTTTCCAGAGCGGCGCTGACCTCGAGAACCTCGGAATGTTGGGATACAAGACTTTCGGCGTCGACGGCGCGAGGCAGATCCACTTTCGCGGGAAGCTCACCCCCGCGGCGCGCGCGCGGATCACGGCCGCGGCGAAGGCGAACAAGCGGCTCTCGACCTCCGCGGCTTCGACGACTGTCAACGCGGTCGAGGACGAAGTCGCGCGCGTCGCGAAGGTGTTCAACGGGAATCAGGGCGAGGACGTTTTGACGTTCGTCAAGTCGTTCAACGCCCACCTCGACGCAGCGTCCGGCCACCCCGCGTATGACGGAATTTTGCCCGACAAGACGGAGAAGCTATATTTCAAATTGTTCGACTATTTCGACAAGGTCGAAACCTATTATTCAAGTCCGGATTCATTCAGTCACCTTCTGTCCGATATCGGGTTCGAGCCGACAAAGCTCGACGCCGACGCGGCGAGCTACTACCTGAACAAGCTCGAGGCTTTCCGGAAGGGAGGAGCTTGGAACCTCGAGCAAGTCGTGTCGAAGGGGAACACGATCGAGCCCTTCGACACCTCCGCGTATGCTGCGAGTCGTCCTCGCCCCGTCTCTCCGTCGCCGTCCTCCGCTCCGTCTCCGGCCGCGGCGACGACTGAGCCCTTCACCGTCCGCGCTGCAACGGCGAACGAGACCGTGATCGAACACAATTGGATCGGCCCCGAAGGACCGAAGTTGCAAAGTGAGTGGGGCGTCGGAGACCTGTCGAAGTTCAGGAAGGTCAACGAGGAGGTGTACGACGTCGCGAGGGCATACAATGGCGGGACGATGGATGGGTTCGTTTTCACCTCGACGAAGAACCCCGACATTTCGATCCGGACCTTCACGCACAAGGCCGGAACGACGTCGGCGTTCGACGGCGAGATTCGGATCGTGATGAAGATCGCGGACCCGACTCCGGCGGACTTCGAGGAGGCCCTCGACCTCGCCCGCGCGATCGGGGTCGACGTCAAGAAACACAGTCCGATGCAAGAGGAGTTTCACGCCCTCTGGGCGCAGAAGCAGGCGAGCGCGATCGGGTTCACTCACGACCCCGACACGCTTCACCTGTTCCAGATTCCGGACGAGCTACCGGCGGCGGAGAAGCTGTCCAGGTTGAAAACGGCCTACAATCATGCGGCTATGATCAAGAACGCCGACTGGCTCCGGTGGGAGAACTTCGCCGCGGACCCGAAGAAAGCCATGATGCCGATCTTCAACGAGAAAGTCCTCCGCGCGGGGGAGAAGCAACGACCTTACGGGTTGCCGAAGTGGAAGCGGCTCGACCTGACAGTGAAGGACCTCAAGGACGCGGACATTCGCGGCTCGTTCGCGTCGATCTATGGGAACGCACACGAAGAAATGGCGAAGATCGCCTTCGGCAATGACAACGCCGCGCTTGTGTCGACGACAAGCCGGAGCCGACAGGGTATCCCCCTCTCCGGCATGAGCCCGACGGAGGATATCGGAACGGGCGTAGGAGACTACGCGTTCACCCGGCTTCGGTCGCGGCGGACGTCGACGACGGGGTCTTATGGCAATTACGCGCTCGACACTGACGAGCTTGACCGGAAGATCAAGCAAGGTCTGTTCGACCCTGCGAGCGACACTGTCAACGCAACTCCGGGCATGTACTTTAAGCGCGAGGCCCTCTTGACGACCGACGCGTTCTCGTACGGGAGCGACCAATATGGCAACGTGTCAACGCACGAGAAGATTTGGGGCAACATGCACCGAGTCTCAAACGCGAAGTCCGCGAAGGAATCCGCTCTCGACCTCCTCGCGCATTCATACCGCAATGACAACGAGCACATTGTGAAGGGCAACCTTGGGATCGGGGAGTATCTGCAACATTGGGTTGTGATGGATCACGGCGAGCGGGAGCGGATGGTCGATTACTTGCACTCGATCAACATCACTCACCTCGGCGGGAAGAAGGTCGAGGACGTGATCGTCGTCAAGAGGTTCTGAGGTCGTATGTCAACGTTCAAACGCGCAAGTGATGCCGTCGAGGCCCTCTCCTCCCATTTCGCGATCGTGACCCGTCGCGACGTCGACGGCGTGATCCTCGCGGAGTTCGCGAGTCCCGCGCTCGCCTCCTCGAAGCTGAGCAACGGGGAGGTCCTCCTCCTCGCCGGAGCCTCGACCTCGCGCGGTCCTGACCTCCGCGCCTTCACCCTCGAGGGGTTTCGCGGGTTCGACTCCGGGTGGGTGTTCGACGTCTCCGGAGGGACACTCGAAATCGAACCCGCGATCCCGGCGTTCCTCTCGCCGCGGTTGAGCGAGGCAGTCGAGGCATTGAAGCTCTCCCCCGAGGGAGTCGCTGGCGTGAAGCGCCACGTCGCGGAGGTCCTCACGAGGATCGAGGGGGCGAAGTGAAGGCGTACCTTTGCCAAGTCGTGAACCGGCTCGACGAGTGGACCCCCGGAGAGCAGACCTATGCCGTGATTGCGGTCCTCGTCGCCGACGGTCCGGCGATCGTTGCGGTTCCCGTCGGAGCCGGGACGTCCATCCTCGCGGCTCAACTGCAACGCGACCTCGCCGGGAACCTGGCCGCTCCCGCGGAGTTCTTTGCGCGAAGGTTCGAGGCGAACGGGACGCGGACGTCCTACGCCCTTCCGGTCAAGGTCGCGGCAGAGACCCCGGAGAAGGCCGCACACAAGCTGTATGCGCGGCTCATTCGCGGCGGGATCAAGACGCCTTCGCGTTGACTTTTCTCTCGGCGTTGACTACAGCTTTTGATCAGTGTTCGCGAACACTCGCCGAACACTCGCCGAACGTTGGAGCCCGTCAATGCCTTCGAACGCCTCGAACGCCGACAAATACGACCTCCGGATCGAGTGTCCGATCGCGAAGCTCGACGAGCCACTCCGGGTTGTCACGGGGATCGTTCTCGAGCCGGACGAAGTCGACTCGCAGAACGACACGATTTCCTCCGAAGAAATCCGGCGCGCAGCTCACAACTACCTCGCGAGCTACAACCGCGAAACGCGGCTCGGGTTGCAACACAAAGTGTTCGACAAGATCGGCCTCGAGCTTGTCGAGAGCTGGATTGCTCCCGTCGACCTGCAACTCGGAGGGGAGTCCGTCAAGGCGGGCTCGTGGGTTATGTCGGTTCACGTCCTCGACGATGGACTCTGGGAAGCTGTCAAGGCTGGCAAGTTCACGGGGTTCTCGATCGGTGGCGTCGCAACCGTGATCGGAGAAGGCAAGTGAAAGACGACACGGCAAAGCCCCGAAACCTCCTCGACCTCCGCGTCGGAGAGGTCTCGTTCGTTGATAAGCCCGCGATCGGGCGACAGTTCCTCGTGATCAAACGCGACGCCGACGGCGTCGAGGCCGAAGGAGGCGAAGCAATGCCGACGAAGAAAGAGGAGACCGTCGAGGTCGAAGCCAAGGCCGAGGCCGAAGTGAAGGCCGAAGTGAAGGCCGAAGTCGAGACGAAGGCCGAAGTCGAGACGAAGGCCGAAGTCGAGACGAAGGCCGTCGACGTCGGCGCGGCGCTCGCCGTCGCCGCTCCACTCCTGACGGACTTCGCCGCGTCGATCGCGTCGGACAACCCCGACGGCGCGGCCGCGATCGGCGCTCTCGTCGAGTATCTGTCCTCCCCGGAGGAAGAGGCCGAAAGCGAGGCCGAAGCCGAAGGCGAGACGATGGATCAGGCGGAGAAGGCGACGGACGTCGCGACGGAGAAGGCGAAGCGGATGACTCCCAATCGGCTCAAGCGGAGCGGGGAGATCCTCGACGCCCTCAAGGCGTTCTTTGCCGAGTTCGTCGACAGCTCCGAGGAGGAGATCGCCTCCGCGGAGAAGGTCGAGGTTTCGACGACGAAGGCGGTCGAGCCTCCGCCCGACCTGAACGCGATCGTGACGAAGGCTCTCGAGCCGGTCGCGAAGGCGCTCGGGGACCTGGCGAAGTCCAACGGCGAGCTGACAGAGCGACTCGCGACGCTCGAGACGACCCGCGCGGTCGCGAAGAGCGACGGCGTCGACTCCACCCCTGAGCCTGTCAAGAAGTCGAGGGCCTCCCTCTTCGCCCACTTGCTCTAACCGTTCGCGTCTCCGCGAACAGGGCAACCGTTCGCGAACAAATGACCTCCGCCGATCACGGCACAACGTAAGGAACAGAGACAATGCCCACCACGAACGAAGCCCTGATCCGAAAGGCCGTGATCAACGCGGCCGACGCCCTCGCCTCCGCTGGCAAGCTCAATGCTGAGCAGGCGGACGCCTTCCTCGATTACGTCGTCGAAGAGACGATGTTGACGAAGGTCGCTCGCGTTGTCCGGTTCCGCCCGGAGTCGCTCGACCTCGACAAGATCGGGATCGGTCGCCGCGCGGCCGTCCCCGCGTCCGAGGGGATCGACCCCGGTCGCCGTCGCGGAGTGAGCCACACGAAGGTTACTCTGACTCCGGTCGAGATCATGGTCCCGATGGAGATCAGCACGACCTACAAGGAACAGAACCTCGAGGGCGACGCCGTGACGGATCACATCCTCCGGATGTTCGCCGCGCAGCTCGCGAACGACGTCGAGGAGCTGTCGATCCACGGCAACACCTCCGGGTATCTCGTGACCGAGGACTACCTCGACGACGGCGGCTCGACGACGAAGGTCGTCGTCGACACCTTCATGGCGCTCTTCAACGGGTGGCTCACCCTCACGAACTCGGCGAACGTCGTCGACCACGCGGGCGGGACCCTCTCCGGATCGCTGTTCCGCAAGATGCTGGCGGCGATGCCGTCGAAGTTCAAGCGGAACAAGGGCAACCTCCGGTGGATCTGTTCGACGGAGACCGAGGAGCTGTGGCGCGAGCGTATGTCGACCCGCGCGACCGCGCTCGGAGACAACGCCATGAACTCGCAGGGCGAGTTGACCCCCTTCGGGATCAAGATGGTCCCGTGCCCCCTGTTTGACCATTACCCTCGTCAGATCCAGACGGGGTCGCAGTTCAGCGGCCTCGGCGCGACGATCCAGCTCGCCCACGCCCCGATCCTCGCGAACTCCGTCAAGATCGTCCTGTCGTCGCAGGCGGGCGCGACCCCCGTCACCCCCTTCGTCGAGGACACCGCCTTCACGGTGAATGAGACGACTGGCGTGATCACCGAGACGGGCGGCGTGATCACGACCGGCGTCAACCTCACGATCACCTACCAGTCGATGCCCGAGATCCTCCTGACGCACGAGAGCAACCTGATCCTCGGCTACTCCCGTGACATCTCGATTGAGAAGGACCGGGACATCTACAAGCGCGTCGATCAGTACGCGACGACCCTCAAGGTCGCCGCGCAGATCGAAGAGCTGACGGCGTGCGTCAAGGCGAAGAACATCTCCGACGCGATCTGATCCAGGTCGACGAAGGCGCTCGACGGGGCCTCGTCCCCGTCGAGGCCCTCCGCCTCAACCCCCATTGGAATTGCCTCCGGGACAAACCATGAGCAAGCAATATCAAGTCAAACTGCGAAGGGCGGCGACAATGTCGACGCCCTTCGGTCGTTTCAACCGGGAGCAAGAGGTCACCGTCGCGGAGGGGGACCGGAGGCTCGCGTACTTCCTCCGTTCGCCAGAGGACTTCGATGTCCTCCCTGTGTCTCCCCCGAAGCCCCCCCCCGTGCCCCGGAAACACCCTTCTGACGTCTCCGAAGCTCCGAAGGCGACCACGACACGGGTTCTGGCTCCGGAGCCTCCTGGCGCCCCTCCTGATGCTTCGGAGGAGGACACCTCGCCGAAGGTCGTCGGCGCGACGCGTATCCTGTCGGAGTCCACACTTCTGAAACTCAAGCGTGCGGAGCTGGCGGAGCTGGCGGAAGACGAGTTCGGCCTTGACGTCGGCGAGTCCGCAACGAAGCGGGAGATCGTCGCGGCGATCCTCCGCGAGGCCGACGAAGACGAGGAGGACGACGGATGAAGATCGCGCTCAAGCGGCCCTTCCGCTCCGTCCAGATCGAGCGCGACCACGGCGGCGCGCTCCATCTGGCGCGCGGAGTCGTGGTCGAGGTCGACTCCGATACCCTCGCCCTGATCCGGTCGACACGTCCGGACGTGTTCTCCGCGATCGAGATCGTCGACGGGCCTCCGAAGTCGAAGCGGGTCTCTCGCCTCCTCGACGACGCGAACCCGACTTTTGTCCTCCCCGTCGTCGAGGAGAAGCCGAAGCCGCGCAAGCGGAAGAGGTGAGCCCGTGCTCGTCGTGAACCTCCGAGACGGGTCGACCCTCCGCTTCGACCTCGCCTCCGCCTCCGGGGCGGAAGGGTGGAGCGCCGTCAACCGGAGCGAGATCACGGCCGTGTCGGTCGTGCACAACCGGCACGTTTATGCCGTCCCGCTTCGCGACGGCGCGGCCGAAGTCGAGGCCGAGGTCGTCTTCCATCGCGACGGGTCGGGAGCTGTCGTTGCCCACCGTGTGACCTCGCGCGTCGAGGGCTCGACGGTCGAGCTGCTCGTGTACACTGGCCACCGTCCGCGGATGGCGCGCTTCACAGTCTCACCGACGGCGTCGGCGAAGACCCCGGAGGGGTGAAATGGCGACGACGTGGCTCCCGCAAGCGTATGTGAACACCGAGGAACTTCTGTCGTTCTTCGTCGTCGACGAGGACGGATTTCTCGTCGATCCCGACTCGATCGAGTGTGCGATCTTCGACCCCGACGGCGCGCAAGTCTTCCCCGTCGCGGGGTGGGAGGATCAGTCGGAGGCCGGGAGGTTCGACCGCGGACACTTCTTCGCCGTCGATCCTGACACGTCGGAAGGTTGGCAGGTTCCGGCGGACGCGGCGGAAGGGACGTGGGCGATCCGCTGGCGTTGGCGCGAGACCGCGACCTCGGCCTTGCGAACCTGGACGATGGCGTTTGACGTCGTCGCAAGCCGGGACGAAGGGGCGGGGACGGGGTTCGTCGGGTTGCCGTATCGGGCGATTGTGTCCCCCCTCACGCTCCGGAATCACGGCCTCTCCCTGACGGACGCGAGCGACTCCCGGCTCGAGACCTTGATTGTCGAGGCTCAAGCCTACGTCGAATTCTCCTGTCGACAGACCTTCCGCCCCGTCGCCTCGACGCTCCGGTTGCAGGGCGGCGCGAGCGACCGGCTCTTCCTCGGGACGGCGATCGTGGGCGTTGACTGGCTCAAGGCGAACAGCTCGACAAGCGAAGTCACCCGGTCGACGCTCGCCGTCTCCTTCGCCCCGATCGACCGGGCCTCCGCGTCGAGCTTCCGGCCCGACCCCCGGAGGCAGCCGACGATCTCTATCGCCGCGCGGGAGTCGGTGTTCGGCGTCGGCCTCCGCCGCGGCGGGACCTTCGAGGCGGGGCGGCTCAATCAGAAGCTCAAAGGCGTGTTCGGCTTTCTCGAGGCCGACGGGAAGGTCCCGGCCCTGATTGAGCGGGCGGCGACGCTCCTCGTGTATGCGACGGCCGTCGCCTTCGTCGTCGGGGACGACCCCGGCGTTGCCGGACCGATCAGCTCGAAGACGATCGACTCGTTCTCGATCAGCTACGCCGACGCAGGCTCGAGTGGATCGGCGACGGCCTCGCGCGCGTTGGCTCGCTCCCGCGAGGTCGAGGAGATCCTCGCCGGGTACAGAGCCCCGATCGGGCTCGGGTCTCCCGATCCTCTCACGCGGGGTTCAGCATGATCATTGACGCCTTGATTGACCCGGACGAGGTCGTCGTCGAGCAAGTCGACACGACCTCGACCCGGTACGACCCGGACACGCGCGAGCCGATCGGGCTCGTCCGCCGCGTGACCTCCGTCACTCTCTCCGCACAAGTCGTGTTCGGCTCGACGCGGCGGACGGCGTTCAGGGGAGGAGGTCAAGGCGGAGCGCACAACGAAGCGACGGGGAGGATCGTCCTCCTCCGGCGGGAAGTTGACGCGCTCGGAGTGACCCTCCGGCGCGGGGACAAGATCACGTCGATCGCTGGCGTCGCCCTCTCCCCTCCCGTGTTCCTCCTCGCTGAGCGGCGAGCCGGACACCTGTCGAACGTCGCGAACCTCCTGATCTGGGATTTCGTCGACAAGGCCCCGGCGGCGTGATGGCGGGCGACAGCTTCGAGATTTCGATCGACTTCACCGCGCTCGCAAAATCATTCATGGCGGGCTCGTCGTTCTCGACCCTCGTCGAGAACGAGAACGAGCGCGCGGGCGACATTTGCGCGCTGAAACTCGCGGCGCTTATGCGTTCTGTGATCTCGGGCGGAGTCGACCCGGCGAACTCCCCGAGCACGAAGCAGCTCAAGGGCTCGACGAAGAGCCTCGTCGACTTCGGTCGACTGTTCAAGTCCGTCACGGGAAGCTCTGTCGTTGGAAGCGGTCACTCGACGACGATCACGGTCGGCGTTATGCGGACGGCGGCGACGGCGAACGTTGCGCGGATCGTTCACGAAGGCACGCAACAGACTGTCACGTTCAAACAAGCCCTCCTGTTTCGTGTGCTCTGGCTTGCGTCGATCGGGCGCAAGGTCAATATTCGCAGCGAGCGCGGGCGCGTCCTCCTCGCGCAGTCAAAGGGGAAGTTCGTCCCCCTCAAAGTCGGGACGGTCCTCGTCGTTCCTCCGCGTCCGTTCGCGCTGCAAACGCTGAACGACCCGCGGACGAAGGCGATCGTCGAGAGCGAGTTCAAGTCCGCGCTCAAGCGCGCATTCGAAACGGCGGCAAAGAAGAAGTGAAACGGACGACGAGCTACATTCGGGACCTCGCGATCTTGCTCGAAGGGGGCGCAACCCTGAGCGATACGGCGAAGCTCTCGGCCCGGAGTGGCGTCGTTCGGCTCAAGCCGCAACGCCGCTCCGTCAAGCTCCCCGGCCGCGGGATCGAGGCGTATCCCCTCGACGACGACCTCTTTGTCCGGACGGAGAGCTTCGCCCCAGGCGCTCTCGTGTCGTTCGGGTTCGTCGAGGTCCTCGGGTCAACCCCTGTCGACGAGGGCGGGGCGGAAGTCACGTCGTTCGGGTTCCGCGCGTTCGACGGCACAGACGCAAAGTGGTGGGATGGATCGGCGTGGAGCGTCGCGGCGGCGGGCGAGTGGAACACTCTCGCGGAGTTCAACGCGAACCTTCCGACGCTCGACGCGACCGAGATCGCCGTCGACCTCCGGCTCAAGACGACCGACGACGGGTTGACCCCGACGGCCTCCGGGCTCCGGCTCCAATGGACAGGCGAAGTCGTCAACCCGCTCACCGAGTGGATCTTCCGCGGCCTCGTCGCGAGCCTCCGGCGGAACCTCCGGCCGACGACGACGTTCGTCGTCACGGCGAACGGGCTCGCCTCCGTCGACCTCACCGGAGCGGCGGGCGCGGGGTTCGTCCTTGCCTCCGTCCTCGAGGCGTACGACCTGACGGACGACCCGACGCGAGAGACGAACCTCGCCTTGTCGTTCGTTCCCTCGACTGAGGTTCTGACGCTCTCCGCGGCGGTCGACGTTGGCAACGAGCTGTGGATCGTTGCGAGCTACGCTCCGGACGTCGCCGTCGTGACCTCGACGGACTATGTCGCCGACGCGAAGATCCCCGCGGTTTGGGTTACGTCGATCGTCCCGCGGTCGACGCGCAAGAGGCTCGGCGGAGTCGGTCCGGCGATCGTCGACCGGTCGATCTCGCCTCCGCTCGCGACCGTATTCCCTCTCCCCGTCCCGCTCGTCGACCTCGACTTGACGGTCTCCGTCCTCGCCCCGAGCGCGCTCGACCTGTTCGCGCTCTGCGACGCCCTCACGGGGTGGATCGAGAGTCACCCTGTCTTGACCTCGACGGCCCTCGACGAAGGCGTCGCCGTCTCCGCTCTCACCCCGGTGGGGTGGCAGTCGGACACCTCCGACTTCGACGACGTCCGCTCCGCGACGCTCGCCCTTTCCTTTCTCGACGTCCCGCTATACCCTGACGCGAGCGCGGCCTCTGCGTCCGACGGCGTCTCACAAGCCCCTGTCGACGGCGTCCCGGCCGTCGGTCGATTGCTCTACAACTGGCGTCCCGCGGACGGCGGCGACGAAACGACCTGATAGGAGGTCCGCAAATGCCCCGAAGATTCGGCCCCACTCTCGGAACCGGCGTCGCCGTGATCGAGCAAGACGCCGCGAGCGCAATCACCCCGAGCCCGCTCGGCGTGACCTGCTACGTCGGCCGGACGGAGAAAGGGACCCCCGGCGAGGTCCTCTCCGTCGCGAAACAACGCGACTTCGTTCGCAAATGCGGGACCTACCTCGACGAGAGCGAGCTTCCCGACTCCGCGTTCGACTTCTACCGGTTCAGCGGCGGAGCCGGACAGCTCTTCGTTGTCCGCGTGACCGACGGAACGGAGGTCGAGGCGGTCGACGTCGTCCAGAACAGGAAGACGGGCTCGGGAGACTACCTGAACCGTGACACCGGCTCGACGCAGCGCGGCGTGATGCTCACCGTTGCCGCGAAGAACGGCGGTCGTTGGGGTGGCGCGGAGCGCGTCCTCTCGTTTGCCTTCACGATCGTTTCGGACCTCGACGAGACGACCCTCGCGACGGGCGAAACGATGCTCGTCGACGAGTGGAAGGGCGCTACCCTCGAGCTGTTCGGCGTGACTTCGCGAACCTACACCGTGATCTCGAACACGGCGCTCGGCGTCCTGACGGTCGAGAGCGATTCCCGGATGGCGTCGGACCTGGCCGCGGATGGCGCGACGAACAACGTCGCAACGCTCACCCTCGACGCCGCGACCCGGAGCATCAACGCTCCGGGGTCGGTCGTCGGCGATCGGCGAGAGCTGTCCCTGACGTGGAAGGACGGCGAGGAAGACCCGGACCTCCTGTTCGGCCTCGACGTCCTCGTCGACGGGTCGATCGTTCGGAGCTATCCGAACCTCTCTCTTGACCCGGCGAGCAAGTGGTATGCGGGCTCGGTCGTCAACAACGATCCGGACAATGACTTCGTCACCCTGACGCTCGTCCACACTGGCAGCTACGCGGCCGCGAACCGTCCGGCGGGGTGGTACGGCGAATTCAAGGCGTACGCGAGCGGGACGCTCACTTGTCGCCCCGTCAACGTCGTCTCCGTCGTTCCCAACACTCCGGGAAACGATATCGGCTCCGTCACGGCGTGGGATTTCCCGTCGCGAACCGTTCGCCAGCGGATCACGCTCACCTTCACCGGCGCGGCGGCGTTCGCGGTCTCGACGTCGGCCGCGTACGGCGCGGAACACAAGGACCTCCCGGCCGGGGTCGTCGGGACCCCCTACGCGACGACCCTCGCCGCGAACAACCGGACGGGCCTCCTCTCCCTCCCGACCTTCACCGTGATCCCCGGCGTCGACGCCTTCGAGGCGGGCGACGTGATCGTGATCGACGTCGACCCGCTCCCCGTCGACCTCTTGACCGGCGACGGCCTCCTCGAGGGGTGGGTTTACGTCAACGACGGCGTGACCCGCGAGCGCGTCGCGATCGAGTCCAACACGCCCGACACGATCGTGTTCAAGTCCCTCCCGGCCTCGGCCCCGACCGCCGCGAGCGCGATCGGCGGCGCGTTGCAGTCGACGGGTGATATCGTCTTCCCGACCGCTGGCGGGACGATCGTCGTCAACTGCGACCTGATCGGGTATGCGACCCTCACCTATGGGGTCGTCGCCTCCGCGGCTCTCCTCGTCGCGGCCCTCGAGGCCGAGGCGGTCGCGGCGGGTCTTCCCTCCGGTCTGTTCACCGCGACCGGGGACAAGCTGAACGTCCTCCTCTCGACGATCTATGCGGCGGCGAGCAACGAGACCGGCGCGGATCAGTTCTTCGAAATCGTCTCCGCCGCGGCCGAGGTTAAGCTCGACGCCGGGGTCTCCTCCGGCGCGTCCGGCGACAGCTTCCGCGTCGAGGCTCCGCGAGCCCTCCGCGATGGATACGACGGGTCGACCCCGTCCGACGCGGATTACATCGCCGCGTTCAACACTGTCACGAGCCCGATCCTCCGCCTGGCCAACCGCAAGCTCGGACTGATCAAGCTCGCGACCCCCGGCGTCACGAGCACGAACGTCCAGAAGGCGGGCCTCGCCTTCGCGGAGGCGACGAATGCGCAGTATCGCGTTGAGATCCCCTCGAACATCACGAGCGAGGCGAGCGCCGTCGCCTACATCAACGCCACGATCGCCCGGAACGACTATGGCGTCACGGCGTGGCCGTCTTACGGCTACGTCGTCAACCCCGTCGGGAACGGGACGGTCCTGCAAAGCCTCACCGGCGCGATCCACGGGATCGAGGCCCGGACGGCGGCGGACTTCGGAGGCTATCACAAGGCCGCGGCGGGCCTCACGGCGAAGCTCTCGCACGTCATCGACCTCCCGACCGGGGAGAGCCTCCTCGACACTGAGATCCTGAACCCGGCCGGGATCAACCCGATCGTGAACAAGAACGGGAGCTTCGTCGTGTGGGGAGACCGGACGATCTCGGTTCAGCCGGCGTGGCGCTTCAAGCACGCGCGCGAATATATGAGCCACACCGAGCGCGTGTTCGCGGAGGCGTTCGATTGGATCCTCTTCGCGCTCAACAACGCGGAGACCCGGAAGACCCTGATCCCCGTCTTCCAAGCCTACTTCCGGCCGGAGTGGCAGAAGAGGGCGATCTCGGGCGACACCTTCGAGGACGCCGTGTCGATCAAGATCGACGAGGAGAACAACTCCCCCGCGGACGTCGAGAACGGCGACCTGAACGCCGACATCTCCTTCGCGATCGTCGGGGTGGTCGAGCGGTTCAACATCTCCGTTTCGAAGAAGGGCGTCCTCTCCTCCGCGGCGTGATCTTCCTGACGGCGAGGGGGACTCCCCCTCGCCGTTCTGACGACAAACGGGTCGAACGCCTCCGGGCGATTGAGGTGACAGAATGAGTCTCAAAGGGCGAATCAAGGCGGACCACATCCCGCTGAACAAGTACGCGTTGACGGTCGTCGGGCTTCCCGAGATCACGTTCCTCCGGGTGTCCGGGCTCGAGTCCGGGATCGAAATGGTCGAGCTTCCCGACAGGACGCGCGCGAGCGGCGGACAGGTCGGGACTTCCGAACTCACCGTGTCGATCCCTTCGCACCACTCGACCGACGTCCTCGCAATGGAGCTGTGGTTCAAAGAGTCGCAGGACCCGATCACGGCGACCTACAAGAAGCCCGCGATCCTGACGCAGTTCAGCGGGACCGGCGCGATCACGCGAACGTGGCAGCTCTCCGGCTGTTGGAACGGCGGGCGCGCAATCGCGGAGGTCGCCTTCGAGAACGCGGGCGAACTCGCGACGATCGAATACACGCTCCACGTCGACGAGATCATCCCCCTCCCTGTCTGAACGGCCGCGTAACGCGTCCGAACTCGTCGGACGTACGATGAAGCGGTTTCTCCGCCCTCGTGCGTCCTGAGCCCGTTTCCGGCGTCCTACGCCCCCAACCTTCGAGGTATTGGAACATGAGCAACACTCCCACCGTCACGGCGGACCCGACCCCGAGTGAGTCAACGCTCGAGCTGTACGGGCAGAACCTCCCGATCGGCGTTTTGAGCCCCGACGGGACGCAGGTCGGGAAGGGCTTCGCCTTCCGGCCGCTCGACTTCGAAGTCGAGGAGGCGATCGACAAGGCTCGCAACCGTCCAGGCGGACCCGGCGCGCACCCCGCGAAGGTCGCAACGGAGGTCCTCGCGCTCACCCTCACCGAGTGGGGCGGAGACCCCGGCTTCGGGACGAAGGCGCACGAACACAAGCTCGCGGCCCTCCAATCGGCGTTCGTGGAGGACGTCTTGTTCGCGTGGGTATCCCTCCGCGTCGAGACGATGGGAGAGGTCCTCGCGGTCGGGTGGACGTGCGCGTCTTGCGCGCACGAGTGGCAGTGGGAGACGGACCTCGGCCGACTCCAGATCACGACCGTCGACGCTCCTCCCGTCCCCGTCCGCGTCAAGCTGCACAAGCCTGTCAGCTTCGGGGAGCGGACTCTCGTCGCGTGCGACCTCCTCCCCGCGAAGTGGTCGGCGGTGTACAACGTCACTGCGATCCAACGGCGGGGCTCCATCGGGGACATTCGGAACGCGATCCTCCGGAGCGCGGTCTCGGCGGTCGTCAACGACAAGGGCGAGCGGAGCCCCCTCGCCCCGAGGGCGTTCCAACTGATCACGAAGCGGGACCGCGAGCGGCTCACGAAGGCGCTCGACTCTCCGCTCCTCCCCCGCTGCGACCTGTCGCTCGAAGTCGTGTGCCCGAAGTGTGGCCACAAGACTTCGACGCAGCTCGAATGGTCGTGGGATTTTTTCTTCGGGAGTGCTTCCCTCCCCGCGGACTGAACGACCTCCGCGAGGAAGCGCACATTCTCTTGTACGGGTACGGCGGAGGGTTCACGCTGGAACAGGTCAAGGGAATGCGTCGCGACGAGCGCGAGTGGTTCGTTCGGCGAGTCCTGAAACAACGGGAAGACGAAGCCGCGGCGATCGAGAACGCGCGAAGGAAGTGAGGTCGGTTATGGGGCTCGAAGCTCTCGCAGCGGGGATGGTTATCACGGTCAAGGATCAGACCGCGAAGGGTATCGCCGCGGTCGGGCGTGGGTTCAGCTCGCTTGACAAGAGGAGTGCAGGGCTTTCGAAGGCGTTCGGCGGACTGAACTCGCTCGTGACGCAGTTCGGCGTTGCCTCCGGGGTCGTTGGGATCGTGCTCGGCGTCGCCTCGAAGCAAGCCGTCGACTTCGAAAAGGCGCTCTCCGCGGTCCGCGCGGTGAGCAGTCCGGACGGGGACTTCGCGAGCCTCACGAACGAGATCAAGCGGCTCGGCGCAACGACGCAGTTCAGCGCGTCCGAAGCCGCACAAGGCGCGGAGAACCTCACCCGCGCGGGCTTCAACACCTCGGAGACGATCGAGGGCCTCGGGGGCGTCCTCTCGGCCGCGGCCGCGGACGGGATCGACCTGGCCACAAGCGCGAAGCTGATCGCGAACAACGTTCGTGCGTTCGGCCTCGACGCGAAGGACGCAGGAATGGTCGCCGACGTCCTTGCGCAAACGTCCGCGAGGACGAACACGAACATGGTCGAGTTGGGGGAGGGGCTAAAGTATGTCGCCCCGATCGCGCGCGATCTCGGGATCAGCGTCGCGGACACCTCCGCGGCGCTCGGCATTCTCGCCGACGCTGGCTTGCAAGGTTCCGTCGGCGGAACCTCACTCAAGAACATGCTGATCCAGATCGCGAAACCGTCGGCGGAGGCGGCAAAGCTGATCAAGAAGTACGGAATCGAAACATACAAGACAGCGGACGGATCGTTCGATTTGACTCGGACGATGGACGCTCTCGCGAAGACCTTCGACGGCATCCCGGACAAGATGACGAAGGTCGCGGTCGCACAAGAACTGTTCGGCATCCGCGGGCAGGCGGCGGCGGGAAATTTCGTCGCCGTGATCGACAAGATGGGAGGGAGTCTGCAAGGCCGCTTTGACCAGATCCAAGCGGGGACGGAGGGCGCAGCAAAGCGAATGGCGGCGATCCGCGTCGACAACGTCGCGGGCGCGTTCACGCTCCTCGGTTCCGCGCTTGAAGGTCTTTCGATCGAGCTGTTCTCCGGCCAAATGGGGCAGGCGAAGGACGCGATCATGAATGTCGCTGGCGCGATCGGTGTGGTTGTCGAGACCCTCCAACAGGCACGGGACGGGTTCATTGCCGAGTCGGAATCGATGACGGAGTTCCGGGACAAGTTCGGGCCTCTGACTGACACCCTGATCGCCTTCGGCCTCGGAATGGCGAAGGGACTCGACACCCTCAAGAGCTGGGGAGAGCAGCTCTCCGCGTTCGCCGAACAGTTCGCGGGAGCGTTCGGGGACACCGACCTCGCTGGGAAGATCGGCGAGTGGCTCACGATCGCGACTCCCGTGATCGTTGTCCTCGGCGGGCTCGCTGGCGCGATCGCCCTCCTCGCGATCCCGATCGCGACCTTCGGGACAACGATCATGGGCGCGTTGGAGTTCGCGGGGATCGGAGCCGCTGGCCTGGTCGGCGCGTTCGGACTGTTCGCAGGGACCGTGAACAACGGTCGCGCGGAGGGTGAATCGTTCGGCGAAGCAATGATCAGGACCTTCGGCGAGATCAGGACCTTCGCGACAGAGTTCTTCGCGGGCATCCAGAAGGGCTATACGGCCTACATCGCTCCCTCGTTCGGAGCGATCTCCGAGGCCGGAGCCGCGATGCTTGACGCGCTCAAACCGATCTTCGACGTCGTCGGGGAGAGTTTCGGCGGTATGAGCGGCGAAGGCGAGTCAATGGCGATGGGGATCGCGAACGCGATCGGGACCGTCGCGAAGGTCGTTGCGTGGTTCGTCTCGAACGTCCTCGCGCCAGTGATCAAGTTCTTCGCGAACAACTTCGTTGCGGGGTTCATCTCCGGGATCGGGGACCTCGTCGGCGGGTTCGTCGATCTTGTCACCGGAGCGACCTCCGTCGGAGACGCGCTCACGAGGATCTTCGGCGGGATCTTCAAAACGATCGTGAACGCGTTCCTTCTCCCCCTCCG
>Ga0210043_1001251_pt1 | contig 22383 bp, 17 predicted proteins | sample CryGeymet201501t_FD_183990 | JGI IMG/M metagenome (GOLD analysis project Ga0210043, IMG submission 183990) | Groundwater microbial communities from Crystal Geyser aquifers in Utah, USA - Crystal Geyser metaG 2015-01t (SPAdes) (version 2) | ecosystem: Environmental > Aquatic > Deep subsurface >... | reverse complement strand
AGAGCAGTGTTGATAGTTGTCATAAACCAATCATACTGCTCTGTTTTTATGATTGGAAAATTATGTCTTATCCTCATAGCTCGCTTCGCTCGCTAGAGTCTCATATGTATCGTGACCTAATCAGCTGGCTAAGTTCGTAATTTAATCCGAACACTTGTTCTATCTAAAAATCTTAAAATAATTATGAATACTGCTCTTTTATTTTGTCAGCCAAAAACATTTTCATCATAGATTGGTAAGGAACATCTTGTTTGTTAGCTAAGTTCTTTAAATCATCATACATACTTAGGGGCATGCGAAGCGTAATAGATTTAGTAGTAGGTTTTAAATTAGGAAAACTCATCCTAACCGGCTGATCCATATCAAAATATTCAGTAGCATCATGATTTTCCCAAAATTTTCTTTCCTCTTGCTCTGATTTAAATTGTGGTAGTGGTTTGTTATCTTTCATAACTGCTCCTTTCTTTTTTATTCATATCTCTTGCTGAAATTACTCTTAATTTTTCATTCCTCACTGTAAAAACTATTGTTAATAATCTCCCATCATTAGTCTTGCCGAGAGCTAAAAATCTATCCTCAATTTTTGAATGTTTAATATCATTAAAAAAGAAAATTGGTTTATTAAAAAACAATTCTTCACATTCCTTATTACTAACTGAGTGATTTTTAACATTTTTATATTTATTTCCTTCGTCCCAATCAAAAGATAATATTTTAACTTTATTATATTTACTCATTGTACATGATGATACAATACAAAACAGTATCTTTCAATATTTAAAAGAGCCCCTCTCTCAAGGGGCTCCTCTATCTATTTTACGTAAGTTTAATTTCTCTCGTAATCAGCATAGATAAGTTCTTGAATGGTTCTTTTGTACTCAAAGAGCTCATCATCATCAAAAACAATCGCGATTTCTCTCTCTCCATCTTCCGGAATTGCTGAAGCGTGAATCAGATTAAATTGTTGGCTCATCCCAAAGTCACCTCTGATAGAACCAGCTTCTGCCTCTCTACCAAGGGTAGTCCCAACTAATTTTCTGACAACAGGGATAGCATCAATACCTTCCCAAGCCATGGCGATAATAGGCATTTGGCCCATAAAGCTTTTTAGATCACCAAAGAAACTTTTCTCTTTGTGCTCACTGTACCAATCTGAAAGCATTTCGTCTGTCATGTGAACCATTTTAAGTCCAACTAACTTAAGACCTTTTCTCTCAAATCTTGAAATAATCTCCCCAATTAAACCTCTTTGCATACCATCTGGTTTAACGAGGACAGCTGTTCGTTGCATTGACATATCAACTTCCTTTCTTTTTAATTCCCTGGGTATATATACCCTATGGGAGTATATTAATATTTACTAATAATTTCTTTAATCTTATCTTTATTATAGTCTCCGATTAGACCAAATCTTAACTGACCCGGTTTAATTAGTTTCTTAGCCAACTGTTGAACTTCAGCAAGGGTAACCTTTCTCATCTTTCCTATTACCTCTTCTGGAGTTTCAACTTTGCCATAAAGAAGTTGTTTTAATCCATAGTATTGGGCAACACTCTCAGAGTCTTCAAGACCTAAGGTCATTTTACCAGTTACATACTCCTTAGCTCTTTCAAGCTCTTTGGCTGTCACTGGTTTATCTCCATCAGCTAATTCATGAAATTCATTTAAACTAACTTTTATCGCCTCCTCTACTCTTTGTGGATCAACTCCAGCAGAACCGCCTAAAAGACCGCCTTCATGGAACTGAGAGATCTCAGAACGGACATAATAACAAAGACCTCTCTTTTCTCTCACTTCACTAAATAATCTTGAACTCATATTGCCCCCAATGATGGCACTTAACAGTCCCAAAGCATATCTGTCCTGGCTATTTCGCTCAATTCCTGGCCAGCCAAAGGTAAAGTGAGATTGTTCAGTCTTTTTGTGAACCAAGACATCTTTTTCTTCAGAGAAAATACTATCTAGCCGAGAATGACTTGAAGAACACTTTTTCTCTCCAGCCTTGGTAAACATTTCTTCAACTTTTTTAATTGTCTTAGGGCTATCAACTATGGTCTTATCTCCGGAAATCATCACTACTAAGTTATCTAAGCCATACCAGGTGTTAAGAAAATCTTTAAAATCATCTGTAGAGATCCCCATCACAGTCTCTTTTGTTCCCACAATTTTATGACTCAAGCCATTGCCAGCAAATGCCATCTGCTCAAACTTATCTCCGATATCCGAGGCTGGCATATCGGCATACATGTTCATCTCTTCAATGATAACTCCTTTTTCTCGGTCAATATCTTCTTGTCTTAGTCTTGGGGTGAGAAGCATATCAGAAACTACATCAAGTGCTAAGTCAAAATGTCTGGATGCAACTTGGACGTAATAGCCAGTGTATTCTTTGCCGGTAAAAGCATTAAAGTTTGCTCCAACACTATCTACTGCCTCGGCCAGATCTTGTGCATGAGGATATTTAGCTGTGCCTTTAAAAACAATATGTTCAAAAAAATGAGCGATACCGTACTGACTTTCCTTCTCATAGCGAGAGCCTGTGTTACTGAGCGCCATCACAGTTAAGCTGGCAGCTTCCATGGGGACAGTAATAACTTTTAATCCTGATTTAAGCGTATGAAGTTTGTGGTTTAGCATAGGTCGATATTCTACTGTGACTACATCTTGGAAACAACCTCTATTCCCAAAAGACTAAGTCCTTTTTTAATTATCATGCTGGTGGCTAAGACTAGGGCGACTCTAAATTGTTCTGCCTCTACCCCATCGCCACTGTCCATTACTTTGTGCGCTCCATAAAACTTGTTAAAAACCTGAGCGAGGTTAAATAAGTAGGTTGTTAAGTGATGGGGAGCAAATTCCTCTGCTGACTTACTAACTATCTCAGAATATATATAAAGGTTTCGCAACAACTCTTTTTCTGTCTCACCGATTGAATATGATTTAAGGTTACTTAATATATCAGAATAATAACTAATATTAATTTCACCATCACTTTTTAACTTGTCTAAGATCGCTTTACACCTCACATAGGTGTACTGAAGGTATGGACCAGAGTTGCCTTGCATAGTCATGATCTCATCCCAGTCAAAAGTGACATCTAAGTGTGCACTTCTCTTGAGGTCAGACCATTTTAAAGCCCCAAAAGCAATCTTTTCTAATCCATCAGCAGAGATTGATCTTCCCTCACCCGCTAAATTTGTTGCTTTTGCAACTGCTTCATCCAAAACATCTTCCAGCCAAATGACATTGCCTTTTCGCGTAGACATTTTTCCATCTTTGAAACGATACATGCCATGACCAATGTGGACTCTTTGTCCTGGAATTACCCAACCCAAAGCTGCTTCGATGGTAAATAACTGTCTAAAATATAAACTCTGCTCTGCCCCGACTTCATTGATAATCAAGGTGTCTTGACCATAATGACCTAATCTCCACTTATCTGTCGCTAAATCTCTGGTTGAATAAAGTGTCGCTCCGTCCGATTTAAGAATCATTGCTGGCGGCAACTTACTCTGTTCTGGAAATGAAACCAGCATCGCCCCCTTCTCCCCTTCTTCGTACTTGATCAAACCAGTCTGATTTGCCTTGTCTTCTAGTTCCTTGATGACAACGTCCATCTTGTCTTCAAAGTCTGATTCTCCATATCCTTGGCCATTATTTTCCGTAAATTTAACACCCAGCTTACTATATATTCGATCAAACTCGACAAACGACCAGTCAATACATTTCTGCCATAGCTCTCTAGCTTCTTTATCGCCGTCCTCAAGTGACTTAAAGATTGCTCTGGCTTCGTCCTCCATCTCTGGTTTGTCTTCAGCCTGCTTATGAAAATCTACATATAACTTGACTAGTTCTTTAACTGGGTTGGCTGAGCTTGATATCTTCTCGATATTCTTCTCTAGAGAACCTTCGCCAAGATTTTTAAGGGCATAGATTTGCTTGCCAAACTGGGTCCCCCAGTCTCCAAGGTGATTATCTCTGAATACTTGGTATCCAGTCTCTTCAAGCAGGTTAGCAACTGAGTCCCCGATGATTGTTGATCTAAGGTGGCCAATGGTAAATGGCTTAGCAATGTTTGGGGACGAGTACTCTACAACTGCCTTTTTTCCCTTATTTTCTTTGTTACTAAGCTCTGCCTGATTTTTAATCAAATCACCCATTTCAGCTATTAAGAATTGCTCAGAGAGAGTGAAGTTTATAAAGCCAGGACCTGCTATTTCAACTTTTTTAAGTAGTTGTTTATTGTCCTCAATATGATCCATTATCTCTTGAGCTAATTCTCTGGGACTGGAAAATTTATCCTGCTTCTTAAAAAGCATCATCGCTACATTGGAAGCATAATCTCCGTGAGACAAATCTGTGGGGTGCTCTAAATGAATAGTCCCATCAGTATCTAGTCCAATTTCTTGTAAAGCATTTGTTACTAGTTGTTGTATATATGTTGTTATTTTCATATGAGTACTCTCATCATAAATTGTAATTTGGTTAACTTAAAGACAAAAAACCCCTCAAACCTCCAATAACTTGGAAGCTTAAGGGGCTCTTTGATAAAAGCGGTACCACCCTATTTATATCTCTATCCAGCTATTACGGGCTTACCCGCCTTAGATTTACCTAAGATTCGCTCCTCTTTACAAAGGACAAAGGATCGCGACTCCTTTAAAACGAGTTTGATTTGCTATTCGAATGATATTATAACAGAAAAGTTGCGAATTAAAGGCGAATAAAAAAGAGTATATTTTTTGTTCATTGCCTATTTTGTATTAATACAAAATCATCAGTATTCTTGACTAATAATTTGTATTCAATATGGACAATTTTTAAAAAATTAATTTGGGTTATTTTCGTTTTTAACTGAATAACATCATATACTATCAAAAAGCATCCTTGCGTAATTTGTGCGTAAAAAAACTTTTATTACGAATAAAAGGCGAAGACGAAATGCTTATAGTAATTCAGTCAGTTTAGATAATCTCTAAGTTCACTCGACCCAGTACGACTGACCATCTGTCACTATAACCACGTCCCCTAACTGGTCAGTTCTTAAGACTTTTGTCCCAAATTGCTCTAACTTGACTAATACTTGAGGGCTGGGGTGCCTATAACTATTACTCTTTCCAACACTAATGACTGCAAGTTCGGGTAAAGATGCATCTAACAATTGTTGACTAGTGCTTGTTTTTGATCCATGATGCCCGACTTTTAACACATCCACATCCTCTATCAATCCATTGTTAATCAATGCTTGCTCACCATTTTCTTCAAGGTCTCCAGTGAATAAAAAAGAGGTATTTCCAAAGTGTAAAATTGTGACGATAGACATGGCATTATGATCAAGACTTTGACTATCCAGCCACTCACTTTGAACATCAATTTGATCCCATAACTGTGTTTCGGTATTTTCACTATTATAGAGACCTTTTGCCCCCCCCTCTACTCGAGTAAGTAAATTCTTAATAACAAAATTATCAGCTACTTTTATACTTTGATTATCATCCAGTAAATTAAGCTTCATCCCCAATTCTTTTTCTCTCAAGAGAAGCTCTCTAAGTATTAAAAAAACGTCAGTTTTTTTACCAAACTCAGTGATTATCATTTCATCTACAAAAAACTCATTTAAGATGGCCTCAAATCCACCGATGTGGTCTTTATCTGCATGTGTTGCTATAGCAATGTCAATTTGCCTATCCCAAAATGGCAAGTGACGCTCTAGACAGGATGCCACTGAGTTGTTTGGACCTGAATCAATTAGTATTTGCTTAAAATCCTTTGTGACGAGGATTGCATCTCCTTGTCCGACATCACAGAAGATAACTCTTAATTTCCCATCAGGCCAATCGAGTACGATCAGAAATATTAAGATCAGACTCGACAGAATAAAGAGAAGAATTTGCTTTTTTATTTTTTTCATACTTTCTCCTTAACTTGTAATACACACTACAAACAATCACCAGATATAAAATGAGATGAAATTGAGTGAAATTGACTTCCTGAAAAAAAAGAAAATCAAGTTTACTGAGTAACTCGATTGATTTTATGAAGATCTCTGCCAACAGCCATAAGTATAAAGAAATAAAACTCAAAATATGTGACATTGGTAACAAAGTAGAAACAACAGCTAATGAGTAGATCAGAATACCTCCATAAGTTATGATCGGCGTTAACCAAAGCAAGAGTACATTAGAAACCAAAGATATTAAGCTCAACTCAGAGAAGTGATAAAGAATAATAGGGGTAGTCAACAACTGAGCTGCAGTAGTTGTAGAAAGACTCTCTTTTAACAATAAACCAATTGAACTTGTTGATGTACTTTCAATGGCGGGGTTGTCTATTCCAATCAATGGCATAAAAATTATAATGCCCAAAGTTGCCATAACTGATAACTGAAAAGAAATTTCCTCTATTATTTGAAAATTAAATAGTAGAAGTATAAAAATGGCTGTTGCCAAGGCATACAAATTGTGATTATTTCTAAGTCCTAAATCATTGCCTACTTTCTTGATAAACATCATCAGGAAGGCTCTAATTATCGAAATCGATAAGTCTGTCATCAATACGTAACCTCCTGCTACAAATATCCAGATGACAAATGATTCAAACCGCCCAAAATGACGCGATAACACATTACTGATGATAGTCATTAAGCTAATGTTAAATCCTGAAGCTGCGACAACATGTAGCATCCCTGTAACTTTTAATTTATGTCGAAGGTCAACGTCTAACTCAAAGATCTGACCAAAAACCATGTCAGTAATCAATATCTGATGAGTGTGAGGAATATATCCCATAACAGTCTCGGCAAGCGTCATTTTGCTGTCATTTAGCAGACTGTATATATCCTTAATCCAAGTTATTACCGAATGACTAGTCAGCAAAAAGATGTTCTTTGTCCCTAATCTCAATCCTTTTATTTTTTTAAAGTGTCTATCAATTACTAGTAGCCTTCTGCTAGACCAGCCCCTGCCTGACATATTTTGATACAAAAGAGTCATTTTTTCACTATTAACACTAAAACCCCTGTAATTATTAAAAAACTCCCCTACCTCGAGTTGTAACCCAATCAAACAAGTTTCAACATGGTTAGCGAACTTAACCCCAAAATTATATATACTGATTTTTTGCATTAATAGAAAGAAAACAAAAGATATCAAAATGGTAGTTTTTAATCTTGTTTTTAGCATAATGGTATCCTATTAATATTAACCAAATTTAATCCGCATAAGTTTCATCTATACCCAAAAACACCCTTGGACACTTATCTAGCAAAAATCAAAGCAATCAAACTATAATTTATAGAAGAAATATTAGTCCAATAACTAAGTCCTATAACTGAATGTTATTTTTGTTCTTTTCGAAGATAGACTCACTTAAGACTCCCTTTGTCAGTAAATCTTCAATTGATTGATAGGGTCGTTGTAATATTATTTCTGAGGCTCTTTTTTCTCCTACTCCATCCAAATTTTCTAACTGTGATTGATTAGCTAAATTGATAGAAATTTTTCCTGAAGTTTCTATATTTGATTTTTTTTGACTAAAAAAAGGGATATAAATTTTCTCAGCATCAGTTAGCTTTTTAGCTAAATTCAATGATTTGGCTAGCTCTTCTATATCAGCCTCACTGGAAATCCCCCCTGAAATTTTAACTAAATCACTAACTCTGTCACCTAAATTTACTTCATAAACTCCTGGTTTTTTCACCGCTCCAGCTACTTCAACAACGATTTTTTCTTGAGTAAAATCCTCATGTTCTACTAAAATCGGTGTTTTTTCCTCAGTTGGGACGCTGGTTAGACTTATCATTCCCAACACAATGAAGATCAAACCAGCAACTATCATCAGCGAAAAAAAGAATGACTTGGGAGATGAAAGGAATGAAAAATATTTGTTATCTTGATCAAACATAACCATATTAGACAACCCTTTTCTTACATTAACCTTAAATATACTTATTCACATTCGGGTTTCGGGTCTAACTAACAACCCCTCACTTACATCAAGACCAAAAAGACAGCCCTCAGGCTGCCTTTTACTTATTACTAACTTATTAACCGCTAGGTAACTACTATATTAATAATTTTCCCTGGGACATAAATTTTCTTCCTAATTTCCTTACCTTCAATCCATTTTTGTAGCCTTTTCAATTCAACTAACTTCTCAAATATTTCTTCTTTTGAATATCTTTCTAGCTCTTCACTACTGATGACTAACTCATCTCTTACCCTCCCATTAACTTGAACTGGCAAGATGAGTTCTTGATCCTTTGCCAAGTGCTCATCATATGTTGGCCACATAGATAGATGGACTGTGTTGTTATTCACTTTGTGCCACATTTCCTCTGTAACAAATGGGGCAAATGGCGCTAAAAGTTGAATAAATTTAAACTTATCTTCCCTACGCAACCCACCTCCCTGTGATTCCCAAACATTAATAAATTCCATCATTGCCGCAATCGCAGTATTAAATTTAAGATCTGGAATATCACTGGTGACTTTTTTAATGGTCTTATGTAGTTTTGCTACAACTTCTGGATGAGGTTTCTCATTATTTTCATCTACTACTAGGTCATAAATCCTTCTTAAGAAACGATGTACCCCAACGACAGATCTTTCATCCCACGGTTTGTCAGTCTCAATCGGACCCATAAACATCTCATACACACGCAAGGTGTCTGCCCCAAACTTATCAACAACGTCATCTGGGTTAATAACATTGCCCTTACTCTTACTCATCTTCTTCCCATCAGGACCGAGGATCATTCCTTGGTGTCTCATTTTCATAAATGGCTCGTCAAAGCTTAAATACCCCTCATCTCTAAGGAATTTAGTAAAGAATCTTGAGTAAAGTAAATGTAAAACAATATGCTCAGGACCAATCATATAGAAATCAACCGGGAGCCATTTAGCCAACTGCTCTTTACTAGCAAAAATTTCGTCATTTTTTGTATCGGCATATCTTAGAAAATACCAACTAGAATCAACAAAAGTATCCATAGTGTCATACTCTGGAGTCCAACCCTTACCATATAACTCCTCTACTCTAGACTGAAACTCTAGTGAGGACCTTAAGGGTGATTCACCAGTTGGTTTAAAGTCTACATCAGTCGGTAACTTCCAAGGCAAGTGTTCCTCTTTGACTGAGTGAGGCTTCCCCTCTGGATCATAAACGATCGGAATCGGTGCTCCCCAATATCTTTGACGAGAAATTAGCCAGTCTCTTAAGCGATAATTCTTAGTCTTGACGATCTCTTCTGAAAAATCACTAACAATCTTTGTCATGGCTTCTTTAGAGTTTAGACCATCATATTTACCAGAGTTTATTAGAGTTCCATATGCAGTTTCTTCATCTGCATCAATGACTTGAATTATCTCAAAGCCAAACTTCTCAGCAAAGGCTCTATCACGCTTATCATGAGCTGGAACCCCCATCACCGCTCCAGTCCCATAACCAGCTAAGACATAATCAGCCACCCAGATAGGAATCTCTTCTTTTGTCACCGGATTAATTGCCCTATAACCCGTATCAACTCCAGTCTTATTTTTTTCACCAATTTTTCTTTCCTCTTCAGTTCGCTTCATTGATGCGCTCACATATTGACTGGTCTTACCTTTAAATTCCTCTTTTTGATTTTTTTCTAAACCCAATTGAGTAAATTTTTCTGGAGAAAGGACAATGAAACTCACTCCACAGATAGTGTCTATTCTTGTTGTAAAACAGGTAATTGTTTGATCAATCCCTTTTAGAGAGAAATCAATTTCGACCCCTTCACTTCTCCCAATCCAATTTATCTGTTGTTGTTTAGTTGGCTCTGGCCAATCAACATCCTTTAAGCCATCAATTAACTCGTCTTGGTACTGAGTAATTTTAAAGTACCACTGCTTCATATCTTTTTGAACTACTTCATGGTCACAGCGCTCGCAATGCCCATCAATTACCTGCTCATTGGCTAAAACTGTCTGACAACCAGGACACCAATTAACTTTACCAGTCGCTTGGTAGGCTAAACTCTTGTTATATAGTTGTAAAAAAATCCACTGTGTCCACTTATAGTAACTTGGCTCACAGGTGGCAATCTCATTCTCCCAGTCATAAGAAATTCCAATTCTACGCAGCTGTCTACCAAAGGTAGCCATGGCCTTTTTAGTTGTTTCCTCTGGAGGAGTGCCTGTTTTGATCGCATAGTTCTCTGCAGGAAGACCAAAAGCATCCCAACCAACTGGGAAGAAAACATCCTTACCATTCATCCTATGGAATCTTGCTAAAATATCTAAAGCTGTCTTACTCTCGACATGACCGACATGTAAACCACTTCCAGAAGGATAGGCAAAAGCAAATAATAGATATAATTTATCTTTAATATCCCCATGGGCAGTATCTTGAAAAAGTTTACCATCTTCCCAGAACTTTGCCCACTTTTCTTCAATTACTTGGTGGTTATAGATTGACTTTGGCATATGTATTTTTATGATCTTATCTTGTTTATTATAGTTTATTTTTATTGATTATTAATATAAAAAATCTCCCTCTTGGGGAGAATAATCTGCACTAACATCTCCCAAAAAATTATTGTTTAAGGAGGAGCAGATTAGTCATTATTACTTGTTTCATATCTGGTAATAGTATAGCACATTGTTTAATCATGTAATTGTCTTCTGACTACTCACTATAATCCAATCACTAACAGAGGCTATCTACACTACTAGTCACCACTTGCCATTAATCATATACTTAACATATGTCTGCCCATATTCAGACTCTCCTGCTAGCCACGACCCTTGGCTTTGTTTATTGGTGGTTACAAATACCGGCCCTTTCTTTTTATTCACTTCAAGCCTTTGCTGTATCAGTAGTCCTCTACTTCATCGCGAAGAGAGCTTCAAAAGCTAAAATTTGGCACATTGCTCCTGCTGCTCAGTCGTTCGAGATGGTCTTAGCAACTTTTGCCTTCATGATCTTAATTGGGTTTACTGGAAACTTTGAGTCAGTTCTTTTCCCACTCACCTATATTCACTTATTTTTCCTAGTCTTCTCTACTCATCTTACAACCAGCATCGTCACTACCTTATTGTTAATCACTTTCCACTATGCCCTTGGAGGTGGAGCAGTCTCTGTCGCAATATCTGAAACAATTGCCATTCCCATCATGTTAATTTTCTTCTTATTTACTAAGCACCAATATACTGAAGTAATCAGAGAGAGAAAAATCATTGAAAATGAAGAAAAGGCATTGTCTAATAGTCTGGAAAAACAAACCCAAATTGCCAACCTTGTCATAAAATTTATTCAACCAAAATTGGCCCAAATTAAAGAGCTAAGTCTTCATGCAAGTCAAAATCGAGATGCCATCATTGGTCAAATTTTTATCATGCAAATGGAAATCAGTAAATTCTTAGAAAGAAATAAGGATAATTAATGAATTATAAATCAAAGAAAATCATTGGCTTATACTCTGCCTTAGTTTTCATTTTTTTAGCAAGCTACCCTGTCTGGGCAGATCGTTTAGAGTCTGACTCTTACTTTGTCACCTTTGGAAATTTTAACGTCACTTCAGGGGAAAAAAGTAGTGCCAGCTATAATGTCACCGACACAGTTGGACAAGTTGCAAATGGTCCGTATGGTCAATATGGCAGCTCTGATTACTTTATTGGGAGTGGCTTTCAATACATCTACCAAATAGATAGCTTTGCCTTTACAATTTCCGATGTAAGTATTGAGCTTGGTTCAATTAACCCAAGTACTCATAATTCAGCTACTCATGACCTTACTATTACTACTAGAGGAGCTGGTGGGTACCTCATTTATGCCTACGAGGAGCATCCGCTCAGACATAATAATGGCTCTACCGACATTCCAGATACTACCTGTGATCTTGGAACGTGCACCATTTCTAATGCTGAAGTCTGGTCAAATACCAGCATTCCCGGGTTTGGCTTTAATATGACTGGAGATGATATCCCAATCGACTTTGTTGATTCAACTTATTTTAGACCATTTGCCGATGATGAATCAGCTGATCCGATGCAAATTGTCATGAGTTCAACAAATATTGCTAATGCTAGAACCTCTACTGTGACTTATAAAGCTGGTGTAAGTGGAACTCAGGCAGCTGGTGACTATCAGACCAATATTAGATTTGTAGCTGTACCAGGTTACTGATATTAAAATGTTAAATAAAAAAATAAAAAAATTCGGACCAAACCTTTTTTTAGCATCAGTATGCTTTTTTTTAAGTGTCAGTTTGGGAAATGCTCAAGCTTCTCGAATTAATCTGTCTATTTCCCCCCCTGTGACCTACTTGTCTATTAAACCTGGAGAATCAAAGACCTACCAAATTAGAGCAGAAAATCTCGGTGACTCAACCCTAGAAATTACTCCAAGTCTACTTGATTTTGAAGCTGACAATTTGACTGGACAACCGGTCGTCAAACAAACGGGGACGTTTAAATATATTCAAATTAATGAAGGTTCGTCTTTTTTTGGAGAAAGTTTTAATTTAGAACCTAAACAAAAAAAAACTATACCAATCACTATTGATATCCCACGTAGTGAAAGAGAAGAAGAATACGCCATGACAATCTTCTTCACTTTTAAAAACAAAATAGATGAACAACAGAAAGAGACCCAAGCAAAAGTTGCTGGAACTATCGGGTCAAACCTGATTTTAATCGTCACCAAAAATGATCTAGATAGGGGGAATATCATTGTAAAAAATATCAAATCTATGCCCATAATCGATAGCTTCATGCCTATTAGGTTTACTGCAATTGCAGAAAATATCGGTAAAAATGCAACCCCAGCGAGTGGCAGTGCCAAAATTTATGATTGGCAAAATAAAGAAGTTGCCCAGTTTGAAGTACATCCTGACATGATTCTAGCAGATAGTTCAAGGCAGCTTAGAGAAAATGAATTCTTATCAAGAGAATTTAGGTATAAAAAACCATTCTTACTAGGTATCTACCGTATTACTTTTGAACTAAACAAGAACTCTTCGCTAGACTCAGAGATAATCACATTAAATAAGACGATAGTGGCTCTACCACTCTCGATCATCATCTTGCCACTAAGTGGATTTATATTGTATTCTGGATACAGGCTAGTTTTAATTAAAATTAAGCCTAGATAAGAGAAAAGTGAGAAAAACAATCAGACTAAATAGAAAAACCATCTCCTTGTTAATAGTGCCGATAATTTTTATGGGTATTAGTTTTTTTAATAGGGCTCAATCGGCTAGCCTAACAAATGTATCTGTCACTTTATCTAATCCTCGCCTATCTTTTAGGGGCTCCCTAGCAAGTGGGAACATAGCCGGAACTTCTCAAGTAATAATTAATACTAGCTCAAACCATCCATCCCTTTCCACTGCCCAGCTCCAAGAAGGAGACAGCATTGCGATTGGTGAAGCAGGTAGCCTAGCTAACTACACAGTTAGCACAACAAACCCCGCTAGTGATTTTACTTTGACTAGCGTCCTGGCTGCTGGTGACTCTGACCTTAATGATGATGTTATTTCTACCCAATCTGCTGCCCTAACAGTCAGATTTACCACTGCGACAGCGATTAACAATGGCAGATTTAGAATTTTAGTGCCTGCCCTAGCATCTGATATAAACTCTGCTGATGGGATACCAGATAGTGATCTCTATGACTTCGGCAGTAGTGCCCCAACCGTTACCTGTCCGACAAATATCTCCGGCTATGCTTTTACCACTGGGACTGCCACTGCTTCAGCAATTACCATCAGTGGGACTGACTATCACTCATATGAGTGTGCCTATGCTGGCACTGGTGGGGTTGGGACCGCATTTGATGGGACATCTAATGACTATATTACAATTTCAAATGTTATCAACCCAGCTCCAGAGGCAGGTCATACTACCGGGACCGCAGATACTCAAAACATTGTTATCCAACATCTAGATGATGGCTTTAATGTTGATGACTCTACTTCAGTTGCTGTGGGAGTGATTGAGGCAGTTAAAGTAACTGCTAGCGTTCCGGCTTCAATCTCTTTTTCCATCGCTGGCGTAGCTGCTTCAACTAGCACCTGTGGAATAACCACTGATGTCACAACCACAGCGGCAGCTGTTCCCTTTGGCGAAGTCTCTATTTCTGCCTTTAACAACGCTGCTCAAACGCTAACTGTGACTACAAATGCTGTCAATGGCTATGCTGTCACTACCTTAGAAAATGATCAGCTAGGTCTTGATGGAGCTACTTGTACTGGAGACAGCACTAGTAATTCTTGTATTAGAGACTCTATTGGAGATGATTCCTTAATGAGCCATCTCGCCTTTGATAATTGGGATAGCACTGCTAATAAGGGCTTTGCATACTCTATAGATAATGATGACGCTAATACCATTCCATTCGAATACAACACAGTTACAGGCAACTGTACTGGCGGAACTTTCTGCGCAAAACAATTTGCCGATGCTGAAGATTCTCAAACAGCACAAACAATCTTTAGTAGTGCAACTGTAGCAGACGCTGAAAATATTAATGTGTGTTACAGAGTACTTCCTGACGTCGTAACTGCTGCTGGAGATTATGAGAACTTTATTACATATACAGCAACAGCGACGTTTTAAGACATAAAAAATGAAAAAAAACCTACTGGTTATTGGTTTAATAATGATTGCAGGACTCTCATATCCAGCACTCACAAAAGCCCAAACTGCCCAACCAAATACTAATGTAAGTGATTCAATCACTCTAACTGCTATTCCGCCTCGTCTGGGAGACGACAATGACCTTTCGGCAGCTCCTGGAGAAAAAATTCAAACCACTATCAAGGTCCTTAATAATTCAGATAAAGCCTTCACTATCAACACATCGGTAGATGACTTTATCATCAATGAAGATGGCGAGACTCCAGTTGCAATGACTGAAGATGTTATTTATAGATGGAGTCTTAAAAACTGGCTAATTCTAACGCCAGAATTTCAAGTTCTCCAACCAAAGCAGACTGGAATTATCAACGTAATTATAGACATTCCCAGTGATGCCCTACCAGGAGGTCACTATGCCATGGTGACGCACAAACCAGTTGAATTAAATGGTGAAAAATTTCAAGATGAGTCTGCTTCAAAGATTAGCCAAAGAGTTGGGACACTGATGTATGTTGTAGTGGAGGGACCTATCAACGAAGAGGCATTTGTCAGAGATTTCTCAATGCCAGACTTCACCGAGTATGGTCCAGTACCCTTCTCTTTTATCGTCGACAACCAGTCAGATATACATATTAAACCAGATATCAGCATCGAAATTTATAATCTATTTGGGATTAAAGTCGATACTATAGTCATCGGATCAAAAAATGTCTTCCCTATGGTTGGTCGTGATTTTAATGGTGAGTGGGACCAAGTCTGGGGAACGGGTTATTATAGAGCAAAATTAATGATGGCATATGGAAGTGAAGGCGCTGTAACAATTGCTCATACTAGCTTTTGGTTATTGCCAATTACTATTTTAATTGCCGTTTTAGTTATTATCTTAACTTTAATAGTGATATTTGTTGCAACTAAAAGGCATTTACTTCACAGAAACAATGCAGAAAAACAACGCATGGAGATGCTGGAAGAAAAGATCTCTCAACTAGAAGCAGAAAGATTAGAGAAATTTGATAACTAAATATGTGCCAATTAGGAAATTATATCCTACTATAAACAGAGTAAAAAAAATACTCTTTATAATTCTTTACTCAAGTATATTTGTACTCAGTCATCAAAGTGTTCTCGCAGACACTATATCAACAGAAGGTCCAGGACCGACTTACTCACAAACCCCTAAAGTCAGCTTATCTATAGTTGATAACATTAAACCTTCCACACCCATTCTTATCAGCCCAACAAATAATAAATATGTTACTACTGGAATACCCACATTTCTCTGGGAAGAATCAACTGATGATCGGGGAATTAATAAATACCAGCTATATCTCAACGGGGCACTTGCCTACGACAACCTCCCTACTGGTAACCAAGAAACTAGTAACTACATCTATACCCATGACACAATTAACTCGCAATATAGCCTGAAACTAAAAAATTCATTAAGTGATGGAGCATATACTTGGAAAGTAAGAGTGTATGACATTAATGGCAATTTTACTGATTCAGCCACTTGGACATTTATCATCGACACACTTGCTCCAAACTTTGTCATTACTAATATTGGGGAAGTCTCTACCAGTATTTCAGCACAAGACCCTGGGACTATCCCAGTTAGTCCAATTGCCCTTGATAATAATGAACCTTTAATCATTGCTACTGGTGAAGCAAATAGTACTGTAGAAGTAACAGTCACTATCCCAGGTGATCCAACGCAAACTTACACAACGACTATCGATTCTGAAGGCAACTGGGAATTGCAACTTGGTGTATTTGAAAGAGGTGAAATCATTACATTAGACTTTATCATCACTGACCAGGCAGGCTTAGTTAGTGTGCTCAACGGAGTTGAATTTATTGTTAATGAAATCATCATCATTATTCCCCCAACTGTTACACCTACAATTACGCCAAGTCCGTCACCTAGTCCCCTGCCTACACCAGGAATAGTTATCGCTCCTATCCTCATCTCACCTAATAATGACTCTACTATTATAGAAAATCTTCCTTCCTTTGTCTGGAAACAGCCTGATACAGAAAGCCTTGTAACAAAGTATCAGTTCTATCTAAATGATGAACTTCTCTTCAACAACATTCCTCCCAATGATACAACTACCGACAGTTACGTTATTTTTTATGATCCGCTCAGCGGTGAGATTAGTCTAGAAATATTAAATCCCCTTGATTATGGAACATACACTTGGAAAATAAAGGTCTTTGATGAAAATGGGACTAGTTCAGAGTCTGTCACTTGGACATTCACCATTGGTCCTTTTATTACTCCAAGCCCATCCCCACTCATTCCACCTATTGAGATTAGCCTGACCCCACCTCGTGAAGCCATTATCAATTTTACTCAAGAACTTGCTGAAAGGATTCCTCAGCCAATTAAAAATATCATCAAACTTATCCCAGTAGAGTTAGTAGAAACAGTCAGAGAACTTGCACCAATTTCAGCCGCAGTTGTGGCCACAGCACTGCCAGCAGCCAGTGCATTTGCCATAGCAAGTCAGTTTGGGGGAAACCTATCCTTGCAGCTCTTCACTAGAGTCCTACAATCACTTGGCCTATTACCAACAGGTAAACCACAAGGAATTGTCTTTAACTCACAGACTCATGCTCCCGTACCTTTTGCTCTCCTGACTATTCAATCTGATCGATCTAACCCTGTCCAAACAATTGAAACAGTTGTGACTGATGTTCATGGGGTATACCGTGGGATTAAGTTGTCTCCAGGACTATACTTTATAAATGTTTCTCATCAGGACTATATCTTCCCTACTCAAACTCAAAGACCCCCATATGTCCAATTCAAAGACTATTACATGGGAGAAGTCTTCAAGGTTGAATCAGAAAAGCAAAAGCAATTATTCCTAATTCCTGTTGACCCAAAGGAAGAAACTACTGAGAAAAAGTCCCTCAAGACAAAGAGTCGAATCTTTTTATCAAGGATTGGTCGAATTACCCAACACTTAACTGTTCCCCTTTTCTTTATCTCTGGTTTTCTAGCTATCGTCTTCCCCTCTGTCTGGAACATAAGTATTTTTGGACTGTATACCATAATGATCCTAAAAAAGGTGCTGGTATCTTTCAAAAGGCCAATTATCACTGGAATAGTTGTCGACGAAAACAAAAATCCGTTGGAGAATGCTGTCGTCCGAGTCATTGAACCAGAAACAAATGAAATAATTTCAGTAGTAAACACTAACAAAACAGGTAAATTTAAAATTTATGGTCCAAAAAGTATTTACCAATTAGAAGTAAATCTATCTGGCTACGTCTGGCAAGAAGTGGCGAGCAGTATGAGTTTCTATCAAGTTGATGCAAGTAACAAAACTCAACACGTCCCAATTATCATGCAGTCTGCTGCTACTATCTATCAGGACCTCTTTAAATAGACTACTAGAACCATTAAAGGCTAATGGTTAAGATCCCCTATAACCCAATTTTTGTCATGAATAACCTCTTGATTAGACTTTCACCTATATCGAAATAACGATCGTAAATTAACTATTTGACGGTCTCATTTCCATACAATTAAACTCCTAACTAAATATTAATGTATTTTACCGAATGGGTATGGCTGAAAAAGCAACGTAATTAACATAACAATCAAGCCTTTTATGCTTTTAAGACCAACTAGCACAGGGGTCTAATCAACTGCTAACAATTCATAAATTTACTCAAGTATCGATTGACACTAACAGATAGCGAAACTGAAGTTTAAAAAAATCAGTTAAAAAAACCATGGGTAGATGTTATCAAAAATATAAAAAAAATAACCTAAAATCATTTATTCAGAAAGTCCATGCCTGGAAATGAGTTTATTTTATCAATCAAGAATCTTATAACACAAACAATGATCAGGCTACTGTAGACATTAATAAGAATAGATCCTATCCACAATTACAACAAATCTAAAACCTATTTATTTTACCCGAAAGATGGATTTTATAGGATATTCGCATGATTTTCGCATAAAAATTAGCAGACTATTATTAAAGCATTGGCATAAATTTATTAATGCATGATTACAGATTTATTAACGCATCATCTGGATTTTTTATTAACGCAACTGGTTTATATTCATTACAAAGTATGCTAATCATATCAAAAGGTGTTTATAATTTGTATAAAAATATAAACCCGAAAATAGACTTATTTAAAAAAACTGGGCTTAAATATAGACACATATTATAGCCAAAACCAAGTACTCGGCTAATGATTAAATGAAAAAAACCGAAAACAATCGCCTAAATCACACTCTGAAGCTGGAGGAGGAGCTCCTTCCCAGATTTAGTATCTGGATAATAGTGCTGAAACAAACCCAAATCATCGTTCAATAATATAACCAATCTATCAAATACCAAACAGATATCTTGTTTGTCCCCACCATCAAACCCTTTTTGGATGTTTTTTTGCTTTAGCAATTGATAAACTTCTTTGCTAATACCAGAGTAACCACTATGAAGATCTAACAAGCTAAAGGTTTCTATAATTACACTTCTCTCATCCCCAAACAACCAGCTTTTTAGACCCGTAACCAGAACTGAATTAACATACATGCCTGATAGGAGCTTGTGAAGCTCAGTAGGCATCGTCCCCGGGTATAGATAAACCCCTCGTGACAATTGACCACAGCGGTTGTCGATTAAGAACTTCCTTAAATATCTAAACTGTTTGTCAGACTTTGGAGCGTTCAAAAAAACGATCATATTCCACTCTCCCGACCAATCCCTCATTAAATCAGAAAAAAGGGGAAATTCAGCCTCTAATGAAGTCTTTCCATATGAGGTCAACCTATAGGCAGATTGAGCAACCTCATTCTCTTGAGATATTAGGTGCTGTTTTTTTAACAAATTAAGCAAAGATCTAAAGCCACTATCTTTGAGCTCTGGCAAAACAAAGCGTAACTCATCAACACTTACAACTCTCTCAGCGCTAGTGTCTATTGGGTACAGCCAAAGCAATACTTTTTTTGTCGTCTGTTTCATATGAGCAAAACCTCCTATAGTTTATTGAGTATTGGCACCCGAATAACTCACCTTATTCGTTTATTATTAATACCTGCAAACAAGTGTTGGTCAAAACTTATGCACATATTTTCGACCCAAATGGTCTTCATCATTGATAATTTGAATCTGAATTGTGGATAAAAAAATATTTAAACCTGGTATTTAGATATTAACACCACTTCTGTTTATTTTCTCTTCACAAAATAACATTTTTCTAAACAGGCTAACAGGGACAAACATTTTGTATTACTTTTTTTGTCACATTTTATTTTTAATACTTGCCAAAACAAATAACCCTAAATTGGAATATAGATCAGCGTTTTTTACACTTTATATTTTTAGGGCAATTTCAAAGGAATTCTTGCAGTGTTGATAACTATATATTTGGAGTTATTTATCAACTTTTTTTTACTTCTGCAACGCAGGATAACAACTTGACCATCCACCTCAAGAACAGCTAATATGAATATGTAAGTGAAAAAATGTCTAACCAATCTGGTTAGACACTCACCAAAATGAAGAAAACTGAAAAACAAATTAACGCACAAAAATGACAGTTTTTTTCACAAAATGATGACTGCCCTAGACTCACACAATACTAGCTCTCAAAATGACTTCACCTCTGCTCAAATAGAGGCCGCTTTAATAAACTTCCTTGAAGCTCTTTCTTCACAAAATAGCTCTAAGGCTACGATCAGAAATTATCGCAGTGACATCAAACAGTTTTACAGATACTCTCTCATAGATGAAATTAAAGATTTATTCTCCAAAGACGTTTTAAAAGATTTTGTTCACTTTCAAAAACAAAAAGGTCTTAAAGATTCTAGCGTCACAAGAAAAATTGCTAGCATCACTCAGTTTGCTCTCTGGGCAAAACAACAAGGCATTATTTCAAACGATGTCAGCTGGATGACCCAAGTTACCGTTGGGTCTCTCTTAAAATCAGGTCCGATTCATATTCCCAACCCACCAGCTCCACACAAGCAACCTCAACCAGACTTTACCAAAAAAGAAACCACTCAACCAAAAATTTCCAAAAGAACTGCTTTTTTCAATATGTTCGGCAGGAAGAAAACACAAAAAGAAGTTAAAGAAACACCTATTAAAGAAGAAAAAGCAAATAACAATAATATTATTGGTAAATTTATTCCCGTAAAAAAAGCGAAAAGAAAGAAACTCTCCCAGACTCCGAGCAACTTTATTCTTCCTTACCTAAACCTAGGACTAATAGTACTCTTCTTTATTGGTCTTGGTTTCCTTGGCTATAACCAACTTGTAACAGAAACACCTACATCTCTTGCCTACCCAAGCTCTCCAGTTTCTGCCTCAAGAGTATTATCATTCCAAGGGCGTTTGACTGATACCGCTCAAAACCCTATCACTACACCGACTAACATGGAGTTCAAAATCTGGAGTCTTCTTTCTGGAGGCACTGAAGGGACTTGCGATGGAACCAATGACTGTGAATACAAAACAGCGACATGTAGTGTTACTCCTGATCAAGATGGAATCTTTAATGTAGGTATTGGCGATGACTGTGGAAGCGAAATCAATCAAGAAGTTTTCTCAGAAAATTCTGCTTTATGGTTAGAAGTAATTATTTCTTCAGAAACTTTAACCCCAAGACAACCGATTAGAACCGTTCCTTTTGCCATTAATTCTGAAACTATACAGGGTTACCCTATCTCAGCTAGTGGATCAGCGACTACAAATACCATCTTAGTAATGGATGCTGGTGGTTATGTAAAACTTGGGGAAGACAGCCCAACATTGACTTCAGACACAGGCAGATTTACTATCTCTGGTTATGATATCTCAATTGAAGCTACTAATGATTTACTATTCTCAGATTCCAGAATCACAGATCTTCCTCTTAGTCTAACTGATACCCAGATTGACCCAGCTCTTGGACAAGGTATCGTAGATGCTATTAACGATGTTTATAATTTAAGCTCAATTTTTACTCAATCTGAAAACCTTATATATCCTCTTGAATACTGGCAAGATGATCTAGCTATTGGGGGCAACTCTACAGCTAGTGCAGATATTTTATTAAGTAGTAATGGGAATGGAGTATTTAAAGGTTCATTGACTGCTACTAAATTTCAAGACCAGGCAAATTCATCATACTTCCTCGATCCTGCTGCCACTGGCTACTCATTATTAACTGCGGGAAGCATTGGAATTGGTGATACTACCCCAGCTTCCCTCTTCACTGTTGGGACAGGAGACCTCTTCCAAGTAGATACAACTGGCTCCATAGTTAGTATTGATGGTGTGGCCCACTCTATCACAGATACTTCTGGGGACTTAGTACTTAACTCTGCTGGAGGACAAATCATTATCTCCAATAATGATGTCATCAATATTGGAGGTTTAAGCGGCGTTTCATACAATGCTATATCTGATAGTGGCACAGGTAACTTAACCTCTTCAGATAATGATCTATATGTTGAAGGTGTACTTGAAGTTGATAGTAATCTTAACTTAGCTGCTAGCACATACCTAAACTGGGGCGACACCGATGGCACTGCTGGCTATGGTATTAGAGACAACTCTGGCACATTGCAATTTAAAAATAGTGCTGGGACATGGACTGATGTTGGTCTTGCCATAAACACTTACTGGCAAAAAAATGATGGTTCTCTCTCTCCAATCTCTATCTCTACTGATATTAATCTTGGAGCAATTGCTACTAATTCAGCAAAGATATCATTAGCTGGTTCTCTAGATAGAGGTAAGTCAGCGATCATCGTCAACCA
>Ga0210043_1001250_pt1 | contig 22391 bp, 33 predicted proteins | sample CryGeymet201501t_FD_183990 | JGI IMG/M metagenome (GOLD analysis project Ga0210043, IMG submission 183990) | Groundwater microbial communities from Crystal Geyser aquifers in Utah, USA - Crystal Geyser metaG 2015-01t (SPAdes) (version 2) | ecosystem: Environmental > Aquatic > Deep subsurface >... | reverse complement strand
AAGTTGTTAAAGCCGATACCAATGCTACAAATTGTACTAATGCCGTTACTACTGCATCTGTTAATGAAGATAAATCATCTTGTCTAAGATCATATCCGCTAATAGTTGATAGAGCTATTACTAAAGGTAATAAACCTTTTAGCGTTAGGGATAATTTATTAGGGTCTTCACTAGAATTTATAACCCATCTCCAAACTTTTTTTAAATTATTTTTCATTTTTTCCTTCAATTAATTTAGCGACTGCTTCTACTTCTTGTAGAGTATCAAGATATTGTCCTAATTCTCTTTTAGACCTGCGTTCTAATTCTTTTTTTGTTTTCTTTAATTGTTCTAAATTTCCTGCGTAATTATGTGCCATATTTTTATATTTATTTAGCGACCTTTAAAAATATATAAACCATTTTTTTATATATGAGATAAATCTCTGATATAAATTTCTTTTTTCTGGTTTTACAGGATTTTCATTAACTGTTATTTTATATCCATATTTATAGAAATTATAATCTGGGGTTAATTTCTTAATAAAATCTTCATCAAAGTCTAAATAATTATCAAAGATATAATATATCCTTTTAAATATAGCAAAAACGTGGTTTGGAGGGTTATTAACATATCCATATTCTCCATTAATAGGGTCAGCCCAAGAATAACCTGCTACATTTATATAATTTGTCTTAGATATTTCAGGGAAGTCCTCTTTGTCTACCCTTTCGTAATTTATAAAGAACCTATCATTAAAATCTCTACCTAATTGTAATAAGTCTTCAGTTATTTTTTCTCTATTATGATATTCCTCAAAATTCATATCTCTTTCTGCAGGCAAAATAGATTTAGGAATTAATCCATATTTTCTTATTGCTTCCAATGGAGCTTTCAAGGAGTTTCCTATCCTTGTAGTTTCTGAAAGGATAGCAATAAATCTATCAGATAAAGTAACCTCTCCGTTATTTACATAACCATTTTCTATTAACCAACGAACAGAATAATTTGATAATTTATTATTGTTTATTAAATAGTTAAACTTTGCTTCTAAAATATTTAATGGACCACGACTAGCACAATCCATAAAATCTTCTAAACCTTTTTGTATTTCCCCCTCTGGTAGATAATCTTGCCTTTCTTCTTCTGGTATTTCTGATAAGTCTGGTAATGAGAAAGCACCGAATACATAATCTTTTTCAGATTTTTCCTTTAATTCTTTTTCTAAATCTAAACCCGTGTTTTTAAATTGCATTATCTTCACAAGATTCCCCACCAAACTTTAATCTTAATTGTAATAGTTTGCTATAAAGCTCAAGTAATTTTTGTAAAAGAGTTATTTTTTCTTTGTAGAAATCTGATACTAAATTTCTAGCCCATTCATCTGATAAACCACTTCCATAACACTCGGTATATCCAATTCTGCGATGTGGCACAATATCGGCTAAATTCACCTTTATTTCGGTATTTGATATAATTCCCCATTTCTTGATAGAAAATGCGTCTAATAGACTTATAATAAGATTTTTAAGGGCAGTCTCCTGTTGGATAGTAGGATTTTCCACCCCTTTAGTGAAGTTTCCTGCTAAACAGATAGAAATGGTATCTGTGTTATAACCTTTCTGAGCCATAGTTTCTTCTCCTATTTTTCTAAATTGAGTTACTTTACCATCTGCTTCTATAAAAAAGTTATAGCCTCCGTACATTCCTAGTTGGCTTCTCATATTAAATCTTTCTCTGTGTATATAGTTTATAAAAGAAGCCTTGTAGTCTTGGGTTTTATATAATGGGTCGTGTTTTAGACCGCCTGTATGATGGATAGCAATTCTAGTTATCATTGTTTTATTTCTATTTTTTTGCCATTGCTGTATTTAAAAATTTATTCAATAAAGACATTATAAAGAATGTTTGAGTATTAACTCCGTCAGTACCTCCTCCTCCTACTCCTGGAGTATAAGTAATAACTAATTTGGGGTCGCTATCAGTTCCTGTGGTATCAGCTGAGTCAATATTAACAAAAGATATTATCTGTTGGTCAGATTGCGTTGGTTCATTTTCTGCTACTTCATAATTAGCATTTCTAGTAGATAATTTAGTTCTTCCAGTTCCAGTTGTTGTATCTATGGCAGCTATTCCAGCAGCGTTCAATGTATAATCTATATAAGAACCAACTCCAGCTAATAATGTTGCCCAGGATTTAGTTGTAGAAAATTCTGTAGAACCTAAGTCATCCATATCAGAAGGTATTATAGTAGTATCGCTAGTAGGATTTGAGCTATATACATTCATATCAGGAGTAATTGATAAGTTGTCTTGTGCTAAGTTTGGTTTTAATGAAAATACTGCATCTGTAACCGTTGCTCCAGTCCCTAAAGGGGATGTGTCAAATACATATATTCCATTTCCAAAACATTCCCATTCAGTTAAATCAACATCGCTACGAATCATCATCGTTGTTATAGTAGTCCCATTATCTACTGCCGATTGTCCAGTATAAGTCAAACAAGAACTCCAACCAATACCTGGGTCATTTTGATTATTAACATCTCCATCTACAGATGTTGATTCTGTATCAGGGTCAGGATAGAGAGTGTTTGAATCTGCAAGAGCTAGACTAGTAAGCTTTGAAATAATATAGGTAAATTTACTCATTTCATCTCTATGAATAAGCTGTTTTCCAGTCTGTCTTTCGTAAGCATCTCTTGTTGTAGTTGCAGTTTGATAACTTCTCCACTGTCCATTTACGGTATACCATTGAGAACCAGATATACCTTGAAAAATCTTTAATGTACTACTTGAAGTATTAAACACTCTTGAACTCGGAGTTCTTTTTGATATATCTTCTCTAGTAATTGATAATCCTTTAGATTGTGCCTTTGATTCTATATAAGAGGGAATAGACTCATCCATAGGCCCATTATCAAATATATAAGTAACTATATCATTTGGATTTGGACCACTAACTCTTTCTCTTAAAATATTAAGCTCTTGAACAGATATTAATCCTGGAGGAGTTATTTGTAAGTGTTCTGGGAAGTTTGAAGCTGGTTCTACTGCTCCCAATTTTAATTTAGTTTCTCCTATTCTATTAAGTAATATATTTATTGTGCTATTTCTGTCTTCATTTGATAAATATGCTAAAGAAACTCCTAGAATAATAGTGAATAAACCTCCTAATACTAAATATTTAATAATTTTAATCATTCTTAGTTGCTGTAAATGAAACATAAATTACTTCTGGAGGAGTGCTATAAGGACCTGCATCAGTTACCCATATATGTAACCAATCATCTGCTGAGATAGCTGAATTTTGGAAAGTAGTTGTTGCATTTTCTTGTGAACTACCGCATTCAATTCCATTAAATCCAGCATAATCATTATAAAAAACTGCTGAACCTGCTGATGCTCCATCGGTTGAAATAGATGCTTGAATTGTTGATGTACCAGATTGGTCTGTATAACATCTAAATCCTGTAATAGTTGAAGCATTGGCAATAGGAATAGATAAAAAGTCTTCTGTAGTTGTTGCTATCCCATTAGCTGTAGTAGTTGCAAATAAGTTAGCACCGATATTATAGGTGTATAATTCTACATCAGCGTCTAATGTGTCTGGCGAACCAGATGTTAGAGTTAGGCTTCTGCCAGCAATGTTTGAGTTTATATCATCTCCATCAATAGATGCTGAACCATAAACACCAGCAGATAAGCAAGCTGTACAAGTAAGTGATGAATTATCCAAGTCTATGGTAAATCCAGAGCCAGTAGAACCAACTGTTAATGTCCCTACTCCTGTTAATGAAGAACTTATAACTGATGAACCTAAACTAGATAAAGTTAGAACAGTTGTATCGGCTATTGAATATCCTTTATTACTATCTACTGAATCAGCGTCTAAACCACCAGTAAATGTTGAAGTTGCAGTAGTATCTCCTGAAAAATTAGGAGCTGTTACTACTGTTGAAGAATCAATAGTTATGTCGTTATCCACTTCTGTATCTGATACCACTGATGTAGTAGTAGCTAAATCTCCAGATGTTAAATCATTTGATACAAAATCATCTGTTAAAGCTGTACCATTCCATACTCCAGTGGTAATAGTTCCTAAGGTAACTAAGTTAGTTGAACCACCCCAAGTTGATAAGGCGGTATTTTCTACTAAATCTAATGATAAAGAACTCTTTAAATTAGTCGTAGTTGTGGCCGCTAAAGAGCTATCGTCTTCATTTTGATATAATACTGAACCAGCACTTCCTCCTGTGATTGATAAACCGATAGCTACTGTTGAAGGAGTAACTGTTGCTGTTAGAGTTTCTGAAACTGTTATATTTTTTGCATAAACATTTTTCCATTCTGAAGCTGGAGTTGTAGAGCCTAAATCATAAGTCCCGTCAGCTACTGGTAATATATTTCTTTCTAATCTTGAAGCGGGAGAACCAAATTCTTCATTAAATTGATATGATTGTTTATTTGTATATAAATAACTACCACCAAATATTAATATTAATGCCGTAATACCTGCGATAGTTAAAACTGTAATAAATCCTTTATTTTGCATAGAACATTGTTTCAATGAGAACCCACAAAGTTTGACCACTTTGAATGACATCCCCATTTATTGTTAATGTGCGACCATTGAATGAAAAATCATTGTCTGCATCAAATGTAACAGGGAATTGGGTACTCCATACTCCAAGAACTTTTATTGTGTCTTTCGGTAGAGTGAATGTTGATGTTACCCCGTCTACAAAAGAAGTTAAATTTACTGATCTAACTATTGGTACTTTTCTCATACCCATACTACCTCTTGGAATATTGCTAATCTTTGAGTCTGCATAATCTTTTAACTCTTTCTTCAATGATTCTAATTGATTATTATCTAATAAACCCATTTTACCCTGTAATCCTTCTTGACCTCTATCTCCTTTTGGTCCAGGTTTACCATCTAATCCATTTCTAATTTTAGACATTTTATCGTCTATTTCTTTTATTTTTTTTCTAAAATCATTATCTATTTTAGATATTCTTTCTCCCACAAATAACTCATCTACCTGTTTTTTAAGATCAGAAATTGATGATTTGCTATCATTATCTAATTTACTAAAAACATTTCTATAAGTTTCTTCTAATTTTGAGATAGCAGCTTCCTGTTTGCTATACATTTTTACTACAAGTTCAATAACTTTCTTCAGTTCGTTTTCAAAATCAGCCTTAGTGAAATTATCCTCATCAAAGACAGACATTAATCTTTTTAATTTATTTAAGTTTGAATTTTCTTGCATATCTATTTAATTATAACATTTTTTTAGTTTAATTAGTAGTTTTTTATTGTATTGACATCTTATTAATTATATGATATCATAGTTGATATGAATAAATTAATGTTTTTTATAGGATTAATATTGTTAGTTGCATTTATTGCGGCTTTTCCTTTATTTTTTATAGCAATTTTTTTACTTCTTAATCTTAGAGTAAAATAATTATTTAGATGCCTCTAAGAATATTTTTTCTGGGTTAAATAAGAAATCTTTGCTTTGTTCAAATAATGATAATGCTGCTCCTGTTGGGTCTCCTTTAATTAATTTTGCTGCATCTAAACCAGCTTTTTGTATTTCTTGTCTAAATAAATTCTTTTGAGCATCATTTGCTATTACTTCAGTTGCTATTTGCATCATTGTTGCGTGATCTAATAAATCAATTCCTGTGTAATCTTTAATTGTTTGAACAATCTGCCTTGCTTCACCACCACGACCAGATAGAATTAATCTTAATAAATATTCTCCACCAGCCCTTCTGTTAGTATATGATGATAAGTCATTAAATGCACTCATAAAATCAGAATATTTAGTTACATCTGAAGCGGCTGATTTTCCTACAATTTTTTCTGAGGCATTTTTTAATTCACTCCTCATTGTTAATGCGAGAGAGTCTAACGCATTTGTTCCAGACCCTCTTGTTCTTTCAAAATTTATTGTTCCATCAAATTTAGTTCTTAAATCAATAATGTTTTTTAAAGTAGGACTTTGTTTTACTGTATTTAAATCACTATAAAAATCTTGAAGAATCTTTAATTCTGCATCACTTACACCTCTGACTGAGCCTGATTTACCGACTATTTGACCATTAGAAATTCTTAGATTTAATCTATCTAATTCTTTTATAAATGAATTGCTTACTGTATTAACACTTTCTATCGGTGCTTTTATAGTTCCTAGCCTATTTCTAACTTGACCTATTTCACCACCCGTTTCTCTAAGTTTTTCTTGCATAGTATCAGCGGCTTTTCTAGCATAATTTCCTGAATATTCTTGAATACTTGGAAGCCTATCATTTACATTTCTGGCGTGAGTTACATCAAAATATTCACGCATTAAATCTTGCTTACCTTGAATGCGTTGTTTAATATCTGGTCTAAGATTAACAACTTTCTCTGAGAAAGAAATATTAGGAGATAATTCTTCTGCTAATGCTCTTGCTTCGGCAGTTTTTCCTTGATTAATAAGAGATTCAATTCTCTTTGAAGTATTATCTATATCAATTTGGCTATTAACACCACCCTTTAATGTGTCAATATTTTTTACAACATCATCTATACTATTTGGCATCTCTTTAAATAAAGAAGATGGTGAGCCTACTTCTGGGATTTCAAGTGGTTTTAATTTACTAATAGCATTAGTAGCTACATCATCTAATAAAAGAACACCTCTTTTAACTTGTCTAACAGCTGTCTTTAACTCATTAAGAGTTTGCCCTGCACCGACTAATTCTGTTCCAAGAAGCAACGGACCGATAACTATATCAAAATCTCTCTTTGCTTGTGGTGAAAGTGATTCATATTTTTCTAATGCTTGTCTAACGGGTTCAGATTCAATAACGGGCTTTGCTATTTTTTCTATTCTTTCTTTAGCTCTCTCTTCAAATTTTTGTGTAAATGGTAATTTCAAAGATCCTGTAAAAGTTTGACCTATCACATCTGCCGCAGTTCTAGTTCCTCTGCCAAACGTTTGTAAAAAAGTTCTAAATCTACCTTGTTGTCCAGTTATTAAATCTTGTTTTGCCTCTTGAATAACATCAGCTCCCTTCCCAATAGTTTCCCCTATGCCGACTGCGGTTTCTTTAATATCGCTTGGAATATCTGAAACTATACGACTTAATAAACCACTTTCTTCGGGTTTAGATGGTGAGCCTGTTCTTCTAAATCTTAATATTGCATCTTGTGTTTCTGCGGCAGATTTATTATTTTGCTTAGCCCATTCTATTATTTGTAACTCTTTTTCTGAAAATGCCATATTTTAAAATGATGGATTAAAGTTTAATAAATCTTCGTTTTCTCTCATAGTGTCAAATACTGCTTGTTCCTCTGGCGTAAAAGATTTACCAGTAGACCTTTGGTATGCTATTTCCGAACTAGATTTGATAATGTTCATTTGTCTCTTAAATTCTGATTCTGACATATCGTATCCAATAACCTTTTTTTCTTCTCCTGAACCACTATATATTCTGGCATTACCAATGGCGATTGCTGCGTTTGTTAATGCATCTTGCTCTGCTTTCTGTAAAGCACCAAATGTTGCACCTCGAGCCTTTACATCAATAAGATTTTGTAAGAACTCTTTTGATACTAATTGTTCTGTTAATCCAACTACATCATCAGAACCCAAGAACTCATCAACTAAACCAAAGAACGAAGTTGGATTTATAAATGTAGAGGCTTTTTGGATAATTCCTGAAGACCTAAATGGTCCTCTAGTTAAAGGAGTTGTTCCAACAACGCTATCTAAAGCATTACTATCTAAAAGTACATCAATAAGATTTATTTTTTCTTGTATAGCTTCTCCTTGTAATACTGCTTTTTCAGCTTGATCTTCTTCTGTATCAATTCTTTTTTGTTCTTCTCTTAATTCCTTCGCATATTCTATTGGTGATAATCCTCCATATTTTTTCAATAAATCTAATTGATATGCGTTAGTCTCTATTTGTTGTTTTTTTGCAACTATATCTAAGCCAAGTTTTTGTAATTCTAATTTTACTGTTGGGTCTTGTAAATATGTTCTAGCAGCAGAAACTACATCTTTAAAAGATTCTGCCTCCATTATTTTATTTAAAGTATTAGAATCAGCACCTAAAGAAGCCGCATTAACAGCAAATTTCTTAATTTCTGTTTCTAACGCTTCTTTTTTTTCTATCTCTCTTAATTGAGCTTCTTGTATTGCTTGCTGTTTTAGAGCTGAATTTTTCTCCTGTCTACTTGTTTCAGGAGATTTTGATAATAAATCTAATCTTTCAATTAGTTGTTGTTTTTCCGCCTTAACTTGTCCGAATTTTAATTCAGTAGCTCTATCTACTTGGTCTAGTGCTGTGGCTAAATTACCTTGTGCCGCCTCTAATAATGAAGAAACTCCTAGTGCTTGAATTGCATTAGTTCTTAAACGAGCTGACTGAATTGGTGCTAATCCACCAGTAGTTACCCCTCTACCGGCAATTTCTTGCTGTAATTGTAATGGAATAGATTTTGATTCATTTTGAATAGCTTTAAGTCTTGATGATAAGTCTCTAATATTGGCTTCTTGTTCAGGGACTCCTAATTCTTTTTGTTTTTCTGATCTAAAAGTAGACTCACCAGATATAAGTTTATTTAATTCATCTAAAGTAGATAAACCACTAGAAAATTCCTGTTGAGATTGTGTTTTTTGTAATGGAACAAAATCAGTATTCAAAGTAGATATGTCTGGGATATTATCTTGTTGTGGTTGAGCTAATAAACCATCGGGGGTAGATGTTTCTTCAAAGTCTTGGCTAGTTATAGGGCTATCTTCAAATTTTAAACTCTCAGCAAAAGCAGGTGCATCTGATACTGCCCTCCCTTCTGATAATAATTTATTTATTTCTTCTTGTTTTAGTGCCATATATTTTAATCCATTAATCCTATATCTCTTAGGTAATCATTTACGACTTTTAGTTTCCTAGCGAGTTGATATATATTATTTCTTATTGCCGAGGCATCATTTGCATAAGTTGAAAGGTCTGTGTAGTCATCTATTGTGTCGTTTGTACCTCCGCTTGTTACATTATTAGTCAAATCTGCTCCATTTGTTCCTTGTATTATCGGTATAGTTCCATAAAACCCTAACTTTTGATCTGCCGCTGTCCCTATTTTAGTTCCCGTAGTTCTACCTGTTTGTATATTTCTTCCATCTAATATTTGTAGTAAATTTTCTATTGTCAGTCTATCGGATTTTATTAATTTTGAGAGCCTTTCTTCTATTTTCTTTTCTACTAATCTATTTATTTCATCTTCATTCATTTTAATATGCGTCATCATTAATTACTTCCGACCTATATTTTAATCCAGTAATAGGAGTTTTACCACCAGTTACTTCTATTCTTAATGTTAAATCTTTATATAAAGGCAAAGCAGCACCTGTACTCTCTATATTAATAACTGAATATCTTAATGAATTAGTGTTTGTATTAGAACCAAGCGTAGTAAACGATGTTTCATCATCTTTTTTATATTTAATTGTTATAGTAGTTCCACTAGCTAGTTTTTCGTGTGATACACTTAATCCTTTTAATTGTTTTGTTACGGCACTACTACCATCATTTATTATTTGAGTTTCATAAACAGATGTAGCTGTATATGAAGACGAATTATTTGTTTTTGATAAACCATAAGTTGAACTATCAATATATGAAATAAATTTATAATCACCAACAACAATAAATCCATTTAAAGTTCCATCAGTTAATTCAGTATCATTGTTTGGAGGAGTATCTAAAACAACAGAAAATGGTAAATTTGGTCTTACTCTTGATATTTTCCATAATCCTTCTTGAATAACCCCGTTTATAGTTATTTTCATTAAAAAGTATAAGCTATTATTAACCTTCTGTTTAGCCGATGGATTATGTTTTGCAGTGAATACAGTATCATTTACTAATTCCTTAAAAATAGTTGAAGCCTTGCCACCACTATATGACCTAAATACAACTTTTTGATTAAAATTTGATAATTGAGAGCCTGGATATGATATTCCAATTAATTCACCCTCTATTTCTTCTAATATTTTTAATTCTCCTTCTCCCCAATCAATACTTTCAGATATTGTATTAAAAGAAGAGTCTCTATCCCATAGATAAACTATTGAATTACCAAATCCTGACTTAGGAGCGCATCCTATCGCTAAATAATTACCATATTCAGATAAAGATGTAATTTTTAAATAAGGTGGCAATTCTAATAACGGCTCTGTTCCAGATGTCCAAGTCCCAGAATCATTTGCGATTAACCAATTATCTACTCCTATATAAAGAATATCGTCTTTTGAATGAACTAAACCATTTGTAATGGTTGTAAAGGATGATGAAAAAACACCAGAATAATCATTTAAATCTTTACTAGTATCATTCCAAGATGATCCAGATGGACTAAATGCCCATATATAACGATTACTTCTAGCACCATAAATTAACCCTGTAGTTCTATAATATGTAAACAAACTAAATTGAGTAGAACCAGCTGATGACTGGTTATTTGATGGAGTATCCCAACCATTATCACTTAAATCTGTTGACATTGTGCTGGTTAAGTTTTTAAATAAAACCTCCGCAGTCGCAGCACCAGTTTTAACACCTAAAGAATATAGAGAATAAGTTGTTCCTGTTCTTAGGGAAATAGCAAAATTTTCTTTTTTTGAAGTAGAAGCATTAGAGTCTCCAGACTCTGAATCTCTATTTGGTATTAACTTATCTTTATGACTATGAGCATCAAAATTTTTAATTAATTGAGAATAACGAGAATCATTTTCTCTACTTGTTGTCATACCATAGCTAAAATTAGCTATTTGATTATTTATTAAATTATTTGATTCTCTAGCCATTTATAAATACTCTAAATAATATTAATACTATTCCGACTAATAATCCCCAAACTTTATTATCTGTAGATTTAACTACATTTTTAATCTCTGTGAACTCATTTTTTAACCAAGCTATATCATTTTGAACTATGCCCATTTCTTTGTTGGCTATCTTTAGATGTTCTGAATGGTCTTCTAGTTGCTTTCTTACTTCAGAGTTTATGTGTTTCTGTAAATCTTTTTCTGGCATAATCTTAATATTTAATAATATAGTTTAGTACAATATATGGATCTAAAACATTAAATGGTGTGCCTGAGCCTGTTGATGATGTTGTTTTTGATCCATCTTCTGCTGCACCAGCATTACCCTGTGATACTTCTCCGTCATCACTACCAGACGCATTTCTTGTAGCAAATGAATGGGTATGTCCTACAAGCTCTGATTCGGTCATAGTATGATTACTTTCTCCACCTGTTTGCCCAATGTTAGCGGTAGATGAAGCCATTAATATCCCTCTGCCAGACAAATTAGGTACATTAAAGTTTGAACCTGAACCTCCATAAGAATAACCAATAACTGCATATAGGTCTGGATATGTTGCTGTATCATAGGAAGTACCATCAGCTAATAACCAACCTGCTGGGGCTGTCGTTGTTGAATATGCCATTAAAGAACCTGGGGGGGTTAATCCACCCGCTGATCCTGAGCCAATAGTTGTAGTTGTGGCTAAAGTTACTGTTCCTGCAAAATCGTGGTCTCCTGTCCAATTATAATTTGTTCCGACATCTACTGCGGGCGTTTGCCAACTTGGATAATCTCCAGAACCATTTGATGTTAAAAACTGACCACTTGTTCCAGTGGTAGAAGCTACGGCTACACCATTATCACCATCTCCTATTAATACTAAATATTGAGAAGGGGTTGATGTACCAAAAACAGACCCATTGAATGTTCCAGATGTTATTGTACCTACTGAAGATAAATTATCTAAAGCAGTAATACTATCTACTGAAGTAGTAGAAACTTCCATTTTATCAGTATTTAAATTAGAAAAATTAGTATTTATAACACTTCTTGAATCAGATATTTTATCTGAGGCGTTAATCGTTGTTATGGTTGCCCCAAATTTAGATTCTAAATAACAAGGTAAACTAAACTTGCAGTACGAAACTGCATTAATTATTTTTCCTAAAATACCTAAATCCTTTGGAACTTCATATATTTGAGTAGCATTAGCGGTTAATGCTGTTGATAGTAATAATATGAATAATATTTTTCTCATTAGTTTTTAGATGTATTACTTAATGATTGAGGGTTATTTTTTGATTCTGGAAAGATATGGTCTCCTGGAAATTCCCAAGTTCCTTTTTCTTCCCCCCAAGTATTTTCTGAATATTCCCAAGTACGATTATCTGGTTTAGATGTATTACTTAAAGAGCTATTTGAGTTTTTTAACTCATTTGAGATTGATTCTGGCATATTATAGATATAATTCTCTCTTTGGTTTCATAATGACTCTTTTATCCTTATTTCTACCAGCAAAGAATCTCATTAATTCTTTCTCCATTGTTGAGACCTTTTGTTGGTACATATTAACTCTCTCTGGTTTGTATTTCATACAATAAGGAATTGCTCCACTATAAGCTAATATTGAGTGATAAGGAGATGGTAACCCAGGCTCTTGAGTAGTATCTGATGTAGTAAATAAATCAGCTGTTCTTCTATATTTTACCCTTAAACCAGAAGCAAGCGTATTACTAGACGCTGTTGGGGCTAAATAAAGCCTAATAGTATCATCAGTTAATAAATCATAATAAGAAACTTTGCCCGTTGAAGGATTACCAGATGAATCAGTGCCAAAATATTGTTCAGCAGATAAATCTCCTAATTCCTTAAAATCTACTTGCTTTATCTTTTCATATTGGTCGCCATTTAAGTTTAGAACCTCAACTGAATCAATAGATAAGAAATCAGAAGAGAAGGTATAATCTTGCTGTCCTTCTATTAAGGTAATTGTTCCTACTGGTAAATCTGTGTGATTTGTATCATCCCACTGCCATTTATTATCAGCAGATATTATTTTACCTACAAGTTCCTCATAATACTGATTTATATTTAAGACCTTATGAGCTACTGAATATTTTGTATCATCAGAATCACACAAAAAGTCAATTAAGGTATTTATATCTTGATTTGTTGCGTGTCCGTCTAATTGCATATTTTTGGGGTTAAAGAGGGTATTAATTATTTTTACCGCCCTCTACCAACCCCAAAAGGTTGGTGATAGTAAGCTATCAGCTATCCAATTAAGCGACGTTAATATCGAATACCAACCCAGCCTGAGAGGTTGGAGTAAGATGTCCGACATCAACTCTTGAGTAATAGCTACGTCCTGATAGGTATGTGTTTGTATCACCTGCTGGAAAGTCGATTGTATGAGCTCTTCCAAATGTACCTCTTAGAACTCCGAGCTTTTGTACTCCTTTAACACCAGCAAACAAATGGTTTGCGGTATTGTCATTTGACCAATAGTGGTCAGCTCCGAGGTAACGTAGACCTTCTACAGTACCTTCTTTAAGAGCTTGGTCGGCAGATGCAAAACCATTAGCCTGTGTAAAGGCTTCTAAGATTTCAAAATCTGCTGCTCTCCATACGAACCCTACGCCATTTCTTGACATTAAGGTTTGACCATTGGCTTCTCTGATTTCTCTTTTTACACCACGAATAATGTCATCAATATTAGATGAACTTACTGTTATTTGGGTTGAGCCAGCGGCATTGCTGTCTAAGGCTTCCTGACCAAAGTCAGTCCAAGAAGTATGCTGTCCAAGAACAGCACCTTCTACATATTCGTTTAATAATGCTCCAATTCTATCAAAGAGCTCTGCTGGTCTGGTCCAAGGTGATTGAGCTAAATCTGCCCAATCTACGAATAGACCTAAATCTCTGCCAGTGCTGATTGTTAAGGTTTCAGCTGTTTCGGCAAAAGTTTGCATTGAATGACCAGTTCCACGAGTAACTGATTGTACTGATGGAGTGGTGGACATATAAGAAGTGGAAATAACACGTGTATCGGTCATTATGACTTCACACATTTCCTTGTAAGTCGTTGGATGATCTAGTCTATCTTGTAGAACATCCTCAAACATTGTCTCATATGTGATTGTGTTCGCTACAGACATATTTAAGTTAATTAGTTAATTCTATAACCAAATAACTATTATGCGACAAGAAAAGATTAATCGTTGTAGAATTTCTTGCTGTTCTTAGATTGTGCCATAAAAGCTCTCTGTATTTGAGCACGAGTCTTTCTATCTGGTACTTGTTCTCTTGTTGGTGGAACGCCTTTAGATAACCAATATCCTTCTTTATTTTTAGCGTCAGATTCTCCACCACCCCCTCTTACACCAGAAGTGGCAACGGCATTTGACTTAGAAGTTCTTAGTTTTTCTAATTGGACTTTGAAGTCCTCATCGTCTACCAATTTATCAAGTGAAACTTCCCATTTTTTGGACTTTTCTAAGGCTAGTTCTACCTCGTCTTGATCTACTATTCCAGCAGAACGAAGATAAGCCTTTTCTAATAAATCGTTATTTGATTGTTTTTGTTCTCCATTTTTGGATTTTTCATCCCCTTTAGATTCAGAAGATTTTTTAAGTGCTTCTAATTCTCTTTCATATTTTTCTGCTTTCTCTTTATATTTAGCCTTTTGGACTTTTAAAGATTCTACAGATTCATTATTTTGAGAAGTTTTGTCTTCTGTATTTTGAGAAGATACCTCTTCCGCAGTATTAGTTTCCTGCGATACTTTTTCATTTTCCATAGTTTTGTCTATAATTCATTTTTTAATGAGGTTTTGTCCTCAGTTTAATTATTTATCTTAATATTGCTGAGCAAGTTCCTGTTGCTGTTGAATGACCAACTAATTGAAAATTCAAATATGTATTTGGATCTACAATAAAGTCTGTCAAATTATTACTAGCTGTTGTACTTGCTGCTAGATACTTTGAAGCATCTGTTGCTCCGTCTAAATCATCCTGAGCTATCGAAGTAGTTGTTGCCCAACTATTAGCTGCATTTGCAATTATTGCATCTGTACCAGATGTATTTCCTGTTATAGAAAGAACTGCACTTACAAGAGTTGTAGTTGCTGAAGGTGATTTAAATGAACATAGGGTAGTAGTTGCATTATTTTTAAATGCTGAACTGTAATAAAATGTTTCTGCTCCATTTACTGAGAATGAAGGAGAATTTACTTCACTACCTGGGATTGCTCCTACATTCGGTTCTTTATTTAGAGCCGACAAAGAAGCCGCTCCATAAGCTACTGCTAACACTAATGCTACTCCTAATGCTAATTTTACTTTTTCCATAATGTTTTTTTATTTTTTATTTGACTTTTTTGCCGACCTTTTATCTTCTTTTTTTCCTTTTAATTCTTTAACTGCTTCTTTCTCAGATTCTTTGACTTCAGATAATCTCTCCAACTTATCTCTGAGTGATGACATCCTATAATCTTTTAAACTCATAATTTTATTTTAATTAATTATTTGTATACTGCTACGTTAATTATATCGTTAGCATATGGGTAGACCGCTACTGGTAAACAACCATAATCTTCTGCTGGATATAAGGCAGTTGTTGAAGCCGCTTGATATACACCATTTACTCCTGTTACTGTGCTTGTTCCATTATTTACTGGATTTGAGCTATTTCCAAATCCAACCATAAGTGGACTTCCGCCAGTTGTAATAGTTCTTCCAGAGCAAGTATTTGCTGTTGTTGTAGAAGTAAATACTTCTAAGACAGTGTCTGCTACAAGAGCTAGTTGAGAACTTGTTGATACTCTAGTTGGTAGATTACCAGGAGTTCCTCCTAGATTTTTTTCAGCTGGAGCACCTGATAATACTAAAGCTAATGCAACTAAAGCACCTGCTGAAGATATTAATAGTTGTACTGCATATGTTTTTAATTTACTCATAATTGTTTTTTATTTTTTGACCTTTATTTTTTCTGAAATTCAATGTCTTTATATTAATTATACTATATTTTTATTTTTTTGACGATAATTATAGTGCTACTTGATTATTATTTCTATCTATTTTGTTTTCTGTTTCGGCAATTCTATTTATTTCTTGAAATCCTTGTATTAATAGCTCAACTGCTATCCTTTCTGCCGCTAATTGATGGACATCTCTATTACCTCTAGGCTTTAAAAAGTTTTCTTTTAGCACTTCTTTTACTGCTTCGTTCATCAATTTATCTGATACAAACTTTTTAATCTTTTCTTTCTTGTTTATATCCATATTATTTTTCTAGTTGAGGTTGTGCTAATTGTAATTGTTCTTGTGGTTGTCCTTGTTGTTGTGGTGGATTTAAATTAACACTTAATAATGATTGAAAATTAGCTGGGCTGATATTTGAAAATTCTAAAATGTCATTAAATGCTGTTCTCATACCAGGAATTTGCATAACTTGGCTAAATCCTTGAGGATTTGAGAATATAAACTGGAATATACTTAATACTTTATTTGTTAGCTCTCCTAAATCTTTCTGTTTTCCTTCAATGTTTATCTCTATATCAATTTCTGCGTCTTTAAGTTCGTCTTTGATTATTTTAATCTTTCTCCTTTCTCCAGCCTTTAGGAATTTATCTCTGATTTGCTGTTTTATAGTATCAAAATTTTCCTTTGTTGTTAGTTGCCCTGAAATCAATCTTTTTCTTACCTCTTCATTGGCTTTTCTACTAGCTATATTATCTGCTAAAAATTCCATTTCGTCAGGATTTAGTTTACCTAAAAATTCTTTATCCTTTAATATTTCTTTTCTAATTTTAGGAATAATCCAATCTCTAAATATTTCTTCTAGGAATTTAGCCTTTTTGCCCTTTCTGTATTCGTGAATACTTTTTCCCTCAATAACTAATCTTTCCTGTCCTTTAAATGTTTGTCCAGAATATGATTGTCTTCCTAATAATGGATCTTGAGCTGCCCCTACTAATTGAGCATTGTTAAACCAATCATTAACAGAATTTTGAAATATAGCTATATTAGTTGGTGCTGCCGTTGGAACTTGTCCAATTCTTGCCCCTTCTCTAAGACGAGTTATTTCTAGGTTTTCCATATCAACAATCTCTTGTCTGTTGGCATAACCCTCATCATCTGTCCATAGAGGAACTTTAGAAGCTGATTCAATTAATTTATGTTTATGTATTTCTAAAAAGTTAGTCCATATCTGTTCATTAAATAATGCTTCTGCTCCACCTTTTCCTATTGCTCTACCAAGTAGAGGCTTTGATGAATAGAATTTAATATCTGATTCTTCTGCTTTTTTACGATATAAAGTATGTCCATTTTTCTTACCTTCTTTTCCACCATAAAAAGCAACAATATGAATTTGCTCATAATAATCTTCCATATTGTCATTATCTTTAAGATAAGCTTCTGGTAGATTCCCCCTTACAATATATATTTCAATATTCTTTCCAGTTGTTCTATTTGTTTTCTTATTACTTAATCCTGAAGATTGTTTTTGTTCATCTGCACTAGCGATAAGTTCATCTATTGTGATAGTTGCTCCATTTTTCTTATCCCCCCAACCCTTTGAAGCCATTTTGCGTAGCTTACTTGGTTTGAAGTTATATCTTAGCCCGAATGGACCACCTAGAATATCAGTCTGATCGGCAAAGGCAATGGATTGTAATGGTAATACTTCAGGAACTTCATCTCCTTTATGTACTAGTACACCGCCTAAATCTATTTCTTCTTCTCCTAATTTATCTATAAACTCATCTAAATTATTCTCTTTGATATAGACATCGTTATAATATCTATTAATCAAAAATGATACACCTCTACGGCCATCATTCTTAGCAAATAAAGTGATATTTTTTACTTCAATATCTTCATTCCTGTATCTTAAATTCAAAATAGGCTCAATAACCTTTTTAAATGGTCTAAGCCAGTTATTCTCTCCTTGTATATAATATCCATCACGAAACATTAATGACATCTGGATATGATTTCTCATATTCCAATTAACATTATCGTAGACTTTTACCTCATCTTTATCAAAGCTACTCTCTTCCTCCTTAATATACTGATAGATTGTTGATGATTGCATCTTTATTTAAAGATATTCCTATCAAATTTTAATAATAATTTTTTAATCGCCATTTGTTTTATAGTCTCACTAACTTTGCCGAATAAACCATATACTTCATCTGGTTTAAGAATCTTATCCTTCTTATATTTACCTTTTTCTAAAACTAAAACGCCAACACCCTTATTGGCTGATGGCTTTAAATTCATTACTGCTTCTAAAATTGTATTCCCCTCTGCTTTTGAAACTCTACCAGCAATACTTAAATGGGCTTTTATCTTTGATACATTGGGCTTATTAGACTTATTTATTGATTTCTTTTTTGGCATTAAAATATTTCGTTAGCGTTTATAAATTTTGTTCCGTGTCTTTTAGCTATCTCATCATATATTTGCAGAGAGCTTTTTACTTCTTTTCTTTCTCTATTGGCGAATTTCTTATCAATTTCTTTAGCTATTTTGTTTTTCTCTAATAAACAAACATCGCAATAATACGGATCAATGTCATTTGTCTCATACTTTATATTACATTTTATGCAATTTAACATCATATAATCTAATTATAACATTTATTAATTATTTTGTGTATAGTCTAATTTTTTAACCAAGGAAATATCTGTTGTGAATTATTTATAAATAGATAATTTTCAAATATTTCTTCTCCTGCTTTAATATCTTTTGTTACCTCGTCATTCATAGCTGAATAATTTGGGTCATAAGAGTGATTCATAAATGCCTGAAACCTTAAAGTAGGATAAAAGAATATTGAACCATTTATTATATTAGGCCATTGACCTAATAATAGATCTCTAACATTTGGCATTAACTTATCCATACTCTCATAGCGTATTTTATAAGCTATTGGAGCAATGTCTGAATATAATTTTTCGCCTTTCTTTAAATCTCTTATAGCAAATACGCCTACTCCGTGTACTTTAGACGGGGCAATCTTAATCTTAACTAATTCATTAAGCTCTTTAATCTGTTTTTCCTCCATCTCCTGTATTTGTTTTCTTTCTTTTTGATTCATTTTTTTTAAATTCTTTAAATTTATTATCAAATCCATTAATAATATATTCCATAGTCTTTTTCCAAGATAAATATTGAGAACCATTTTTAAATCCTAATTTTCTCATCATATCTGCGTGTTCTCTTACTTTTATCTGACACTTAATACAATTAGACCAGTCAATCATTTCAGAATGAGAATGACTAATGGCTAAAGTATTAAGTAATTCTACTTGTATCTTTTGATAATTAGCTGGGTCTTTTAAATAGTCTGGTAAATCTTTGGTTAATGGATTGGGAGTATATTTTGGAAAGTAATTGGGGTTATTTTCTTTTGACATTCTTTTTTTTATTAGACTTACGACTTTTCTTTAGTCCATATTTGGTTTTATAAGTTATATTGTTTTGCATTATAGTGCTGGGTTAGTTTTATTTTTTCTCTGTTTTTTAATAGTATGTGGGCAAGATTCCCAACCCTCTAAGCAACATTCTGGTATTCTCAAGTTAAATTTAGTTGTATCTATCTCTTGTATCTTTACTCTTAAATCTTTTTCTTCGTTTTTATCCCTCATAACCTAATTCTGCATCTTTCCTACTCCGACTACAAGTAGGGCAATTCTGCTCTTTTGTTTTTTCTTTACAATAAAAACATTTCCAGCCGAATAATCTTAATCTAGTTTCTGCTTCTTTATCAGAAACATAATTTCTACTATTATATCGTGAATCTAAACTCATAATGCTACTTGTGTTTTATCTTTAGGCATCTGTGGTGGCATAGCTTTTTGAAACTCCTCTCTTCTGATAATTGGAATAAGTGAACTTAAACCATATCTTATACCTGCCATATGATGATTTTTACATTTAGGATCTTCAACCATTTTAATCTCTCCGTCTTTATCTACTAACCACATATAATTGTGGTATTCACTAGTTATATTACGAGACCTCTTTGTTACTAATATTTTCTGGCTACGAACTGTTTGTATGCCGAAGTTTACTGAATCTCTGCCCTTTTTTGCACCAACTACTTGTAATCCGAAACTCTTTAATTCATCAATGGACTTAGGCTCTGCACTATCAGCAACAATTATTGTTTTAGGGCTATTTAAGTTTAACAAGAAGTCTGCTAATTGTTTATTACTTAATCCCTTTTGATAAAGTTGTTCGTCTATAATATACGCCCCATTCCAATAATATATATCTCCGATAGCTGATTCATCTAAAGAATAACCGAAATCAAGATACCTCCGTTCAAGTCTTGCTTCCTTAGGCACTTCTTCAATAAATTCCCATTCTGAGAATATCTTTGTTTCTAATCCTACCGCCGGTTCTCCTAACCATTTATGTTTAAATAAACTTGGTCTTCTTAATTTATCATCTTCTATTTCAAGTTTAATCTCGTTTGGTAATAATCCATATTTCTCAGCAATGTCATAATTTACATTTATTATTAAAGTATTTGGTCTTCCTTCTATGACTAATCTCTTATGAATAGGGTCTTCCTGTAATACTCTGTTATATGTATAAATAATCTTTGAACCCTTTTTGCGGATAGTTGGAGTCAATACTTCAATAGACTTCTCTGAAACAGTTTGAGCTTCTTCTACCCAAGCAATATCAATAGCTTCAATGGATTTAACACTTTGCTCATTCTGATATAAGCCTTTAAATAAAAAATCAGAACCATTTATAATATTAACTATTGATTTATCAGTAACCCTAAAATCATTCATTTCATATTGTTTTATCAAGTCTGCTAATAATTGATGAGATGATTCAGCTATGGAGTTTTGAAACTCTCTGAAACAAGCTATTCTCGTTTTATTTTCTCTTGCTTTTATAAGTAAATATCTAGCTACTGTATGAGATTTAAGGGAATATCTGCCTCCAAATATAGCCGACTCCCTCCAATCATCATCAAATAAAGGCTTAAACTCTATTGGAATATCTATTATTTTATTCATTATCTAAAAATCTAACCAATACAGGCTGTATTTTCTCACCATCACTTGTTACATCTTGTTTCTTTGGTGCGTGAGAGCCAACAATATCATTTATTTCTCTTATAGCCATCATATTTCCTTTAAGAGCTTGCTTTATTAATACAGGAGATACCTTATCTAAGGCTTCAGCTATATTAGAACGATATTTATCAACTAATTGTTTAATAGCCTTCTTCTCTATCTTCTTCTCAGGAGTATCTTTAGGTCTACCTGGTCCAGGAATAGGAATCTTACTCATTAATTGTTCTCGTGTTTCTCCAGTTCTTCTATTAACTATCTCATTCGCTTTTGGGTCGGACTGGTTTCGCTTTTCATTATCCATAAATTATTGTTTTGTTTCCTTTAATTTTACTCCCATAAACTTATCTATTTTACCTTCTTTAATGATATGGAGATTTTCTGGAGAATATTTAGTATAATACAAAACAAAAACAACTATTACAAACATTTCATCTTGATTTACTATCACTTCTTTAATTCCTAATTTTCTAATATCGTTAAATAAATCATTTAAATCTAGAGAATCTAATTTTTTATCTATTAACTTTAAATATTCTTTTAATATCATTAAATTAGTTTTATTTTAATAAAGATTTTTTTCTTTCCATATACCATTGATATGTATAAGGTATTTTTTTAGTTTCTTTGTTTATTAATATTCTTTTAATACGGGGCTTATTTAATTTAAAACTATCGGGATTTTGTTCATATCTTTTTAATTGAGTTATTCTTCTCTTCTCATTAGCTATGGGATCTGATGGTATCCCTTTATTCCAAGCCGTTCTTCCCTTCATTCCTCTACTCATATTCTCTCTATGTTCTTTTGTGCATTTATATCCTACTTTTGGCATTATTTTATCTTTGCTTTAATTCTAAGTATATTTGGATTCTTTTTGATATGATTACAATCTTGTCTCATTTCGCCCAGTCCGACATAACATCTAAAACATATTTTTGCGTAACCCTGTTTATCTACCCTTAGCTCTTTTTTCATCTAATTTATCTATTTTTATTATTACTGACTTAGGTATCATTCCACAATCTGAATATAATCCGTCATTATCTGTTGTTCCTGCATAGACTATAAAATCTTTATTTTCATAGATTATCATTCCATATGAAGTATATTCGTGGTTAAATAGTTCTTTTCCTTCTTTTATTAATTGATCTTCATCCATCCAAGCGGAGGAATTATCAGCACTTGTTATGCCCGCTATATCTCTCCATACTATTTTTACCGCTTTGTTTTTCATATTTAAGAATATTTTTAATATTCTACTATATTTTAAACCGATTATTTATATTAAGTAATACTCTAATTATACCACATTTTATATTTTATTTCTATCTTTCTTTATTTGAAAAGAGCAATTATGGCAATATTTTCTTCTATGAGAGAAGTTTCCTTCCACAATTTTTCCACAACCCTCACAATTAAATTTT
>Ga0210043_1001248_pt1 | contig 22451 bp, 21 predicted proteins | sample CryGeymet201501t_FD_183990 | JGI IMG/M metagenome (GOLD analysis project Ga0210043, IMG submission 183990) | Groundwater microbial communities from Crystal Geyser aquifers in Utah, USA - Crystal Geyser metaG 2015-01t (SPAdes) (version 2) | ecosystem: Environmental > Aquatic > Deep subsurface >... | reverse complement strand
TAAATAAATTGTCGGTTAATAATGACACTATATTTGTTTTATGGTATGCTTATTTAATGAAAACAAATGATCGAATTATAAATATGCTCACACAATCAGCACTTACCGACAATGAAAGTGTTGTTTATATGCACCTCTTGCAAAATGGAGGTGATTTCCCCTCTTCGGTTGCAAAACGAACAGGCATAAAAAGAACTACTGCATATAAAATTCTTTTAGACCTGTCAGTTAAAGGACTCATAAACGAGGTTGAACGTAAGAAAAAACTTTATTACCAAGTCGAACGTCCCCAAAAACTTCTCAGATACGCCGAAAGCAATGCGAGACGTGCCCAAGAAATGCTCGAGAACACAAAAGCAATTATTCCTGATATTGAAGGGCTTTTTACCAACCTGTCCCATAAACCTAAAATTACTTATGCCCAAGGTTACAACGAGGTTTTATCTATTTATGAAGATCAGATATCATACAACAAACCATACGAATTACTTGCTTTTGCAAATATAGATAAAATACTCGAAATATTACCTAATAATTTTTTGGAACACTATCGGAAAGAAAAAGCACGAATCGGTATTACAGCAAGAGGTATTGTTCCTGACACATTCAGATCATCGACTTATGTAACGGGAATATACGGTGATGTTCCCGAAAAAATTAGACCGACAGTAAAATACATACCTGCTACCGATTTTCCTTACGAAAATGAAACTATTATTTATGGAAACAACAAGGTCTCTATTGTGAACTTTGTTAAAGATAATATAACAGGAATACTTATTGAAGATGAAATTATACATAAGACTATGCGAATGATTTTTGAATTAGCATGGAAAGGCGCTGATATATAAATAACGAAACACAATACCGCCGGCCCGAAGGGCCGGCGGTACTGTGTTTGCGTAATATAAAAATTCTTATTTCCCCGTAAAAACCCTGCGGAGTAAATCCTCATCACGAAGAATATCGGGGCCACCCTCGGCTACCACTTCACCACGTGCCAATATATATGTTCTGTCAGCAACGGTCGCCAAAGTCTTTAGGTTATGCTCGACAATCATAATAGCAGTCTTTCTCTCGGTACTGATTCTCTCTATGTGCTCGAAAACTTCTTTCACTATTTTTGGCGAAAGCCCAAGAGACGGTTCATCCAAAAGAAGCACCTTTGGTGCAGTCATAAGCCCACGAGCAATTGCGAGCATTTGTTGTTGTCCACCAGAAAGTTGCCCTGATTTTTCATTTCGTTTTTGCTTTAACACAGGAAACATCTGAAACATTTCTGCAATACGTTCTTTGATTACACCTTTGCTCCCCACTGCATATCCGCCGATTTCGAGATTCTCGTATACAGTGAGATGTTTGAAAACCCTCCTGCCCTGAGGTACATAAGCAATTCCTTGTTTGATTATCTCGTACGGCTTAGGAAGAACATGTTGTCCATACACAAAAACCTTTCCAGAATCAGGGGGTACGAGTCCAAAAATAGTTTTGAGTATTGTTGATTTTCCGGCGCCGTTTGGGCCAATTAAAGCAACCACTTCCCCTTCGTCAATCGACAAGGAAACACCACCAAGGGCCTTTACCCCTCCAAATGACACTGCGATATTTTCAACTGAAAGTAACGTATCTGTTTTCATTATTTTCCTAAATAAGCTTCAACAACACTCGCCTTTGAAAGAACATCATGTGGTGTTCCCTCTGCGAGCAACTTTCCTCCATCCATAACTATCGTATGATCAGAAAGCTTTCTAACCAAATCCATATCATGTTCTACCAAAATAACTGTTTTGTTCATATCTCGCAATTCAACAAGGATGGCAGAAATAATTTTTACCATTTCAGGAAAGAGTCCTGCGAAAGGTTCATCAAAAAGAAAGACTTCGGTATCATTAATAGGTGCAGACAGCATTGCGTACGCCCTCGCTACTTCCAAAAGTTTTCTCTGTCCATATGATAAATTGTATGCCAAATCATTTTTCTTTTTGAGCAAATCAACTTTTTCTAAAATGTCTTCCGCCTTTGCAATATGCATTTTTGTATGTTTGTCAAAAAGTGATCCAAAAACATTGCGTTCACTGAGGACTACCAACATGTTTTCTATTACGGTCATTTGTTCAAACAATCGTACATCTTGAAAAGTTCGCGTCATCCCAAAGTGCGCCATGTCTGATCTTTTTATTTTCTTTAGGGATATTCCATTAATATGTACCATTCCTTTGTCGAATGGAATGAGTCCAGTAAGGAGGTTTATGGTTGTCGTTTTACCTGACCCGTTTGGACCTATAATACTGGTGATTCTTCCTGGTAGTATTTCAAAAGACAGGTCATCAACTGCCCGAATCGCATCAAACTTTTTTGATAATTTTGAAACCTTTAGCATATGTATATATTAACATATGATAGGAAGTATGAAACAAACGTGGCGCTGGGGTCGAAGACCCCAGCGCCATTCGTCAGATACCCACCGACCCTTCCTTTGATACCAGATGAGCGAGATCCTTCAGCAATTTGTCATATTCGGGACTTTGCTTTAGTCCCTTTTTGACGAAAATGTCCATATGGTCCCCAAAGAGTACCATTAGAATAACCAACGGATGACTCTGTCCATCTTTATCGACATCAGTGCCGTAATAGATAGACGCGTTATCCATACCAATCAAAACCCCTCCATCTGTTTCTCGGAGAAAAATCATTACGGAATGTTGGTTTGAATCAATATGGCTATACGCAGACATTCTCATCTCGCCTACGGCCATACTCTCTACAAGCCTACTACGCCTGATCACACTCAAGTTTCCTTGAAGTGGCCCTATGAACTTTTCTTCCTTCAGTTCGAAGTACCCAATGGTGATATTTTCACTCAGGGTACACTTCAGGAGATCGCCAATATTATTGACGACCATCATTCCCAGAAGCTCTTTGGCTCGAGGGGGAAGTAATCTTTTCAGCTCTCTCGCTTCGTAAGCCCCATCGACCTCCTGTGCATTCACCACCAAGCCAAGGAAGCACAGAGTTGCAATTAATAGAAAGCGCATGATTCACCTCACAAAAAGGGTTGGATAGATCCAGAGTAAACGCTTGTCTACTTCTATTTTAAATTAAATCACACCAAGTATCTAAAGTAAAGATTTTTTAAAAAAGTAGCGAAATAATTTTTTTGATAAATAAGGAGACTTAGGATGTATCGTGTATATAGAAAATATAGCCGGCCCTGGTGGGCCGGCTACAACTCGTTCTCATGATGGATTACTTCGAATGAAGTATCCAGCTCCCAATTCCATGAGAGAGGTTCCGCATCACGATCGCAATCATGGCGTTTCTCGTCGCTGTTTTCTTGAAACCAGCAAGGGTCTTTTCCATAACAGCACGATCGCCATCAGGCATCCTGGACAAGACCTCTTCTGTGGTTGGCTCCTTTTCATGGTCCAACATTGAACATCCTCCCATAATGAGCAACGATCAGTCCAGTAATGATATCACCATACCTCTCATGCATGATTTCGAGAGCAGTTCTCTCGTCTTGCAACATGTAAAGATACAGAAACAACCCTGTTGGTCTGATTGAAACAAGTCTGGCCAAATCATCCACCTGAACACGTCCACGGAGGAAGTCTTCAATGACCCTGACTTCACGAACTGTCACGCTCGCCGGACATACCTGTTCGGCTTGCGAGAGATACTCGTCTTTTTCGTCATTATCATTGGTGTTGTGAGCCAATCCAATGAGGATGCCAGAAAACAAAGCCTTCCACGGATCATGAGACCGCACTTCAGGGTGGACGAGGTTGCGTTTAATCTCCCGGGAGATGGGGTCATAATGACTTTTATCCAGGAAGACAATCACACCGTGCGGCTCTTCATACATAAAGAGCTCTTCGAGCATAGTTTTGTCGTATGTACGATTACGGAGAGCGGTCTTGATGATGTCAATCATATAATCAGCCAAACCATCAAGCATAACTTCGCCGTAGTAGCACTCGTCGCCATATGAGTCGGCAAGAGCATGCATCAATGCAGACCTGCCAAAACAATGCCCAGGGTTAACTTCGAAGATTCCCCTGTTGATCAAACGGTCTTCCGAAGACTCTTCATCGAACCTCCATGGAAAAATCTCGAGTGTTTCCTTCAGTGTACCCATAGGGGTAAAAGGTACGGCTCTCAATCGATGAATAGCCACATTCTTGAGATGTTCTTCACTCCAACCGTGCAAATTCATCAGTCTTTCCTCGCAATTGCGTTTGTGTTCATGTCTATGTACATGCTTCAGAATGAAGCTTCTCGCATATTAAAGCATATAAATACAAATTTTTCAAGTTAACGTTATGGTTCAATACCTATACATCACTTAAGTAAAAATACAAAACCATAGCATGGTAATGTGAGGTGAAACAAAAAAACCAGCGCTGAGAGGATTTTGTCCTTCAGCGCTGTTGCCCGACTATGTCGGGAGTGTTAGATGTCCAGGTTTTCCCATCGTCGGTCATCATGGCCATACGAGATAGCGAAGCAAAGCTTGGAGCTGTAAAGCATCCAATCCTCCCCATCTCGTTCCATCGTGAAGCACACGAACTGTGGCACGAGGGAGGTTTCGGTATCACGTTGCTTATCCAATCTCTTTTCCTCCTGAGTTCCGAGGTCAAGGTGACACCTCAACTGCGCTTCACCGTCCTTGAACAGATTTTCCGGGTAAACCCAGAGAAACTTGCTCAGTTCAGTGGCGTCGATCTCGTTCGTGTTGAGGAGGCCAGCGATTGACTCGGCCTGCTTCTGCCCGCTTGTCCAGGTTTGGTGCCTCTCGTAGAGAAGCTTTGCCATTTCCCTAGCGGACAATTTGGTGTTCGGGGTGGTGGTGGTTGTCATAAGACATCCCTGGGTATGTGGTTATTGTATGTACGAAAGCCAGTCTTAATGATAGCATGTATTGAAATAAATGTCAAGCACAACGTAATCCTTCACTACCTTGGAAACACTTTAGTGTAACATCAAAGATATGTCATACGTTAACCCACAAAACAAATACGCACCACGTCATCGACGCGATGTAGCTGACTATGCAAGAAGAAAAGGAGTTAGATCAGCAAGTAGATACTATGGTATACCACCTGGTACAGTATCTAAGTGGAGCAAAAAAGCAGAAAGGGTTGGGTATCATCCCATACCAACTAAGAGTAGTCGCCCGAAGTCACACCCAGATGAATTAAATGAAAATATTGTAAGGAGAATAGTTGAAATTAGAAAAGAAACAAAGAGAACATCTGAGGTAGTTCATAAGATACTAGAAAATGAAGGAATATCTGTATCACTTAGTTCTGTTCACAGAACATTAGATAGAAAAAGAATGCTAAAGAAAAGATCACCCTGGAAGAGATATCATCCTCCTGTTAAACGTCCATTCCCAATTAAACCAGGTTCTTTGGTCCAAATTGACACTGTACACCTCATGACTGGTCCAAAGACAAGAATATACGTAATGACACTAATCGATGTATATTCAAGACAAACATATGCTAAATGTTATGAGAAACTAAACTCTAAAATATCATGCGACTTTCTCGATGAGGCTGAGAAACAATCTGTGTTTGATTATGAAATGATCCAAACAGATCATGGACTAGAGTTTGGTAAGTGGTTTGCTGAACGTACAAAAAGACATCATAGATATACTCGTATTGGTAAACCAAATGATAATGCTCATATTGAAAGATTTAATAGAACATTACAAGAAGAATGTTTAGATAGATTACCTCGTAATGTCAAAAATATTAATTGCGAACTACCTAAATATTTGAAATACTACAATACAAAGAGATTGCATATGGGTATTGAATTTAAAACTCCTATGCAAGTTATTAGAGAAGTGTTTCCAAGCTATTGATTAGATTACGCAAGTCCAAGAAATACAGCATCTAGACAGAGCTAATACCTTACAGAATACCCATAGGATGCTTGCTAATCTGAGACCTGAGCAACTCCGTACTAGCAGAAAGAATATCGTTGTAGTTTTTATATTACTATGACCCATCATTTTCCAGGATCCAGGTACCCCCTTATCTTATATATCATCAAAAACTACCTCTTAATTGTCTGCCAATCAGGCTTTGGTAATTTGAGTGTGAAGGAGAATGGAATTAACTTTGCATCACCAGAATGTCGTGTTTGATACTGGCCATTCCGATGGCTAGTTTGGTACTCGACATGTTTTTCTAATATTATTGGTATATAACCCCATACTTGTAACTTTTCTTGCGTTGCTATTACTTTATCTATCGTAGACAATACAATAGCTTTTTTCTGTTCAAAGTTCAAATTTTGAAGTACTTCTTTTGATTTCTCTGCAAAGGATTTAATCGTATCATGGTCCGGCAGTATAGATGTGTCGATTTTGTTTTTGTCGGTATTAATTTTATTAATCCGTCCTTCGAGTGACATTATCTCTTCTTTGATTGGAGTGATGTACTTTACCAAGTCTTCGATTGTATATACACCGATACTGTAAGCCTTATTGTATCTATCTTCTTGTATCTTAAGATCAGCAACTTGTTTTTTCATCAGAGATACATCGGCTACAATATGATTAGTACTACCCTTTTTGTTATTCAACCATCTTTCAACTTGATTAGTCATTAAGTCTGGAGATGACATTAATTTTACAACCTTATTCCAAACCATTTCATCAGCAATTCTTGCATTAACGCCACCTAACATACATTTTCGTGGTAATGGAAACGAACGGACCCTATCAGTACACCGATAATATAGATGTTTTCCTTTTTGAGGACCTTCACCTGCTCGTGTCTTTCCACATTCACACCAAATCTTTTTTGATAACAAATATTCATTTTTTACATTTCTCTGGCACAATGCGTAATTATCTTCTAATTGTTTTCTTGCTTTCTTGAATAATTTTTTATCAATTATTACTGGCACGGGGATCGAATTAGTTATCCATTCAGATTCTGGTTTTGTTTTTCGACTGCTCTTCTTAACTTTTTTATACTTTTCATTTTTTGTTGGATTATCAGGCACTACTGCATAGGTACTTCCCCAATGCGCATTACCAATATACGCTTCATTCCTCAACATAGTACTCAAGGTACTAGTACTCCAAACGCCACGCTTGCTTCTCCTAGGCTTAATATTGAGCTCCTGTAGCCTCTTTACAACACCTCTCAATGTCATCTGTTCATTAGCCACCATATCAAATATCCTTCTGACCACACTCGCTTCTATCTCGTTTATTTCATAATAACCATGCTTCCTTTCTTTTTTTGGTATATAGCTATATCCATATAGAGGTTCACTTACCAAAAGATGACCATCTCTTACCTTACGTAATTTTCCCAACCTAAATCTCTCTGAAATCTTTACTCTTTCATATTCGGAAAAAAGCCCTCTTACTCCGTGCAAAATTTTATCCTCAGCATTTTTAGGAGTAGAAACAGTCTTGAATATTATTTCAACACCAGCTTCTTTTAATTCATCCATTACAAGCTCCTGATACGAATACCTTCGAGCAAGTCTGTCCGGATCATATACTAATACAGCCTCCCAATACTTATTTTTTACATCCTGCCTTAGATTATCTAACTCTGGCCTAACGAGAATATCACCGCTCCATCCATCATCTAGATATCTTTGCACAATTGTATACCCCTTCTCTTTTGCAAGCTCTTCAAGAGTATCTATTTGGTTTTTAATAGTCTGTTCATCTTCCTGCTTAGAGGTGGAGACTCTAGCATATATTGCTACCAGTTTATTTGTTGGATTCATATTTATTATGTTATCGACTTAAACACTTCTTCAAATAAAATATCGAATGCACGGTTCAATTTGTTAGTTGATTCTATTGCATTATAGCCCAAAGAGGAACAACGAGCAGGTGCTTTGTTGTTAGACAAAAGCTCTCGTTGTTCCTCTTTGGGTACAATTACCTGATCATTTATTAAGCTTTTGTCTAACTTTTTCATTATACACCAATAATTAATTTAGATGTTATCTTCGCAACCTTCTTTTTTACACCCATACCGTCTGACTATTTCACTCAAATTAGTAGATATAGAGTGAAACTACCTTAATGCTCAAAAAGGCTTGCATTGCGTGTACGTTTATTGAATCAGAGGACATTACAAACCCTTGTATGATATTTTTAGATATATCCATATTTGTTTTTGCAGTTGGTACAAATTATTGCTAACTCTTCATTAATAGTCATGCGTGTTGGTTGATATTGTCCACCCCAACTGTGATCAATGCAAAACTTTTTTCGGCATTCTCGACATTTTTTTAATGGTTGACCACTTTGACCTCTTCTATTACATTCATTACACACACTTCTCTTAATTTTTTTTAAATCCATAGCGAATCAATTAGTTATTTCTAATAATAAGCATCACAAAAAAGCCCCGTTTTTTACACGGAGGGTATTTGGGTCTCCATGTAAAAAACGATGTTTTTACTGTTTCCAAGTACCACTTTTATTTACTTTCTAATGATCGATCTACATGGATTGAAAGATTATCATCTCTCTTTCCTATAATTTATATTCATAATTAACCTATTATATCAAAGTCCCATTTTTGATTTCAAAACATATAAAATCATTACAAAGTGAGGAAACGTACTGCTTTTGAACCATATTTGGAAAAATCCGTATTAATGTTTTTCAATCTACTTTTTAACTTATTTCAAAATACAGCGTTCGTTTTAATTTACAGTGTTTCATTCTGTTTGATCGCATATTCCAATCTTCTTGCCTCCGTAACCATTTCAACTAACCCAGCCTTCAAACATTCATCCAAAAATCGTTCATATCTTTTTGTATACGAATCTCGATACCATATTCTTGAGGTCATTTCTTCTTGTTTTCTAATTAGCTTTAGAATTTTACGGGTCTTATCAAATAGTTTTCCGTGTTGAGATGCTGTATTAAATACTTGTCGTTTTATACCATGACACTCCGCGCATCGAAAAATACTTCCTTCTGGTAGCAAGAATAGTTTATGGCGCCTTTTTTTACAACCTTCACATATAAAATATGATCTTTCTCCCATTGTTGTTTGGACATAATCAAATGTGATTTTTTGTGGATGACCATTTCCAACTGTTGCAGTAAGCTCACCATCATCTCCAAAACCATAGAGAATATCTTCACGAGTATTTTCTCTAATAGGCTCCCCTATTTTTCTTACTTTTTTTAAACTGTTGTATATTTGCTTTGGTGTGTGGTAAAAGCAATTTTCTATATAAAATGTTTTCATGCATAAATTATATCAAAGTCCCATTTCTATATAAAAACCTGAGCGTTAACTCAGCTGTAGACACAATTATGCAGACTTCGTATCTGATTTATTTAAAATTAACTAAATACTCTAGTAATTCTTTGTAAAAAATTTGGTTTTACACCATCCTCTCTCTTATACTTATTCATGACTTTTCTCTTTGATTCATCAAAAAATTGATCAATGTATTTTTGAAACAATCCCTTATTTATAAAAATAGGTTGTTGTTGTGGCATACCATCTATAATAAAACTGTATGTTCCGCCCGCAGGATGCAACGACGGGGGTAAGATGGAATGTAGTCTAATTAATACTTCAGTTTTTTCATTTTGTGCTTTATATCGATCTATGGGAAAATGACGAATTACTGCAACCTCTGGGAAATCACTGATATATTCAGATATAAAGAAATAAATATGATATCCAGTACCGCTACCTGAGGATACAACCCATTCATAGTCAGGAGGTAGATTAAGGCTACTGAGTGTCAATTTTAAAAAATCGACAGAAGTTTTATCTAAGTCAAGTACAACCAAATTATCGTAACCAGTTACAACCCCCAAACCTATTGCATCACCCCATGTATACGAACTTATTTCACTCAACTCCTGACGAACGTCATTCAAATGTTGCCACAGATGATTAGGAGCCTTGAGATAGATATTATCAGCTTTTGAGTTGTATTTATTTTTAATATCAGATATGCATGTAATATTTAATCCAAGATTATAATAATACATAGCATAATCTAGATAGTTATTATTTGGACCAAAAACTTTATTTGGTTTAGCAGGAATAACTTCACAAACCTGACCGCACTGGGAACAGAATTTTGCAATTTTTGGAATATTATCTCCACAGTGTATACAATACTTCATATATTTATATAAACAGTGAAATTATGAATATAATCCCCACTAATCCAGTAGTTAATGCCAATCTAGTAGCGGTAAAATTAGAATAAACACCATTCTCAGTGTGTTCTTTTTGTTCATTTTTACGAACCCCAACACTAAAAGCAAGAACCAATACAATAATAGACAGCCAAGTTGCTGTACCCCAAAAACGAAATGCTGAAATAATACCTGTTAACCACACAATATATTTATACATATTGATTAATTCTAGATAATAAAGTAGCTAACATGTATCTGTATAAACACAGAACACCACGCTAGCTAGGTCTTACGACCCTATACCAGTTTCCCAATATAGCCCATGGAAGAGTCGCTGAACGTGATGTTCAGTGTCTTCCATGGGTCTTCTCAGCCATGCCGTCGATTTCTCGGGGGTTTAGGCTATTTTATATTCAGTTGTCTCTATATATTACACCTTATGAGCATATTGGTAAACAATAAATGTTGCCGCAACATTTATTACCTCTCCAGACCACGAAAGGTATCGTATCCCTACAGTATCTTCTCTATCCCAGGGATGTTAAATCGAACACCCCCCCGTGCCCCCCCCTGTAATACATATCAACTACTTTTTTGAAGCATATTAATAACAAAGCTTCAGTATGAACTAGTCACTCATATTTAATTATTATCATGATGAAAAGTATAAAAGAGATTCTTGAGGGTCCGGCACTATCCCAATATCAAGGGTCAGAAAAAACAAGAGCATTGGTCGAAGAAGAAATTATTAAAAGATGGGGAAAGAGTGAGCTAAAGAACTATGATCCATCAAAATCGGCGCTAACATTCAAAAACTGGATGAAGGTCGGAATGGTGCCAAAGAAAGGTGAGAAAGCGATTCGTTCTTTCATTACCACAGAAGTAAAGGATAGAAATGATCCAACGAAAATTATCAAACGTATTAAAAGTATTTACTTGTTTTATTACCGACAAGTACAAGAATTAACTACACGAAATCATGAACACAATTAATAAAGAGATATTGTCACCAATACAGATTGATGTGCGCAATAATAATCATCCTGTAAGAGATGAGGTAAAAAGAATTTGTGGTATCACGTATGATATCAATGTGAGTTTTGAAGAGGATACAGCCACGCTAAAGTCATTCGGCCATGTGCCAGGCATTGTCGCTATTCTTTGTACCTTTAGGAAGGATGGTGAGGTTTTAGCATTTGGCAGAAGTCTGTCTATTTTTACTAAGAACAGTAAGTGGATGGAGAGAACGATTGGCGCCGCATTCAATGGGTCATTTATGTCAGCGGCAAATAGTGCAGTAAAAGTACTTGAGACACTCCGATTGTCGAGTAGTTCTTCATCTGCCCACACCAAACCTAACGGAGAAAGTGCGAGCAGTAAGCAAATAATGTTTCTGCAAAGGCTTTTACCAAAGATATCGGTGGCGCCAAAAAGACAAGAATTGGCAAAAGCACTGTCTGACGGGTCCATGACGAAAAGTGAGGCAGGCGCATGGATTAAAAGTATTTTAGGTTAGCACAAATAACCTCATATTTGTGGTTATACCAAGGCTTCTGCTTTGGTAGGTGCATTCATACGCAAGGCGAATAACGCTTGGTCAGTGGGAAATGTTTACATAGTTCTGATAGCTACTCCCACGGCAATGTATCAGTATGTTAGGTGAAAGTCCTTTCTGCGTATGAGTGTGCCTACTAGAGTAGAAAATGAAAAGCAGTTATATGAGATATATAACTGCTTTTTTATTTATCAATAATAAGTATATAATATATTTGTTACTTATTTCATACTTGGTAATATTGCCTGGTATTTTTATAGCATCATTTGCATCTATACCTACTCTCTGGGTTAATATTAAAAAAGCAGAAATAGTACCTTCTACGAATAACATATTAGTACTAATTGGTTTTACTATCTGGTACTTTTTTGATCTAATATATCCTATTCTTCTTAGTATTTTGTTTATAAAACTTCTAGGTCAACTAGGAATCTAACAATAACTACTTTTATTACTTATGTTAACAAGTTAATGGTCATGTATATCTCCCTTTATATCGAAATGAGTAATACAAAAAGCATTCTTGTATTGATATCCAAAAATTCGAAATGTACTATGCTGAGCACCAATTCTAAAATGAAAATAGTATTTCTCTACAATCTTATTAGGACTAGAATTTTGTGCATCTATCATATTAAAACTTTCAGTTCCCTTTCTTTCTGAAGTAATGCCTGTGTCCCTAGATTTTGCAGAAAACTGTTTCCATGTAAGATTTCTTATATCTTTTAATTTACGCAACAGTTCTTTAAGGTTTTCCCTATTAAGCCTGCAAAGTGAATAATTTTTATTATCTGTAGAATCCGTTATATCAAAAATAATATTGTGATCAGCATAACGTATATCTATTTTTGTACCACTTTCCATAGTGGTTATTTTCCAAACAATGATGAGTAGTACTCATAAATCACAAGAGGTGATATTACAGCCCCCTGCCCTTTACTGTATGCATCTTTCCATGGAGCATGAGCGTGAGACATGTCAACCAATCGAGATGCAGAATAACCACCAAATATGTCCCACACCTTATCAAGATACTTTTTATCTGCATCAGAGATAGTAATGCTATCGCGCGCGTGAATTATTATAGAATCACTGCCGTGTTTTTTATATATTTTATATACAACAGGAACAACAGGTCCATACTCCCATGCTTGGATCTCATCATTAAATAGATTCCTACCCACCATCACAAGATAGTAAGCTTGTGCAAAATAAAGAATCTTTTGAAGCTTAAGATTTGTTATACCTTCAAATTCACCCTCATTATCTCCAACACGTGTTTGTGATCCTAAAGATATAAAGTAGCTAGCAACATCAGAAGCTTTGTAGCTTTTGTTTGTCATATGACTATATTATACATTTATTCTAAAATAGCAACAAGGGATATATCTTATGTACACCGCTTAATTACCTACGGCAAGCTCTCACACGCTATTCCATCGCCATCACTATCTAATTTATGAATATCTTTGGATGGTCCGCCACAAGATTCATACGCTTTTTGTGCTTCATTATGAGTACTAAAATCTCCGCAGTTATAATAGTTGGAACTACATACATATTGAGAATTTACCACAGGAGTCGTTGTTTGAGATTCTGGCGCCGGAGTTGATGTTGTTAGTACAGAATTATCTTCACACACACCATCTGCCCATAGCCCTGTCTTCGTGACTCTTGCCTGTTCTTCTGCATTTTTATATTCAGATTGGTATTTATATGGAAGATTATATGTGTACTCATGTCCATACCCCTGTTCTATCATATATTTATTAAATGAGGTGCCGTCTGGTAGGTATACATAAGCAAGTAGTCTCCCATACTTATCAAATTCACCTTGGGTAGAATCAGATTCGATAGTTACCTTCTTGTTACTAAGCAATTCCCTTGCTTTGTCTGATGCTTTAATACCAAAGCATTCTACTGGTTTCGTCGGATGGACAGTTTCAGGAGTATCCAGTCCAATCAATCTAATAGTTACATTCTTTCCGTTCATATCTATAGCTAATGTATCCCCATCGACAACTTTTGTTACGAGATAGCTATTTGTAACATTATCATTAGTGTTTACTATTTTGGGAGTTACTGTATTTATAGATTCAGGTACTTCCTGTGCAATAGTAGTTGTAGCATTTTCCATGACAACATCTTCTTTGATTTCTTTTTTAATTGGGACAGAGTTATCTGAATCTGCAGGTGTATTACTTGCTCCAATAAGAGAGAAAATAATCATCAAGGCAACTAGCCCTCCTGCGGACATCAATATTTTATTTTTAAATATCATAAGTTATATATCCACAGAAACATTGTCTGTTTCGTGCATTATTTATTCATTAATTAATTCCTCCTCCCATTCACGTTGTAATTCTTCCGCATGAATACGAACTCGATCAATGATATCTGTTTTTGTTTCCTCTTCATTTTCAACTTTAGATCCCTTTCTTTCTGGCAGTATCCCCATTTCTGCAAGCTTTGAAAATACAATATCCATTGCACGATCAGGATCCCTGAAGAACAAGCTTCCCCTAATTCTAATGAATTTCCAACCAAGACGTTCTAAAATTGCCTGGCGATCCATGTCTTCTTTAAGCTTATCTGGTCCATGCCATCTCTCACCATCACATTCAATTGCAACCTGTTTTCCGTCTCCAGTAACAACCATATCTATTCTGTATGCTCCTACCGGGTATTGTGGCTGAATCTTAAAATCTCTTTGAAGAAGACGGGCAATTACTTTTTCCTCAAAAGGAGAGTCTGCTTTTGAAATAAGTGCATCAAGTTCCCTCCGCCATGCTTTAGGGTCATGCATATGTTCAATCAAACGTTTACGTATATCCCCAGACTTTAAATCATTTTCATGATTAAGACTATAAACTAACCACATCTGATCCTTGGCTCGACTAGCCGCAACATTGTATCTTTTTCTAAACAATTTTCTATTTGCATCCCCATCCTGAAGATTCAACGGTCCGCCAGTAGGTGAATCTACCATCGACAAAAACATCACGTCCCTCTCATCACCCTGAAAATGTGCAGGACTTCCACATAATATTCTCCTTCTCTGATATATTTCAGAACTAATTTTTGAAAGTAACTTTTTTTGTATTTCTTCTGCTTGTCGATCACCTCTAAGTGTAACAACTCCGAAAGTCTTATCCTTATATTCAGACTGTTCTATTGCGCTACAGATAAGAGCAGTAATGGTATCCGCTTCTACTGTATTTGTTTTATTATCATCACAAACACCAGACACCCTATACGGTATTACGCTTGGGTGTAGAGAGATAGAATTTTCTTCTTTTAGTGGTTTTATCTCACCGTCGTAAGATAATGCATTACTGAATGCAATAATATCTGGAGCACACCTAAAATGTTCTGTCAGTCTAATAATATCTCCAAATACTGTCTGAGCAAACGCATAAATTGATGTTTGACCATCGTAAAATTCCTGATGAGGTACATCGTGAAGATATGTTTTAATCAACTTTATTATCTCATCCGATTGCAAACCAGAAGTCGTAGGTGTCACTTGTTCATCATCACCAACAACAACCGCTTGTTCACCTAAATACAGAGCAAACATTGTTAATGGGTCTGATTGACTTGCCTCATCAATTATTACAACATCAAATAATTGTTTGTTTAAATCTTCAATGCGAACCTGTAATTCTTCCAAAGATACTAATGATCTCTTTTCAAGCTCATCGTGTAATTGTCGCCATTTCCATGCAGCCTCAACATCACCCGGAACAGAAGTTTCAAGATGTACCCCTTGACGTAGTTCGAGAGCAGAAGCCCATGACGGTGCGCATTTTGAAATCTTATCTATCATAGTTCTTCTTAAATTCCATTCTTCTTCAACCCTAGCCAAATCAACTAACTCTGAATGAGCTTTGGTATATCCTGTGTAGTCATTATCAGATAAAGCTTGTCTTAATAAACGAGTTGCTTTTGAATCATTTTTTGACTCTTTCGATAAAACTTTTTTCCAATTTGAAATAGACAAATCTATTTCGGATTTTCTTTGTAATAGCAATTTAGACTGCAAAATCTTTCCTAGATCACCCATTACTGCAGATCGTAATCTCCTCAGTTGTGCGTTCTCACCTGTAAGTGGCTTGGTCGAATCAAGGTAGTTTGACCATTTGAAACCTAACTGATTAAAATCTAATTCTAGAGGAGTCCATATACTTACATGCCACTCTAAAGCCTCTTTTATCAGAGATACAAATTGTCTACAAACCTGCTCTGGCTTGTCACCCAAGTCAGATACCTTAGGTGCACCACCATGAGTCATACTTCTTTCCCATCTTTGCGATAACTCTTGCCGCAAATCAGCTACCTTCAGTAACGCCTGTAATGCAAGCAAATGATCCTTGTTTTTGTAATCTATCTGACGCCCAGAAATTTGCACCGTATCAAGGAACTGAAACCAAGATCTATTTATAACTTTCTGTAATAAACCAAGATTTTGCCCATTATCTACATAAGCGACAATTTCATTTATAATAGCCAAGAGTTCATGTGATGGTCTTTTATCACCAACAACTGGTCCATACTGCATAATTAATGAATTTAATTCCTGTATTTCACTCCAAGTTTTTTCTATAAAATCAGCGAAATTTATCCATGTTTTTTTTGACACATCTCCATCACGCCCAGCCTGAACAATCTCCATCTGCCAAGGAGGACTGTCCTCAAGAAAGGCACTAGCTTTTGAGGATGAATCAATTAAATTTTCTAATTTTTCCCGATTTAAGGACTCAATTTCTTCATTCCAATATTCAGCCCCATAAAAAATATCTTCTTTTTCTATATTTGATAGTTCTTTAATTATTTTTTCAAAATTCTGAGCAGATGGTAAGGTACTTAAATCCGGACGCTTTGAATCCAGCTCCTGACCTACTGAAGCAGAAATAGTATTAGTTCGATACAAGACAGCACATTCCTCACTTGTGATAGGCAGACCGACTCCCAAGATTACAGGTCCAGGAATCCAGTTATCCTTTTCCATATTATTATAAACAATTTTAGCCGCATCGATTGGTCTAATACCGTTACCACCAAATACAACTTCTCTAATCTCATCTTCTCGTGCATCAAACAACTGTTGTCTAAAATTTTTGAGTTCTTCCAGAATAACATTTCTTTCTTCACGTATTTGTTTCACCTCTTTTTCTAAGGGTTTTTCTGGTCTCGATAATTTTTCACTTATTACCCTTACAGACTTATGTAATTCTTCTATATTTTCCTTCTCTTTATGTAAAACACTAACACAGAGAGACTGCACCTCAGGTACAATTTGTTCCCTTAAAACCTTGAGTGCTTTAGGTGATTGAGCTGTGACAAGTACACGTTTACCTTCCGACAATAGGTGCCCAACAAGGTTAGCAATACTGTGGCTCTTTCCTGTACCAGGAGGTCCCTGCACCAACACAGTTCCTCTTCTTTTTAATTGTTTTGCTATTTGTAATTGTTCTTTGTTTGCAGCCTTGCTCAAAAGTATTTCAGAGTCTTCGTTTCCAAACGTAGTTGTTTCATTTTGTTCTTCCGACAGAGGAACTTTTACTTTATCAATACCTAATATTTGCAAAAGTGCAATAGAAAATGGTTGACCTTCCTCAATCCTTTTTGCAACATCTTGCAATAGATTATCTATTGCTTGTCCGAGACCAGCATGCCTTTGCCTCATGAATATGACAGGATTTCTTTCTATTGTTATAGAGTCAGGATTTTTTTGATCACCGCTCTCAACAAACTGTCCACCACCAGGGAACAGTCCTTGAATTATTCGTCTCAAGAAACCTGATGTATCATCCTGTCCTAATGGATCATATCCTGACGACCTTAACTCATCTACACATTGGACCACCTGTTGTGTATCAACATCAGGTAATGATCGTAAAAAATCCATGTAAAGTTCTGGTTGTTGTTCTTTTCTACTAATAACAAACTGAGGTTGTTTCTTTCCAGGCTTAAATTCCAATTCTAATCGTTGAAGTAGAACTGGGTGGCTAATTTTTATTCCATTATCAGAGGAACACTCCAATAAACCATCCCCTATTAAAAGTTCCACTCTCTCGCCTTCTCTCTCCATATGCCCATAAAACTCGTACATTCTTTCAAAGAATTTTATTGCATCCCAAGTCAATTTTTCGTTTTCTATCCATTGCTTTCTCTTTTTATTCCATAATGAAAAAGATTCTTTTCGTTCATCTGAATCGTCGAATTTAACAATTTCAGTTTCATTTTTCTCTGAAAGTATATTTCTACTTTTTAGTACTTCAGCTTTTTTGTCTAATTTAGTCCAACCAGGAACAACCCACCCAGACAAAATCTCTGGGGGTTTAGGACAAGGAGTCATTTCTGGCCGAGTTACTTCTAACAAAATTTCATTTCCTGTTGCACCTTCTTCGTTCTGGTCCTTAAGATTTGTTATATATTCGTGGACAATAATAGACGGATGTTTAGGTACTGAATTCAACCACATCATTTCAATTTGGTTAGCAATATCAGAAATTACAGGAGTCCGTAAATCGTTATATGCTTTCAAAAAACCAAACAAGCTCTTGAATCGGCTCTGTATCAGGGCATCTCTTTGTTCTTTATTATCAGTCATTATGAGTGTTTAAAATGCGTTTTTTACAAACTAATATATAAAAACAGTATATCACTGCGCCACCCTGTTTAAAAGGATTATGAAATTGGGACTTTGATATACTACACATATTGGTCATCTATATTGATACTTCGAAAGACCATTAATGATATGAAATATGAAATAAAAATGATGACAGAACTTTGTTTTGGGAAATCAAATCAACAATCCCATAGGAGAAATAATAAGGTATAGCTAAGACATTGATGCGAAAGCAGGGAAAATGACTGCCGACTTGTCACCCTGCCAAATGATCAGTGCCGTAGCATACAGGATGTAAGTTGAGGTAAATAAATGAAGTGAACTACGAGGACCTACAACGGTACACCATATGTCATCTAAATACAACTAACAACACCTAGTTTGTGATTTGCTCTGTTCCAGATGCGCAAATTTGGTGCATACACCTGATCCTCTATGATAGCTACTAGTCACCAGTCTTGGCTACGCATATGATTCAGGAGGTAGAAGCCGGATATGCTTTAGGTCATAACAAAACACCACCTAATGGGTGATGTCTTGAATTCATCGATACCAAGAATTGTTATATAAATCTTGAAGCATCTACGGAGATAATATCTGTGCTTTTTCTATCAAAGGTCCTTATTAACGACTATTTTTACCACCAACAAACCAGCGTACTACATAAGATATTAGAATAAAAAAGACTAACAATCCTGCAATATCTGCCATATTTCCACTTAGTTCAGAATTTGCTCTTATTAGGTAATAAGAGCAGAAGTATATCGCAATTTATGGATAGAAAATAGACACTCTAAAATCACACGAACAACGATGCATCAGATGAAATAATATCCGAGGCTTTTATTTCCGAATGACTTTCTAGATATCTTTTTACCAGATTGAATCCAATAGTGTATGCGGCCCATCGAGGAATATCTTTAGTTTCAGATCCGTAAAACCAAGAGTTGTGGTCATAGGGAACATTATCCCATTCCACTCTCATCCTTTCTAACATTTCCTTTTCTTTTTCTTCAGACAATGAACGTGTCCACTCTGCCGCCTCTGAACCGGTTATTTGTACAGCAAAATGATCTGCTAGACCTTCCGATATAGCAGCTTCTAATAAGGTTTCTTTTTCTATCGGAGTACGAAAACGAATAGCATGATTTATTTCATGCGCAATAGTGTACTCAATATCTTTCTTTATTGATTTTTCCAAATTAGGATTTCGAGGATCAAAATATATGAAAACAGTATTTGCGATCGGAGTGAAACCTCCGATTCCTAATTCCCTTATAGTAAATTCTGGATTATCATAAAAAACAACATCGATATCTCCAATCGGTAATATTTTTTCAATAGAATTCACAACATTAGCAACGGCTAGTTCTATTTCTTTTTTATATTTTTTTACTCCCACAGAGGAAGTTAGAATGTGTGTTTGTAATGACATATATTATATATTAGCATAAAAAAACCCCATGACGCCTTCGGACGTCACGGGGAGAGAGTCGAGACAGATTAGCCTTGACCACAACTGCCGCCACCACTACATGCACCACCGCTGCGCATCGAGCGAGCTACCGCCTGTTTCTTGTAGGTAGTAACTCTGACCTTAATAGTCGGTTTACGGGTTTTCATTTCAATCACCTCCTTTGTTGCCAAGCTGGCTTAGGCGAAAAAATGAGGTACCGAAGGATACTCACTGTTCCGAAATAACTCTAGCATCTTAAACCGTGCATGTCCATAGTGCTCATTTCCATAACCAAAATTAATTGGCACAAGCTTATCCGACAGAACACGAATGATGTGAAGACCCGAATAGTCCTCCGGTGGTGTAATCTCTACAACAACAGGATCTAGACTACAGAAGTCAAACTTATCATCTTTATCGATGCCAGAGAGAGCAACCGTCTTAGACTCGAGAAGCCATTCGACATGCTCTAGGTTGTTACGGTCTACGTAATACAGACCATGTTCCATTGGTCCAGTCACATCACTTTGCTTCATATCCTTTTTAGGTCTACGACCTTGCCAGGACATTGCCATGAACTCAGCCTCATCAAACGCTCTCTCCACAGCAAACAGCATTGAGAGTCTGCATGATGCACCGGAAGACAAAGCTGGATTTCTTTTCCTAGACCAGATTAAGACAAGCGCTACAGGTGGGCCATCTAAAGTGATATTAAGTATGGTGACATTGTAACCAAAACCTTCCCACTTTTTGATCCTCGCCTGTAGGTTACGTGACAACGAGCTGTGCGTAATTGCTTCAACACTGCGTTTTGTGTACCACATCACGGTAAAAGCGTCGCGTTCTATGAGCTCAAAGAGAGCACTTTCGATTGCAACTTTCTTATCGAAATGAGCAGCAACACCACTTGAACTTGCGCTATAGCAGATCTTCTGCTTTAGCCGTAACTGTGAAGTTGCATAGTAGACAAGGTCAGAAGGAACCCACACCTTAGTATCACTTTTTAGGTAAGATCCACTTACCCAGTTTGTTACACTGTCAGGACTAAATAGCTCTATATCACGAAGCCAAGGAGTCTGACAATGATCGTAAGGAACATTGGTGCGAGGATCAACAAATGGATCATCCAAATCAGTAGCTTTGCACGAAAGCTCACTGCGATACAAATGAAGAGAATATCTTTCCAGACCCTCAACAATTGCCTTCAACGCAGCTTCACTTTTTGTATAACCAGTACCAAATGAACGATTATCTTTCAATGAACGCTTCGCAGCTCCTCTGTTTGGATTATTGAAGGTGGCTACTGCAGCCCACTGGGACATGCAGTAATCACGAACAGAAAGATCCATAAGCAAAACTTCAGAGATAGGCTTATCGTCACCGACAAAGTGATCTGACAACAGACTGCTTGTGTCTGCCATTTTTTTGTCGGAATTATCGATCACAGTATCCCTGTAAGCTGGTAAACCCACAACAAGTGTGGTCAAGACCATTTCATAAGGAGACTCAAGACCAAGCTTCTCGTCCAACTTGCTCCCAGCAAAACTACAACACTCAACACAACCGAGGTCCTGCTCCGTGCAAAACATAGTTGCATTCTGAGCAGAATGGCCGGCTTCGAGAACAGCTAGACGATATGCAAGATTTGAATATTTCGACGACTGCCGTCTCATATTACTCGCTATGCACAAAACATAAGCTGAGTTATCAAAGAGCGTTTTCGCATCGAACACTCTGTGTATCCACAAATGCGGGTCCTCGTTAGAAATCGTTGTTACACAATTCCGTTCTGGATTCCACCTGTGTATTCCCTGAGATAGGACCTGAGTACTCCCAGGTACTATGACATACAAATCGAGTGGGTACATACACCCACCAGACGGAACACACCAATGACCATTTGCCCCCTGACTATATGTTGCGTTCAAAAGACCTGACAATGAAGACGAAGAAATCTCACCCTTGCGAAAAGATCTTACAGAATGACGCGTATCATTGATACTCATCACTATATTTTCAATTGGCTGAGTGAGTTGTATCTCTTTACCATTACGTACGCGAATACGTGGAGATTCTAGTACCTCCACTAGTTTCTTCGGCGTAATGCTTGGCATTAAGACGGATGAATTCGAGGAATCATGATGAAAGCCTACAAAAAGCATCCTACTGTCTCGTACCACTTCATGCTCTTCGCATAATTCTAGAATCTCAATAACCTGATCTGCTCCTAGTTCAGGCAGGTCAACAGTGATGTCAGCAACAGTTGTAAGGCCGTTACATCGCGATAGCACATCTTGAATCTGCGAACCGAAGGCATCAAAAGTTATAAGACCATTGCGTCCGACGAAGGTTGTACTACAACCCTCTCTAAAGCCATACAATACAGCTAGAGGAAGTGATTCTGTGTTCATTGGAAGATACCCTCCTTGGGTTGTTATCGAACATTAAACATTGTGTTTCCTTACTAGTAATACATTAAAAATATGACCTAGTCAACAAGTCCGTAATCCTTCACTACCTTGGAAACACTTTAGTGTAACATCAAAGATATGTCATACGTTAACCCACAAAACAAATACGCACCACGTCATCGACGCGATGTAGCTGACTATGCAAGAAGAAAAGGAGT